>Ga0210393_10002170_pt1 | contig 16310 bp, 20 predicted proteins | sample IncBWC27OmetaG_FD_160068 | JGI IMG/M metagenome (GOLD analysis project Ga0210393, IMG submission 160068) | Forest soil microbial communities from Barre Woods Harvard Forest LTER site, Petersham, Massachusetts, United States - Inc-BW-C-27-O ... | reverse complement strand
TGCTCAACCAGTTACCTCCAACTCAAGCTCATTGTCGTCCTCGCTACCTTTATAAAGTAGTAAGTCGTAACATTAGAGCAGTCTCCTAATATTGGAGCTAACTGTCCTTAGTGTCCTTCCCCGCTGCCTCCACCACCTCTTGGTCTGAACTCAATGCTCTTTATAAAGAGAACGCCACTGCCTCCTATCAGGCGATCCAACAGGCCTACACCAACGTTGCCCTCCTCTCCCTACCTAACTCCCCTGACTTCATCTTTCCGGATGCTGCCCTGGACTATAGTACCGGACAACCAAACACGACAAATTTTTTTTTAAGTGTTTGTTTTCGTTTATAAAGCTCAAATAAGAGACTTTATAAAAAGTCAACCTTGAAAAATTGTTTAAAATTCAAATTTAGCGCCTGGGACTCAAAAATACCACCAATCGACTCCTTTTGGCTGTCTGGTTCCGATCCTGGCCTCCAATTTCCCGGCAAAAATCTAGGCGAGGAGATAGCAGCCACATGATAGTGGGTTAGTGAGCCACCATGTGATGGAGGCATATGCAAGTGCACATAACATAAGTGTGTCAGTGGGTGACTCATTGCAGAACTCGGAACAGAAAGCACATAATTTAAACATTTTATTATTGTGCATAAAATATAATTACATTAAAAAAAGGAACCATAAGGGAATAAGTAACATGAGGGTGTGAAAGATGAAAGCCCATGTGGGCCCAGTCCACAGGGGATCGCACGTTGCATGCATGTGCGCCCTTATCAGGGAACCGGGCCTGCTCTCTGTTTGCTGTGTGTGAAGGCGATGGTGGCGGCGCTGTTGGGTGCATGGCACCACCAATAGAGGCAGGGGACAACACACTAAGAAAGGAATGGAAGAGAAGTCAATGAAATGAGATGAGATAAAGAAGCTGGTGTGCCAGCGCGACACCAAACCTGACATCTTGCCAGTCGTGCTGGCACAAGCCCCAAGTCGATCTGATATATGCAACCACAACAACGATCCTGAGGCTGCCCACCAAAAAAGCAAAGGAAGATGAAGGATTAGAATAGGTGTGAGTGATCTTATGCGCCCAGCCCGGACCCATCTCGCGCTCGTCCTCTGGATGACCTGTCAATGATAACGGCCCCTCTGATACAGGGGATCCTAAGCAGTGTGAATGGTCTCAGGCACCAAGCCCAAGTCCATCCTACACTCGTCCTTTGGGTGACATTAACAATGATGATGACGACCCCTTTGACTTGGATGCAGGGGACCCTAAGTTATGGGATCTTCATGTGGGCTTGAAGGTAGCGGCGTTGGATAAGAAAGCATCGGATGGTGAAGATGACATTGAAGGCGATCTTCCATATGGGGGGGTGAAAGAGGTGAACAGCATGATGATCGACATGATGGTCGAGTTGAGTGATTGTGATGAAGGCGACATGGAATGGCTCTCAGCAAGCTAGCAGAAGAAAGTGGAGGCTAAGAAGAAAGGTATTGTTAGCTTCCAGGATGCGAATGTTAGAAAGACTTACTATGCGATCAGGAAAGAGAAAGGCCCATTACCATGAGCCCAATATTGCCTCCAAGTCAGCACAAATGCAATGACGGCCCCACCATGTCCACGCAATAAAGAATCAGATAAAACTCACTAAGCATATGTTCACCAAGTCCTTGTCCCAGTCACCCCATCTGCACTCACCAGCCTTATCGAGGGTTGCATTAAGGGTTGCATCGGTGGTGTTATCTTGCGCACTGTTGATTGCCCCATCCTCATTGATTGCACCATCCCTGTCGATTGCACCATCCCCATCGATCCCTGCATCCCCGGAGCCATCTCTCGACTCACCTTCCTCATGCGATTCCTCACGTGCTTCTTTGGTATCGCTGCTGCTGGACAGCCAGGATGATGAGGCGACTCACTCAGAGGGTGAGGAGCAGGATATTGACGATATGCTTGATGCTGCAGGGACCAAGCCAAAAGTGAAAGATGAAGTTTATGGGTGGATAGAGCTGTGTGAACAAATCAAAGACGATCAGCAGCAGGGACATAGACAAAATAAATCACTCACCCATATGAACCAGCTTAGCATTGTGAGGAACTTTGCCACACTCTGTATCAAGGGGATGCGACACATGGCCGCGAGCGAAGCGGTTGCACAGCAGTGGCACAATGGCATGGGCATCCACTTCGCCTACCAGATTCGATTCCTGGCACGCCATTACCAGCTTTTTGAACAGCTGCCGACCAAAAGACAAGGTGGGGACAGAGGCTATTCCCTTTTGAACAAAGAGGATATCCAGGTGGCTGCAAGGGCTCACCTATCTAGCCTGCCCACAGGCGATGTCACCCCCAAGCAATTCCATCACACTCTTCACAAGTGAATCCTCCTGTCACTCGGATGGATACTCAGAAAACCGTTGTCGGAGCACACAGCGAGGCGGTGGCTCATTAAGCTGGGGTGGTGGCGCATGATGTTGAGGAAGGGTGTGTATATGGATGGTCATGAAAGACCAGATGTTGTGGAATACCAGAAGAATGACTTCCTCCCCTTGATGGCACTGCACAAGAAAAATATGGTGTAGTGGCTGGTGAATGGGACCGAGCATATTGATCCGAAGCTGGGGCCGGGTGATAAGAGAGTGATCGCGGTGTTCTAGGACGAAAGCTCCTTCCATGTAAATGAGTACAAGCAGATCATGTGGTGTGCACCATTTTTATTCCCAGGGAAGTTGATTTGACATTCTTGAAGGATTCAAGAGGGTGAGCAAAAGCTCCAGAAGAAGGGGCACGGGCGGCTTATCTATGTATTGGATTTCATTGAGGAAGAGAACAGATGTCTCATTATCCACAATGAAGAAGGGAATGTGGTGAAGGATGTGCACTGCATCATTTATCTAGGAGTCAGCGGCAACCCATGGTGGGACCATGTGCAACTCCTCGCACAAGTTGACAAAGCGATCACGATTTTTGAGGAGGCACATCCCAATTGCATTGCACTCTTTGTGTTCGATCAGTCATCTGCGCACACCTCGCTTGGGCCTGATGCTCTTCGTGCCTTTGATATGAACAGATCAAATGGGGGCAAACAGAGAAAACAAAAGGATACTGTGACTCCGCTGAATAATCCGTGCCCTGAGTTCCATGGCAAGGCACAAAGCATGACCACCGAGGCTGGTGAGGCAAAAGGCCTCCGACAGATGCTTGAGGAACATGGCTTTGACATACAAGGCATGTGTGCAAAATGCACTCCTGTTTGCCCTCTTAAGAATACTGGCTGTTGCATGGCACAACTTCTGAGCAAGCAAGATGACTTCCAGCTGCAAGAATCCCTCCTCAAGTGGAAAATTAAAGGGAGAGGGCATATCTGCGCATTCCTCCCTAAATTTCATTGCAAGCTCAATCTGATCAAGATGGTATTTTATTTTTTTATTTTTTTGATAATATCCACTTAATACCTTTACAGTATTGGGGTTGGTGCAAATATCGGTACAGAGAAATCTATAAAACTAAATTCGAGGAAGCCAAGATAGCCATGTGCCAGTGCCTTAATGCTTGCCCAGTTGAGGTTATCCAACGCTTTTCAACTAATTGTGGAGGTTTATGGACACGTATCGGCAGGGGTTAACAGGGAAGGTGGCCAAATGGGCAGTGCGGAAACAGAAGGCACACCGAAGGGTCGAGCAAGGGGCGATGATGTCGATCAAAGCTGTTCTCAATAGAAATTAACAATAAAAAAAATGTATTTTTGGCTCAAAAATTGTTCAATCCTTAAAAAGCATGGGAAAAGCCCAGTAAGGCTGGTTTTCAATGTTTTTAGCCTCCCTGAGAATGATCCCGGCCTCTAATTGCCCCAAAAAAAATTGATTTTGGGCACTATCAAATTTGTCACATTTGGTTGTCTGGTACTGTATATCTACAACCCCCTCCTCACAGTTGAGGAGCGCAACGCTACCCCGCCCCACTCCCCAGTCCCCTACACCCTCCTTGAACTTGCCAAGGAAGCCCTCCATCGTCAATGTCTCGATGAAGAAGATGGGTCCCCCCTCCCTACCCTTCAGTACCCACCACTCGAAGCCTTCGTCTCAGACGAGAAAATCCCAGTCAAGGAACTCCTGCCCCCCCAGGTCTTTGCCCCAGTCACGGTCGTTTCTTCTCTTGCTCCAGAAAGCCCCGTCCTTCATCAGGGACCCACCCCCGCCGTATTCCCCATTGTCGAGCCCACCCTCCTATGCCTGCACCAGCTTGTCAACAAGTCCCCTGTCATCCCCACCTATAACGAGGCGGACCTATACCCCTACCTTTTTAGCACCCTACCCTGCACCACAGACACCCACTACCACCCCCACCAATATACCATCTCTTTTCAGAACAGTGAGAATGTTTGGACTCTACAAAAGGAGTTTACCAACTGAGACTTCTTACGTCTTATCCCCAGCATCCAAGACCTCTTAGAGGCACTCCCCCACTTCATCACCCCTTTCTGGGCTCAAGTCTTTCATATGGTCTCTGTACCATCATCGGGCCCCCTTCCCCCCATCTTCTTGTGCGCCAAAGTAGGGCGCCACACCTATTCTGCCCCCTTCCCGTTCGGTTGCCTAGAGTCGTTGTTTATCGACTCTATTAAGGACAAATTTTCACAGGTTCCTGCTGAGTGGCTTACCTACTTTGAGGGAGCCTTAGTGCCACTTGTATCGTACGATTTCTTAGACGGACATACAATTACCTTGTGTGGACACTTACATTTCATAGACAGGGGTATTTTTATAGTTAGGAGAACTATGCATACAGAAGGCACGCTATGTACACAGCTAGAGTTAGCTAGATTCGTGTGTACGCCAATGGTCCCTATGAACCCCTTCGACTTTATCATCCCTCCTCCACTCGACTTACCTTTGTAGTACTAGTACATATTACAAAGACCTCCTTTTAAGTTAGAAAATAAAACTTATTTTTTCTTAAAAACAAAGTGACTGCCATAAGTCAAGTAAGAGAAATTATATCAAGAAATTATTTCCCGACCACAATCGACTTACAAATCCAAACACACATTGCTGTGTGGAGCAACCATTACTTCATCACTAAACCTCTATTCAACTTACTCCCATTTGGACGAACCTTATCACCTGTAACATTTTACTAATATATCGATTACCAATTGCCCAACCTAGTGGAACAAGCAAGTAATAATCTGTTGTATTGGAGCATCTCAGGAACCCAACACTTTAATTGAGACATTACCACACAACTTACCCTATTCTTTGACGACACCTTCTTGTGGCATTATTATGTGCCTGCCAAACACCAGGAAATCATGCAGAGCCTACACAACAGGCATAGAGTACGATTTCTATCCCGATTTCATTTGTCGGAAACCCAAATTGAAGTGGAATTTAATGAAATTCGACTTCTTAAGAACCCAGGAGAACAACCTCAATTGGTGTATACCAACAGCAAGGAATACACCTACAAGTGGACCACGGAGCAGTGGGACATTACAATTCGAAACCCCGAAGCTACCCTCATCAATCCCCAAATCTTTACCATCCCTATCTCCACACCAAACACTTTGGGAAGAGACGCCAAATACCAGAAACAACTTAATACGTTACTGGAACAGACTGACGACTTCTTCATCAGCACCAAATACTGGAATTCTGTGGATAGTACTAAAACAGAATCCCAATCAAGCAGTCCCCTTCCCACCTTCTTCTTCTCCCCATCATCTCCGCCTGCACTCGTAGTTTGCCAGTGCAGAATCGATCTTTGCCGGTGTAATTACTGACCCGACACACCTCCCACTCCCCCTTATATTAAGTTGTGGAAACCTTCTCAGAAGCTGCTACCCCAAAGAGGAGTACATTACCTGCGTTATAGCAGCTTTACAGAATCTGGCTCACCAACCTAGAATGGCGTCATGAGACAACCGCCCAGAAGGACCTACCCTTCAATGTAGCCGACGAGTCGTTTCTTAGAGAACTCACCAGACCGTTTCAGAAATGGACCTAACCCAATGAGAACTTCCACCATTACCCTTTATCCACCGATTAGTTAATCCCACGTCAATCACGGGATCTGTTCAAACGGAATCGCCCACGCCAATCCAAAGAACCAGTAGCCCAGGAGCAGTGGAAATTACCGGTTTCACACCCAGACTGTTCTTACCTGAACACATCTACTTATCAACCACTATTCCATCAAGGAGTAGGGATGAACAACTAGCCTTCCTAAGACATTGTGGTTATCTTCAGCAGGGTCGTTCTAGTTACGCAATTACCCATACATTAATAGAGTTACATTTATTAACTCCCACCCCTGCTACATTTATTGGATTTTTGTAGAGATATAAAATCTACATTAATCAGAATGGTGTGTTGGAAGACTACCAAGTGATCGTTGCAGACAATCAAGAAACCCACTTAGAAAAGCGATTTACAGTGTTCCATAGCTGGGACGGAAGAGGATTTTCAGTCAATATTGACACATGAGTCACTGGGAACTAGTTCGACAACAATACCCTACGAAACTTGAACTAACTGAACTAGAAACCCACCACCTTCCGTATACAACCAAAGAATCCTTTGTGGCTAACATCCGAGGAGAACAAATCCTTTTCGCAAAGTTTGGAAGCGAAGCAATCTACTCAAGAGGAGTAGGACACTCATGGAAATACGAAGACGGTAGAGAAACTGTCGAAGAATCACACTTCAAGGCTTTCTTTGTCAATTATGGACTAGTCAATAATCTCGATTACCATACAGAAACAGCCAAATTCCAGGGAAAAGAAGTTAAATACGATAGAAAGAACCATCGTTGGATGTATCTCAACAATCGTCCAGTTAATTTTCACACTCCTAGTGAACGTAATACGCCAGCAGAAGAAGAGGACACTGTTTAGGTCAAAGAATTACTGGAAACGACTGAATGTACTATCGTCGCCACCATACAGAAACTATCCCTCAGACGAGCAAGTCGCCCCCCGACTCAGCAAACAGGTTCGGTTTTTGAACAAACCAAACCCGTATCAGCACTCCTAGGTTCTTTTCCTGTTACAACCAGAAAAGGAAAACAGAAGCAACCATCAACAGGACTTATTGCTGGACCTTCATTTAGTGCCGCCAATTTATCCACACCACTAGTGCAGACTAGTTCCACGCCACCTTCTTCGGCACTAGTACAAGTCCCAACCCAGCAAGCACCACCGCCACCACCTGGAGGAAACCCACCATCGGCACAGAACCCACCAACCGCAGTTCAGGTACCAGCCCCAATCCAGCAGGCACCACCTCCACCACCCAGAGGAAATCCACCACCAGCACCAAACCCACCAGCAGCAAACATGGCTGCAGCACCACTACGTGCCATCGGAACAACACCTGATGCCTTCGATGGAAACCCAGCAAAGGCCGAATCCTTCTGGAATGCCCTTGAGAATTATTACACCCTCAATGACATAGTATATACCAATGAGGGACAGAAGGTTGCGGCCACCCTCACACATTTCAAGATGGGAGCCTCCACTGGAGATTGGGCCAGTGACCACCTGGCCACCACCCTGGGAGCAACCCCAATTACATATGGCACCTGGGCCGATTTTAAGACTAAATTCAGGGAACAATTCATTCCCCCCCAGACGCAGGTAGAATCTATCCAGAAGATTCACAATCTACCAATAGGAAATAGAGAATTTAATGAATGGTATCAAGATTGGAGCATGCATGCCAGACGAGCCAATGTGGACGAACAAACTTGGATATATGTGTTTAGAAAGAACTTGAACCAGTCGCTCCATCAGAAGATCGTCCAAATGTCCCCTCAACCGGACACCATGACCACATTAGTAAAGGCCGCCAGAGATCTGGATAAGAACTGGCATATGTTCACAGGCCCCCCAAGATCTGGACCACGATGCCCAGGTATAAGGGCATTGGACGATAAACCAAACCCAGAGATTAACGCCTTTCAAGGGAAACCTAAGAAACGAGGGAAATTAACCCCAGAAGAAAGGAAACACCGCATGGATAATAATCTGTGCCTTTACTGTGGGAAACCCGGACATAAGGCTCAAGACTGCAAAGCTCTGCCAAACCAATTCCCCAAAGCTCCTATCTGAAGGATCGATACTATCCTAGAAGAGGATCAATTGATCAAGAAACCAGACACTAAAATCAACATATTCGACTCGAATCAGTTCACTCTTCTCGCTTCGCTGAATCCCAATGAAATGAATCTCTCTCTGGATTTCTGAATCACTCTCCTGCTGCATCATCAGTGAGAGTTATGTTCCTCCCTTCATATATCACCAGAACTTTGGCAACGCTCCAGTCAGAGAAAGCCACTAATGTAATAGTAGATACGGTTTGGAATAACAGATCTCATTCTATCTGAATTCCAGTCCGAATCGTATCTGAGGAAGGAAAAACCAATGCCAAAGCCCTATTAGATAGTGGCGCTAAGGGCATTTACATAAATGCCAATTATGTTAAGAAGCACCAATTTCCCTTACAAGATCTCAAAATACCGATCTACCCTCGAAATGTAGACAGAACCCCCAATAAGAATGGTGCAATTCACCATGCTGCCATCCTGTGAATGGAGATGGGTGACAATCACAGAGAACAAATTATATTCCTAGTAACAGACACAGGAAATCACGATATACTCCTAGGAACAGATTGGCTGAGAGTGCACAATCCTAACATTGACTAGACCCAAAACACAATTCATATGGACCGATGTCCATCACTATGCAGACCATGCCAAACCCTAGGGCCCACTATAGCTTACTTGTTACCAACCTGCGATTGAGAAACGCAGATTGATGATGACACTAACATTTCCATCAATAGCATTGACGTGTTGCAGCACATAATGGCACATATGGAACAAAAAATGCCAGAGATAGCCAGAACAACGGTATCTACCACCTTAGCCATGAGAAAACAGACACTATTAATAGAGATCCCACTGGAATTTGCCCGGTACCACAAGGTTTTCTCCAATGAACAGGTGCAACGCCTATCTAAGAATCAACCCTGGAACCATAGAATTGAACTTATTCCAGGAAAAGAAATGAGCAAAACTTCAATCTACCAGTTAACTCCACCAGAATTATAAGCACTTAAAGAATATTTGGAAGATGGCGAAAAACAAGGAACTTTATGACGATCTAAGGCACCAAACACATGTTCATTCTTCGTCATCGATAAGAAGGATGGAAAATTACATCCTGTGGTCGATTATCGCCCCCTAAATGAAATAACAAAGAAAAACACGGCCCCTATTCCCCTAATTCCCGAATTAGTGGATAAATTACTCGGGGCACAATTCTTTATGAAATTGGTCATACGATGGGGATACAATAACATGCAAATCCACCCTGATGATATCTACCACCTTCCAAACATTTATGGACATGCAATTTGCCAACATTACCACCACTGAACATGTTGTAATTTACCTAGACGACATCTTAATCTTTGCAGAAACATTACAAGAACTTATGCAATTAACACATCAAGTACTGCAAAGAATACAAGATCTAGACCTGTTCCTTAGACCGGCGAAGTGCTCTTTCAATCAAACATCAGTGGAATATTTAGGTTTAATCATATCTCGGAAGGAGAAATATGCATGGATCCGATCAAATTAAAGGCAATACAAGAATGGCCACTACCCCGAACGGTCAAAGATATACAGAAGTTCCTTGAATTTTGCAATTTCTACTGCTAATTTGTCAAAGATTATTCCCATATTGCATGGCCATTGTTTAATCTAACCAAAAAAGAAACTCTATAGGATTGGACAACTAAATGTAACACGGCATTTGAAACCCTCCGACAAACTATGATAACATCACTGGTGCTAATGTTACCAGATCACGAGAAGCCATTCACACTTATCACTAATGCCAGTGATTACACAACAGGCGCAATTCTAGAACAAAGAGATGCATTAGGAAGATCTCATCCGATCGCCTATTTTTCGAAATCATTACAGCCAGCTGAACAGAATTACGAGATACACGATAAAGAACTCCTGGCTATTATTCACACCCTAAAACATCTTCAACACTATATTCAGGGAAGCCCTCACATGACCAAGATCTTATCAGATCATGCAAATCTCAAGTACTTCACTACTAAGCAGACTCTAACATAACGACAAGCACAATGGGCTCTATTTCTTAGCGAATACAACTATATGATAATCCTGACACTAGGAAAGCAAAATACAGCTAATGCTCTGTCCCGGTGTCCAGATCTTAAAGAGGGGATAGCAACTGATAACACCGATTGTATTTTGCTTACACCAGATAAATTTCACATTCAAGCCCTCCAAATAACAGCAATTCCTATGGGAATTAACACAGAATTGAAACAAGCTATACGAGAAGCAATTGAAACAGACAGACTCACAGGACAAAAGCTCAAGGATATCCTCCTGAACAGACTACATGATGCTGCCAAAGGACTATAGGAGTGGAATCTAGAGGACGGACTCATCCTCTACAAAGGACTGGTCTACATACCAAATAACGAGAATCTCAAGCGCAAAGTCGTACGACAGTATCATGACGAACTTATGGGACACCCAGAAGAATGGAAAACCATCGAATTAATCACAAGAGATTTCTGGTGGCCAGGAATCATGACATTCGTAAAAGCGTATATCAAAGGATGCGCTACCTGCTAAACTACTAAGATCAAACCACTAGTCAAAGTACCACTAAAGCCCAACAAAATACCGCAAGGCATTTGGGAAACCATTATGATGGATTTTATCACAGATTTACCAGTGTCAAATGGATACAATTTGATCCTTACAGTAGTAGATCAACATAGCAAAGCTGTTATCTTATCGCCTTATTACAAGACTATCACTGCCAAATAGACCAGTCAATTACTAATTGACAATGTCTGGAAACGAACCAGTTTTCCCTTAACAATTATCTCGGACCAAGGCCCGCAATTTGCTGCACAAGTAACTCAGGAAGTTTGGCGAAAATTAGGAATTAAACAGAAACTGTCTACCGCCTTCCACCCGCAAACAGACAGAGAATTGGAATGGGTCAATTAGGAACTTGAACAGTACCTATGCATATGTGGAAATTTCCAACAAGACAACTGGGCCACGCTTCTTTCCATTATCGAATTTGCACACAACGCACAGCCACATTGGAGTACTCACAAATCTCCCTTTGAAATATAGTATAGTTTCCAACCAACCTTCAAACCACCACTGTACCTACAAACTTGAGTACAAAGTGTGGATGAACGAGTACAATATCTTAAACAAATTCACAAAGAAGTAACCACAGTGCTTCTCATCGCTGCACTAGAAATGAGAAACAGTGGACCACCCAGTCTCACACACACATTCCGACAAAACGATCAGGTACTATTAGAAGCCACAAACCTATAGACCACACATTCAAAAGCAAAGTTAGCCCCACAATGATATAGACCGTTTAAAGTCCTATGGGCATCTCTGACCAATTGCAAATTGGAACTCCCATCGCATATGAAAATACACCCTGTATTTTATAATTTCTTATTAAAGCCATATTGTGAAACCAAGGAACACGGCCCCAATTACGAGAAACCGGCCCCTGAAAAAAAACACATAACAAGAGAAGCACGCAGTACCTAATCAAATGGAAGGGATATCCCACATCAGAAAATTCTTAGCTTCCAGAAAAAGAATTAACTCATGTGAAGGAACTCCTCAATAAGTTCAAACAATGAGAGAAACAGATGACAAAACAAAGACTAAACACTCTAGCATTGCAGGCGCAACAGGAACCTAAAGAGGGGATGCTATTGTGGATGCAGTCCGCGACATCATGCTCCCCAAGTTCTAAGTCGAAAGACCCACAAGTAAACCCTATGATAAGACCAGCATATGATCCTGAGAAACAAGGGGCATGTGCTAATTCATCAGGTGACTGGATTGCATATGATCAAACTAGGAATAAGTCACCTGACACATCACGTGTTCTAACATGTGACAAATCACGAGACCTGATACACTTTGGATAAGCAAGAAGTCTGTTGATCCACAGATGGCAGACCGTGGGAACGGTCTGCAATCAACGAAGACACGTGACACCAGTAATAGGTTAGTACCGGTGATGAGGGCCAATTGCTATTGGCCACAAGGATTATGACTCATTGCGCAGTAAATGCGCAGTTTCAGCTCCGCTATTTGTCTCTGACTCATTATGACTCAACCTGACTCATACTCCCATATATAGTATCATTGCACCTGTCTCCTATAGTATTACCTGCCCTAAAGAGGGCGCACGGACCACCTGTATTTAGTATATAAGGCCTCTTGAATTCAGCGAACAGTCCTCAGACTGTTCTCTTGTCTACCCCCCAAAGTCTTAGCTTCACACCAATTATTGAGCCCTTCACTCTCATCCTTGTCACTGTCATCATCATCTTAGTCCTAGTTCTCTTATTCCACGCCCAGCCAGTTACCTCCAACCCAAACTCATCGTCGTCCTCACTACCTCTATAAAGTAGTGAGTCGCGACAGATGGTTCATCACTTTTTGCATAAAACTAAACAAGTGCCCAGCTGCAAGTCAAAATATGGTAGATGTGATGAGTCAACTGTGCAATGTGGTGGCCATACATATGGCAGGGGGAAGTTTGTTGCCTTCAGGGGGTTTGCAGGTGATATGAGAGAGGTGGTTAGAGCAGGTGTAGTCCACATAGATACTGTTTCACATTGCCTCTTTTAGTGTGATATCATTGGGTTTGAGTGGTGCCTCCATTAGAGAGTTCATCTTTGTGTTCATGCTTCTGAGTTCTATCTTTGAGAGGGAGTCTAGCCAGGCCCACATAAATATGCATATATCTAAGGTATTAGTATCATGGGAGTCTAGGTGTGTGTTAATAAGCTAGTGCATGTTATATATGATGTGGGTATCCCTATGGGGTGTGAGCATTAGCAGTTTCTTAGGTATTGTCTTGGGCTGGAGCTATAACATAATGTGTCCATTCCATATAGTAAAGGCCTTAGCTAGGGCATCTTTTACTACTCATAATAGGGCCTGTGTTTAGTCAATGCCCCTTGTGCATCCTTTTCATAGTGTTTGATTCATAAGGTAAATGTGGTATATAGCTATCATAGACCCTTTGTAGATGTATAGAGTGATAACAACATGTACAGTAAGTCTAATATGGTTTTGTATGTGAGAGACTGTCTGTGTTTTTGAGTAACATACTCAGGAGGATTGGATAAGTATGTAAGGCATGAGTGTGTCCAGAGCTGTCTGGCTGTGCACAGGTTGATAGGGTGGTATGTAGTGTCCTCAGATCTAGGAGATACCTAGGATAGGTTTGTGGGAGGGTTTACATAGCATGCCAGTAGTGGCAGCAGTCATCCATTAGTACAGATCAGACTTTGGCATGTGGTGCCATGCCCAGTAGCCTAATCTACTATAATATTAAAAAAGGGTTATGAAATTCATGGACAAAATTGTACACAACTCTCCACCCCCATTGGTCAGTTAGTCATTCAAAAAACACTCCAATGACCTTAAAGATCTTGCACCTAATTAGCTGCAAATGCATATATCAATTGTTAATATGCATCACTATGTTCCATTCAACTCCCCTATATTTGCACCCCTATTGTTGTTGTCCCCTCCTGCCCAAGAAGCACCTTTCACTATGCATATGTCCCTACCCCATCTAGGTTAGCACCATCACACCCAACCTAATCATTCATTGGACACCACACTGTATCAACAATCATATGCCAATGCACCCAGTATGTCCATCCCATTCTGTGTTCTATTGCTTTTCTTATCATCTCTTCTAGGTTAACCCTGTTTGCCACTTGCATGACACCTGTGCTTAAACTCCCTTCCTGCACTATCCTTTGGTTGAATGGATGTCCTTTGCTATGTTTGCAGTGCAAAACATTCATGTGCAGAATGTGTCAATGGGTCACTGACCTCTCCTATATTCTCTCACTATTGTCATCATGGCAAGGTGAAATCAACTGACTCACCCTGCCTTGTGACTGACACTACTTTACCCCTTTATAACTGCTCACCTCTGAGTTTTCCTACACCAACCTCTGTGGATCACTAACAATGAGGTGCAGCTCAAGGCTGCCAACACCTTCATCATTTAGATAACATCTCACTTGAAACCAGTGCATGTTTTCTACTTTCTCCTCTACACACACCCTCTGAAAATCCCATTCCTTTTCTCTTCTTCTCCTTTTATATCCTGCCTAGCCATTAGGAAATGTTAAAAATACTTTTTTAACTTTTTTAACTTTTTTTAACTTGTCACAAGAAAGGTATGCTACTTTTTTTACTTGTATGATACTTTTATTACTTATAAGTTAAAAAAGTAGCATACCTTTCTTGTGACAAGTTAAAAAAGTTAAAAAAGTATTTTCAACATTTCCTGATGAACAGCCTACAGGTTATCTATGGAAGACAGCTGACCTGACACTCGGTGTGATGACTTGTGCTCAAAATGGGAGTTAAACTAACATTTGTCATAAGCCTGAACGAGGACGGCCAGCGCGGGCTGACGAAGACAAGACAGAACCTAAGACGTAGTTAGGTAGTTAGGTAGGGGACCTGTTCAATTGCGATGTGAATATTCGCGATGTTCAAAACAAGTCTACTAGTGGTACATAGGCCACTCTACTTGCTAGAACTTGAACCAGTGACTAGTTTAAAATATAAGATCTAGACTAGTACTTATGCTTTCCGAGCGGGTAGATTCCGCAAGCGTTTCTCCCAGCCCTTGATGTCTAGGTCTTGGTCTTGTTTATTTATCGCTAATCATGCACGCCATCCCGGCCCCCTCTCCTCCGAATCATTATGTATCTCGAAGTGCCGTGTCTCCCTGGTGTTATCTGTTGGTCTTATGGTTCGAGTTGTCCCCTGTCGTCATCGATTCTGCCTACTATAATATAGTGTTTCGAATGAAATTCCCGTTATAAAAGATAGTTTCGAAATTCCGCCTTCGGCGCTTTGCGAGGCCACACTGGCGGGCCGCCAGACCGCACCAACCACTCTCTCAGTTCTCACTCTCGCTAATTTTCTCGATACTTCCAGATAGCCTTGTTTTCACAAATACGACACACGACTATCGTACAAGATACACGTTCATATGCCATCATACATGCATGTCTTGGCTGCTTTCAAATCTATCGCTGACAGTGACCCCACTTCACTTGAGGAGGACGTTCGCAGCAATCGATGATGCATCCACGTCAAGCAAGCTCTGCAGGTAACAATGTGAGTCTCGTAGCAATATTTTAAGCAGTTGAATGACCTGTCCCGCCTTTATCGCATCCGCGGAAGGCATCAAGCCCAAGCGAAGTAGCTCGGAAGCTTTGGATACGATTGGGTCGTTTTGCATGCTGGCGTAAGAAGGGCCGCATTCATGTATACGTCCCTGAATAAGGTAAAGGGGTGCTCACCTTGCAACAGCTGTGACCTGCCCTCCCTGGATGTAATATGCGATAAACTTCATCTCTGCGGGGTTACCCTGAATATAGACATCGTCATAGCCAACACTGATGCCACAGTAGCGCAGCTGCTGGCCCTCTAGGTTTGGTCCCAATTAGAACCCGATCCGACGAGGTGTTAGGGTGAACCATAACGCACGGGCGCTCCAGAATATGGGAACTTTCACGAACGGCTGAGGAGACCCTGTGATCGTTTTGCCTACCCCGTGGCCCATATTACCTGCGACCTAGTGGCACCTGAATAACTTCGCAAAAGTTTGGCGAGAATGTGTGCACCCACGTTCCAATGTTCGATGCGTCGATATGTGCCCCCCGGAAGCTGCGGGTACGTGGCAATATCGCCAATAGCATACACATCCGCACGACCTGGTACGCGTAGCAGCTCATCCACTTTGACACTTCCGTCCTTCTCGAGTTCCCACCCGCTTGCCTTAAGGTAGTCCGTCGCGGGTCGTACACCAACGCCCATTACGACCAGATCGGCGGAAAGAACCTCGCCGTTTGAGAGTTCAACCTTGGTCAGTGCCTCACCTGGTTCCTTGCGAATAGCTCTAACGGACGTAGAACTATGGAAGACAACGCCTTGGGTCTCATGGAACTGCTTCAAGCCGGCACCAATTTCCTTTCCTAAGACAACCTCGAAGGGATACTGTTCCATTCCAATGACGTGAATAGATGCGAGTTTGCGCTTTGACACAGCTACGACGAGCTCCATACTAATGAAGGAACTACCGATCACGACGAGGTGTTTCCCTTCCTGGCAAGCTTTAGTGCATGTTAATCCGTCTGCTGCAGAAGCAGGAATATTTTTTACCTGTG
>Ga0210393_10002169_pt1 | contig 16310 bp, 23 predicted proteins | sample IncBWC27OmetaG_FD_160068 | JGI IMG/M metagenome (GOLD analysis project Ga0210393, IMG submission 160068) | Forest soil microbial communities from Barre Woods Harvard Forest LTER site, Petersham, Massachusetts, United States - Inc-BW-C-27-O ... | reverse complement strand
CGATGGCACCCGCTTGGCGTTCATCGATTTCTACGATTTCTTTGAAGACCCCGTTAAGGATTTTAGATTTTATCGATGCAGAATTCTAAAACTTCCGCGACATCCGAAATACGAAGGAGCGGAAGCGCTGGTCGACATTTCAAACGCACAGGTTTTTCACGAAGATTAGCACGTAGACTCGTCACTGATGAAGCAGGGGGAGGAGGTCAGCCTATCGCCGAGTCCACTCATCGCGTCCAGTCGGTTTGGAAAACGTGATTGCCGATTGTGGGTTTGGTGCGCGACGACCTTGACGACGCTCAATTTCAGCCGCTAAGTCTCGATTCAACTTCTCTTCGATTTGTTCTTGAGTAAGAACTTCGAGCCCAGAATTCGGGTCTGGGGGAATCATCGTTGCAGACGGAACGTATATAGCTTTGTCGCTCCCCGAAACTTTTCCGTCACCCACCGATTCCACAGGTATCGCAGCCGTTGTCTCTGGCATCGGTGCAGTTTGAAACTGCGGATGCGCAGCGAGATACTGGCGCACGATGGTCTCGATTTCCGCTTTCGAGAACACCGGCGTTTCCACCGTGGGTCTTTCCACAGGCTGCGGTGGTGCAACAACTGGAGCCGCCGCTGCTACTGGTGTGGGTGCTGGCGCAGGCGCAGGAACAGCGTCCACAGACGGCTCAGCAATCACCGCAACTTTTTTCGGACCCGGCTTCAACAGCCCAGACAAGTCAGGCATAGCGCGAACAATTGGCTGCTCAACCGTGTTCGGCACGGCTTCCGCTATCTGCGGGGCACTGCCTGCTGTCGTTAATCCAGCAGCCGAGTTGCTTGCATCGTTGGCGCGCTGGACATTCTTCTGCGGTTCAAAGATTGACGCTGCGCGCTTAGCTACAGTTTTGATATTCATGACTTCCTCCATTTACTTCCCGAAACTTTTTTGTTCTGCGTTCCGACCATCAATCGTGGTCACAGTAAAAATTGAACGCAATTTCCAAGACGGACGACATTTCTCGCAACTTCGCCACGAGTTGATGAGCGAATCTCCGCGCAGCGTAATCCTTTCTCCGCACCGGCAAATGCAGTTCCATCGGGTCGGCTGCCGCCCTTCAGACTCCGCGCGACTGATAACCGTCAGCCACCCAAACTGAATGCCCGCGAGGTTGCGCAATGGTGTCGGCATGTCTCACTGCGGCGCGCGGTCGCCGAAAGTCGAAATCAAAATGATTTCTGGACTCTCGTGCAATTCCGTTTGAACGGCCCGAATGACGATATTTTCCAGCACACTTAAACTGCACGAATCCTCGGTACACGCTGAGTTGTGAACCTCGAAGCGACGCTCGATATATTTTTCATCACGCTCGCACGCGGAATTTCTCACCACGGTTCTGCTGGCGGTCCAGTGGAGTGCGAGCATTTTATTTCCTCAGACCAATCGCCTTCAAAACTTGCAATCTCATTCCGTCGTTTATGAAATAATCTTCGACACCATCACGAAACAGTATTTCGTCTGCGCGCTGAATCTCGTATTCGTTGAACACTGATTTCATTTTCGGTTTCCGTTTCTTCGCTGGCATACGTCTCACTCGTTCGAGAATCGCTCTGCCCAGCGGTCTCACAAAATCAAACTGCTACCTACTCAATATGTACAAACGCTCCGAGTTCAGATTCCAGAGTTGCAAACCACGCCTTCGCATCGAGACCAAACTCAGTCACAGGAATCTGTTCTTCGTCATCTTCGCCGCGTTTGACGGTCTCCATCACCGTCTTGCGGTCCAGCATGGAATAATCAACCTCAAACGAATTTTGTAAATGTGTGGCATCGCTGTCGGCGCGCTCGGTGAGAATCGCGCTGCGGAAATCTTGCTTTACCCCGTCAATGGAGAATTCCTGTGGGGTAAACAGGTTTTTCAAGGCAGCGGAGTCCACGGGTAAGACAAGACCGCCGTGCGCGTCGGCTGCACATCGCGCTTTGAGTTCTGTCTGGTACACAACGATGCCCAGTTCAGGCTCGTCTTTGTCTACAGTGAAACTGACGACTCGAATCCAAATTTGCATCTCAGTTCTCCTCGCGGTCTTCACCGCTGCCTACTCCGAATTTTTACTTCTACGGTTTTGCACGAATCTCATCCATGATGGCAGCGGCGATGACAAATTTTTCTTTCTCAGACAGAATCAGAGCGGGTTTAGATTCAGCTACCGGCTCTGGCTTAGAGATTTCCGCGACGGTCGGCGCAGGGACTGGCGACGCTTCAGGCTCTGGCACTGCATCGGCGTACTTGTTGAGAAAATCACGAAGCAGCCACGTTCGCTGCACTTCGCCGTGACCCGCCTCCGTAGTCGTGTGGTCGTCTTTAACCAGAAAATTTTCCCAGTCGCACAGAACCGTATTTGCGCCACGCTTGCGACACATCTCAGTGATTTCCGTCCAGAGCGGTTGACTTTGTTTGAGAACAGAGCCCGCTTCCAAAGCGATATCTCGCATCGGCTGCCTGTCCTTGTACCGCTTTCCGGCCTCCGCGTTCACTCGGTCGAAGACAGATTGAAACTCTCGCCGAATCTCGACACTGGACACTCTTCGGTCGGCTCGCGGCTCCTGACTCTCTCGTGGAGGCTGTTGGTTTTCTCTTTCTTTTGTTTCTGGCAGGTGGTCAAAAATTCCGACCGCAGGAGAGGAAGTTTTTGGACACCCTGCCGTCTTTATGAGCCTCGGCGGCGTTTGAGCCGATTCCCCCGAAGGGGGTAAGGGGGATGATGTGGTTCTTTTCTCAGCACCACCAACAACAAGCCGTTCGCTGTCTTCGCCCTGGCCTACGGCGGGCTCGCCGCTCGCGTTTGTACTGGTGCTAAGAGAAGAACTAAGAGAACTACAAGACCTTGTATGTCCCTGGACACCCTTTGTTTCACCCAATGTTTCACCCTTCTCTGACGATGGTTCACCCAACGGTTCATCGTTTGGTTCACTCTTTGGTTCACCGTTTGGTTCACCCTTCACTGACGCGTCGTTATCATCGTTCGGGTCGGGGTCATCTATTTCTGGGACAAATGTTAAAAGCACATCGAAGTCAATCGTGTACGTTACGGGCAAACCAATGCCGCCAGGGGCGCGGCCACCTTTCAAATTTCCTGACGCCGATACGATTTTGCGTGCAATCAGTCCTGGATATTCGGTCTTACTGTCACGCCGCCTGCCGTGGAGCCCCCACTGGACGGTGCGCGTGCTGTACCCGTAGTCTGCGCCGCCCTTCAATGCTTTGCGGCAGACCCCCTCCTGCATGGTCTGGGCGTCGGCGACGAAGACCAGAGCCTGCTTCTCTGCCGTGTAGAGTCCGCGCGCACGCTTGGCGGCGTTCAGGATACGATAGCGTTCGCTCTTGTCGCGGACGCTCACGATTGCACCGCCTTGCCCGCTGGCGGCGTGATGGCGCGGCACACGGCGGAGTCACGAAGCAACGCGGTGATAGCTTTGCCGGTACTCTCAGTCGTGAATCGGTCCTTCAGGTGATGCTTAGATAAGGTTTGAATCGAATCGCGGATATCGAAGAAGGGATAACGCTGGAGCCACAGAAGCCACCAGTGCTGCTCGGGAGGAGTGATGCCGGGGAACGCAGCGGAGAAGTCGGCTAAAAGTGATAGGTACTGTCGTCTGATTTCTTCTGCATGCAACATGGTGCTCTCCCGATTTCTTACTGGTAATGCTTTACGGCTATAACTGCTATCCCCGCGTGCTCGGCACGGTGAAAGGTGATGATTACTTCTGAGCCGACCGGCGTACATGCTTGTCCAGTACGCGCCGAATTTGTTCGGCCATCGAAATCTTCAACTGGTGCGCTTCCGCCTTGAGGGTTTCGCGCTGCTCGACGCTGAGATAAAGTTGGGTTCGTTTTAATGGAGTTCCAATTTCCTCTGAATGCAACATTGTTTTCTCCCTTAACGGTTCATACACAGGCTTCTAATATAGGAAGGAAAGTCATCTTTCTGGCTCGGCTGGTCTCGAACACACGCGCGCAGGCACCTCTGCTTGATGTTTGGTGATACGCCCTCTTCAACAAACTGCGGGATTATTTGAGGAAGCAAAAACCGCCCTGCCGCGTAACCGAATCCAAAACGTACTGCGGAGCCCAGGTCGCGATTGCGGTAGTAGCTCACGCTCGCCATCCCTTTGCACTCGCCGCCGCTTGCCTTTCTTCGATGGTGCGAGGTTTCCACGGCTGCTCTTCCGATGACCGCAAAACGTCACCACACAGTTGCTGAACCCATACAGGAGTGCGAGTAGAACAAGGCGCGGTGAATCCGTCGCGCCATCGGCAGTACACCAATTTCGGAACCACCTGTTTCCAGTTGTCGGCGGGATTTTCGATGCCGTTGCGAATTTTGGTCGCGCCTGAGGTTGTTCCAGCGAATGTCCAGTTGTCTGCCTTGTATAGCGCGCCTTTGCGTGTGTCGTTCTCAACCACGAATGTCTCGAATCCATAGACCACCGTTCCATATTTCTCGTACCAAATGTGCGGGACGATTTCGCGCCAGAGACGCAGCACACGGGTAGCAAGATTTGGTTCGTGATTTTCCAACCGAAAAACGGTGTTATCCACGACGCCTTGCAAGAACCCGTGGCGATTCCCTTTGTTGATGCCGAAAAATTGGTCCCGCGATTTGGTAGCGTAGGCGGCCGAGGCTCCAGAGATGATGCCTACCAGTTCACCCTTGTAGTGAATCAGGAAATGGACTTGTTGCCCGATGCATCCGTGATTGTCGATGTAGTGCTCATTGCGAATTGCTTCGTATCGCGGGTCGGTGCGACTGCACGGTTCCAATTGAATCTCTTGAAGCGATTGCGGCATTCCAGCTGATGACTCAGGTGCTGGTGACACTCCTGATATAAACCGCACAGCGGCTATCGCCATCACTTCGGGTGTGTTCATCCCAATGAGCGCGCCAGCAACATCAGTCGGCGTCATAGTAGCTAAAAGGTTTTTAGTAATTTGGCGAATGTCTGGATGCTCTTGTTCATATTCGGCGAAGTCGGCAGCAGTGGCTTGATGTGGTGCTTCGAGATTCGCTTTTCTGGCAGCTAGGGCTTTCTCAATGGCTCTTGGTGTGCGGTCCAGATGCGCTTTGCAAAATTCTTTCCATGAATGACAGTCTTTAATCGGGACGCGCAACCGATTGGTACTATCGCGTTCACCCCCGTCAAACCGTTCCTTCAACGCGATGACGTACGGCAGGTAGTGTCGAAACTGTTTGACACCTTCGATAACTGTGTCTGCCAACTGGTCGCTGGTCAGCTTGTCTGGGTCACCAAGCGTCAGCGAACTTTGTTCGTCAACGGTCGCCAGTGCGGTGTCTTCCATGACGGCGAGAGCGGTGGTCATCGTGCCACCTTCGCCACAGGCACAGTGCTCCGCTCGATGAACGCATCAACGTCGGCGCGTTTGAACAACAGATTTTTGCCGTTGAGTTGTACGAAGGGAATTTTGCGTGCGAAGCGCCATGCGCGAACGCACGACACCGATACGCGCAGAAGCGCGGCAACTTCGTTGATTTTTAGAAGGGATTGGCTTGGGTCAACTACGACTACAGATTTTTTTGGTACGCTCATAGCACGCGCTCCGATACCCAAAAACTGGAGTGCGCGCCGTTTGAGCGAATGCTACGGGCGGGCTTTCATTGCGCTGGCGGGACTAAGTCGGCTTCAGTGCGGTCCTTATCCGCATTGACCGTGTTGTCTGCCAGTGACTCTATTTGGAGAATACGCCAAGTGTGAACTCCTGTCAAGAACAAAGTACTATGGACAGGGCTGCCTAAACTTGGGACAATGTCACCAGTCGCAGAGGAGCCAACACCGTGGTCTACAAACGAGGCAAATATTATTCGTACAAGTTTCAGTGGAAAGGTCAGATGCTCTACTTCTCCACGAAGCAGGCAAACGCTGAGACGGCGCGCAATCTTGAATCGAAAAAGCGTACAGAACTCGCCGAAGGCCGTGCGCTCGACAAGAAGAAAGAAGCGCCGACACTGCGTCGCTATTTGCACGACACAATCATCCCGTGGGCCGAGGCGCAGTTCGTCGCCGTACCCAAGTCGCTGAAGTGGTATCGCAACGAGGCTCGCGTGCTATGTGAGTATCCGGCGCTGGCCGATGTGCCCCTCGACAAAATCAAAGAATCGCTAGTCAGCGGCTTCAAATCGTGGCGCTTGAAGCAGGGCAAAGCTATCGCCACGGTAAACAGCACCATTCGCGTATTGCGCTCGACTCTGGCGCACGCGGTAGATGACGGCCTGCTCGACTTCGCGCCAAAACTGAAAGTACTCAAGGGCGCGAATGTTCGCAAGTTCGTGCTTCTGCCAGAACTAGAAAAAGCGTATTTGGATGCCTGTACAGAGCCGTTACGCACGGTCGCGCTCGTGATTATCGAGGCTGGTTTGCGGCCAGATGAAGTCTTTCGACTGCGCTGGGAGAATATTAAATTTTTCGATTCAAAGCGGGCTGTGCTGGAAGTACCGGGAACGAAAACTGCCGCTGCTGTGCGTTCAGTTCCGATGACCGTGCGGCTGCGTGATATACTCGAAACCCGCTGGAACGCATTCGGCAAACCCATCGCCGGTTGGGTGTTCCCAGCGAAGAAAGCGAGTGTGGGTCACATCGTGCCGAACACAATCTATCAGCCGCACCTCGACGCCGTAACAAACAGTGGCATCAAGAATCGAGAGTTCGTGTTGTACTCGCTACGTCATACGTGCTTGACGCGTTGGGGCAACAGCGGTTTCGATGCGTGGTCACTCGCACAACTGGCTGGGCACAGTAGCATCAAGCAATCAATGATATACGTGCATTCGAGTAACAAATCGCTGCACGCTGCGATTGACCTAATGAATTTGCCGGGTGGTGACGAAATCAGGGACACTGCGAAATTCCCTGTTCCCGACGCCGAACAAAAGTTGCTTGTAGCATCATCACAGCAAAAGTCTTAGCAGCCTGCGGAGAGGTGCTGGAGTGGCCGAACAGGGCTGCCTGCTAAGCAGTTATCCCGACAAAATCGGGATCGGGGGTTCGAATCCCCCCCTCTCCGCCATAGTACATTTTCCCTTATAAAACGCGTACTTTTACACCTTGCTACTTCCGTGCTACTGTTTTCAGAGCATTTGTAGCCCGCCATGGCTACGTTCGAAGAACGTGCGAACCGCGAAGTTGCCAGAGCACTGCGAAAGTTCTGGAAGAATGCCGGTCACTCCCGCACCAGAACGGAGCAATATGGCCCCTGCGTACGCGCAGCCATTTTTTGTAATGCGAATATCGCGCCTATGCCTATCGCCGAGTGGCTTACGATTTCTTCCGGGATATTCTTTCCAATCACCCTAATCAAAACTGGACTCGATCTTATAAATCCGGCACCGCCTCTCGCGACACAACTTTTCTCCTTGCATCTCTAAAGGGTTTGCAGTATTGGTGTACAGGTACGTACTACGAGATCCAATGCTCTACTAGTTAGAGTACCAGTCGCCTTTCCGAGCGAGATCACTGAGTCCAGGCTTTTGACACGCGAAGCCTAGATGATCCTCATGCGTGTTGCCCAGCCCAAGTACACGAATGAGGAGGGTATTATTGTGCGCAGAGAGGCCGAGCACGCCCACCCCGCCCCCAAAGACTATAGCAAGCCAGAGTGCATTCCGAAGTCCACCTCGGAGACAGCTCATCTCCTGCGCGACCGGCTCTCAGCGCAACTTCCGCCTGGGAAGTTTAGTTCGCCCACCGATGGTCGCCTCACACCCATTCTCCTGGTACAAGATTATGGTGGTGATTCAAGGTCTATCCAAGACGCGGCTCGAAGTGAGAACTTGCACGGCCATTCATGCACGGATGCAAGTGATTCCGAGCTAGTTCACATGCTGTGCAAGGAGATGGAATGGAGTGGTGCGCCAAGGCCAGATTTCCTTGTACTCGACTTGAGATTCCACGAAGGAAAGGGGCCTAGGATCGTACGGGAGATTAAAACTGAATTCCGTCTTGCGGACGTTCCGCTTGCGATCCTAACAACCGGGGGCTCGGAAACCGAGTTCTCGGCACTTAGTGGTGCGCACAACACCTGGAGGATGAGCGGGGTGTCCGATCCGGCGCGGGTGGTGCAAGCGTTAAGGGCGGTTTTACACCTGTGGGCTGAGGTGCTGAAGTTGTCGCCATCACTAGTCCGGGAAGTTTTGTAATAAGTGGTTGCCGTGTAGAAGGGCTACTCGAACTTCAACAGGCCGCCGTCGCGATTTTTCGATGGGCCGAAAGGAATCAAATGAGCCGCCGTGCGCCGTCTCTTTGGCAGTTCTTAGAGCACCATGTTAATGGCAGGGACCACAGCCGATACTTGGCCCTTTATCGCGAGCAGTTGGATCAATCGGAACTACTGACGATGATGGGGCGCATCGCCGATGCAGTGAACGACAAGGCCGGGAACTTGCTGATTGATGTCCAGTCCTATCTCCCACCGGAGCCGTTGGTGCGCAGTTTCAGCTTCCACAAGGACGACCAAGATTACGTTCTACAGCTAGAGAGCTGGGGTCTCGCACCAACCGTGGTTTTCCTCAGACGGAAATGGCGAGACCCTCGATTCTTGAATTCCTTTGGTTGGATTTACCGTCTGCTTGGGGTCGAAGAATATAAGATCGAAGTCAATTACAGCGCGCTGTTTCGAGCGGAGCTGGTCACCGAGGCCGAAATCGAGAAATGGTTCACCTACCTGATCTCTGGGTTTGATCGCGCGTTTGCTCCGTCCGTTCCGCAAGGCGACGGCATCCCTTCAGCGCAACAGCTCGGGAAACAGACCGAACCGCTTGCCGAGGCTTGAGTCCGTCGCTGGACGCCGACCGTCGTCTGGTCGAACCATTTTTCAAGGTTCAATTGCAGGAATGTCGGGAAGAGTGGCGACGGCGGCATCCGAAGAGCACTTGATCCGATGCCCATCGTTCCGCATGACGCGTGCACAGAACCGCCAGCCAATACGAGCATCTGCCGATTTTTGGACCTTCCGAAATTCAGAGACCTGTTCGCGAACGAAGAGCTTTATCTCCGGCAAACCGACCTTTTCAAAGAAACGGACCCGCGCGAGGCGTTGCCTTCGGACGAATACGTCAGGCTGGCGCTGGGCTTGCAAAAATATGACCTGAATGACGAGCTGAAACTCAACGACAATCAGGCATTCAACCGTCAGAACAGCGAAGCGTATTTCATCAATTGCTGGCAGATTTATGAAGGCGAGACGCTTGAAATGTGGAAAACGTATGGGAATGGCGTCGCAGTGTTTTCGCGTTTCGAACTTCTGAAAACGGCACTCTCCATCATGCTCGACGACATATTGGTGGCAATTGTCCGGTAGCCTCGCAATCGCGTCAACAACCGCTTGACGAGGAACGAACCAACTCCCGCCGCGTCCAGAGCGGAACGCTATAGGGATGCGATTCTCGCGGACGAATACACGCGCAGCCGTGATGGTTGCTTTGGGGTGTAGAAGTTTTGCTACTTCGGAAATGCTTGCAGTAAGACTTTGTTCCTGAGGCATGACGCAGTTCTCCATTTTCGAGAACCTGCGCCACGGTACGGCGAAGGGTACATTCAGCTCTAGGAATCTCTAACCTAGTCTGACGGGGTGTGACCCACTACTCGTGTTTTTCCGCGTACCATCGCGGTCGCAACAAGTCTTTCCGACTCTTGATTAACGCACCGAAGTGCGTGTTGCTATCGGCTCTTGGAATATTGCCGACCAGAAAGGTGTCTCATACTTGTCAGAAAAAGCCAATCAAAATCCCAACAAAAACGATGTTTTTTTGAGGTTTCAGGCAATTTCCCCGTAATCGGAAATCGACTCGCGGCAACACGCTGCAAACGGAGACTTTCCGAAAACATGGCCACCCGTAATCGGAAGTCATGGCCTCGCTCGTGCGAGATTTTTTCGAGCGAATTAAGGTCGGATCGGCCTGCCTCGGCATCCGATAATCACACTCAACGACGATTCGTACGATTCTCCGTGCGTTGGGTCTGGCACTTCGACGAGGGTTCTGCCGGTGGTTCGAGGCCGTCGAGCAGTACTGGCAAGTTGAAGCAATGATTCTTGGAGATGTAAGATTCTCTATAGGAGGGGAACGTGTACGACACGCACCGGCAATCAGCCGATCAACACGAACTAGCGGCGCACGCTCATCGCACAGCCGCAGAACACAATGAAAATGAGAACAACGGGTTGGTCAACTGGCATTTGCAACGGGCGTTGGAGTACTCCGATCACGCCTACAAACTCGCAAAAGACGCCTACTCTAAATCCGGTCAGATGGGGTCGCTTGAGCCGACGCCTGCCCTTCATGACACTGAACCTCTTTACCAGAATCGAAAGCAGAACCACAACCGCGCCGCCGAACTACATGACCGCGCCGCAGAGGCCCATCGCGTCGCGCAAAAACACGAAAAAGGCGATGCGATAACCGGCCAAAAGCATTCACACCAAGCGCTGTATCACTCACAAGCGGCTAACGAACTCACTAAGGCGATGGCGTTCGGATATGGCGTTACGACCATCGCACACGACGAAATCGCGACCCTCGCCTACGAACTCTGGCAAGCCAGAGGTTGCCCGTTCGGATCACCGGAGGAAGATTGGTCGCGTGCTGAGAGTGAGCTACGCGCCCGCCAAGGAATGCGATAAAGAACTTTTAGGAGTGAGCGGCGGCGGCGATAGCAAGTTGCTGCTGCATCGCCAGCTGATCCCAATTGTCCCAACCTCGAACAATCTTACCGTTCTCCATCTGGGCGATTGAAATGCCCGTAACTTTGATTCTCTTGTTGGTCGCCGGAATCCCGAGCTGGTCACCGGTGTGGGTCATTACGGCAGACCAACGGACTACGACTTTATCGTCAACTCCAAAGTTGTCTTCAATAGTCATAGTGATGTCTGGAAATGCGCCACGAATGCGTTGATAGAATGCCTCAAATTCCCGAGGCCCGCGAATTTCGACGCCCGGCTGGTCTTGTCCAACGGCAACGCCATTTTCGTCCATCAAGTCGTAGATGGTCTGGCTCTTTCCGTCATTCCAAACTTCTTTGAACCAACGCCGCATCAGAACAACATTTTCTTCGACGGACATGCGACACCTTCCTTTAAGACAACCGACGGCAACTCAATGTTCCGTAGGTTGGTATACCACGAAGTAACGACACGAGCTAGGCTCTTATCGGCCGAACTCCGAGATACCATCCGCCTCGCGGCCTAGGAAGGACTCAATGACACCCGAGCCCAGCCCAAATGAACTCGGAAATCTTCGAGAAGAAATGAATTCGCGGATGGCCGAGCTGCGACAACAGCTCGATTCCGAGCTTGTAAAACTCCAAGATGATGCCAATCAAGCGAAACTACTCCGCGCCGAGAAATATGCAGAGTACATGGGGAATTGGCTCGCCATTCTCTCGTTGGTGATAACACTCACTTTTGTTGGTTTTGGAATCCTTGGCTACACTCGATTTTCGGATGTCGAGGCATACCGGAAACAGATGGCATCCGATGCCGCCGATGTTGCCGTGAACGCAAAGAAGGTCGCGGATGGGGCTGCTACGGTTCAACATGTAATGGGAGATTTACAAACCAGAGTTGGTGATCTTGATAAGCGAATTGATGGAATTGAGTCCCGGTCTCAGAAAGCGGATCAACAGTTGGTCAACGCCGTCAATCGCACATCCGCCGTAGCTCAACAAACCCGCAACGATCTGTTTTCAACCGTCAGTTCTGGAATATATGGTGGACGTGACCGGGATCGAACTCCCCAAACTTTGCGTCCCGCCCCACGCACCAGAAATGTCAAAATAGAATCCTGTGAGCGCCCAGGCCCCTCCCACCAATTCTCCGCCGCGCAGACTCGCCGGCATCTCCCACGCCTGGCGCGCGCTGCGTCACAGAAATTTCCGCCTCTACTTCGGCGGGCAAAGCATTTCCCTGATGGGCACATGGATGACGCGTCTCGCCACCAGCTGGCTCGTCTATCGCCTCACCGGCTCCGCGTTTCTCCTCGGCGTCGTCGGCTTCGCGGGACAAATCCCCACATTCCTCTTCGCGCCGGTCGCCGGAGTCTGGGTGGACCGCCTCAATCGCCGCAACGTTCTGCTCGTCACGCAAGCCCTAGCCATGCTGCAATCCTTCGCACTAGCCGGACTCGCCCTCAGCCACCACATCAACATTCACGAAATCATCTGGCTCAGCGCCTTTCAAGGCACGATCAACGCCTTCGACATGCCCGGCCGCCAATCCTTCCTCGTCGAGATGGTAGAAGACAAACAAGACCTCGGCAACGCCATCGCCGTGAACTCTTCCATGGTCAACTTGGCGCGCCTCGTCGGCCCGTCGCTCGCCGGTATGGTCATTGCCATCTCCAGCGAAGGCTACTGCTTCCTGGTTGACGGGATCAGTTACCTCGCCGTCATCGCCTCGCTCTACGCCATGCGCCTGCACTCCGCCGCCATCAAACGCACCAGCGACTCCGTGCTCATGCAAATGAAAGAGGGCTGGACGTACGTTTCCGGCTTCGCGCCGATTCGCACCATCCTGCTGCTTTTCGCGGCGGTCAGCTTGCTGGGTTGGCCGTTCACCGTGCTCATGCCCGTTTTCGCAGGGACGATTTTGCACGGCGGTCCGCACACACTGGGTTTTCTAATGGCCGCCGTGGGCGTCGGCGCATTGGTTTCAGCAATATCTCTCGCGGTGCGAAAAACGGTCCTCGGCCTGGGCAAAATGATCCCGCTTTCCACCGCGGCCTTCGGCGCCGGCCTTGTCTTTTTCGGTATGTCGCGCACGCTATGGATTTCGCTTCTGCTTATGCTGGTCTGCGGCTTCGGATTGATGCAGCAAATGGCCGCAAGCAACACAATCATCCAAACCATCGTCGAGGAAAGTAAACGCGGCCGCGTGATGAGCTTTTACACCGTCGCGTTCGTAGGCATGGCCCCCTTCGGCAGCCTGCTAGCCGGAACTCTCGCCCACGCCATCGGCGCGCCGCGCACGGTAATGGTCAGCGGCGCCTGCTGCATCATCGGCGCCGCCTGGTTCGCCAGCCGTCTCCGCGGTATACGCAAGCTGATCCGCCCCATCTACAGAGACCTAGGCATCCTCCCCCCAGTAAACGCCGTAATCCAAGACAGCGTCGGCCGCTGAACCGAGCCGCCATCCTGCACATTTTGGCTGTATCCAATCCGCCCCCAAATCCATCTAATTTGCCGTGTCCCGTGCAAATCTTCTATAATCCTTGGTTAACGTGCGAAGCAGAGTGGGAGCGAGCCCCTTACGCCAACCCCTCCAGGCGCCCTGAAAAATGATTGATCTTGCCGAAAAAATTAAGAAAAAGCTGAAGGACGAAATCGCCCTTCTCGAGCACGAACTGCACACCGACCTCCCGAAAGAGATCAGCGTCGCTCGCGCCCACGGCGATCTTTCCGAGAACGCCGAGTACAAATACGCCAAAGAGCGCCAGTCCTACGTCTCGGCGCGCCTCGGACAGCTCCACCAGCGCATGGCCGATCTCTCCATGCTCAATCTGAGCAATCTGCCCAAGGACCGCGCTGCCTACGGCTCACGCATCACCGTTTTGGACGTTGCCAAGCGCTCTAAAATCGAGTACAAACTGGTGACTGTCGAAGAGGCCGACGCCGCCAAAGGCCTAATCTCCACCAGCTCGCCCATCGGCCGCGCCCTGCTCGGCAAGAAAGTCGGTGACGAAGTGCAAGTCACCACTCCGGCCGGCCTCAAAGATTACGAAGTCGTGGAACTCTCCACCATTTACGACGAGGAATAGCAGGTGAAACTTATTTCATGCTGACGCGCACCATCGGCCGGCTCCTGGTCTGGCCCATCGAACGTCTTGCAGCCCTGGTTGCAGCTACCGGTATCCCTCCCAACGTCATCACCTGGTCGGCACTGATTTTGAATTTCTGGGCCGGGATACTTTTCGCTGCCGGTCGTTTCGCCGCCGCCGGCGGCATGATGATTCTAGCCGGACTCTGCGACCTTCTGGATGGTCCCGTTGCGCGACGCCAAGGCCGCGTCTCGATGTTCGGCGGCTTTCTCGATTCGATTTTTGACCGCTACGCCGATCTGATTCTTTTCCTCGGTCTGCTGGTTTACTACTCGCACGTGAATCGCTTCGGTTACGCCATGCTCGCAGGCGCCGCGATGGCCGGCTCGGTGATGGTCAGCTACGCCAAAGCTCGCGCGGAATCCCTGGTGCCTTCTGCTGAAGTAGGTTTTTGGGAGCGGCCTGAGCGCCTGGTGCTGATGATTTTGGGCGCGCTAACGAATCGTATGCACTTCGCGCTCTGGATCCTGGCGATCGGCCCCAACATCACCGTGATCCATCGCATCGTGCGCACCTGGCAGCAAACGAAAGTGGAAACCCACGCGCTCCCGTCGCTAGCGCGCACGCCGGCGCGGCCCGGACCGCAACCGTCGGGATTGCCGACCGGCGCGGCCGCTTCGCTGCAAGCCAATATTCCCGGCGAGGTTCACGAAACTTCGCCGCTGCTCACCCGCTCAGCCCGCCGCGGAGGATAACCGTGCCCAAGCTTCTCGGTATCATCGGGCTTCTGGTCATTTGTGCCGGAATCGATTTGCTCTGGCAATCGCGGCACGAAATCAAATTCTGGATGGTCGCGTACCTCGCCTTTTTCCGCGCCCTGCTGCATAACCGCGATACCGCCCCGCCCGTCTTCCCCTCCAAAGAAGCCGCTCAGAAACGCCAAGGCGCCGTGCGCTTCCTGCTCGGAGTCAGTTTCGTTTTCCTCCTAGGCCCCCTCCTGATTGCCATCGGCATAACCCTGATTTTTTTCCCGCATCTCTGATTCTTACTTTTGATAAGTCCTTTTCCGCCCATCTCACCAGTCCGAATCTTTTAACCTGTCATTCACATTCCCGAGATATGGTCGACCGCGGCTTGCCGCTCCACGCCGAGTTCATGATATAAGTGGCGCTCAGTCGTACAGAAACTCCTGGCACAAGCACACACACCAAATTCGCTCACTGCCATCACGCCCTGCGATCGGGGCGAGGAGGAAAAATGCCCAAACCGTCGAGCCCGGAACCCCGCGCTCCTTCCGCAAACGCTTCCATCTGGAACCGCGTCGCGCAAAGCGACGACTTCAAAAAACTCCTCGCCGCTAAAAAAGCCTTCGTCCTCCCCGCCACAATTTTCTTCATCCTCTACTATTTCGCCCTTCCCGTTTCCGTCGGCTATTTCCCCGCGTTCATGCAACGCAAGGTCTGGGGCCCGGTAAACATCGCCTACCTCTTCGCTCTCTCGCAATTCATTGTCGCTTGGCTCATCGCCTATCTCTACGTGCGCGCCGCACGCCAATTCGATCTGCGTGCCGCGGCGGTCATCAAAGATCTCGGCAATCTCGAAGCGAAGGGAAACTAGCTGATGAATACCACGCTCATTCTCTTTCTCGCGTTCATCGCCGTCACTCTGGGAATTACTGCCTGGGCTTCGCGGCTTTCCGGCTCCTCCGCTTCTTATTTCGCGGCCAACCGCCGCGTCAGCGCCTGGCAAAACGGCGTCGCCGTAGCCGGTGATTACATGTCCGCCGCATCCTTCCTCGGCATCGCCGGTCTCATCGCTTTCTTCGGTTACGACGGCTTCATGTATTCCGTCGGTTTTCTGGTCGCCTACCTCACCGTCTTGCTCGTCGTCGCAGAACCGCTACGCAACACCGGCAAATACACCATGGCGGACGTCCTCGCGTACCGCCTGCATCCTCGCCCGGTGCGCGCCATGGCTTCGCTTAGCACCATCACTGTAAGCACCTTTTATATGATCGCGCAGATGGTGGGCGCCGGCGCGCTGGTCGCGCTGCTGCTAAAGGGATCGGGCATCAGTTTCCGCCTCGCGGTCAGCGGCGTGGGAATTCTGATGATCGTTTACGTCGTCTTCGGCGGCATGATCGCCACCACATGGGTGCAGATCATCAAGGCCATTCTGCTGATCTCCGGCACGATTCTTCTCAGCATCATGGTTCTCGCGCACTTTGGCTTCAGCCTCGGCGCTTTCTTCACCGCCGTCAGCCAGGTGCATTACCACGCGCCCGACGGCACCGAGGTTGTGAAAGATTTCCTCACGCCCGGCCTGCGCTACAAACCTCCCTACGGCGCGCTCGACCTCCTCTCGCTCGGCATCGCTTTGATTTTCGGCACTGCCGGACTGCCGCACATTCTCGTGCGCTTCTACACCGTGCCCGACGCGAAAACAGCGCGCTTCTCGGTGGTCTGGGCGATGTGGCTCATCGGCATCTTCTACATCCTCACTACGTT
>Ga0210393_10002168_pt1 | contig 16310 bp, 16 predicted proteins | sample IncBWC27OmetaG_FD_160068 | JGI IMG/M metagenome (GOLD analysis project Ga0210393, IMG submission 160068) | Forest soil microbial communities from Barre Woods Harvard Forest LTER site, Petersham, Massachusetts, United States - Inc-BW-C-27-O ... | reverse complement strand
GTGACACTATCTACAACGGCGCGCTCGACAACGCTTCCGGCTGCGCCATCCTGCTCGAAGTTGCCCGCGCCTTTTCGCAGATGAATCCCCGCCCCAAGCGCTCCATTCTCTTTGTCGCGGTCACCGGTGAAGAAGCCGGCCTCCTCGGCTCCGACTATTTCGCCCACTATCCAACCGTCAGCAAAGACGCCATCGTCGCCAATGTCAACATGGACGAAGACCAGATGCTCTGGCCCCTGCTCGACATCATCCCGTTCGGCGCCGAACACTCGACCCTTGATGGAGTCGTCAAGCGTGCCGCCGAACGCCTGCATCTCGCCCTCAGCCCCGACCCCATGCCGGAGCAAGTCGTCTTCATCCGCAGCGATCAATATTCCTTTGTAAAACAGGGCATCCCGGCCGTCTATCCCTCTCCCGGCCTAAAATCGAACGACCCGAAAATCGATCCCGTGGCCATCTTCAAGGAGTGGGAAGAAACCCGCTATCACCAGCCGCAGGACGACATGCAGCAGCCCAACCTCGATTTCAACCAGGCCGTAAAATACGCCCAGTTCGCCTACCTCTGCGGCTGGCTGATCACCCAGGACCCCCAGCGCCCCCGGTGGAACCTCCACGATTTCTTCGGCGACCACTACGCCAAGAAAATGTAACCCTCAGTCACCTGAAAAGGCGATCTTAGAGAATTGCCATCTTGTTCAATACAGGGCATCTTTCCCGCCGCACAACCCGCATAGTGGTGTCTACCGTGATTTCGAAATCGTGAATCCAGGGATTGCGGTCTGGAGAACATCATATGCAACGTTTAAATCTACTTCTAAGCGGGTTGTTCCTGACGGCTGCCCTCGCGCTCAGTGGCCCCATCGTGGCCGCAGCGCCACAGGATGCCGGAATTCAGGTCCGCGTCTACGACTCGCATCATCACGATTATCACAACTGGGATGACCGTGAAGACCGCGCCTATCGCAGCTACCAGAACGAACGCCACGAGCAGTACCTTGCCTACGAGCACCGGAAGCACAGCTACCAGCAGCATTATTGGAAGTGGCGCCACAACCACCCCGATCGCGATTAACCGGCACCGATGATTATTGACTAAGGCGCAAGAAGCTCCACGTGCCGCCCGGCACGTGGAGTTTTCGCTTCTACTCCTCTGTCGATCCTGTCCTGTTGAAAAAACCATGAGCACTCCACGGATTCCCGACGGACGGGCGTGTAACCTTTTTCGCATTGCTCCAATCCAAAAACGGGGATCGCACCGCGCCATCACAGGCGCCTGAACCTTTGATTTTCGATGGGTATCAAGCAAGCCGGTAATAAGATGTTCGACGTCCGGACGTGCTCAGGGAGGGCAAATTAAGCATGAAAAATAAGGAAAAACAAAAATCCTTGCCGGAGCATCTCGTCGAACTTCTCGCTGGCGGCCACGCCCACATCGATTTCGAAAGCGCGATAAAAAATTGGCCGGCAGACCTGCAAGGGAAAAAGCCGGAAGGCGCCGCGCACACCCCGTGGGAAGTGCTGGAGCACATGCGCCTCGCCCAGTGGGACATCCTGGAGTTCACGCGCAACCCCAGGCACGTTTCTCCCGAATTCCCCGCCGGCTACTGGCCAAAAACCCAGGCCCCGCCCGACAACAGAGCCTGGAACAAAAGCGCAGCCGCGTTCCGCTCCGACCTTAAAGCCATGATCAAAATCGTAGAAAACAAATCAACCGATTTCTTCACCCCGCTCCCCCACGGCGACGGCCAAACCGTCCTCCGCGAAGTCCTACTCGCTGCCGACCACAACGCCTACCACCTCGGCGAACTGCTCCTGCTCCGTCGCCAACTGGGCGCCTGGAAATAACCAATCCAGTTTCGGCATTGTTTACCCGCACCCCGAACGCAGATGCGCCGCACCCGAAAGTATCCTAAAATAGAAGCATTGCCGCTGTGGGCGTGTAGCTCAGCTGGGAGAGCACCTGCTTTGCAAGCAGGGGGTCGCCGGTTCGATCCCGGCCACGTCCACCACTTTCTTCCTGATTGCAAAAGACTTAAGAAAATCACTTCGTCCCGAATGCTCCGTTATTTGTGCACAGTGTGCACGAACTGTGCACGAATGCGTCATTGGATCACCTCTGTGCACAATGGCGCGGTCGTCAAAGTGTCAGCCTGGGTGGGTACGATTTCGTTGGCTCGACGGTTGAGCTTCTCCAGTGCTTCGCGCTTCATCCGCAACTTCATTTGGGAGTACTTCTTGAAGACTTGCGCGTCGCTCTGGCGGAGCAGTTGAGTGACCCATTCATCGGCTACGCCTCCGGCGCTTAGCCTTGTGGCATACGCTGAACGCAGGTCGTAGATTCGAAAATAGGGAATCTTTGCCCGTCGCAGAGTTTTCGTCCAAACGGTCTTGAGTTTCTTGAGATGCCCGGTCGGATTCAGATCACTCGGAAACAAATACGGTTCTGCACCTGAAATCGCCATCTGATTCTTGAAAGCCTCGATGGCGAACGAGGTGAGGGGAACTTCGGCCGTACCGTTCGGAGTCTTCGAATCCGGTATCCAGACCACCGCATTTTGCAGATCCACTTGGTCCTTTCGCATCGGAATCAGTTCCTTGTAGATCCGCAACCCGGTCTCCGTGATGATTCGAACGACGTTCCGCAAGTATTGCGGAGCGTGGGATTCGATCTTTTGTTGTTCGGACCACGAAACGTAATGTGGTCGGAACAGCCCTTTCACTGCGACCGGGAACTCAACACCTGAACAGGGATTTGCGGCTAGGAGCTTCTTGCGAACCGCCACGTTGAGCATACGCCGGAGAACTCTAAACTCCTGGTGTACCGTGGTGGATTTGACCGTTCCCAGCTTCTTATAACCGAGCTTGGCCTTGACAACGACGCGATCTCGAAGACGTTCGCGAAGGTAGATGTCAATCGAATCCGCGGTGATATCCACCAGTCGGGTTGCGCCAAACGCAACCTTCAGGTGCTTTATACACCGCTTATTCGCTTCGTGGGTCTTCTCGGCGCGCATGGGCGGCTTGGAATAGTTCTCCACGAAAGAATCTGCCCATTGCCCGTAAGTCAAGGTTTCGCCCTTTCGTACGACTTCTAGAAGATTGGCATCTCTCGCCAGAAGTCGTTCTCTCAACTTCTTATTTGCTTCTTCCCAATTGGCGGTTTGACTGGACTCTCTTCTGGCGGTGCCCTTTCGGTCCCGATAGCGAATCCACCAGATTTGTGTGCCAGCCCGCCTGTAAACCACACCGTCGTACTTTCGTGCTCTAGGCATTCTCCATCTCCTGTTTGAATGAAGCGCGGAATGTTTCGAGATCCGATTTGAGGAACCGGATGTTGCGACCCATTACGCGGAGATGGGGAATCTGCTTCCGCTCGACCCAAAGATACACGGTCTGCGGGCTCACTCCAAGAAAATTGGCGGCTTCTGGCACCGTCCAGGGGTGCTCATTGCCGTCTGTGGGTGTCTGGATTTTCATCTCGACCAAGGTATTGTTCTTCATGGTGTTCCTCTGGCACCGTCCTCGGGCCTGCTGTTATCGGTTCGACGCGAAGAGGTTTTTTGTTGCAACTCCACCCGAGCCTTTATAACGGTGTGCCGAGCATAATAATTTGGATCGGCTTTATCTTCCGCGCGGTAGTCGGCAATGCGCTGGATTACGACTTCCGGGTCGTCACCACGAGCGAGGGCGCGTTTCGCGTAGGCCCAATCGCGTTCGGATTGGCTTTTGTGGTCGTTGGGAAGCGTGCGCGTTCGTTCTTGGGCCTCGCCAAAGTGGCGAGGTGCTTCGGGAGAGTCTTCGTCTATTGTGAAGTCGCGGAGCCGGTAGGTCGCATCGCTTTCCTGACGCGCTTGGACGATGAATTCTTCGGAGAGTTTTCGGTTGGCGAATCCCGGCAAGCGCAAAACGCGCGTCGAGTCTGTTGCCGCCAAGTCGCCGCCGAACTTATTTGCGAGGCTATGAAGGAGAGACTCTGCCTCATCCTGGGTGAACCCACTCACTTTCCACACGACCTGGTGCTTGTCCGGCGAGGTATCGAGGATAAAGTTCGGCGCTGGGACCTCGGGTGAATTCCGTATTGCGTCGAGAGCCTCATCACCCTTTTTGTCGAGGTCGAGATAGACGTGGCGTATATCCTTTATATTGTCCTTGGTCCGACAGTACGCCCCATCCTTAATCGGGTTCATTCCCACGTATATGTCGGAACCGGCAGCGCTCTGATTCGCTAACCAAGATTGAAAGCCAGGGCTGGCTATCGCTTCCGTTTTGGCGATGGTTTGAACCGTATGACCCGTGGAGCGATTCCGCACGAGGATCGCGGCGTTATCAGCTGGTCCGAATAGCTCCCGGACATACTCAGAAGCTGTGAGAGATCGCGGTGTGAATGTTTTGTCGGTGCTCATTGGTGATCCTGCTTCGCCAAGAATACGGCGCCGTAGTCGAACAGGTCCGAGTCTGGGTCGTAGCTGTTGACTAGGAGAACCTGGGAAATGTATCTGCGCCCAGGCCGGCGCTCGACGTGGATGACGACGTTGAGCGAATCGGCAATGTTCGCCTTGATGGATCTGTAAGGCAGTTCGACGCCGCTTTGCAAAACACAACTCGTGAAACGCGCGAGACCTTGTTGGGCGGAATTTGCATGGATCGTGCATAACGTCCCAGAGTGACCGGTATTTAGGAGTTGCAAGAGATCGAAGGCTTCTCCTCCGCGAACCTCTCCTAAAATTATGCGATCGGGGCGATGGCGGAGGGCCGCTTTCAGGAGATCGCGTATGGCCACAGCCGGAAGGCCATTCTGTTCGCGGCGTGCTTCAAACCGGACAAGATTTTGCTGCGGCAATTGAAGTTCGGCCGTGTCTTCGATGACGAGCACCCGTTCCTCCTGCGGAATGAATTTCCCCAGGATCGAAAGTAGGGTCGACTTTCCAGTGCCCGTTCCGCCGCAAATCAGGACGTTTTTTCGCGCAAGCACGTAGTCTTCGAGATGGTTGGCCAGCGCGCGGTCGAGAGTCCCTTCGCGAATCAGATCCTCCATCTCGAAGTGGCGGGTATTGAACTTGCGGATCGTAAGCGTTACGCCGCCAAGACTGCACGGCGGGATGACCGCGGCGACCCGACTGCCGTCTGGTAGCCGCGAATCGAGAATGGGCTTCGATTCCGAGATGTCGTCCCCGAGACGCCTGGCGATATTCTTGACGGCGACCATAAGGGATCGGTCGCCGATAGCCACGCCCGGCACTTGTTGAAGGAAGCCCTGTTTTTCAATGAACACGCGGTCGGGACCGTTCACCATCACCTCGCTGATGGAATCGTCGAGGATGAGGTGCTCGATGGGCTTTAGAAACGGCAGGATCACCTCGAATCCATTCATTAAAGTTTTCCTTTCGCGAGCTGGACGAAATACGACTCGTTCGGGTCGTTGTAATAGGGCTTGAGGTAGCAAAACATGGGAGGAATGGGATTGAGCCCGTCATAGGCGACGGTGACAGACTGCGCGTTGCGCAGCTCCATGAAGGTCTTCGTGTCGAAGCGGTAGTCGCTCTGGGTGTTGTAGCTCTTGGAAGCGATGATGTTGGCTTTGTGGGAGAGGGCCTTGCCCGTGAGCCAACTGACTTTGGTGTCGTGCCCGCTTTCGGACAGGCTGTAGGCAACTTTGAGTTGGTCTTCGCGTCCACAGAGATGGCTCGCCGTGCTCGCGGAGAAATCGTCCGACAGTGTAAGAAAAATCTTCGTGCGGAAGGTCTGGAGGAGGGTCCGCCAGCTATCGGCAGGCAGGGCGGATTTTAGTGAGCTGATGCTCTGCGTCGCAACGATCGGAATACACTTCGGCTGTCGGGAGAGGCTGAAAAATTTCTCGTCGCCGGTCGGGTCGCTCTCACCAACGGTGGCGAAGTGCTGGTACTCATCGCAGAGAAACAGCACTTGGCGGAAATGACGTTCGGGATGGGCTTCCATTTCGGGGACGCGATTGAGGACGGCACGCTCGAAGTCGAGCTTCATCATCACGCCCAAAGCCTTTGCGAGGCCGGCGTTCATGCCGATGGGAAAATTGAGTGCGCACAAAACACCACTCTCAATCAGCCAGCTAAAGGAAGGCAAGGGCTTGCCGAACTGGTTGTTGGCATTTTTCTGAGGGTCGTAGCACTCCTTCTTCGGGCAGAAGACCCTTTTCACTTTGGTGTTGTCATCGAAGAGCGAAAGAAACACGGACACACCCTCGACAATAGAGGTGCGGAGCTTGGGCTCGATCCGTTTCCAATCGTCGTTAAACCAACGCTGGACGGCTTGCAACTGCGCTAGCTTTTCGGGATTGGCGCGGGCCGGGTCATGGACTATGCGGGTCTCAAACGGAGTGCCGCGGGTCCTTAATAGGTCCCGCAATTCGGACGTGGCAGGTGCGAGGAAGCGGTCTTCCTTCTCGTCGTGCGCGAAGCCGAGGCCCGCGAGGTCGGTGGTACGTTCCCCATAGATCTGTGGCGCAACGGCTACGTAGTGGTGACCAAGAATGATATCCTCGGCCTCCGCGATCCGTCCCTCAAGCAGCGGCGGAGAGATGGCGCAGTGGTAGACATCGAAGAAGGTCACGTAGTCGTAGGCGACCTTATGGAGAAGGATGATGAACTTCACGAGATTGGTGTACGCCTGCTGCCAGAACGGTTCCTTGCCACGGCCGAACAGGTTGTTCAGGAGCGAAGCGATGTTGTACGCCAGGGCGTAAGCGTCCAGGTCGCTGTGTAGAGGGTTGTAGCAGTACTCGGAATCGAGGCCGATTTCGATGTAATCCTCGGCTCGACCGTGCCGGGTGAGAATCTCTTTGACCTTTCTGCAGAAGTCCCCTTTGACTTCGAGGGTTAAGCCACCGATGCGCTTCTCTTTGTCGTCGGCTTTGTAGGCCAGAATTTGCTCAGCGAAGGGATACATTGCGCATGAACTTTTCCCACTGCCGATGGCTCCCAAGATCGCGATTCCGGTGAACAAACCGCGCTCGGGAATTGTTAGCCAATAGGGAGCTTTTGCAGGCACCGGCTTGCGGGGGTTATGCACTTCGCCGACGACAAGAAAGAGGTCGTCTCTCTTACTGGGATCGGGATACTTCGGGAGGCGACCGGGCGAGATGTGCTCGCGGGCCTTGAGCGTGAAGATGTAGAGACCAGAGAGAAGCGTCAAACACACCAAGTAGGGTGTGGTGAACAAGAGCGTGTAATAAAGGTATTTGAAGCTCAGAAAGGCCTGCGGAACGCGCATGGCAATGACACGCAAAAAGATCTGCTGCTCGGGGAACGGATGCGCGTAAAACAGGAAGGCTCCAATGGCCATCGCGAGGAGAGCCGAGATGAAGGCTCGCGATTCGAGTGCTCTCTGCATCAAGCCCTCCCTCGCGCTTCAGTGGGTTGGGCTTTGTCGGTGCCAGACTGGCCCGTGCGGCGCGCTTCACGCCACTTGCGGTAGTCCTGATCCCGCCAGAGCACTTTCTTGAGCACGGCATTGACGACGTGGTCGGCGTTGCTCTCGATGAACCGAGCGTAGTCTTCGAGCAGTTCATTGACCGGCTCTTCGAGTTTTACTTCCCGAGTCATGATTCCTGGTGCTTTCTTAACGATCGGCATATTGCTCCTCCTCTGTGATTTGTCTTTCTTCCGAACTCCCTGTCACCGTGGAAAAAAAGGCCGGCACGAATTACCGTGCCGGAGGGCGGGAGCGACCCCACGAACTTTTTGGGCGGCTGAAAGCCGAAAAAGTGGGGTCGCTCCCGCCCGATTTGACTTTTTTCCCCACGGTGACTTTCCCTTTCCTCGCTGTCCTATTGCTCCGGTTTCCAAGGACTTCGGATCACGTGCGGGTGAAGAAGTGTCAATTCCAAAAGTGCAGAGCGTAATTCTTACCTTCTTCACTCGGTACTCCCTGAATCCACGGCAGGTGCGATCCGTTGCAGCAGAAACGTGTCAAAGCCGACGGTGTGCGTTCTGTCATTCGTTCCTACCTCCTGCCGAACGCCGATTTCACTGACTCGGCCGTTTTTCCAGCCGCGATAGAGCCCTTCGAATCTTTGGCCGGTAAACCTGGTCCGCGCGTGGTTGCGGAAGATGAGATCGGCGTCGGTCACCGCCGCGTATTGTTTTTCATCCCATGCCTTGCGCACGCGGAAGTACCGAAGCAGGTCACCCGCGATATCCGATTCGAGTGGAAGTTTCACGAGGGAATGAAAGAGTTCCGTGGCCTTCTGAAAGTGAGAATCCGTGCGGGAAGCATAGACAAGCCGGAACTCGGATAGCTGACGAAAGAGAGGCAGGTAGTGTTCCAGATGACGAATGAAGTCGGTGAATGCCACCGCACCTTCATGGATGTAGGTAAACGTCACCACAGGCGAGGGAGGAACGAAGAACATCGGAAACTTATCCACGAAGTACCGCACGGAGGTGCTGGGGGTCTTGTGACCGAGGTAAAGTCTGGCCGGAAGGTAGTGCTTCTGGATGTTCAGAGCACCAGAGAAAAATCGTACTTTTTCGGGCTCGGTTTCGAGGTACTGATACCCCTGGTTGAGGAGAACGAAATCGAGGATGGCGATGCGCCGTTTGATGAATTCGAACTCGTGTTCGCGGCGGTTACGAAGGTTCTCCTTTTCGATCTGCCGGTAGAGCCGCCGCGCGAAGAGGTGATAAACGACGCCGCTCTTGGGGAAGCACTCCATGCGAGCATGTCGTTTGGTTTCGAGCTTGCTCCAGAAAGTGGTGGTCCGTTTGCCCCAATGAGCGCCGGTGAACGCGAGGAACTGGCGGGCGGTGAAATAACCGGAGTGGGTGGCGACGATGTAGAGAAAGCGGGTTTCCACTTCGCTGTAGCCGAGGGCTTTTAGGGCGTCGAGATGAGCAGGTCCGATGTTCATAGCGAAAGGATTCCTGCGGTGAGTTCGCGTTCATCCAGAATGCGGCGCAGACGCGAAGCGTCTTCCGGGCGGCTGTACATGGAGAAACCCGCGGCAACCTTTTCCGCCAAAGCCCTGGGGCGGTACTCGCGTGTTGCCAGTTCGAGGTCCACGTGGCGGACGTCAAGCTCTGCGGTCTCATACTCGACGCGCATATCGGGGACGGGAATCTTTCCATTGACGAGCTGAAGGCCGTGCCTTGCGGCGGTCTCGCTCTTGCGATCAGGGTTGTCTTTGTCGGGGCCAAGCAGCGCGAGGTCGCGATTCAGGCGGCGCTTGAGTTCGTAGTCGAGAATGATGCGGAGTGGCCTGCCTCCGGCGCCTACAATGCGAGCGGCCTCTTTCTGATAGAGGCGATAAAGATCGGCATCGTGTTTGACTTCGCGCGGTTTGACCAAACCCTGGTAGATGGGCTGGTTGTCGGGGAGTTGGTTTGTCCTCTTGAGAAGGCGATGTCCGGCCTTTGTAAGCGTGACGACGCGGAGGGTCTTTTTCTGCGAGATTCCAACGGTTTTGTCGGTGAGTAAGGACTGCCGTGCGAGGCCCCGGATGTCCTTCTCCATACGTTCGCGATTACCGCCATAGGCATACTTCGCGAGGTCCGACACGGGAATCACGCGAAACCTACCGATTTCCTTCAGGGAATGCATCTCGGATTCGCGAAGGCGATACGCGCGGTCACGAACGTAATAGGTGCGAGGGGAGTCGCTGCGTTCGCCACGGGTGGGATGTTGTTCGCGGTGCTCGCTACCCTCGGATCGCGCAAGGGATTCCGGCCCGTCGTTCCGCGTATCGGGAGGTGTAGATGTGCGCTGGCGGACCGAGGGGCGCGGCGACTGGTCGCGCGTGTCCTGCGGGTCGTGGGAAAAGGCCTCGCGCGACACTAGTTGAAGTCCTCTTCGTTCAGTGGAACGGGCAGTTCCGCATGGGTGACATTGAACTGTTTGTCGAGGTGCGAGAGCTTACGCCCGGTGTTCTTGAGGAAGAAGCGCCGACCGATGACGAGCGCGGCGCCAAACAAGTTCATAGAAAGGACGGCCACGAAAATGAGAATGGTGTTCCCATAGGCGTGAAAAATAACGGCCTTGTAGCGGGCCATGAACTTCAACTGGTCGAGCAGCCAAAATCCGTAGCCCAGGAGGATGACGATGGTGAATAGCACTGCGTTGGCGATCATTTCAGTCCTCTCTGGGTAACCGAAAAGCTAGACACGATCTCTCTTGAAGCTCAGTGGGGAGCGGGCGGGAAGCCGTTAAGCACCGGAGGCCCTCCAGAAGCGCGCCGTTTGTTCCGGTGGCAGGGTCCAAGGGAAAGGGCTGTGGCGTAAAAGCGGGCGAAAGTCGAAGGGGAAAGACAGGAGTGGCGCGCGGAGGTTGGGCCGAGGATGCGAGGCGTCCGCCCGCGACCTCTTGGGTTTGTTTCTGGACTCGGATTCTCATTTGAACGCCTGGTCTTCCCGGAAGTACGTAACGCTCAGTCCCAAGGGATTGATCGGGATGAGTTCGTTGGGCACATGGGATTTGAAAAGGAACACAAAGTTCGCGGTGTAAAGATCGCGCTTCAGCTCGCTATGGTCGGCGGGCGAGTAATAGACCATGTAGAAGTCCACGCGAGCTCGGAACGGCGGCGTTTGCATCTCTTCAAGCGCGACTTTCTTCACGTCTACATCAATCTCGGGAGCGGCGGTATTCGTGATGAATTTCTTGATGATGTCGTCCTTGCGGTAGGCGTCGAGGATGCCGTTGGCCAGCTTGCCGTCAAGGAAGTAGAGCGACTTCGCAAAGTCATCCTGAATCGTGTAGCGGTTGCGGCGGTAATACAGGGTGCAAAACTGGGAGAGAAAATACTTCGCCTCGGCGTCCTGAGGTTTGTATTCGAGGTTGTGGTAGTTGATGGCTTCGGCGCGACCCAAGTCGTCAATTCGGATCACCAGCGGGCGAAAGTTCTGGAAGGTGCGAATGGTCCTGAGATCGATGAGGGCCAGAGCCACACAAACAACGGACAGCAAAGCGAGAGCAATCTTGAGATAGGTATTCGTCACCATGGGATCACCGCAAGATTCGAGATAGAGACGTTTGGCATCGTTGAAACTCGCGTCGTTGTTCATCCGAAGAGCCTTTCCACAATCGCTGCAGAGGATCCACCCGCCGTGCCGCTGAAGATGTGGTTGGTCAGGGCAGGCACCTTCAAGAGGGTGTAGATGGAAGCGAGAAACGTAATAAAGAGGACCGGGAACCAGGCGATGAGCTGGACGGTGGAAAGGGTGCCCGCAGGTGGGAGGCGCAACGCACCGAGCATGAGGTTTCCAATGATATAAACCACGGCTGCGGCGATGACCTGATAGAAGGCGTATTGGATGAAACAGCGGAACCAGCCCCAGAAGAGCCACTCCATCTTGGGCACAATGAAAAATGGTATGAAGACCGGCCCCACAAGGACACAGACCGCAGTGGCAATGAATCCATACGCGATGACCACAATCGCCACGGCCTGGGCCGCGGCGAGCAGTATGGTCACGACAACGTAGATGGCCGTTCCAAAAATATCCCCCCACGTGGGTGAATCCATGCGTGACTCGAAGTCCGCAACCTGGCTAACAACGGTCTGGAGTTGGGACTGATCAATCTGGCCCGACAGGAATTGCGCTTCATTGGTGACGAGATTGTGGAAGCTGACGCCGACACCGGGAATCGGCGCGTTGTAGTAGTTGACCATGGCAAAGCCGAAGCTGATGGTCAGCAGCAGGCTCGCGAAATGGTCGAACTGGAATGCATAACGGCCGCTGGCGGCAGAGAGCGCGGATTTGATTCCGAACCAAGCGATGAGGATCGTGGCGAACGAACGAAACAGATTCTGGCCCATGGCGTCGAAGAAGCCGAGGTTCTGGGTGAGCAAGGTGTTGATGGCTTGGAAGATGTACTGCAGATAGTCGGTTTGCACTGCCGTCAGCTCCTTCGACGCTCGGGCGTCTATCTCCGCACGCCTACGGCATGCGGAAGGTTTGAATTGAATTGGTCAAGGTGCCGGTCATCTGCGTCATGTTGGCGGCGAGGCTGGCTTGGCGCTGGATGTCGGCATTGATGGAGTTAGTCGTTGATTCGCGCTGCTGCTTGGCAAGGATGGTCTGCATTTCGAGAAGGGACGCGAGGAGTTTGTTCGAGTCCTGGACGGTGCGGAGAGTCATGACCCCCGCCGCGTTGATCTTGTTCAGAACGGAGACTTCGCTATTCAGACCAGAGTCGCTGGAGAACGAGTCCTGTTCGAGGTTGCCGATCTGTGTCTGGATATCCTGGGCGCTGCCCCGGATGGAGCCGATGGTGGCCATGGCGTTGATGTTGGCGCCGTCTACGAGCTGAACGGTGGCATATTGCGATTGCACGCGTTCCAACTCAAAAGGGTCCATCCCTGAGAGATGGTCCGGGCTGTACGGAAGCAGTTGGGTTGTGGACTTCTGGTAGCCGGTGTTGATGTTGGGCAGTACGCCGGTGTTGATGCCGTTGATCCACGAGACGGTGTTCCCGAAGGAGTTGAGCGAGGTTACGTTTCGCCATTGCGAGAACAGAGCACGGTAACGAGCCGGCATGTTTCGGATGAAGGTGGCCATCTGCATGGCGAGATTGAGTTGGTTGGTGATCTGGTTGTAACTTTTCTGCAATTGCAAGAGGTGCTGCTGGAGCTGTTGATAGCGGAGCAGGGCGTTTTGGTAGTTGGTGGGGTCGTACACGATCCCGCTCCCGAGTTGCGCGGACGCGGTGCCCACACAGAGAATCAAGATTAAGAGAACTGCCGGAATCTTCTTTTTCATCGAGCTTTTATCCTTTTCTTTCTTGCCTTCAAAGATCGGAAGGCATTCTGTGGTTGAGGTAATCGGGCAATGCGAGATCGCCCGCGAGATAGACTTTCACGCGGTGGCCTTCCCGAATGGTCACCGTGGGCATGACGTTGAGAAACTTGTCGAGGATTTGGGCTGCGGACTGAGCCGTGCTTACGGCGAAGCCCTGACGCATGAGATCGCCACCCGTTGCGTTGAGTGCCCCTCCGGTGCCCGCTTGACTGACGGCCCCAAGCGCGCCAACGGCAAGCGACACACCGAAGATGCGAAGGTAATGGTTGTTGACTTGGTCTCGGAGACCGGTGTCCCCGATCTGGTTGAGCCCCTTGAACTGGTCGAGGCTGACGGAATATCCGTCGGGCATGAGTACGCGATGGAACACAACGGCGAGACGTGTTTGGCCGAAGGTATCCACCTTCTTGGTCTCACCAAGAAGTTTCGCTCCTGCGGGAATGAGCAGGTGCTGGCGGTCGTTGGAATAAACATCGGTAGAGAGCAGACACTCGACGGGGCCGGCAAAGCCCCCATCGAGACGGTTGATGAGAACGGTCTCGAGGATGGTTCCTTCAAACAGGACGTAGGTTTTTCCTGCCGCCGCATTGGCGGAGGTGGCCGACACGGCGGCAGGATTTTTGACTTCCTCCTTTCGGTCATGCGTCGCTTCCGCGGAATCGTTGCGGACGGGCGCGGGGGAAATCGAATTGGACTGCAACTCTTTCAAGAGTTGGGGGAGCTGGAATCCGTCTGGAGCTAAAGGGGGCGGAGCCGGGGCGGCAATCGGAGTTTCGGTTACCGGGGCGGTCGAGTTCGCCGGAGTCTTCCGGTAAGTCAGAGCGACATTTGAGGAGAACAGCGACACGTAGGCGCGCCGCTTCCGTTCCGCCTGGATCGGGTCTTCTTCCGGGCGCGGCTCACCGCTACCAACGGCTCCAGGTTGCTGAGGTTCCGCCGCATCATGCGCGGCAACTCCGAGCGAGCGGGTCTGTTGCGCGAGTGCGGTCTGGGCGAGAAGTTGCTGGCGCTGCAAATCCTGAATGCGGTTCTGCATCTCGGCGATTTTGGATTCGTTGACTTCGAGGGGCGCCTGTACAGGCACGGCGGAGGAGGCTGCTTTGGCTGGCGTCTGCGGTTTTTTGCCCCCGGTCAGCCACATGATGGCGACCATGAGAAACGCCACTCCGATGAGAAGCCAGGACTGGACGTTCTTCGGCAGAAGGCCTTGCGGCTTCGGCGCTTTTTCCTGAACCTGAGCGGGTTGTGTCGGTTGATTCATTCTTCGGCCCTCAGTTCCCCGCCACGCGGCGGGCGAACGGCAGCTTCTTTTTGCCGATGGCGAGGTAGCCGGTGTCGATGATCTTGGGTGCGATGTAGACGCCGTTCTCGAATTGGAAGGAGATCAGGTTCGGTTTGCCGTCCTTGATTTCATAGAGAGCGGGTTTTTCTCGAGCGCCACACTTGATATAGGTGAAGGCGTCGTCGTGGTAGATGGCGGAAACCATGAATGGCTCGCGGCCCGCTTTCGGATCGAGGAGATAGTCGAACTGGAGCTTCGTTGGGTAGGTTGAGCGGAAATGGTTGACCTGGTCGGCGGACTGGGCCTGCGCAGCGTGTATCTGCTCGGCGGTCTGGGAGCGGAGGGTTTCGAGTTCCTTCTTGTACGCCTGGGCTTCGCCAGCACTGACATAGCCACGCAGCCCGCTGTTGATCGCGATACCAGAGGCTTCTTTCGGCTCTACAAAGAGCTTGAGATCGGGCTCGGCATTCGGCTGATTGCTGATTTCGGTGAGCAAAAACGAATAGACGTGTCCACTCGCGGTGATGAGGTTCAGATTGCTGCGGATGCCGGCCTGGGCTGGATGCACGTAGCAGAGGTTGTGCGCGCCATTGATGACCCAGAATTCCTTGTCGCCGGTAGTGAAATCGAGAATCTCCTCGTCCTCGGGTAGAACGATGAGCGTCGAAAACCGGAGTTTGGCGTGGACGGGAACAATATCCTCTTTCGAATACTTCACGACGCGCGCGGCCTCTTCCGTCGCGGCGTGGGTGGCCGAAGCGTGAAAGACGGCTACGCCAAGAACGAGAACGATTAACAGCCGGAGGAAAAAACCGTGGGACTGGCGGTGAAAGATTTGTTTCATTGATTTGCTCCTTTTGAAATGGATTGGCTTTGCTGGGAACTTTCGTCGTGATCGGAAAAGAGCCCGACAAACCGCTGCACGCCGAAAATGACTGCGGTGGTAAGTGCCGCGAGGGCGAGAGGCAGGGACGTGTAAAGGGGATCGCTCCCCGACTTCCAGGATTGAAGCGAGCAATGAACAATCACGAGTGCCCTCCCGCCAGGATTTCGAGGCCTTTCTCGAATCCGTGGATCTCGAACGCCTCTTTCCGTTTCTTGTTGTCGTAGGGATCGTTCGTGTAGAGCCAATAACTCTTGGCATCGACATTGAGGTTGGCGACCTTCGCCAACTCCGGGGTCTTTATGAGGAATTGCTGTTTGGGGATGAGACCCGAGATGAGTTCGACTTCGGTTTCGTTCAAGTGGAACTGGCGACGGTAGAGGTCGCGGTCCATGTCGGGATTCGCGAGGAAGATTTTCGTGGCGCAGCTCTCGATGATTACGTCGAGGATGTCCGAACGCTTGAGTTCGTCGAGCGATTGCGTCGAGAGAATCATGGCGGCGTTGTGCTTGCGCCAGGTCTTGAGGGCCTCGACGACGTATCGCTGGATGGCCGGATTTTTCAAAAACACCCACGCTTCGTCGATGAAGAAGGCTTTGAAGACGGAGGTAATCTGCCGGTCGGCAATTACGGCGTTGGCGCGATGCAGGATGTAGAAGAGCAACGGCTCCAAAAGTTCCGGGTACTGGCTCATGCGCTGGAAGTCAAAGCACTGGAAACGCGAAAAGGAAATCGTGTCCTCGGCGTTATCGAAGAGAAATCCGAACTGGCCGCCACGGGTCCACTTCGAGAGGCGGCTCGCAACGTCGTGCCCCAGTGTGTTCGCTAGCACGCCCAGCGTGCGCAGCGCCGGGTCCACCTCATAAAGGTTTTCCACCTGATGAAAGAGATCGCGTTCGGTGGCAGGGTCAAGTTCGCCCGCCCGCTGCCCCTGAATCAGGACCTTCAGAAAGAGAGCGAGAAAATCAAGATTTTCCTTCGTCGGCGGCAACGAGAATGGGTTGATTTTGAAATCCTGGGATTCGAGGCCCACGCGAATATAAGAGCCGCCAAAAAGCTGCGTGAGGCTTTCAAAGCTCCCGCCCAAATCAAAGATGAAGGTGTGCGGAGCATATTTCTGAAGATTGGTGATGAGGAAATTCAAAAGGAAACTTTTACCCGCGCCTGTTCTGCCAAGGATCATGGTGTGAGCGACGTCGCGGTAATGGAGATTTAGGAAATAGGGGGTATGGTGGTTGGTCTCGAGGACCGCCAGATACTCCTGCCGGAGATGGGAATTGCGAGGCTCGCCACAGTGAAGGGTGAAGAGAAACGAGAAATCCGCATAGTTGGTGTTGAGCAAATACAGCGAACGCAAGTTGTGAGCGTGGTTGCCGGG
>Ga0210393_10002166_pt1 | contig 16320 bp, 44 predicted proteins | sample IncBWC27OmetaG_FD_160068 | JGI IMG/M metagenome (GOLD analysis project Ga0210393, IMG submission 160068) | Forest soil microbial communities from Barre Woods Harvard Forest LTER site, Petersham, Massachusetts, United States - Inc-BW-C-27-O ... | reverse complement strand
AATGGCAACATTTTCATCATCTCGGTTCGCCGCATCAACAACGTCGCGACCTACGCGATCAAGGCGTTGCAGTAATTGACGCAGATCGTCCTCACGTCCGGCAGCAACTGGATCGTTCCTGCCGACTGCACCCTGATCGACAAGGTCGAGTGCGTCGGTGCTGGCGCTCCGGGCGCGGTGGGCGCAGTAAATTCTGGCCCGTCGGGCGGTTTTGGCGGAGCCGGTGGCGGCTCCGGTGCCTACGCCAGAAAGAACAGCGTCCCGGTTACGCCGGGCGGCAGCATTCCGACCGCCATCGGCACCAATAGCAATGCGACGAGCTTCGGCGCTTTCTGTGTCGCGGCGGGAGCATCGGGCCAGAGCGCCGGTGCTTCAGGCGTCGGGGATTCGGTTTTGGGCGGCAACCCCGGCACGACGATAACGACGCCCATCATAGGCTCGAACGGCAACAACGGTGGCAACGGCGGCCCAGCCCCCGGACCCTACGGCGGCGCAGGAGGAGTTGGTGGCGCTGGCGGCGCTGGGTTTAACAACGGCAGTCCCGGCAATCCCGGCGGTCCCTACGGCGGTGGTGGTGGCGGAGGCGGTGGTGCGGGTGGCTTTGGCACGAACGCTGCAGGCGCTGGCGGCGCACCGGGCCAAGGCGTCATCGTCATCAACTACACGCCGCAACCTCCTCCGACAGTCGGCAGTTGCGCTCCAAATACAGGCCCGGCAACTGGCGGCACGCCGGTCACGATCACGGGGACAAACTTCGCCTCGATCAGCGGCGTGACCTTCGGCGGTGTTGCCGCGACCAATGTTGTCGTCGTCAACGCCACCACGATTACTTGCGTGGCACCGCCGCACCCGGCTGGTGCCGTCAGCGTCGTCGTTACCGGGACTGCCGGCTCCGCCAGCGGGTCGTTCACCTATCTGGCCAGCAGCGGTGGCTTCAACATGCCGATGCTGGGAATTTAAAAAAGGAGGCAGGACATGAGCTACGAGCGCATCGTCATATCGTCCGGTCATGGCAAATACATTCGTGGCGCGTCTGGCATCCTCGATGAGGTCGATGAGGCCCGCAAGGTCGTCGAGCGAGTCGGAGACGAGCTGCGCAACAGGGGCATCGATGTCACGACCTACCACGACGACGTCTCGCAATCGCAGAACGAGAACCTGAACCGCATCGTCGATTTTCACAATTCGAAGTCGCGCGATCTCGACGTCTCGGTCCACTTCAACGCCTATGTCGAGACTGACAAGCCGATGGGCGTCGAGGTGCTGTTCGTCACGCAAGCCGATCTGGCCGGCGAGATGTCAGCGGCTATTGCGGAAGCCGGGGACCTCATCGACCGTGGCGCGAAGAAACGGACCGACCTGTTCTTTCTCAACAACACCGAGATGCCGTCGATCCTGATCGAGACCTGTTTCGTGGACAGCGTCGCCGACGCCGACAGCTACAACACGAATTTCGAAGAGATATGCGACGCCATCGCCAGCATGCTCGGCGGCGCGGAGGAGGGGACACAACCGCCGGAAATTGACCTCCCAGATCGGCCGGTCAAACCGCCGCCGACCATCCGACTCGATGTCGAAGTGACCGGCGACGTTACCATCATCATCAACGGCGTGCCGGTCACATGATGACCAGACTGTAATCGAGAGGAAGCAAAGCCATGAGCATTCTGATCAGCTTTCTAAATCTGCTGTTGTACATCGCGATCATCGTCTTCATCGCTTTCGTCATTGTGTGGGTGATCACCAGCTTCATGGGCTGGAGCATCGATGCCAATGTCTACAAGTGGGGACAGATCATCGTCGGGCTATTGTGCCTGATCGCTGTCGTGACGTGGCTTGCTGGGTTGCTAGGAGCAGGCCCCGGCCTGCCGCACTTTTGGGGACCAGCCCTCTACCGATAGAGCGCAATCTCAAATGCCGGTGCTTCCTCCAGCGTTGCCGCCGCCGCCCTCGATCTGCAAGGGATGCTGAAGGCCTTCGGTCAGTCTTTATCCATCAGGTCTCGAACGTCGCGCCACGGCGGCAGGGCTTTCTTTTTCGGCGAGCCCTTTCGCCGTGTGATTTTGACTTCGCGAAACTCGCTGGCAGTCGGGCCGCCGCGTTTCACTTTCAGGTTCTTGTGCTTTTTCTTCATCGGTGCCCCTCGCTTTTCGCAAATGATAACTTGCCTACCGGAAAACACCAGATACCAGATCGAACTCGTATTCGACACCGTCCTCAAGCTCGCCGGCCCGCACGGGCTGGCCATCGGGCCATGTCAGCGGCACGGTGGGAAGGATCACTTCGGGGAAGCAGAAGGTCTTGTGGATTCCACGCGGCCACTTGGTGCCGTCCTTGATGATCTGCCACCCGTGACGGTCGCGCGATTCCCCGGTGATGATGCCGCTGAAGGGCGGGTCGTCGCGCACCTTGACCGTCACCCGGTCATGTTTTTTGAGGGCCATGTCAATGCCTCCAGTGAAAAGGCCTTTGAAGCGAATCAATCTCCGATGCAAGGGGTGCGATGAGCGCCGCAAGAGGATCGCGGCGGTGCTGGAACGCTGGCTGAAACGACCAACCCCACCAACCCCATCAGGGCCGCCCCGCAGGCGGCCTTTTTGATTCCTTCCCTGCTCAGTAGGGTTTGAACGGCGGCTTGCGCTCGCCATTGTAGAGAACCCGATACGGTTTCGAATCTTCCTCCTCGATCACATACCAGACGAAATCCTTGTCGCCGCGACGGTGCATCACCTCCAGCCGATGCCGGCCGTCGATCAGCCACATCGCGCCGTCCTCGATGACGGCGATCAGCGGCTCGAATTCCGTGACCGACATCAGCGTCGCGACCTTGGCCTCACCGAACTCGACGGCGCGGCTGCCTTCGTAGGCTTCCGCGACGCCAGCCAGATACTGCTTGTGCTTACCCGCCTTGCAGTCGCGCACCGCCCGCGTCACGTTCCATGATCCACGGTCGTTGTGGAACAGCATGTCGGCCGGCTCGGCGTTCGACATGACGATGGTCTTTTTCTCGGTCACTTCGTCACACTCCACTGCATGCCGTTCTCGTCGGGCTCGGTCATCTCGACCTCGCGCTCACCGCGTTCGTCGAGCATGGTTTTGCGGATCGAAGCGGGCGGTCCGATAACCACGCGCATGCCGCTCGCAATCATCTTGCCGATCACCTCGCGCACCGGACCGCGTTGCCATGCCAGTGGCGCTCCCGGCATGGTGATGGCCGACATGATCGCCTCGTTGGTCGTCGGACTGAACACCACCTTGCAGCGGTCGGGTCGCAACTCATCCGGCATATGTTCACGGCGGTCCTCGCGCGTCCGGCTCTGCAACCAGAGGCATTTGAAATCGGCGCACAGCGCGGGCCGCTCCTCGTAAATCTTGCAGCCCTCGCCGATGGCGCAGTGCTGGCACCACGGTCCGGCCGGCTTGTTGAGCGTTGGGATCGCGTAGACCCGGCAACACGCGGTGCAGCTTCCACATTCGCCGGCCATCAGACTGTCTCCGCCATCAGACTGCCGTCGCGCCAGCGCTCGACCGAGAGCCACGGCATGTCGGCCTTGATCACGATCATGCCGGTATCGGTGCGAGAGCTGGTGTACCCGGCGGACTGCATCAGCCCGAACCATTCGGCTTTCTCGGTGTCCATCTCGCCTTGGATCAGCAAGCCTGCACCCTCGATCCGATCCGGCACGGGCGCGTATTTGCCCTTGGCTCGCGCCAGATGGGGGCAAGCCTGCAGCGCGTAGACCGCACACTCGCGGTGCATCGGTGGGTCATAGAAAAATCCGTTCTCGACGCACTTCGGGCCGCCGACAAAATAGACATTCCTGCGCATCTTCTCGCCGCACAGCGAACAGAGACGGCGGCGCACGGCTTTGCTGGTGCGTTCGTCATCCATGACGCGGAAATCTGGCGTGCCGTCCGGCTTGATGAACTGCGTGAACGGAATGACGAAGCCGCGCCCATCGAGCGGCCGACGAGACAGGCGGAAAGGAATGTCGGTCACGCCTTCACCGCCTTCCGCTTCTCGATCAGCCATTGCTGGCCTTCCTCCAGTCCCAGCTCGATCAGCTTCGGCAGCGTCTTGTGGGCGCTGAAAATATCCAGCAGGCCATAGTAGCCGTTCTTCAGGCAGGCCTTGCGAACGTAATCGGTGTGGAACGGCACGCCGTAATAGTCGCTGGCGTTATCGGTCAGCGTTGGATCGATGACGACGCCTGCGGCATTGACGCACCACGCATGATCAATGGGCACGCCGCCGAACACCACGACGGTGCCTTCGACATAAGTCAGGCGGTGGTCGTTGAAGGCGAGTAGCGAAGAATTTTTGTAGCACTGCCCCTTTTCTCCGTGCGGACCGGCGAAGGTTTCCGGTCCAATCGGACAGTCCCTGCCGTTGTCGAGCATGAAACGGACGAAGGGGTGTTCGCCGAAACGATCAAGCCGCATTTCGAACAACTCGCGTGGGGTCACGCCTTGGCTCCCGCCTTGATCGCGGCCATCATTTGGGTCCGCCAGAATTTCTTGACCGCGCGCTCCAGCGACGGGCGCGGGATGTAGCGGCCGACGATGGTGAAGTCCGCGCCGTAAATCTCGCGCATCGAGTCCTCGTTGTCGTGCATCAGGTCGATCACCGTCTCGGGGTCGGGTTCAAGCCATGTGTGACCGGCGAACGTCCCGTGCTCGTCAACCGTTGGCTCCGACAGATAGAGCTTCTGGTCGGCCGCGTTGTAGCCATCGCATCCCCAGCCGCCGCGCATGCTGAGATAAGGATGCTCGGTTTCGAACTTGGCCGGCCAGAACAGCGCGCCGATCCGGATGTGTTTCATGGTCAGCCCGCGCATCCCGGCGATGGCAGCGGCCATCAGCATGCAGGATGTCTCAGGCCTGTGCGTCGGCGCGATGGTCTTGACGATAGCGGTCGCGCGTTCGATCTCGATCATTCCGCGTCCTGTATCGCAGTCGCGTGGGCCATGATTTCCTTCAGCAACAGGTAGATGGCCTGCATGCGCTCCTGCCACGCTTCCTGCGCGCCATAGAACTCGGCTGGGCGGAATTGGTAGTCGCGTCCGTTTGGCGCGGCTTCTGCCATCGCTTGGTAGGTCTTGCGCAACGCGGTGGCAACGTCGCTCTGTTGCTCGACGAGGCGTTCGCGCGAGGTGCCGTTGAGGTTGACTTGCGGCAGCACGAGAGGCTTCATCGTTTCTTCCAAGGTTTGGTGTTCTGACATTTGGACAGGGACGAGCGCAGCACCCAGCCGTCAACCACTCGCTCGGGATCGTCTCGATCTGCCGGTGTGACATACGCCCACTGGCCGCCGTATTCGTCGTACACCTCGACGGCGATTTCTTTTTGCTTAGGCGCTTGGGTCAGGACATGCTCATCTCCGGGAGACGGCATCGTCAGGATGTCGGCGTTAGCTTTCAATGTGCAATTGGCGATCAATGCCCCGGCATGCGCCTGTGGCATCAGCGCGAAGACTGCAAGGGCTGCAAGCATGGCGCGGCGATTCATAGTGATAATTCCTTTAGTTCGTTTTCCAGCGGTTGCCAGTCGCTCGCGGTCCACTTCGACCAGTCGCGCGACATATCGGACAGGATTTTGATGATTGCGATCCGGCGGCGGCGTTGTGTCTTGGTCATTTTGATTTCACCTCGCTTGCGGCACACAGCCGCGCTTTGTCCAATCGTCCCAGTCCTGCTTGGTGCTATCCGGTCCGCGAAAGGTCTCGTAGACCTGATTGGATTTGTCATAACAAACCCACTGAGTGGCCTTGTCGGTTTTGGTGGCTTGCTGAGTTTCGTGCTTGGTCGCCCAACCGACTTGCGCGACGACGTAAAGCAAAAACAAAAGTCCAATTATCCTCACTCGACCTCCAGTCCATCGTTGACCGCGCCTTGCGCGATGTCGCCAATGAAGCGGTGCTCGACCACGACCGCGTCGCCGAAATGCTGGGCGTCGTCGGGGATATGCTTGGCGATCCACTCCTTGCCGGCATCGGTCAATCCGCGCAGCAAAAAGATCGTGCCTTCGTTCTGGATCGACAGGTCAGCCATTCGGATTCTCCAGTGGTTTGAATTCGGGGCCGAAGATATGGCCGACGACGTTGCCCTTGTTCTGCTTAATGTACCAGTCCGGCGGACTGTCGAACTCGACGAGGAGGCCGAGATAGTCTCCCTTTGAAAAGTAGCCGACGACATCGGCGCTGCCCAAAGCGTTCATGGTGACGTTGACGGTCTCGCCGACCGGCGGCGGCGCACCATTCTTGCCGGCCCAGATCAGCACGCCTTCCGGCGGCTTGTTGCTCGGCAGGCCATTCTCATAGACCGCCAGCTCGTAGGCCGGGACCTCAGTGTATTCCGTGTAGCTCACCAGATGTTCCTCTCGATTTCCATGGCTTCGCCGCCGTCCACCAGCTTGTAGGTCTGCCACGACGCCTTCCTTCCGTTCAGATCGGCCAGCATATTGATGGCCGCCGGTTCAGATTCGAATGACCAGATCAGCGACCATAGATCATCCGGGTTGATTCCGGACAGGCGATACTCCGCCTTGTGGGCCTCCGGCAATTCGTCGTGGCGCATGATCCGCCAGCGGTTGACTTTCTCCTTGTAGGTCTGTTCCAATGCCGAACTCCTTCTTCAGCAGATAGATAGGCCATTTAGGCCTATACGTCAAGCGGTCATAGTAGAAAATAGGCCGTCCCGGTTGCCCGGAACGGCTTGTTTTTATTGAGTATTTCGTATCGCCGCCAACGCGGCTCTGCCGGTCAACGGCATCTTCCGCGTCTCGCCGCTCTTCTTGGCCTTCATCGTGGCGATGCGGCCCAGCGTCTTCCTCTTCTTGGTCTCGGCTTGTTCTTGCGCGATCTGCTCGGCGACCGGGTCGGGCTTCTTGCGTTGCAGGAACGCCGGGATCGAGGTGTCGATCTCCGTCTTTGGCGACTCCGGTTTCGGCTCCAGCTTGGATAGCTCACGCAGGAGCGTTGGCACGGGGAGAACTTCAACCGGGTGAGGTTTCGGCTTCGCAGCCTTGGCGGCAAGCCGTTTGCGTTGCTTCTCCAGCTTCGCAAGCATGTTGGCCGCGCGTCGCAGTCGAGACTGCCATCGGGTGATGGCAGCCGTCACATGGTCGAGCTTGTTGACCTCCTTCTTCATGGGATGTCACGTCCTTTCTGTTTCACTTTTTCATAGAGCCTGCCAGCCGGACTTCCCGACTGACAGGCGCATCTTAGCAAATCGACTTTCGCCAAATTGGCCGATAGGCCGAAATGGCCGAGACGGACCACGGTGAAACAAGGCTCAACCCCGCGTCGAAGAAAGTTGTTGACTCGAAAAACGCAGGGCGAGAGGTGCGTCATGCCAGTCATGCGAAGACGAAACGTGACGACTGTGCAGCGGCAAAATTATTTTGCGGCGGTCTTTTTCTTGGCCTCCGACAGTTGCTCGTCCAATTGCTGAATCAGCATCCCTCGCGCCTGATGCCCGAATTTCGTTTGTATCTTGAGTGCCAACTCAATCGACAGACTGGCGTTGCCGTTGATGACATTGGAGAAGCTGGGGCGACTCATGCCCAGCTCGGCCGCCACCTCGGTGACAGTCTTGCCGCGCGAGGTGACCAAGGCATCGTACAATGTAGCCGCCAGCTTCACGTCACCCTCGAATAGGTGACGATGGCTTGGCTCCCTTGTTCGGTATGGTCCCACGTCACTTCGGGCACAATCTTGCCAAGCCACGTCACGTCTTGGCGCAGGATTTCGATGGGCATCCTGCAATCGCATGTCACACCGTGACGGTCCGCGCCAACGATCAGACATCGGCCGGCGATAGGGTCCTTGGTTCTCGGGAACAGGAAGGCTTGCACGGGCTCGCCTCGCGACAGTCCACCGTCATCGACCCAGCCGGTGTCCATCTGCCCGGTGTCTTCGAACAGGGCGACCCCGAAATGACCCAGAACTTCCGCGCCGACCAGCTCGTGAATGTTGTCCAGCGTGGCGCTCGCCTGCAGCTCGCGGATGCTGCGGTCTTCGGGGTTGATCAGGATCACGCGGTAGGTTTTGTTCATCAGTTCGCATCTCTCTTCCTGAGAAAGGCCGCGACTTCAGCGGCGCTCGTCGGTGTGAGCATGGTCACCAGATCGCCCTTCGCGGCTCCTGCCTCCATCAGCGGCCCGGCACATTCCAAGCAAATCTTCGCCGGCAGTTTCGCGGCATGCGGTCGATACTGGATTGCTTCGCCACATCTCGAACAGATGTCGATTAGGTTGTCTGGCATCATCAGGGGCGCTGTCAGCCGTGCACAAACCAGCACATCGGCGGTTTCGCCCTCGTCATCACTGTCAACGATCTCGATTCGATTGGTCATCGAGCTTGTCCTGTTCGGTGCGTGCGAAGTCCTTGGCCTGCTGCAGCGCCACCTCCGGCGCAACCCGGCGGGTGATCGAACGCCGACCGGCATTGTCGTCGAAGTAAAAGAACGTCCGGGTGCCATCGGGAAACAGAACCTCATAACTTTCCTCGTGCCGGATCAGGCGAACCCGTTCACTCATCCGCGACCTTCACTTCGGCCACCGGCTTCTTGCATTGCCTGCAGATCATGGTCAGTAGGCCGGTTTGCTTGTTGTAGCTTGCGCGGGAGCCGGCGGAGGGATGGCAGGCCCCATGGATAAACAGCACCGTGTGATCGTGGCCGCAGTTCGGCGTGCCGCAGCCCATTGCGTCGAGTTGTTTGCGCGAGAGTGCCATCGTTCACTCCGCTGGCGGCCACTCTTTCGAAGAGAACCGGACGAGAAACTGAGGCATGTCGTGCTCGACATTCCAACCGCACCCCCAGTGGCCGATCTTGCCGGTAAGCGGACAGTTGCATCGCTCCAGATCATCCTGCTCGGGCTCGCGACCGACCCGGTCGATAAACTTCTCGCGGGAAATTATTTCTCTCATGGTTCGATCACCACCCTTGCGCCCGTGCCACCCAACGCTTGCATCATATCCATCAGCGAATGCTGTTTCTGGACTGCGCCGCCCTCGACCTCGTGCCACTCACCATGTTCATCGAACGGCGGCGGGAAGATCGTCAGGGCGTCTCTCGAATTGAAGCGGACCAGCGTGGCGATACCATCCTGCGCCCGGCGGAACATCCAGCGACGCAGCGCCGGGTCGCGGTGAGCGTCGGGATAGTTCGGATCGATCCAGATTTGAACGACCTGAATGCTCTGCTGTTCGCCGGTATCGTTCTGCTGGACGGTGATGAAGTCCGGCATGACGTCGATAACATAATGCGCGCGATCCGGACGCGACAGCTCGGCGGCATCGTCGTTGACGAGCCACCGGCAATTCCAGATCGCGCACTCGTTCGGCATGCCGGCCTTGTGATAGACCGCACAGCCCTTGCCGAATTTTTGGTGCTTGCAGCGCTCGCCCGCACCCTTCTGCAACGGCGGCACCGGCAGCAGCTTGCAGCAGAGTTGGCAATCACCGCATTCTCTTCTCATCACTGCTTCCCAAAATCGGCCATCGCCTGCCGGATTTGTTGCTGTATCTCTTCTTGATGCATGGTGACGTTGTTGAGGTCGGTTTCGATAATTCGGTCGGCAATCGCGCGAAGCTTCGGCGGAATGTTGCGCTTGCGATCAACCAGCAGGATCAGTGGCTTTTCCAGCAGGATGGACGCGCCGATCTGCAGCGCGAATTCGATATCGAACTTCTCTTCCATCTTCGGCGCGATCATCAGGACGCTGGCTGAGCCCCGCATCTTCGGGATCAACCGCGCCCGCATGTCGTCGGCCCAGTGCCTGAACTCGTCGCTGTCGAAAGTGTCCGCGCGAGGCGGCTTGGCTGTGATCTTGTTCTTCATGATTTCACCCAGATCGAGACCCAGCCGCACAGCGGGATGGCGATCAGCAGCGCGCCCATCGCGAAATTACGCTGGCTGAGTTCACGCGCCCCGGAAATCCAGAGCAACGCGGTCACGACTAGCGTGAGGAAAAGGCCTGTCTGTGTCACGGCTCGTCTCCCGGTGCCCATTTCGCCCGCTCGAAAATCTTGCTGAAAGTCAGGCCCGGCTCGACCGTCAGCCGCTTGATCATGTCGGCAGTGCTCGTCTCCGGTCCATCGATGCCGACCTCGAAATGGCAGCCGGGATGCGCAGTGTCGAAGTCGCGCAGATGCTGCAGCCATTTTTGCTGCAGGCTCTCGGGGACCGTTGCGCGGGTGAGGATCGTGACGTTCATACCAGCGCTTTCAACGACGCCGCCATCACTTCGGCCGCGTCCGGCACCTTGATCTGGCGGACCTTGACCCATTGCTCGCGCCCGATGATGTCCTGCCAGACCCGAACCCCGACGCGACCGCCGATTTCGTTGTGGATCACGACAAGGTCGAGTTCGGGGTTGTTGATCGGCTTGGTGAAGGTGGCGATGCGCAAGTTCGCCCACGACTTGTCCAGAGGCGAATAGATGAACCAAACCTCGCGGTGCTCGGGGCTCTCTTCGGTGATGTCGGTCATTGCCGTACTTTCTTGCGGATGGTGACTTCGGTGCCGTCGATGATTGAAAACCCCTTGGCCGCGTCGCGCATGGTTACCGGCATGATGCCGGCGTGACCGCCGAGCAACGCTTCAAATCCAAGCATCAAGGAGATGCCGTTCGGCGACGCGAAAATCACGATGCCATCGACGGTGCGACCGTCACTGTCGATCTCGATCTCATCGTCCTTTGCGAAGGTCATTCCAATACCCTCGGAAACATATCCTCGCGCCATTCGCCGCCGCCGTCCTTTTCGCTCGGGATGCGCTGCGCCCAGACAATCGGCAGCGGGCCGTGATAGTTGGGATCGGCCATCGACCGGCTCAGCCGCGTGACGTTGAAGCGGGAGCCACAGCGGGCGCATTCGATGTTCTGCGCCATGCCGCCGCGTGGGCCGGGGCGGAAGATACCGCAGCCGCAGTCGGGGCAATTCTCGTTGTCGGGGAAGGGGACGTCGATCATTCACCTCTCCTTGAACCGTACCAGATAGCCGGGCGGCATGCCTTCGCCGCTCGACTCGAAGGGGTAATCGCCAAAATACTTGCTGACGATGTGAATGCTGTTCGATCCGTTTTCGGTCGGATAGATCGAGCCGACGAATTGGCCTCGATCATCGAACACCTCGACCATCCTGCGTCCCGTGGCGTGGTGAAAGGCCATCCTCATCGAGGTCATGCGTGCCCCTCTGGCGTTGGCGCGTAAAGCGAGAGAAGGTTGATCGCGTATTCACCGGGGTCGAACTCTTCCATCCACATCTTGTCAGCCGGGAAGGGGACGCCGAATTCTTGGGCGATCATCTCAACCGCTTCAGGCGAGGGACACGCGCCCTTGTTGACGCGGCCGAACACGCTGACTGACAGGTGACTGCACAAACCCGGTGGTTGCTGTTCGATGGAGAACGCGGCACGGTAGCTGCCGGGGAAGATGACATGGGCCGATGGTGGCCGTTCGAATCCCGGCTTGCGGTCCTTCAGCTCCAGCACGGCGGTGGGGTCAACCGCACCCTCGCGGACCACGTCGAACAATATCGGATGGGCCTTGGCGTGGGCGATGACTTGCGCGATTTCCTTGCGCTCAGTCTCCCCGATGATCAGGACTGCCACTGACTTTCTCCCTCGCAAGAACCCCGACGACGGCATTCAATTGGGCGGCGAGCGATTGGCATTCGCCGACGACATACTGCTGGTCGCGGTAGATGGCGGCTTCGCCGAAGACGACCTTGCGCATGGTGTTGCGCGCCTCGTCCGGCATCGAGTCGATCATCTGTCGTTTCATCTCGTCGAGCATTTCACCGCCGGGGACGTAGTCGCCCGCGTGGCCACAGTCGAAACCAAACCACCAGCGTCCGTCCGGCTCGCGTCCCGGCGGATTGTCCTCGGCGAAGTTGACGCCGCCATGAACTTCAAAGGCGAGACAGATCGGGCAGGAGTCCGCCATCGACGTCGCACCGCTCATCGCGTGGATGAACAGGTCCATGGGGCCGTAGCCTTGGTCGAGCCTGCGGCCAACGAACCACGAGGACGGCAGCTTCAGCAGATGGTTGGTCGGCAGGCCGTATAGCGGATGCTCACGGTCAACGCCGACATAGCCACACCATGTGCGCCAGCGCGGGTTGCGGCGCATCGCGCACGGCAGGCCTTCGGCCTCAAAGTCGAGGCTATCTGGTTCGGTTTCCCACGGACGTTCCGTCATCACGCTCTACTCAAAAACTTGCTTGACCAGTTCTGCCGGCATCTCGTCATCGAAGCTACCGCCGCCGCCGCCGTGACGGGCCAGCGCCTTATAGAAGGCTTCGATGCAATCGGCGTCGTGTGGGGACATATAATGACTGTTGTCTTTGCGTGCCCATACCCGCCAGTGCTCGACGCCTTCGCGCCACGTCGTCATCAGGCCTTCTCCAGACGCCGCGCCTTGGTCTTGATCAGCTCGTCAACAAATTCCGACATCGCCTTGGATGCTTCGTCTGGCGTAGCGCCTCGGGTGATCAGATAACAATAGACGTCGAACACCCACGGCACCCCGATGCGGCGTCGCCCCTTGATCCGCTCAATGATCTGTTCGCGTAGCAAATCCATCTGGATTTATTCCCAGTGCGGTGACGGGTCCTCAGTCTCTCCATTCTCCGAAGGCATCGCATAACGCTTTGGTGACGTAGCGACGGCGCTCGTTCTTCTGCCGGAAGTCCGGTTGCTGTTTCCAGTTCACGTCCGGCCGGTCGAGCCACAGCGTTCCGACGCGCCGATCCGGCAGTTCGATCTGGGCTCCCGCAATCGACGGGCAGCCATGGATAAGCTGTTTCGTCCATGGCTTGTGATATTTGATCGCCGCCATGCCGGTGATCGCGCCGGCCCAATGCGACCGGATGGCCTGATAGACCGTGACATCGATCAGGAGCGAGAGCGACGGCACCGTGCAGACGGCGTGGCCGTTGAACTTCTCCTCGACGTCCTGTTGCCCCGGCGCACCGATGCCGACCGACCAGATCGGTTTATCCTGAAGATCGACCGCATCGATATACAGGAAACAGGACCTCACGGTGGCGTCGTTATAGCCAATCTGGACGAGGAAGTCGCGTATGGCGAGCGAGGCGAACAGGCACTTGTCCTGCATGCCGCCGGGACCGATGCCGGAACATTCGTCGTAGGCGTCATGGACGCGCGTGGCGATGACGGCGAGGGCCTTCCACATCTTGTGCGGTGGGTCGGCCATCACGATCATGTCGCCAAGTCGGTTGGCCAGAACCGGCGCTTCGTCGATCATCTCAAGCCCCGTAGGCGCGCACCAGTACGCGCGCCAGATCGATCACCTCGCGGCGATGCGCCTCCGAAAGCTTCATCATTGCCTCGTTGATTTTGACGCCGTCCGCTGTCGCCAAGAACTCGATAAACTTGGATTCCGTCACGCCGTTGACGATAGCCTTCGGGTCCGACAGAAAATACCCCGTATCGACTTCAAGGATGCGGGCGATTTCCACCAGCCGCGCGGAGCCAACCCGGTTCGTGCCCTTCTCGTATTTCTGAACCTGTTGGAAGCTGACGCCAATCTGATGGGCGAGGTCGTCTTGGCTCATGTGCTGCTCCAGCCGACGCGCCCGCAAACGAACGCCGATGGTGCGATCCATCGCTGTCACGCGACGCACATTGGAGGTCACTGAAATTCGCTTCGCGGATTTCCTTGCCATCACTTGGTGCTCCCCTTGTGGTGGCCGTTCTTCTTGGCTCGTTCCTTCCTGATCGCGCCCTTCTTTTCCTGCTGCTCAAGCCACTTGGCTGCGATCTCGCGCTCCTTTTCGATATCGATATCCTTTTTCTTGACGAACTCTTCCTGATAGCCGAGCGAGGTGATGACGGCGGCAATCGTCGAGTGTTGCGGCGAGCGCGTCGTGCCGTTGAACCAGTTGTCGAGCGTCGAAGTCGAGACGCCGGAAATCTCATGGACCACGCCGAGCTTTCTGATGAGGCCTTCGTCCTGAATCAGAGTACGCACCTTGTCGATGACGGGATTCTTGTCGATGTAGCTGTAGGTCCGATAGGTTCGAATGAAACCTCTAGCCATGTGCCGCTCCTGACATCTCGATCTTCTGCCCCTTGGCAGTCAACTCGTAGAGATCGGAGCCATTCTTTTTGATGAGACCATGTTTCTTCGCGCGGTCCAAAACTCCCGAGATGCTTTTCGATGACATGCCTTTTTCGGCGAGCTGCTTTCGCACATCGGAAGGATGCGCCGGGCCGGCATCGAGCACGGTGCGCAGAATGATCGGGCCAGAACCGGGCGATGCCCGCCCGGCAGGCCCGCGCTTCACTTTAGGAGGTGGCAGCGCGGGGGCTGCTGTCGGCACATCCTGTGCAACGCCGCCGCGCAGTTGAGCCATCGCCTTGGCGGTGAGCTGGTGCATGCCGCCGCCGACGGACTTGGTCAGACCCTTCTTCTGCAACTGATTCATCAACCCGTAGGCGCGCGACTTTTTGCCACCAAGAACTTCGCTGATTTCGCGGATGTGCTTCGGGCCGTTCAACAGAAGCTTGACCACAGTTGGTTCTCGGCTTCCGTTGTTGACGCGCGCGGCGGCTTCCAGTTGTTTCCGCCCAGCTCCTTGGCCGCCGTGGCCCAGATCGAGGTCCAGCTTGACGATACCCGGCATGTCGTTGAGCTTGCGAAGGACGGTGCCCAGCGCAATCTCTTCGATCTCCAGTCTCACAGGAAAAGTCTTTGGCATTGGCGATATGTCCCTTTCTCGCGCTCAACCAAGAGGTGTTTAACCTAAAGCCAGTAATGATTCCGTCACAAGAGTTTTTGCGCATTTCGCGCAGCTCTTTTGAAAAACGTCACAAAGCGGATATCGGGCGAGTGTCACTATCCGGACAATCCCTAATTGCCATCGTCTCGCCACTTTGTAGCCGGTTCAATCGTCGTCCGACATAGCATCCATCCATCGGTCGCGTGTTTCACTGCCACTATCTTTTCTCCCAGTTGAGTAGTCCGACCATACGGCCCTCGCTTTTGCCTTCGGTCGTGTCGGTGATCTTGAGCGGCGCGAGCGACGACTTGCCTCGCTCCGGGCGAAGGATGAAGCGCGAGGCCATCATCATCTCGCCGCGCCGGTTCTCGGCCATGAACATCACGATCTCACGCCGATCCGGGTGCCGGCTAATGCCTTCGCGATTGGCCTTCTCAATGTCGATGCCGATCTGGCCCCTACGGTCATCAACAATCCACGCTTCGTCGAGGAAGACGTAACGGTCGATGTCTTCAAGTGCGAACAGCACCTTGGTCATGGCGACGCTGGCGTCCTTGTTGGGATTGAGCGCCGGGATGATCATGCTCTGGCCGCTCGATTTGATCGCGTGATACATTGGATGGATCACGCCTTGCTGGCGGAAAAGTCTTTCCGCGCGCCCGGATGCGAACTCGATCATCGATTTCAGGTCGGTCAGTTCGTCAGTCATTCGTCTCGTCGAGTCCGTGTTTGAGATACATGCCGAGCAGCAGCTCGACCGGAGGAGGGACGCGAACCTCGCCGGCTGCGATGCGCTGGCAATGGCGCAGCCCGAGCCCGAGTGCCTTGGCGGTTTGCTTGCCGGCGACGGTGAGCCCGAGCGCGTCGAGCGCCTTCAGATACTGGCGCGGCGTCATTGACGTCGGCCCCGCCGGCTTCGGCTTCGGTTCGGCCTTCTTCTTTTTCTTCTTGACCATGGTCGCAACCTTTCAACGTCGAGGGTCGAAATGCCGACCACCCATGGTCGAGATCACAATGTGAGCGGCTGTCTCGTCCGAGATGCCGATGTGCTGGTTCAACCCTTCGGCCCACTCCTTGGCCTCGGCTTGATCCTTGAAGGTCTTGCCGGGGATCGGGTTGTAGCCGCGCTCATTGGCGACGGCGACACCGAGCTGCCAGCCACCATCGCCGATCACGGCTGTGAAGGCGTAGGGCCGGTCCGGATACGCGCCGGCAACGCTCTGGTCGATCAGAGCGGCTTCAAGATGTCGGGTCGTGATGCTGGTCATGTCAGTCCTTTTGGGTTGATCGGAATAGTCATCGGATTAAAAGCCCATGCCAACGGTCGTGGCATTGCTGGCAATCGAACACGCCGTCATGAACGCGGACCTTGCCGCCGCGCACGGTCGAGAACACGAACAGCTTGTCGCCGGCCGCGACCTCATGGCACTCCAGACAGACTTGTCCGTCTGCGTCGATGGTTTCGCAGCGCAGCTCGTATTCGTGGTCGGTGCGGTCGAGTGCAGGCATGTCGGTTACTCCTTTACTGTCTTCGCTGTCATCCACTTGAGAAAGTCGTTACCCTCCGCGAT
>Ga0210393_10002162_pt1 | contig 16325 bp, 13 predicted proteins | sample IncBWC27OmetaG_FD_160068 | JGI IMG/M metagenome (GOLD analysis project Ga0210393, IMG submission 160068) | Forest soil microbial communities from Barre Woods Harvard Forest LTER site, Petersham, Massachusetts, United States - Inc-BW-C-27-O ... | reverse complement strand
ACAACCACATCCGGCTGCGGAATATTCCAGCCTTCACTCCAATGTGGAGGAGGAGGCGCATCATGCGCGTCCCCGGCTGGCGCTCCAGCGTCTGCCCACGCGCCAATCGTCGCGATCTCCTCCGCGCTCAACGATGGATCGTTCGAAAACTTTCCGTACCGCGGATCGGCAAACCACGGCGGCATCATTTTCATATCCACCGCCGCCGCCATCTTCCCCGCCCATGGCCGCGTCTGCTCGTAACTCACCAACGGCATCGGCGCAGCTTCTCCCGGCCGGTGGCAACTCTGGCATTTACTCTGCAGTATCGGAAGAACGTCCTTATAAAAGGTAGGAACTGGAACAGGTTGAGAATTCGCCTCCCCGCGAATGGCAACCCTCGGCATCTGCCAAGCAGCTCCCATCACCAGCAGAGAGAAAATCACTGCAAGAATTCCACCGAGTTTTTTCACGAGCGCAGAAACTCCAACGTCAACGCCCACGCTTGCCGCGCCGAATGCGGCTCATAAGCCGCCCGCTCGTCGCAAAAGAATCCATGGTCGGCGCGCGCGAACTCCGCATTCACATAAATTTTCTTCTCTGCGTTCAAGGCGTCAGTCACAGCTCGCCGGTGCTCCGGTGTAATGTGCTTATCCAATCCTCCCCACACAAATAAGGATGGCGCCTGCAGCTTTGAAGCCCGGTCCAGTAATCCCGGAGCGATACCTCCTCCATAAAAAGAAACCGCTGCCCGCAACGCGACGATACTGTTCGCGATAAATGAAACCCGGCCGCCCATGCAGAATCCCACACTCGAAAGATTACTTGCCTTCGCACTTGATCGCAGCCAATCGTACGCCGACCTCACGTCCGCCTCAGCCGTTTCCGTCGTGACCGCCTGATAGTGCGGCATCACCGCCGGAAAGTCCGTGTACTTGCCCTCAAAACCAGGCGGCGCCGTCCGATGAAACAACTCTGGAGCAATCACCACATATCCTTCTGCCGCAAATCGCTCAGCCACATGTCGAATATGATGGTTCACCCCGAACGCTTCCTGAAACAAAAGCAGTCCCGGACGTGCCCCTCCATCTTTCGGCCGGGCCACATATGCCGCCATCCGTGATCCGTCGGCAACCGTCAGTTCAACTTTCTCTTTCACAATTTCTGTTTCGTTCATTCCGCTTCCCTCTATGAATAAAATGACACGCCGCCCTCACTCGCAAGCGGCTGTCCTTCTTATTTTCAGTCTCGCACAACGCCACCCCTCAACGCGCACGTTCGCCCGCAAAAATGCTAAAGTTATCGCTCCACCTTATCGACCTAACTTTATCGAATCGTGTCCGCACCCAACTCCAAGTTCGTTCGCGCCTGCAAGTCTCAGCCCGTCGATCGCACTCCCGTCTGGTTCATGCGCCAGGCCGGACGCTACATGCCCGAGTACCGCGCCGTTCGCAAGCAGCATTCTCTGCTCGAGATTTGCAAGAAGCCCGAACTCGCCGCCGCAGTCACCATCACCGCCGCCGAATTTCTTGGAGTCGACGCCGCGATCATCTTCGCCGACCTCCTGCTTCCTCTCGAAGTCATGGGCCTGCCCTTTCATTTTTCCGCCGGAGAAGGCCCCGTCATCGAGAAGCCGGTCCGCACTGCCGAAGATGTTGCCCAACTCCGCACTGATCGCGCCGCCGAACTCGGCTATGTCTCGGAAGCCGTCGGGTTAGTCGCGAAACATTTTGCCGGCAATCTCCCCGTCATCGGTTTTTGCGGAGCCCCCTTCACCCTCGCCAGCTACATGATCGAAGGCGGCGGCTCTCGCCACTATCTCCACGCAAAAAAAATGATGTACAACTCTCCCGCTCACTGGGACGAGTTGATGCACAAGCTGGTCGACGTCACTGCCGAATATTCCGCCGCCCAGGTCCGCGCGGGTGCCGATGTCATCCAGATTTTCGACAGTTGGGTGGGCTGCCTCAGCGTCGAAGATTATCGCCGCTACGTTTTGCCGCATGTCACCAGGCTCGTCAAGCGTCTGCAGAAAACCGGAGTGCCCGTCATTTATTTTGGTACCGACAGCTCCACGCTTCTCCCCGCAATGAATGAAACCGGAGCCGAAGTTATTGGCCTCGACTGGCGTATCCCGCTCGACAAAGGTTGGAGCGATCTCAACCACCGCTGTGCCGTCCAGGGCAATCTCGATCCCGCGCTGCTCTTCGCCGACTGGAAAGAATTGAAATCGCGCGCCGAACAAATTCTGAAACTCGCCGCCGGACGCCCCGGCCACATCTTCAATCTCGGCCACGGCATCCTCCCCGAAACTCCAGTCGACAATGTGAAGAATCTGGCGCACTTCGTGCAAGAATATTCGCTAGCATAAAGTTTGCGGAGGGCACGACTGCGAACTCAGTTTTGAAAGGGCGCCGCTTCAAGCGCGCCGTGAAACCATGCGATTAGATTATGGCTTTAGCCGCTGAGGAGCTTGCGCAGGCTCGATAGACACTCATGACCCGCATCGCGATCATCGGCGGCGGCATCTCCGGACTCACCGCCGCCTTCACCCTCGAAGACCAACGCCGCGCCGGCGCGCTCGAATACACTCTCTATGAATCCTCGCCGCATCTTGGTGGCGTCCTGCGCACCGAACACATCGACGGCTGCATCGTCGAAGCCGGCCCCGATTCTTTCATCACCGAAAAGCCCTGGGCCGCCGATCTCTGCCGCACTCTCGGCCTCGGCGATCAGCTCATCGGCTCGAACGACGCCGATCGCATCACTTACATCCTCGTGCGCGGCCGTCTCATCCCCATGCCCGACGGCCTCATGTTCATGGTCCCAACCAAAATCCTGCCCACCGGATTCTCGCCGCTTTTTTCCTGGACTACCAAGCTCCGCGTGGCGCAGGAATTATTCCATCCGCCGCACGCCGCCAAGGGCGACGAGAGCGTAGCTTCTCTCGTCGAGCGCCACTACGGCGCGGAAATGGTCGAGCGCCTCGCCGACCCCCTCCTCTCCGGCGTCTACGGCGGAGAAGCCGCCAGCCTCAGCGTTCGCGCCGTCCTTCCTCGCTTCGCCGAAATGGAGCGTACCCACGGCAGTCTCGGCCGCGCCATGCTCGCCGCCAGAAAAAAAATGCCACGTTCCCCAAACAAGCCCGCAACGCCGCTTTTTACTTCGCTGAAAAACGGCATGGAACAGCTCATCGAAACTCTGGTCCCACACCTCAACCAGGATTCGCTGATCACCAACGCGCCGGTGCAATCCATTGAACCGCGAACCGGAGGCTGGAGCATCTCGGCGGGCTTGAAATCAGATCACTTCAACGCCGTCATCGTCGCCCTGCCCGCGCTTGCCGCCGCGAAGGTGCTCTCCACCTGCAGCCCCGAACTTTCTTCCGAACTTGCCGCCATCGGCTACAGCTCTTCCATCACCGTCGGCCTCGGTTACGATCGCGAAGTCCGCCAATCGCTCCCCCCCGGCTTCGGATTTCTCGTCCCCCGCAGCGAAGGCAAACGCCTGCTGGCTGCGACTTTCGTCCACAACAAATTTCCCCATCGCGCTCCCGACGATCGCGCTCTGCTGCGCTGCTTCTTCGCCGGATCCATCGCAGAAAATATCTGGCAGCTTTCCGATGATGCCATCATCGCCATCGTCCGTAACGAATTGCAGCAGATCGTCGGCCTTCGCGCGGCGCCTTTATTTGCCCGCGTTTATAAATGGAAGTCCGCCATGGCGCAGTATGGCGTTGGCCACCTCGAGCGCCTCGACCGCATCGAGCGTCTCCGCCAGCAGTTCGCCGGACTCGCTCTCGCCGGCAACGGCTTCCGCGGCATCGGCGTCCCGGATTGCGTCCGCTCTGGAAGCGAAGCTGCGAAGCAAGTAGCGAGTATCGCTTGAGCCGTTGCCGGCGAATTTGCGGCTAAAAGTGCTGGCCTGGAAACGATGCGATGCGAACCAGCCTATCCCGCATTCGGCCCTTCGTTGCGAATTCGATAAAGAAGATATCCCACCACCGCAATATTCGCCACCAGCACGAAACACTTGACCACACTGGGATGCCGGTAGATTTCGTAAACCTCAACCGGGACCAGCGAAGTCGTGATGATTACGCTGAACCACTCCGCCCAACGTTTCACCAGCCAAAGCCCGATCCCCTCCGTCAGAAATAACCCGGCATAAATAAAGCTGACAACTCCAAGACTCTTTATCCTATCCGGAGTAAGGTCGACGGACTTTTGCAGCGCCCTAACGACATACCGGTTGCCCGGGTCCACGCCAAACATCCTGACCCAATGTTCCAGCACGCTCGCCAAATCCCTGTGGACCAGGTGGAAAGCGCCCATGCCGACCCCAATCAGCAGCGCCGCCTTTAGCAGCTTGAACATCGCGATCAACCGAATCAAACGATTGCCAGCGGATTTCATGTGAGATTTATATCCCGCGGTCAACCTACGCCGGAATCGCCTTCCTTATTATTTCCTCCCGCCGCATCTTCCCCACCACCAGCTTGATTTCGTCATAGGTGATTTCCGGCGGCAGAATATCTTTCAAGGGCTTCAGGCGATCCATTCCCAATTGCGCGCAAGCGGCCTCAATTACGGATTGCTTTTCCTTGCTTACCCATCCGGGCTGAAGCTCCACGTTCCCCGTCTCCACCAGATTTGCCACCGCACTCACCACTGTCGATATCTGCCGCCCGCGAAGCTGCGCAATCTCCGCCAGAGTTTTTCCCTCATTCAGCAATCGCAAGGTTTCTTCTGCGGGCTTTGCCTGCTGCTGAGTCCCTCCCGCTCGCTCTCCCTGGCGAAATCTTTCCAGAGCAGCCAGGATTTCCCGGCCATACGTCTCCGCTTTCTTCTCGCCGATTCCGGGAACCTCCAACAGTTCGTTCAACGATCCCGGCTGCCGGCGGCAAATCTCGTCCAGGGAAGAATCATGCAGCACAATGAACGCCGCCAGCTGCATCTCTTTCGACACCCCGCGCCGCCACTCTCGCAAATATTCCCGCAACTGCTCCGGCTCGGAACCCGCAGCCGGACCTGCAACCGGCTGCATCGGCGACTTCTTCCTGCCCGCCGCAACACTCTTCCCCGGCGCCGCGGATCTCACCAGCCACTCCGCCATGCTCCCGCACACATCGCAAGCGTCGCAACTCTCCCACTTCGGAATCTCCCCAAAATGCGTGCAAATCTGCCGATGCCTGCACTTCTTCGACTCCACAAACTCCCGGATGATCCGGTAGCGCTCCCACGCCCGATTTCGCTCCTCTGCGTCCGTAATCTGATTGGCAAAAAATCCCAGCAGTCCCGCATCTTTTTTCTGCCACAACAAAACGCAATCCGCGCTCAAGCCGTCGCGCCCCGCACGTCCCGCCTCCTGGTAGTACTGCTCAATCGATTTCGGCAGCGACAAATGAATCACCGCCCGCACCGCCGCCTTGTTGATTCCCAATCCAAATGCAATCGTTCCTACGAGCACCCGCACTTCGTCGGACATCCACCGTTCCTGATTTCGCCGCCGGTCCACTGCCCCCATTTTGCCGTGATACGCCACCGCTGCAATATCGCGATCTTCCAGAAAATCCACTGTCTCCTCGACGCGATTAATCGTCGGCGAATAAACAATCACATTGCTGCCCGCGTAACTCTGCAGCGCCTTCACTAGCATCTCCATCTGCTCCAGCCCTTCGCACTCCCGTACCAGGTACCGCAGGTTCGGGCGGTAAAAACTCGCAATATATTTATCGGGATTTTTTAACTGCAACTGCGCCAGAATGTCGTGCCGCACATGCTTCGTCGCGCTCGCCGTGAACGCCGCAATCGGACGATCCGGAAACTTCCCCCGCAATTTATTCAACTGCCGGTACTCCGGACGAAACTCATGTCCCCACTCTGAGATGCAATGGGCCTCATCAATCGCAAAAAATGTCACCGGAACCTGCTGCATCCAGCTCATCGTGTCCCCGCGCGCCACCCGCTCCGGCGAAACATACAAAAGCCGGTAAGCCCCTTCCCGCGCCTTCGACATCACCTTATTCTGCTCGGCTTCGTTCATGGTGCTGTTCAGAACCGCCGCCGGAATCCCCATCTGCGCCAGTTGTGTCGCCTGATCCTGCATCAGCGCGATCAGCGGAGAAATCACCACCGCCGTCCCTCCCGAAACCACCGCCGGCAACTGGTAGCACAGCGACTTGCCCCCGCCCGTCGGCATCACCACGCAAGTGTCACGCCCCGCCAGCAGACTCTGCACTATCCGCTCCTGCAGCGGACGAAACGTGCTATACCCCCAGTACCGCCGCAACGGCGTCAGCAGATCGATTTCCGGGCTCATCAAAGAGAGTATAGGCCGAGGCGAAAATTAAGAGAAAGGCGAATCGCGGACTTTCTATCGGGAATACCTAAATCAGGAACTACCCTGTGCTCCTCTGTGTCCCCCCTGTTAAAGATTCTCCACTCGATACTTCGCCGCCGGATAAGCCTTGGCGAAAGCTACCCAAGTAACCGCAATCACCACAAAGCACAACACGCTGCCCTCCGGACCAACCACCCCGCCCGTAAGCCATCGCGGCCCATGAAACGACGACTTCAGCAGATGCCCCGGAAAAATCGTCCCGCTATCCGGCACCGAATAAAAAAATGTCTCTCCCCAATCCCACGCCGCGTGAAACCCAACTGCAAACCACAGGTTTCCCGTACGCCGCAAGGTCAAACAAAAGAAGAAACCGATCAGCGCCGCCGCCAGCAGCCCCGGCCACTCCTCTCCACCATTTCGGATGTGGATCAAACCAAACATGCACGACAGCAACACCGCCGCTGGCCAGAACCCAATCGCTCGCGTCAAAGTAAACTGCGAGTACCCGCGCAACAAAAATTCCTCAAAGAAGCCCACCAGCAAAAACATCACCGCCCAAAAAAGGCCAAACTTAAGAATGCGTGCCCCATGCATAGCGAGATGCCCCAAATCAAAAACTCGCAGGCCATACATCAAAGCCAGCAACAGCGTGATGCTCGCAAATCCCCACACCGCCCCGACCCAGAACAATTTTCTAAACGCCTGCCTCCCCGGCAGACCATACTCTCCCCACGCCCGCCCCTCGACCCGTTGCAGCAGGAGTGCCGGAGCCACCGCCGCGCACAGAAACCCAAACTCCTCCAGCATCATCGACCATAGCCCATTCGCCCCCAACTCGATCGACCCAACCCACCGGCTCACCACAAACTGCAGCGGATAGTACATCGCCACATAGAACGCAAATCCCCATCCCGCCTTCAGCCCCTGCGAATCCAGAAATACCGTCCGCACATAAGAGGGCTGCACCGCAAAATCCGGCGCGGCAGCAGACGACTCCGAAGCGGTATCTTCTGAAATCGCCGTCTTCCGTTCCTCACTCGAAATGTTCATCCCATGGTCCATGTAGGACTCTGCTTTGAAAGGGCGTGGCTTCAGCCCCGCCATAACTCCCCCGAAAAATAAATGCGCCTTTCAGAAGTTGCGGAAAACTTCCTTTCGTTTTTGCTTTTGGGTGGCGCAGCGGGTTACCGCTGCGATAACGGTTCTGTTTTCAATGTCAGCTTCAGCCGCCGAGGGATGTTTGCTCCCACCCATAGATTTCTCCCACAACCTCTTTAGGCGGGATTCTAATCCTCTACAAATTTCCGCAAACCGCCCCGCTCATGGTAAAACACTCGGCTCACCCTTATGGCAGGATTTTTCATCAGCCAGCGCTTCGGACGTCCTCAATTCCTCGCCGGAGCCTTGCTTATGCTCTTCCTCGCGCAAGCGCTCTGGCTCGTTCACTCCGACTTACGCACCTCTGAATCGAGCGCTCTCAGCGCCTCCGAGGGAGTCCGCATCGCTGCAGGCTGGCGGCAAATTCACGGCGCCGGAATCGCGGGTGCTCCTTTTCCCGATCCTCCCGGTTCACTCCCCATGGAGGTTTCCCGCGACGACGCCGGATTCGACACCGAGCAATCCCCACTCATCTCCCTCGTTACCGCGGCGCCTCTGCTCGCCGCGCCCCATAGCCTGCTCACCTCCGACCCCCACTGGCGCTGGCTCCCGCGCCTTCCGTTCCTCGCCTTCGGCGTCTTCCTCGGTGCTTCGCTCTGGTACGTCGCCCGCCGTCTCTGCGGCAATACCGGAGGCTTTCTTGCCCTCACTCTCTATTGCTTCTCGCCCGCCATGCTGCAAGCCACTGCCGTCTGGCACGCCGAGCCTGAAATCCTCGCCGCCTGGGGATCCTTCGGAGCTATCTTCACGGCCATCGCCGTCGCCCACACCCTCTACGCCCCGCGCGAAGTCGTGCTCTGGAACTGGCGACGCATTGTCCTCCTCGGGATTTCTATCGCCATCTCCGTCGGATCCCAGTTCTCTATGATCGTCGTCGTACCCATCGCTCTCGCCTTCCTGCTTTATCTCGCCCCCATCCGCCGCAGCGCAGCCCTCATCATCTGGATCGCAGCCTGCCTCGTGGCTCTCTTCATACTCGCCGCCACATACTTCTTCCATCTCCACGTATTTCTCGAAAGCATGCGCCACGCCTCTTTCTGGGGAGCGACCTGGCGCAGCTTCACCGTTCTTGCCGTCTACCGCCAGGTCGGATCGCTCATCCTGCGCGCCTGCCCCGCCTTCGCCCTGCTTCTGCCCACTACTCTGGCAACCTATTTTGTCTGGCCGCGCACCCGCTACTTCGGCAACACCGCTCCACTGCTCGTAGGCGCCCTCTTCGTCGCCCTTGGCATGGCCCATCCCCACGTCGCCGGCGCCGGATTCCTGCTCGCCTCCATCCCCTTCCTCTTCATCTTCGTCTCTGGCGTGCTCGCCGACCTCATGGAAACTCCCTACCGATCCCTGGTCACCGCCTGCACCTGGGGATTGGTAGGAGCCTACATCCTCTGGAGCCTGCAAGCCCTGGCCCAAATCCACGGATGATCTTGGCCAAATGCTCTTCCCCTGTGAACCCCTGTGCCCCCTGAGTTAGAGCCCTTGACCTGAACGCTCAACAATTCTCTACAATTCTCCGCGCATCTCTGTCCCCAGTCCCACGATCTAACTCAATAGGGCCTTCCCGCAGGAGGTGCGCCGTGACGTTCCCCTTGGAGTACCGTGATCTGGAATACCATGATTTGGAGTATCATCATGTCGTGATTTCTTCCGCAACAACCTCCCAGCGACGCTCGATTCCGATTGCCCTGGCTTTGTTCGGAATGTTGTTTCTCATCTCCACGGGCAGCGCTCAAATCAGCACATCCGGCGGATCCGCTCACTCCGGCAGCATGTCGCCTCCACCCACCATGAGCGTGGCCCCTCCAACTGCTCTAACCGTGGCGCCCCCCACCGGCCGCAGCGGCTTTGTCTCTTCGGCATCCGGGTTCACCCACCCCACAACGGCTTCGCATTTCCCGAACGGCTCGCACGGCAACGGGAACGGACATCTCCACCCACGCCGCACCGCAAATGGCACAGCCTATTATCCGTATGTCTATGCCCTGCCCGTCCCCTACGCCATCGATACTAACGATGCCACTAACGATGCCGACACGCCCAATGACAACGCTGACGACGATGCCGACTACCAGGGCGGACCAACCATCTTCGACCGCCGCGGCTCCGGCCCCGATTCCTACATTCCCCCGTCGTCCCCGGGCCCAGCCCACTTACGACCAGCTTACTCACAAGATGTTCCACAAGACGAGCCCTTGGCTGATTCCGCTCCCGAGCAGCCTCAACCTCCCACCACCCTGGTCTTCAAAGATGGTCATCAACTCGAAGTAAGCAACTACGCCATCGTCAGCCAGACGCTCTATGATCTGACCTCCGGCCATCCTCGCAAAATCGCTCTAGCTGATCTCGACATCTCCGCCACGCAAAAACAAAACGACGACCGCGGCGTAGTCTTCCAACTCCCGCCGACCGCTCAGGCCAACTGACATGCGCCTTGCATCCATCAATCGCGTGTGCGAATTGCTCGTGTGGCGCGGACACTCTTGTCCGCGAAACGTATACAGCAAAGTAGCCCTCGCGGAAAATTTGATTGGCTCGCTGGTAGCCTTGGCCGTCCTGGTAGTGCTCGTTCCTATAGCCGTAGCCCAACGAGCCTCAGCAGCAGCCCATGCAGCCCCGGCGCACCCCACACTTACGCACTCAAAATCACCCGGACGTAATTCCTCCCTCGCGCGCGCAGGGCATTCTTCCGCCTTCCGCCGTTCCTCTCCACTCCTCGCGCCCTTCGGATCCCTCCCCTTTCCATTCTTCGGCGACTCTTTCGATCCCGATGACATCTACTCAACCGGGTATCCCGTCGCCTCGCAGCCACCTCCGTTCCTCATGGAAGCCGTGCGCCAACTCGCGGGCTCCGCTACCGCCTCCAGCGCACTAGCCATGAGTCCTCCCACCACCCATCAGCCTTCCTCTACTGATCCGCTGATGATCGAGCTCCACAACGGCCAATACGTCCGCGTCGACAGCCCCGCGGTAAACGGCGACGCTCTCCCGCTCCAGTTGGCTCCCAATCATTCCCGAACAAGTCCGACACCAGCGCCAATGATTACCCGGACGTCATCGCAACCCCTGCCCGCAGCCATCCTGATTTTTCGTGACGGCCACAGCGAAGAAGTCCGCGACTACACCATCGCCGACGGCATCCTCTACGCCCGCGGCGACTACTACACCGACGGCTACTGGAACAAAAAAATCGCCCTTGCCACGCTCAACATCCCCGAAACTCTGCAAGCGAACGGCACGCGCAACGTAAACTTCGTCCTGCCGTCATCCCCCAACGAAGTAATCACCCGCCCATAACACTCATGTGGGGACAGCCGCCCCCGGCTGTCCAGTCGAGCGAAGCTCGACTGTTTCTTGCCGCGTTCATGCTGTCGATGCATTTGGGTGGCGCAGCGCTTCAGCGCTGCGATTAAGCCTCAAGGTTTTTAACCCGGGTTTCAGCCCAAGCTATTCAAGTCGCCGGCGCGAATATCCTGAAATCGCCGCGCTCAGATCTCAGCCTGCGGGCCCTACTTCGCGTCAAAAAACTTCCTAATCCCCTTCCAATACCTCCGCACCACATCCTCCGTCCTCAAATGCCCGCCCCGGCTCACCGTCTTCAACAACGCACCCGTCGCCTCCGCAAATCGCACGCTGCCTTCATACGGCACATGCGGATCATCCATCGCATGAATGATCCAAACTTCTCCCGCTTCGATCGCGGCTCTGCGAGACCACGGATTGTAGAAATCCCCGCTCCGCAACTTCTCCCAATTCGCATCCGACAGCCGGTACGCATTGCCGAAGGCCTCGCGAATATACGCGGCATAATTCTCCTCGGAAGTTTCCACCTTCTCCGAACGATCCAGAATCTCCCAATCGGTAACCGGACAATTCGCCACAATTTTATTCACCCGCGAATCGAGAGAACACAGAATCGCCGCCGCTCCGCCAAAACTTCCTCCAATCACAAAAATCTCATCCGGACTCAGAGCAAACTTCCGCCCAAACGCACTCTCCACGAATCCCTTAGGCAGCTCATCGATAACATCAAGAATGTCCTCATGCGGCGACAGCTGCAAGAACTCGCCGCCACTCTCCCACGCTCCCCGATACTGCGGATACACGACCCAAAATCCCTGCGCCGCCAAGAATTCGCACAGCCCCTGCTTGCGTGGAATCGAGGGCATTCCATCGCACAAAATAATGACGCGCGACTTCTTGCGCACCCGCACCGGCGGCAGAAACTCCGCAACGATTTCTTTCCTAAATCGAGCCCTGAACATGACCGGTCACCTCGCGATAAAGCCCAATCCCGTGCTAAAATATTAATAGTCCCAATACAACTAACCGCCTGTAAATGCAAGCGTTTAGAACAATTTATGAGGTAGCGCACTTCAAGCTAGCAGCTAAGAGCTAGAAGCTAAAACCATGCCTGACGATCAAAATCCCGAACTCCCCCTGACTCCGCCGCCCCCCGGCGACAACGGTAGTCCCGGCGCCCTGCACATCCAGCCCGTCAACATTGAAGACGAGATGAAGAAATCCTATCTCGACTATTCAATGTCGGTCATCATCGGCCGCGCTCTTCCCGATGTTCGCGACGGACTCAAGCCCGTGCACCGCCGCATTCTCTACACCATGCAGCAGATGGGCCTCCAGCCCAATCGTGCCACGCGTAAGTGCGCCAGAATCGTCGGCGACGTGATGGGTAAATACCATCCTCACGGCAATCTCGCCGTGTATGACGCTCTCGTGCGCCTCGCGCAAACCTGGAGCCTGCGCTACCCGTTAATTTTCGGACAAGGAAATTTCGGCTCCGTCGATGGCGATCCTCCAGCCGCCGATCGTTACACCGAAGCCAAACTCGCTCCCGTCTCCACCGCGCTGCTAGAGGATCTCGACAAAGAAACCGTCGACTTCCGCCCGAACTACGATGGTAGCGAAGTCGAGCCTGACGTTCTCCCGGCTCGCATTCCGAACTTGCTGATCAACGGCTCCGACGGAATTGCCGTCGGCATGGCCACAAAAATTCCGCCCCACAACTTAGCCGAAATCATCGACGCCACTATTACCCTCATCAACGACCCCAATGCCCAGCTCGCCGAAATTTTAAAATTCGTGCAAGGACCAGACTTCCCCACCGCCGGCATTATTCACGGACGCGCCGGAATTTTCGAAGCCTACCGCACCGGTCGCGGCCGCTTCATGATGCGCGCCAAAGCCGCCATCGAAAACGTCTCCAAAGATCGCCAGGCCATCATCGTCACCGAAATTCCCTATCAGGTAAACAAAGCCGTACTCGTGAAACGCATCGCCCAACTCGTCAACGACAAGGAAATCGAAGACATCTCCGACGTGCGCGACGAAAGCGATCGCGACGGCATGCGCATCGTCGTCGAACTCAAGCGCGGCACCGAGCCTCAGATCGTTCTTAACCAGCTCTACAAGCACACTTCCATGCAGGAAGGTTTTTCCATGATCCTGCTGGCCGTGGTCAACCAACAGCCCCGCGAAATGGGCCTGATTCAGGCTATCAAGCACTTCATCAATCATCGCGTCGAAGTCGTCCGCCGCCGCACCGCGTTCCTTTTGCAGAAAGCCAAAGACCGCGAGCACATTCTCGAAGGCTATCTCAACGCGCTCGATCATCTCGACAACGTCATCACGATCATCCGCGCCAGCGCCAACCGCGCCGATGCCCGCGAAAATTTGGTCGCTTACTTCGGCGGTAAGAAAATCGATATCAACACCACCGGCCGCGCTCCGAAACTCGATCCCGAAAAGCCTTTCACCACGCGCCAGGCCGAAGCTATCCTCGAACTGCAACTGCACCGCCTCACCCGTCTTTCCATCGACGAAATTTCCAACGAACTGAAAGACGTTCGCGAGCGCATCGAAGACTACGAAGCCATCCTCGCCTCCGAGAAAAAACTTCGCACCGTCATCGTCAAAGAACTCGAAGAAGTGAAAGATCTCTACGGTGACGAACGCCGCACTCGCATCGAAGACGAAGCCGCCGAAATCGTTCTCGAAGATCTCATCGCCGACGAGCAGGTCGCCGTCACCTTCAGCCACTCCGGCTACATGAAGCGCACGCCGATTTCCACCTACCGCATGCAGCGCCGCGGAGGCAGCGGGCGCACCGGCATGAAGACCCGCGATGAAGATTTCGTCGAGCACCTTTTCATCGCCTCGACCCACGCCTACATCCTGATCTTCACCAACAAGGGCCGCGTCTACTGGCTCAAGGTCTACGAGATTCCCGACGTAAGCGCCGCCGGAAAAGGCAAGCACATCGGCAACCTGATCGGACTGCAGCCCGGCGAAACCGTACGAACCATGCTCGCCGTGCGCAATCTGGAAGAAGAAAATAAATACATCTTCTTCGCTACTCGCAACGGCCTGGTAAAAAAATCCGAGCTCCGCGAGTTCATGCACGTCCGCTCCAACGGCATCAACGCCATCAACATCGAAACTGGAGACGAACTCGTCGCCGCCCGCATCACCAACGGCGACCAGATCGTCTTCATTGCTTCGCATGAAGGCATGGCCGTCCGCTTCGACGAGAGTCATGTCCGCCCCATGGGCCGCGCCGCCTACGGCGTCAACGGCATCAATCTGGAAGAGGGCGACTACGTAGTAGGAATGACGGTAACTCCAAAACCCGGCGCAGCCCCCGTGGGTGCACCTGCCCCCGGTGAAGATCGTGTGGAGACAGCCGCCTCGGCTGTCTCGGGAGCGCCACCGACCGAGCGCGAGGTGGTCGACCTCACACTAAAAGGAAATCTCATCCTCTCCGTAACCGAAAATGGCTACGGCAAGCGCACTCCAGCCGATGAATACCGCCTCACCAACCGCGCCGGCAAAGGCGTCATTAACGTCAAGACCACAGAGCGAGTCGGCAAAGTCGTCGCCATCGCGCTGGTCGACGAAAACTCTCAAGTCATGCTCATCAGCCACTACGGCAAAATCATTCGCATGGATTCAAAAACCATTCGCGAATCCGGCCGCAACGCCCAGGGCGTCCGCCTCCTCCACATGGAGCCCGGCGACCGCGTAGCCGCCGCCGTAGTATTAGCGCCAGAAGAAGAGCCCCCCACCAACGGAGGACTGCTGCAGTAGATTGCGGATTGTATTGATTGTGTGGAGCGGGCGCCCTCGCCCGCTTGCTTTTGACTCTGATCGGGAAGGACACGACGTTCAGTCGTGCCCTTTGAGGACTCAAAAGAGGCAGGCTTTAGCCGCTGAGGTCCAGCCCTTTACCGAGTAGGAAGTTGCGAATGAAGCCGAATGGATTGGTCGTCGATGAGGACGCATTCTTGGCGTTAGACTTCAACGAGAGATGACTCGCTAACTATCCACTTTAGCGTCTCTTCTACTTAACGCCCTGCTTCCGGTTAATCTCGGTCCCAAACTCCGTCACAAAATTCAGCAGCGCCCCATACGCTGCCTGGCCCACTACGCCCCATCCCGCATTTACCAGATAACTCTGGCTGCTCGGCTTCCACGTAGTCGCGACCAACCCGCCCGCAAACGCTCCGCCATACAACGCCCACTGGGGACGCAACTCCGTCTCCGTCCGGTTATAAGTCAAGAAATTCCGCAGGATCGCATGCTTTGCCCGCGGCCCAAATCCCTCGCACTTGCACTTGTCATAGCGGACTTCATAGCCCAGCTTCGCATTGCCCAGCGCCGCGATCGTATTCGCCGTAATAAACTGCCCCTGCCGCGACGCCCACCGCTCTCCGTACCCGCCAATGCCGCCCTGCCACGCCGGCACGCCGCGCGCCTGATCGATCAAGGCCCCAAACATCCGCTTTCCGTAAGCCCCCGGCGTCGTCAAAGTCTGCCGGAAATATATTTCCTTGCGCTGCTCCGCCGTTAGCGTCACCAGCTTCCGATTCTTGCCAACATACACACCCGCGATCACTCCCGATTCCCAGTCGCGCGCCTTCATCACCCCACTCACAGCTGCGCCCTTGGTCAGACCCACAGCCTGCTTGGTCTTGTCCCCCACCTGCAGCACCGGATTCGCACTCTCCTTCTTGGACTCCCCAGGCTTGGGTTCGTCAGGCTTGGCCTCCCCTGGCGCATCCGGAAGCTTTTGCTCCGGCGCTTGTGTGGACTGTGGCGGCGCCTCGCCCGCCTGACTCTGCCCCGATTGATTCTGTGCCGGCTCGCTTGCCTGCGCCCACCCCACTCCCCTAACCGCCAACACACACGCCATCAGCAGGCCGCAATACACCCCGCCCCCAAGCGCAATTCCAAGTCGCATGTAGCCAGAATACTCTCCGCAACCTCCGCGGCCTTTCTCTGTGATCCTCTGTGGGGGAAAATCTTTGACTTCTCCGCTACAGGAAACGCCCCTGCCAAACTCCCCTTGGATGCACTCCCTGTACAACCGCGTTGCCGGACAAAGCGTCGACCGCATCGCCGCCCTCAGCGATGGAATCTTCGCGGTCTCTATGACGCTGCTCGTGCTCGACCACGCCATCGCTCCCAGATTCAGCTGGGGACTCTTCTCCCGCAAGTCGTCAGAGGAATCCTAGACACTGAAAGTGCTTGCGGGGGAAGCACAACCGGGAAGGGCACGACTTTCAGTCGTGCCATAAAGTAGAACTAAAAAGGAACGGGCTTCAGCAGCTGAGGTAGCGCCACTCGTCAAACGCTTCGCCGCAATCGCTCCGCGACAATCCATTGAAAGACGTGAAGGACCATTCACCTTCCTACCCTCTTTCAAACGCGTGCTTCTTCTCCAACTCCTCCACCGCGGTCCGCATCGCCGCATCAAATTTCTCGCCCTGCTCCATCAGACGCCCAGTCGGCTCCGCCCAATCGGAATCCAACTGTACCCGGCCCTGCTGCTCCAA
>Ga0210393_10002161_pt1 | contig 16328 bp, 8 predicted proteins | sample IncBWC27OmetaG_FD_160068 | JGI IMG/M metagenome (GOLD analysis project Ga0210393, IMG submission 160068) | Forest soil microbial communities from Barre Woods Harvard Forest LTER site, Petersham, Massachusetts, United States - Inc-BW-C-27-O ... | reverse complement strand
AAGAAAGAATTTCGGGTCAATCTCCATGCCGCCCTCCGGTTTGGCGTCGAGCTTTACCATCCAGCTTCGAATTCCCTCAGGATAGAATTGCGCGTCCCATGGAGCATAAAGCGAGTTCGTGAAATAGACGCGCCGTCCGTCGCGGCTCACTTCGACCATCTGCGGGCCGCCGTTCAAAGGCGCGCCGGGATTCTTCGGGTGCTCAGCACGGCGCACGATGCCACCCAGATGCACGGAACCTGTGCGCTTGGGATGAAAAGGGTCGGACACGTCGTATTGCAGAAACTCGCCGGTTCCCCAGCAGGAAACATAAAGGAAGCGATCGTCGAGCGACAGATTGATGTCGGTGATCAGCGGCGGCACGGCCTTGAATCCCTTGAGCAAAGGAGGAAGCTTTTCCGGGTCGGCCGGCTCTGCGGGAATCTCGATTACTTTCTTCACCTCCCATTTTCCGTTCCCCCGATGCCACACCCAAATGGAAGCGGATAAGTCTTTGAGTGATACGACAACGCCGAGAAATCCATACGCGCGACTCGGATCGTGCGCGGGCCGGAGCTCCAGCGCCATTTGTTGCTCAGCGCCCAAATCCAACGCTTGGACGTGGCGCCGCTTTCGGAGATCCCACACATGAATGGAGTGGCCGTAGCCGCCCTTCAAGAGAATGTCGGGATTCACGCCTGTTTCCACCATATTCGGCGTTCCCCATTCGCTGGTGATCATGGTGTCCAGTCCCAGGTGCCAGAAGAAATCGTAAGCAAGATATTGTGGGCCGCGCTCGATTTCCCATTTTCCCAGAATCTCAAAGCTTTCCGGATCCATTACGAAGATGCCGCCCGGACCATCTCCCGTAGTGGAGCCAAGCGCGCTGCAGAAAATTCCCTCAGGACCGCAATGGACAGTGTGTGGTCGGCTGTATCCAGTCCGTTCCGCCAGGATTTTAGGCTCGATCACTTTGACAATCTTCGGCTTTCGCGGGTCTGGCTTCGTATCCAGGATATGAATTCGTGAGGACTTAATGCCCGGGACAACCAGGTAACGCCGCTCCGTATGCGGATGCGGCATGTAGGGACAGAGACAAGCGCTGCAAGCGTTCCAACCGAAGTGGTGCAATTCGTCGCCGGAATTGGGCATGTCCACCCGGCCGACGAGTCGGCCATAAGTGCTGGATGCCGGATCCACATCCGCAACACCCAGCGCGTCGGGACGCCCATTGCTCTCCGCGTTGAGCATCGCCACGAACGCTACCTTTTCAGGGGGCGCTTGCATCGCCATTCTTGGGGAAGGATAAAAAGTTGGGTCAGGTCGCCAAAGTTCCACTTGAATTCTCCTATTCTGAAATGAATTCTTGGGTGAATCCGTCGTCATTCGACGATCGGGCGATAGTCGTTCGCAATTGACCGCCGACGAACGACCTTCGCTGACTCTCTCGTCGCCTCGGCGTAGGTGAGCTCGCGCGTCCAATCCGTAGACTGTTTGCCGTCTATCTCGATGTACATCTTCGTCAGGGAAACGTCCAGAGGAAGCCAACCATAGTTAGGGGCGAAGAAATAGATCCAGCAGTGATAGCTCCCGTCGATTTGCACTCCATTCAGGGTGGGTTTTAGAAGCGAACCGTAGACCATGCGCGTGGGAATCCCCGCTGCCATGGCCAGCGACGCAAATAGCGAATGAAAATCCGGGCAATTGCCAGTTTCTGTCCTCAAGCAATCAGCCGTGACTCGAAATTCCCGAACTACAGAGACGGCGTCTTCCTGAGGGACCGCGAACCACATGCGCACCGTCTTGGTCCCTTTTGGTTGGACCCTGAATTCATTTTTAGTCTCGAACGACGCCGGTCTTGGTTGAGTCCGATTGGAGACATCTCCGCCGAACATACGGAAGGAGACTCCTATGGCTACGCCGGCTACCAGGAGACAGAAAAAGATGGGCTTGCTGCGAACATGCGAAAAATTCATACGCTCCTCCTCGTTGCGGAGGCTGCTCCAATGAAGTGAACAGTCAAAAGGGATTAACGCAACGACCGACCGGCGTTTTGGGGAGCGCCCGTCAAGTGCAGCCGCGTTTGCGAAGAATGAGCATGCGCGTCCAGTAAGCTGAGGAGAAGAGTATATAAGCCACGCCGCCCGCCCCGTCAAGCCGACTGCCTTCGGAAGGCTGCCAAACGAAGGCGGCGGTGCGGATCTGAAGTCGCGCTCAACCAGCTGAAGGATCCGCCCCATACCAAGAGCGAAGAAGCGTAAGGACCTTCGTGACGATCACGCCGTAAAAGTCCTCGAGGAGCTCACCGTTGATCTCCTCCAAGCGCGTTTGTGGATTAGTTTCCGGTTCGACCGACCAACCGGGAACTACTCGATTCGTGGACCCAGCCGCGTGTGAATCGTCATACGATACTAGGCTACGATTCCAGCAGTGCGTCGATGCTTTTGAGGAAGTTTAAGGTGTTCGCAACGATTTTCAAAAGGCGGGAAACACCGAGCCGGCCCCGCAGGGGGCCGGCTCGACTGATTGGCGCAAAATCCGATTCGCTGTCTCGTCTTACTTCACGGCAAGAATCGGATCGTCGTGATCGTTGCTCAGACGGTCGTCAAGGTGCCACCGTTATAGTGACGGGCGTCTGGTTCGTGAGTGATCCGGAAGTCCCGATCAGCTCAATGGTCGTCGTTCCAGTGGGTGCGCGTCTCGAAGCGCTCCAGGTGATGGTTACCTTCACGCTGCCATTCGCCGGCGGCGTCACGGGGTTGGCCGAGGCCGTCGCCGATACGCCACTGGGGAATCCACTCACGCTCAAGTCCACTGCAGAATGGAATCCATTCACGCTGGTGACTGTGAGAGTGGTGGATACGCTGCCGCGTTCATCGACTGTGAAGGAAGATGGCGACAGAGACAGGGTGAAGTTCGCAGTTCCTGCAGAAGCATTCACCGTCAGCGCGATGGTGGTGCTGTGAGTGGTCGATCCCGATGTTCCGGTGATCGTCACCGTAGCCGCGCCGACCGTTGCGCTAGTGGAAGCGGTCAGCGTGAGTGTTGAGGTCGCACTCCCGTTCGCTGGCGGAGTGACCGGGTTGGTGGAGAACGCCGCCGTCACGCCGCTGGGCAAACCAGTTGCGCTCAACGTCGTTGCTGAATTGAACCCGCTCGTGCTTGTGATGGTGATGGTGCTGGTTCCACTTGCGCCTTGAGTTACCGTGACCGAAGTTGGCGAAGCGGCGATGGTGAAGTTGGGCGTCGCCGACGAATTCACCGTCAGCGCAAGCTTTGTGGTTGCGGTCAAACTGCCTGAGGTTCCAGTGATCGTCACCGTGGCCGATCCGGTAGTGGCCGTGCTGCTCGCGGTCAGCGTAAGCACACTCGTCCCGGTGGTCGGGTTCGTGGCGAACGCCGCCGTCACGCCGCTCGGCAGGCCGGACGCAGCCAGAGTTACGCTACCCGTGAATCCACCTACATCGGTGACTGTGATCGTGCTGGTGCCTTTGCTGCCTTGGGTAATCGTCAGACTGCTCGGCGAATCCGATAGCGTAAAGCTCGGCGTCGACGACCCAGCCAGAAGGTCGATCAGGCCCGTTGTCTTCGGACTGCCCCACCCGGTGCACAGATCGTAGCCTGTGAGGCCTGAATAGGTGCCGCAGCTGCCGCTGGTAATGTCGTGGAAAAGCGTGCTGTAGCTTGAACCCAGAGCGGCCGGGTAAATGGTCGGATTAATGAAGCCGATCGAGTCCCCGTTGGTTGCCGCCTGTTGATTGGCCAGAGCCAGGTAGCCGGCCCACATCGGCGTCGCAAAACTCGTTCCACCAAAATCGTTCGCCGTACAGGTAGTTTGGTCAGCGCAAACGTAAAAGGTAAAGTTCGCATTGGCCGCGACATCTGGCCCATTCCGCAAGGTTGTGGACCCTCTGTTGGATGAGGTGATCACGCCCGAAAGCTGCTGCCAGGAGGGAATCGGGATGGAATCCGGTGAGATGCCACCGCCGCTATCCGCCCAGGCCGTTTCCGAAGCCCACGGGCCAGCCGCGCTGGAGGTTGTCAAATCCGTGCCGCCGACCGAAACGATGTTTGCATCGTCCGCCGGCCACGCCTCATTCGACGCAGACCAGGCCGAACTGTCGCCGGATGCGGCAAAAAAGTTTTGCCCTTGCGATGCCATTTTCTCAAAGTACGGATCAAGCGTGCTGGGGTCGGCAGGCGTCCAGCCCCAGGAACAACTAAGCTGCTTCGACAGCGGAGCATCCGTGGTCACCGTCATCGCGCTAATAATGGCGCTATCCGTGCTTCCCACGTACACGTATAACCCGGTGATGCCGGGGGCCATGCCGAGCGCCTGCGTCATGTCGAGGATCTGTTCGGTGTCATCGCAGTTGCCGCCCGACCTGCTATCCACGCAGCTCAGGCTGGTTCCGTCTGTCGAGATGCCGGTCACAGTGGCAGTTTTCGTTTGTCCAACGTTGCTGTAGTAGGTGTTCAAGTCGGCGATATCGTATCCCAGGAACTCAAACAAACCGATGTTCTGGCCGGAGCCGGTCAGCGCGGTTCCGCCGTAGTAGGCCGCGCGCATGTCGCTGCCCAAGAACGAAGCCGAAGGGCCGGAGCCGGTCGTCGCGTGGGATACGACTCTGTCAGGAGCGATTCCGTGAGCCTTCGCGTAGTCGCTCTTCTTAACAAACATCGGATGCGGGATGGAGTAGTTGTCCAGGCCGGAGATGTGCCAGAGGCGGAACGGCAGGTCTACCGTCGGTTCCCGGTCTGGACCGAAAAAGGTGCGATTCTCAGTGGGATGCTGGTACGTACCCAGAGTCACATGGAAGGCCCTCTCGATGGCCGCCACTGTGCCGGTAAGCCGAAGGTCCATGGCATCGCGGGAGCCGCTGACAATTTGAAAGCCGCTCGCTTTCGCGAAAGCAACCAGCGCGTCCCAATCTTCCTGGCTGGGTCCGAACCTCGCGGTAAACTCCTGGGGCGTGAGGAACTGATGGTAAGAACGGCTTGTAGGATCGTTGACTTCCTGCACAAAACTCTGCAGCCCTGCGCGATCACGCAGAGCCAGAACCACGTCGAAGTGTATTGCTTGTGTCGCCGGGAGTTGCCCAATCAAAGGCGCCTGACTGTTGACAACAGCCTCACGCACATGGCGCGTCAATAGGGGCAGGGGCTCGGCTTGGGAAAGGGTGTTTGCGAGAAACACAATCACGAGGATTGTAATCGGGGGGGAGATGAAACCGAATTTGCGGAACATAATCCTCCTAGAGCGCTGTTATCCCCCGTGCGGTTCGTCCGATCTCCATAGCAATATCTCCATGGGGTTCGCGCTGCCGGTATATGGGGGCAGCAGCGTTTGCAACCGGCAAAGCCGATTGCCTTCGGGTGGAAAATGTTCCATCGAGCCATTGATGACGCCGCCTCGTCTGCAATCCGCTAGCGACAAAGCATTCACAAACCCTCCCGAAAGACCGGGTAACGCTACAGTAGGGTATGACCCGCAGTCAAGATTCAAGAATGGTTTTCAGGCGTGATTTGTCCTGTATCGGGAATGCAGACTGACGCTAGACACGGTGGAAGCGTCGGGCGGTAGTACTGCGCAAAAACTTCTTACCCGCCAGAAATCGAGTAGTACAGCAAGCCAGGGGTTCCAAAACCTTTTATGCGAGATGGAGAAGGCGTGTCATCGCCGGGAACTGACCGGGTTGGTAAACACTTGGGTGTCTATCGAGATCAATTCGAAAAATAGATGGACGGCCTTATGGAATGGGAGGCCACCGAGAAGCAATGCCCGGCGTCCATTCTTACGACAGCCTGCTGACTGGCGATCCTTCGCGGATCTGTTGTGAAGCGGGCAGAATGGCCGCGAAATGAGACTGATACATCCTGACCCATCCTGGAGATCTGCTCCGCGCCTTAGAATAGCTGGGAGTGAATAGGCCTACGCGCCTGGTCCATGACTACTAAAGCCTACCCGGAGCCTAAGCCTTTTCGCGAGAAACCGAGGCTCGTTATTCTGGATCTTGACTGTTTTCTCTACCCTTACAACAAGACATACCGAAACGCCGTCCTGCGGGCTTGGCGGGAGATCGAAAAGGAGTACGGCCTTCCCATATTCCGGAGGAAAATAGCGCAAAAATTGATTAAAGAGGCTAAGGAAAAAGCGAACGAGAATCCAAATGACGCATTATGCCGGTATATCAGCAAGCTGGCGGGAAACCTAGAAAGCAAGGGCCTCCCCGGCGCCTCCGTGATCGGCATGCTGGAAGTCTATTATCGCAGCCGGAAGCCAGCGCGCTCGGGCGAGCAAGAAAAAGACGTTCGGCCTGACCAGATCCTTGACCCGCCTTACAAAGACATGATCGCCATGGCTTTTAATCTGAGGCTGCTTCAGAATCGTAAGAGCGGAAAAAAAGCAAGACTCACGCGCGACGAACTGCAGGGGAAAATCGTGGAAGGAGACAAGGGGATTACACGGCTGTGGCATAGGCATCTGGGCACCGGGTTCATCCGCCCCGACGCCGGACTGGTAAGCAAGATACAGCGGCTAACCGACGCTGGGGTTGAGGTCGCAGTCCTCACGCATTCCTTCAAGCAGGGAGAGGGAGAGGCGATGGAAAAGCTGGAAAAGCTTGGCCTCGGAGAGGTGATTCCCGGGAATAATATTTTTGGGCTGGAAGAGATTTCTCCCTATAAAAAGGGCACGAACCCGGAGGTCTTTGAGAAAGTGCTTGCAGCCATTAACAACATGCGCGACCCAGCAGACCCGATTAAGCCGATCGAGACGATCATGGCAGAAGATACGATCGGCAACCTGCAGGGCGCTAAGAAAGCAGGCATGCAAACCGTGTGGGTGCCGCGCAGGGACAAAGGCGTCCCAAATCGTCCCTCACGTAAGCCGCAGAAAAAGCTCGCTTCGGTCGATCAGATCTACGCTACGCCGCATCAGTTTCTGGACGCGCTGCATGCTGCGATCCATGCTTTCGGAGAAGCCCCGGTAAGGGCTGAGGTACCCAAGGGCCGAGAGTAAGTTTTCGGAATGTTCTCATTGCAGAAAACCGCGCTGACGTATTCCGCGACTCGACATCACGGGCGCGCCCCTCGCGCTGGTGCGAGCCCGCCAGGCCACCAGTTCCAATCGCCCGCAAGACGAAGGAGCGCGGGACCGATCACAATACGAACGAGCGTGGCGTCAATCAACACCGAGACCGCCAACGTAAATCCGATCATCTTGACCACCAGGAAACTTCCGAAGGTGAATGCCACAAATACCACGATCATAATCGCGGCAGCGCTCGTAATTAGGCCGGCGGTTCTGGCCAGACCCTCCGGGATCGCATCCATTTCACTTAGCCCGCTCCTTCTGGCTTCGAGAACGCGTGCAACCAGAAATACCTCGTAATCCATGCTTAATCCGAAAACGATGGCAAAGGCGACGATCGGAACCAGAGGAAACACGCTACCGGTTCCCTCCGGAACTCCCAGGAAGCTGCTTCCGTGCCCGCTTTGGAAAACCAAAACCAGTGCTCCGAAGGACGCGGCGACCGAGAACAGGTTGAGTGCGATGGCCTTCAGGGCGACGAAGATAGATCGGAATCCACAGAGTAGCGCAAGGAGGGTCCCACCCACTATAAGCGCCATCACCGACGGAAAGCGGTCTCTGATAATCGTTTCATAATCGGCGTTCAGTGCCGGGATGCCCCCAACAAGAAGCGTTGCGCCAGGAACTCCGGTGAGAACCAGCGCGCCGGTCTTCCGAAGCTCCCGCACCCAGTTGACCTGGTCACGAAGGGAGACCGAACTCGCGGGTAACACCTCAAGCAGCGCCGCTTTCCCGTCACTACTCAGAAACGTTCGCCGCGTCTCCCGCGAGAGGTCACGGAGGGAGGACCGGTTGCTCTCCGCAATCGTAGTGATAGAAATCACGCGGCCACAGCGAGGATCGCTCGCGAGGCGCTGGGTGACACGATCAAGCACATTCCACCCGGCGTCGGTTTGCGCGATGGAGTCCGTTGGAAGCTCGACAATGATGCGCAACGATTCAACGACGCCTTCCCGGTCCATCTGTCTCAGGCTGTGCAGGGCACGGACCGATTCCGCCGCCTCCGGAAGCCAATCTCCCCGGGGGACACTGGTATCCAGTCGTCTGATCTGCCAGGCGAGCAGGAGCAACGGAGTGCCTGCCACAAAGAGGGCAAGCCAGGGATGCGCGACAATCACCTTTCCCCATTGCCGCCAGCGTTTTCCCGTTCTCGCGGCCCTTTGCGCATCCAACTTTGGAGTAAAGGGCAATCGGCCAAGATTAATCCGCGGACCGAGCAAGGCCAGCGTTGTCGGAACGAGAGTATTTGTAATCAACACACTCATTCCCGCCACCAGAAATCCCGCGATACCGATGGAACGGATTTCGCTTATCGGAACCGTCAAGAGGGCCAGAAATCCGATGGCTACCGTTGAGGCTGAAATCAAGAGCGTGCGACCTGCCTGACGTGCCGCGATGACCGAGGCCGCGGGTCCATCGTTCCCGGCGGAAATCGCTTCCCGGAAGCGGCTCACCATGAGGAGCGCGTAGTCGATGCCCAAGCCCAGGCCAAGCATGGTGGCCAAATTCTGGACCAGAATGGACAAGTGCCAGTGCTGGGCCAGAAGTCCTGTAATCGCCAGGGTGGTCGCGATGGCCAGCTGGCCGACCGCCAATGGAATCAGGGCGGCCATCAGGCTTCCAAAAGCCACCAGCAGAAGTGCGAGGGTCGCGGGGATCACCAGACTTTCGCCGCGTCGCACGTCGTCGGCGCTCGCTTTCCGAATATCGAAATTCAGTGGAATCTCGCCCGTGAGTTCGAGGTTAACCGCCGGATAACGGCCCCGCAGTTGATTTTCAAGCGAGCTCGCCAGCTGGTGAAGCTTGGGAACAAGCGACTCCACGGGACCGTCGGTCGACATGAGTCCTACCAGAACAAACGTTCCCCCTCCCCGGCCCAGAAAGATCGGATCGCGCGAGTCGAGATAGGACACCACTCCCGAAACGCCGGGGTGGTCTCTCAGTCCGGTCACGATGGTTTCTAACGCTTGCCCGCCTTGCTCCGAACCCGCAGGCGGGAGTCCCTGGATCACCAGGACCACGCGGTCTACGAACGGCGACCGAAAACGATTGGCCAGCTCCTGCCGGACAGTTTCAGCTTGGCTCCCTTCGACGCGGGTTGCGGTTTCCAGGTGACGCTCCGCGTGAAAAGAGAATGGAAGAAGTGCAATGGCTGCTGCGAGGACGATCCCTGACACCCAAAAACGGCGCACATGCATCGCACTCATAATGTCATACAAGATCGTCGTCACGGAAACTCTGCGGTGGCACCCAAGAACTGCGGAGGCAAAAAGAGGTGCTTGGTCCGCGGAACCCGTTCGTATATTCGCGCTTCGTGTCGCGAGTATACACTTGCGCAGGGCTCACATAGGTAGCTATGTGAATCTGATAAACTCTCCCCATCGGCTGGGGAGGACCAATTCGTACCTTACTGTTGTTCGGACTGCTTGCCGCCGTCCAACCTGGATTGCCAGACCCTCGCCTTGGCGTCTGGACGCTCATCTCAGCGCAGTCTAGCCTGGATCCTCCCAATCGCCTCTCCATTACACATCTGCATGACGGAGTGCATGTGGTCATGTCAGGCGAAAGACATTTCGATTTCACTGCGACTCGGAACGGACACGATTCGCCCGCACCCGGCAATCTCGGGTTCAATCAGATTGTTCTGCACAGGATCGATAAGAGGCATGCGGAGGTCCAGGAGAAAAAGGACGGAACGCCTGTGGCGACGGTTCGCGAACAACTTTCGAAGGATGGAAACGAGCTGACAATCACGACTGCGACCGCCGGCCACGCCGATCAGATCACCGTGTGGACGCGAAGCGGAGGTGCGAAGGTTGCGGGTGACCTGTTCGTAGGCGAGTGGACGCAAGATCTCAGCAAGACCCGTTTGCGGCAAGGTTTGGTGGTCAAGATCGAGGCGGACGGAAACAGTGGGGTCCGTTTTCAGGGTGACTTCAGCTATACCGCCGGTTTTGACGGAAAGCAATACGATCTAAAGAACTCGCGCAACGATACCGTGACACTTGAACTTGTCGATCCTCACACGGTGGATGCGATCTACCGGCGGGACGAGCAAGTCGCGCAAACGGATCGGTGGCAGGTTTCCGCGGATGGGCAACAGATGACGCTATCCACCAAAGGCACGTTAGAATCGGGGCAGCGGATAACGGAGAAGCTCTTATTTAAGAAGTAGCGGAGAGTGTATCTGTGCTGTCCAGAAGCCGATCGCACCGGCAGCACGTTGTATAGTTCGGCGGGATAGCCCTATTGCCTCAGTATAGACGGCTGCCGGTTGTGGACAGGCCATTTCGCTCGTTGCCCCCCGGCAATCATTCCCCGCGGCTACGAGCACAGCGGCTACGAGGCTTCGATCTTCGGAATCTCCTCGATACAATCAGGATCCCGAGCATCAGCCATGCATTGCAGGCAATGCGCACCGCAATCTGTACCTCTGCGATGGGTCTCGATGTTCAGTTGGCCCTCGCAGATCGGTGACACCGCGTTGACCTCACGAGCCGCGACCGAAATAATCCCCTTGCGATACATAAATTTCAGGATGCCGTTGACCGTATCTTCCAGAGAGGGGTCGGGTTTGCCCCATACGGAGGCATCCCGGGCCATTTGATAGGAAGAGCTGTCATACCGCTTGAACTCCATCGCGGAGATGTTGTCGACAGAGCCCACCAGAAAATCCAGCAGGGGAAAGAGAAGATCTTCCTTCCGGCATCTCCGGATCAGCTCGGGAACGAAATCGGGAAGGCTGAATCTTTCGAATTGCCGGCCCGTCGCTTTGGTAATAAGCCCGGTAATATCCATCATGTTCGAATAATCGTCCCGAGTGACATGGTAAGTCTTATTCGCTGTACCGGGAGTGCTAGAGATCGCAACGATATTGTTTGCCACTATGTCGGCCGGAACAAAGCTGACCTGGTTGAGGGTATCGACGCCAATGCCGTGATTCACCATAAAGGCAACTAAGCGAACCGCGATATCGAAGTTGTTACCTCCGCCCGTCACCGAAGGACTCACGAGAGCTGGCCGGAAAATCCGCGCGGAAAGTCCCCGGTTGCGCGCGTCGACAACCACCTGTTCCGCTACCCATTTTGATTGACTGTACCCAAAATCGAGAAGCTCCATATTCTCGTTCAGGTCGGTCTCATACAAGACTGATTTGACCGCCCAGCCAAATACGAAGGTAGTCGAGACATAATTGAACTCTTTGGGCCTTCCCTCGAACGCCAATCTTACGACCTCATTGGTTCCCAGCACGTTCGCGTCACGCATCAGGTCGTAGTTGAAGAGGTAGTTCACGGTTGCACCGTTGTGGAACACCGTGTCGATTTCACTCGCGAGGAAGTCCCAAACGTCCTGCCTCAGGCCAAGCTTTGGCTGCGCGAGATCGCCGGAGACGGGGATCACGCGGGCCTCGAACATCTCCATCAGGTCCGCTCCGCAGGGTCCCATTGACTCCATCGCGGCTCTCAGTCTCTGCCTGCCCTGCTTTTCGTCGGAAGACCTGACGAGAACATACATCTTCGCCCGTGTCTGTTCCAGCAAGCTCTTGATGAGGAATGGCCCTATGAAGCCTGTCCCGCCCGTGAGCAGCACATGATTCAGCATCGGTATCTCCGGCATGGAGGAAGGCACCGGAGGCTCGAAGATCAGCTTCCGGTCGGTGCTCATCATCTGTTTCTCGGCAGCGCACTGCTCTTCACGGAAGGCCGCAAGGGAATGGCGCAGATGAATCAGTGCCTCTTCGGGAGCGCGCTCCAGTTGTTCGGCTAGTCCAAACAGCTCGGCTACACTGACACGCTGAATGACGCCAATATCTACCTGCATAGCCAGGAACTCGGCGCCTTTATCTTTCAGGAGTTCCTTGAGCTCATGCATGAATACAACAAGATCCAGGGAATCCAGGCCGGCTTCGACGAGGTTGTACGATTCGAGACCTGTCAGGTTGTACCTGGCTTTCAATTCGGCAAAAGAGGAATGTATGTCGGAATGGGACTTCCCGGCGTCCTTCTCCCGCGAGAAGTCGGAGAGAACGGTGAACTGACCTTGCAGCCACATCTGCTTTGTCTTATGGCGCATGATCTTCCCCGAACTCGTTCTCGGGATCGCACGAGGCGCAATGAAGGAAATCATCGCCACTTCCACGTTGAGATAGTTCCGGACCGCAGCGGCAATCTTTCGAGCTTCGGGAAGAGCCTTAGGATTTTTGACTTCGGCGACGATTGCTAGCGCAGGTTCGCTGTCTTCCTGAACCTGGAACGCGGCCACGCAATTGTGCCGGATCAGACTGGATGATTTCTCCACGACGTTCTCGATGTCCTGCGGGTAATAGTTTTGCCCGCGGAGGATAATCATGTCCTTGATGCGGCCGCAGACGTAGAGTTCGCCGTTGTGGATAAATCCTGTGTCGCCGGTCCGAAGGTAGCCATCGTCATACGGAGTATCGTCCACGAGCCGCGCACGAAACTGCTTCAGAGTCAATTCAGGATTATTCCAGTAACCCTGGCACTTACCGCTTCCGGCAACCCAAATTTCGCCGATGCGCTCTGGCTTAAGAGGGAAATGTCCTGCGGGGTCCACAATCTTAACCTCGAGACCGGGGAGCGGGGTCCCACAACTGACAATCTGCGTGGCGCCGCCGATTTCTGAGACCTCGGTAGTCATGCGGGCCTTCCCCAGCGCCAGGGCACGTTTGTTGACGGAAACCATGTTGCGACCGCCCAGTGACACCGCCAAAGTATTCTCGGCCAGCCCGTAGGCGACATAGAAACTCTCGGACTTGAGTCCATAGGGCTGAAACGCTTCTAGAAACCGGATGTAGGTATCCGGTTTTACGGGTTCCGCGGCGCACATCAACACGCGAAGCGAGCTGAGGTCACAAGCCTCCAGGTTTTCCTTGGAAAGCCTCCCGGCGCGCAAGCAATAGTCGTAGGCGAAGTTGGGGGCAGCCGCCGCAGTGGCGTGGTAGGTGGTTATCGCATTGAACCATAGGATCGGCCGCTGAATGAAGTCCATGGGAGCGAACCCGTACGTCGTGCCACCTTTCAGTGCCGGATACAGGTAGCACCCGATCAGTCCCATATCGTGATACTGCGGAAGCCAGGAAACGACGACCGGCGCCGGATGGTCGATCACGAGCGGATAGGTATTCAGAATGTTTTCGTGCGTCACGATCACGCCCTTGGGCTCCATCGTCGAACCCGACGTGTACTGGAGGAACAAGATCTTCGAAGGATCGACAGGGGGTCGGTCCGAAATCGTGTCCACGAAATCTTCCGTGACGATCCACGGAAGAGCGGAAATGTAATCTATATCGACGCCCGACGCCGAGACTCCACGTCTGGCGAGATTCGTCTTGAGAGATGCGTGGTAATCTCTGCTCGTTAAGATCCCAGACGCCTGGCAATCTTTTGCGATGTGGACCGTCTTGTATAGAGCGCTCTGGAAGCCGCGCGAGCTAGGGGGATAGACCGGCACGGGGATCAATCCGGCGCGCACGCAACCAAAAAATGCGCAGATCATTTCGAGCCCCGGCGGGTAGGCAAGCAGAACCCGATCGCCCGCTGCGAAACAACCCTCTTTCCGCAAATGTCCGGCGATCGCTTGCGCTCGGCGAAGAAACGACGCGTAGGTGTGGGTTTCGATCGGATTGCCGTTTAGGTCAAGGTACGAATAAAGTAGTTTGTTCGGATGCTCATCTGCCAGCCTATCCAGGTTGTCCAGAATCGACGCCGTCATCAATCAGCGATCCTCCAAGATCGAATAGAACGCAAGTCAGCAAAACCAAACATCCCTCGCCACCGAGCGAGGGAAACACAATTGAGTCTCAAGGTGCAGACCGGAGTTGTGGGCTGACTGTGAGAAATGTACGCCTTTTTTTTCTCAGTATAAAGCGCCGATCGACTAGCTGGGGAACAGATGTTCTCCAATTCGCCACATAGGGCGCGAGACGCGCGGAGCAACGCCAAGCTTCTATGGCCCCACGCAAGAGGCCCCGTGGCTACGGTTCATTGGTTGGTATATTAGCAAAGCATTTGGACAACGCCATGCGTCATCGCTTCCTGGGTGAAGCGCCGCACCCACGTTTTGTCCATTCCGAGTTTTATTGATTGCCCTTAAGAGCTCGCAATAAAATATTTCTGGGAGACCGTCGACTGCGGCAACCATTTCGCCGCGGTCGAGGGTCATCCATGTAACTTGTGGAACGCGTCGGCTCTAATTTACCATGATCGCGGAGGCGCCGATGACGTTCGAGACCGAAACGGTGATTTCTCAAGAGCCGGAGATATCGGATCTTGTACCATCGGAAACCCCGGCGTGGCCGATTATCGAGCCGGTCGGTGGTTCTTCCTTCCCGAAAGTCTTACGAAGCCGCCTGGATAGTTTTTTTGCCGCACAGGACATTTCGCCTAAAGCGGACCGTACGATGCGGGTCAAAATCGCTGCCGGTCTGGCAGTCCTCGCGGGGAGCTGGATTGCTCTGTACGCGCTCAGGCCCGGTTCATGGAAGTTTGTTGCCCTCTACCTGTTAGGCGGGCTCGCGCAGACATTCCTTTTGTTGAACATCGCCCATGACAGCAATCACAACGCCATCTCCTCCCGGTCGGTGGTAAACAAAACCCTGAATTATGTCTTCGATTTGTGCGGAATCAGTTCGTACATGTGGCGCATTCTCCATCATCGGGGCCATCACTCCTGCATCAATCTCCACGGCGAAGATGACGCACTTTCGGGACGCGGCATCTTTCGTTTTACACCCTATGAATCCCGCTTGCCGTGGCACCGGTTCCAGCACATCTACGCGCTGTTCGTTTACGCGCTGTTCTCTCTCGATTACGTGTTTTTCAGGGACTTCCAATGCTTTTTCTTCCCGACCCACGAATATCTGAGACGCACCAAACATTCTCTGCGAGAATACGCCATCCTCTTTGCCGGCAAGGGCTTCTACCTCACCTACATGCTTGTTTTGCCGGTGATGGTGCTGAGGAATTCGCCTCTGCTGGTTGCCGGGGCGTTCCTCCTGGTCAATTTGATCGTGGGTTTAACCGTAACCCTCGTGTTCCAGTCGACGCACACCATCGACAGCACCTACTTTCCCTCGGACCGTTGTGAGTTTGACAACGGCGTGTATCACATCTTCGCGACAACGGCCGATTATGCAACCGAAAACCCGCTTGTCGGTTGGCTCGTGGGCGGGCTTAACCATCACATCGTCCATCACCTGTGCCCTTTCGTGTGCCATACCCACTATGCTCCGCTGACCAGGATTGTGAAGGAGACTGCCGAAGAGTTTGGGGTTGCTTATCGGCAGAACCCCACCATGACCGGGGCAATCCGGCATCATCTGATACTCTTGAAGCAACTGGGGAAGGAAAACTGATTCTGAGCGTTTATTTTTTGGGCATGGCCCAGCCACCACTTCCTACAAGTGACATGGAAACTCTTCCGGTTCGAGGCAAATATCAGGACGGCTGGGTATGAGTTCATCAGCGCCTGTCCCCATTGTTTCCCGATTTCGCTGCTTTGCGGATTCTCGCGCAATGGCCCGCAATCCGGTGCAGGTTTTGTCCAGATACAACGAAATCTTCGGCGACACATTCCGGGTCTATTTGGGTGGTCTCAAGGAAGCGATCGTTACCATCGATCCCGCTGTCATTCAGCACGTGTTGAAGACCAATGCGGAGAACTACCAAAAATCCGAAATTCAAGTAAAGCGTATGGGACACTTCCTGGGGAAAGGTCTTCTGACCACCCACGGAGAAGCCTGGCGCACGCAGCGGCGTCTAATCCAGACCGGCTTCGATCGAAAGCAACTCGATGTGCTGTCGTCAATCATGCAGGACTCCCTCGCCGAGTCGCTGCGGGATTTCGACAGACAGGTACGTGTAGGCCCCGTCGATATCTACCCCTGCCTGATGAAGATTACCTTCGCCATGGTCGCCCGGTCGCTATTTGGCGCGCGCTTGAAGGATGAAGACATCGATCTGGTCAGCCACACCATCTGCACCGTCCAGGAATTCATCGTTCGGCAAACCCTTCAGCCCTATCTGAATCCCTGGTTCGCGGTCTCGGGCGAACTGCGCAAACACGAAGACATGCGCACCCGCGCGGACGCCGTTCTGCTTGAATACATCAGCAAGCGCCGCCACGAACCGCCCGGCCACGATCTGCTGCAGACATTGATGGATGCGCGCTACAGCGATGGCGGAGGCATGAGCGATGAACTCATCCTGAGCGAGAGCATGCAACTTCTGGTTGCCGG
>Ga0210393_10002159_pt1 | contig 16338 bp, 10 predicted proteins | sample IncBWC27OmetaG_FD_160068 | JGI IMG/M metagenome (GOLD analysis project Ga0210393, IMG submission 160068) | Forest soil microbial communities from Barre Woods Harvard Forest LTER site, Petersham, Massachusetts, United States - Inc-BW-C-27-O ... | reverse complement strand
CCGGGGAGGATGGGCGCTGGCCGATGAGTCCGAGCATGAGCGGCTGGCTCGGCCCGTAGATGTCGGCATCGAGTATCCCGACCCGCGCCCCCTGTCCCGCCCAGGCGAGCGCCAGATTCACCGCGACCGTCGACTTGCCGACACCACCCTTGCCCGAAGCGACCGCGACGACGTTCCTGATCTCACCGAGGGGTTTGAGGTTGCGCTGCACGGCATGCGACCGGATGTGCGAGCGCAGCTCGATGGCGAGCGGCGCCGCCACGCCCGCGGTGGCCAGCTGCCGCACCAGGGCGCCCTGCAGCTCCGCCTGGTACCCCCCCACCGGAAAGCCCAGCGCGATGCGGGCGCTGAAGCCGGTGCCCGCGGCACGGACCTCCTCCACGGCCTGCGCCGTACCGAGCGTTTCGCCGAGGTAGGGGTCGACGTACGCCTCCAGGGCGATGCGAACGCGGTTCACGGTTTCTTCGGGATTATTCACGGACACTTGTGTACTCATGTTGATGAGGGATTGTAGTGCCTCCGCGACGGGGCCGCGCGACGCGGCCGCGAGGCTGGCTCGGCTCAAGGCTATGGCATAATCCGTGGCTGTTGCGAAAGCGGACTCCTTTAGCAGACAGGAGCCAAACCAACCGCGGCGCCGACCCGCGGACGGAGCCCTGTCGGCCCCGCCCCCTGCCTCCCGGCAAGGACGCGGCGTACGCACCTGCGGAGCTATCCCTGCGGACAGCTGAATGAGCTTTTTCTCGAACCTGCGTGCCGACCGGCTGATCACCGAGATCCGGGCGTCCACCGATCCGGCCAGCCCTGCCACGCAGAAGGCGGTGGCGCGGCTGAAGGAGGTGGGGCCGAGCGCCATCGAAGCGGTGTTCGCCGCCCTGCCCGAGGCCGACAAGAGCACCACCATGGCGCTGGTCGACGTGCTGTCAAGCCTCGTCAGCCAGAAGACCTTCCCGCAGTTCCTGCGCGGACTGGTGGAAGGCAGCCCGCGTGTGGTGTCGGGCATTTCCTGGGCGCTCACCAGCAGCCGCAACTACCCGCCGCACCTGCTGCTCGAGGCGCTCGCCACCCCGGGCATCTCCAGGTCGGCGGTGCTGGAAGTGATCGCGGCGCAGAAATCGCGCTTCTCGGTGCGCGAGCTGCTCGCTGCCGCTTACACGCAGGAGCCCAACGAGAAGGCGGCGTTGTTTCGCATCATCGCCGACATCGCCGACCGGCAGTCGCTGCCCGAGCTCATCGGCCGGGTGCAGGGCAAGGACCCGATCGCCCGCGTGCACATCATCAACACCCTGGCACGCTTCAACACGCCGGAGGTGCAGGCCGCGCTGCAGGGTCTGCTCAAGGACCCCAACAAGCTGATCCGCGGCGCGACGCTCGCGGCGCTGCAGCGCATGGACGGCCCGATCGACATCGAGCGCGTCGCGGCGCTGCTGCGCGATCCGGAAATCGATGTGCTCAACCGCGCGATCGACGTGGTGATCAAGGCCAACCATCCCGAGACCATCAAGTACCTGATCGAGGTCCTCAAGGACGAAAACGAGAACGCGCGCCGCGCCGCCGTCGAGGTGTTGAACGAGATCGGCAACGCCAATTCGGTCAAGTACCTGCTCGCGTCGCTCAAGGACAGCGACTGGTGGGTGCGCAGTCGCGCCGCCGACGCGCTCGGCAAGATCGGCGGCCCGAAGGTGATCGACGCGGTGCTGCAGCTGGTGCGCGACAAGGATGAGGACATCCGCCGCGCCGCCATCGAGATCCTCAACCAGACCAAGGACGAGCGTGCGGTCGATTCGCTCATCCAGGCGACCCGCGACAACGACTGGTGGGTGAGCGAGCGCGCCGTCGATGCGCTCGCCGAGATCGGCAGCAAGCGCGCGCTGCCGCGTCTCATGGAGATGCTGCAGGCGCCGGCCAACCCCAAGGCGGCGCCCATCGTGGTACGGGCGCTCGGCAAGCTCGGCGACGGCAAGCTGGTGGACATGCTGCTGCCGCTCATCGCGCGACCCGAGCGCGAGATTCGCATCGAGGCGATGCACGCACTATCAAAGGTCACCGATGAGGCGCGTGCCGACCAGGTGCGCAACGAGCTGCAGGCGCAGGTTGCATCCCCGGACCAGACGATCTCGCGCATGGCGGCGGCTGCAGTGACCGAGCTCGACAACCGCATCGCCGGCATCACCGCGCTCGGTGCCAGCGCGACGCCCCTGCCGCCTGCGGGGACCGCCGCGAGCGCGGTCGCTGCGGCGGCCGCGGGTGTGCGTCCGCCGCAGCCGACGCAGACGGAAGGCGCCAAGACGGTGTTGATCTCGGAACAGGCGCTTGCCCAGTCCGCCAAGCAGGCCGAAGTCGCGGCACGGCTGGACATCCAGACCCTCAAGCCCGGCGACGTCATCGAAGGCCGCTACAAGTACATCGACCGCATCGGGCGCGGCGCCTTCGGTACGGTGCTGCTGATGGAGGACACGGTCGTCGACGAGCGGCTGATCCTGAAGTTCCTGAACCCCAACGTCTCGCAGGACGAAGAGGTGATGAAGCGCTTCGTGCACGAGCTGCGTTACTCGCGCAAGATCACCCACAAGAACGTCATCCGCATCTATGACTTCCTCTATATCCAGGGGCTGTACGCGATCTCCATGGAGTATTTCCCCTCGCACACGCTCGGCGGCGAGGTGGTGAACGAGAAGCCCGTCGAGCTCAAGCGTGGCGTGCAGTTCGGCATCGACATCTGCACCGGCATGACCGTCGCCCACCAGGTGGGCATCGTGCATCGCGACCTGAAGCCCGCCAACGTGCTCATCAACCAGGAAGGGTTGCTGAAGATCGTGGACTTCGGTGTCGCCGCCGCGCAGCGCGAGGGCGACACCCAGCTCACCAAGACCGGCTACGTCATCGGCTCGCCGAAGTACATGGCGCCCGAGCAGATCCTCGGCAAGAAGGTCGACCAGCGCGCCGACATCTACGCCCTCGGCGTCATCCTCTACGAGGTCCTCACCGGGGTGCCCCCCTACACCCGCGGCGACCACATGTCGGTCATGTACCAGCACGTGCAGGGCAAGGCGCGCGCCGCCAAGGACGTCAATCCCGCCCTGCCCCAGGAGTTGTCCGACGTGGTCATGCGCGCCATGGCGGTCGACAAGAACAAGCGTTTCCAGACCATGACTGAGCTGAGCGCTGCGCTCGAACCCTTCGTACGGTAATCGCGGAACCAGCGGCGCACGTCGTCGGTCCCGCCGCCCTTGCCAAAGTTCGTGCGTTACGTCAAATTTCTGGGTTCAAGTTGTTGATCTCAAAGCCCTGAGCGGCTAAACCAGAAGCTGCGAAAAAGTCCTTTAGGAGCAAGCCCTTGGCGCGCATCGATGCGTTTCTGAAGCTCGGGACTCAGCAGGGGTGCTCGGACGTGCACCTGGCGGTGGGAGTCCCGCCGATGCTGCGCCTGTACGGGGACCTGCTGCCGATCAAGTTCCGTGAGCTGCGGGCGGTGGAGCTCGAGGGCTACATCGCCGAGATCCTGACGCAGTCGCAGAACGATCACTTCGCGCGCGGCCACGACCTCGATTTCTCCTACGTGTCCGCGGAAGGGGGACGCTTCCGCGTGAACGTGTTCCGCAAGGACACCGGGATTGGCGCCACTTTCCGCTCCATTCCCTCGGCTGTGCCGACCCTGGAGAAGCTGGCGCTGCCGCCGGTGGTGACCAAGCTGTGCGATTTCCACCAGGGCATGGTGCTGGTCACCGGCTCGACGGGTACCGGCAAGTCGACCACGCTCGCGGCGATGATCGATCACCTCAACCAGACACGCCGCCTCAACATCATCAGCCTCGAGGATCCGATCGAGTTCGTTCACCCGAGTAAGAACAGCCAGGTGATCCAGCGCGAGCTCGGCACGCACATCCCGAGCTTCGCCGAAGGGGTGCGCGCCGCGATGCGCGAGGACCCGGACGTGATCCTGGTGGGCGAGTTGCGCGATGGGGAAACCATTTCCATGGCCATGACGGCCGCCGAGACCGGGCACCTGGTGCTCGGCACGCTGCACACCACCAGCTCGGTGAAGACCATCGACCGCATCATCGACGCGCTGCCGGTCGAGGAGCGCGAGCAGACCAAGAGCTTCCTGGCACAGAGCCTGCTGGCGGTGGTCACGCAGGTGCTGGTGAAGACCGCCGACGGCCACGGCCGCAAGGCGATCTGCGAAGTGCTGATGATGACCAAGGCCATCGCCAAGCTCATCCAGACCGAGCAGACGCACCAGATACCGACACAGCTGCAGATGGGGCGCGACCTCGGCATGCAGCTGATGGACCAGGCGCTGCTCGCGGCTATCGCCGCGCGCACCGTCGATCCCGATGATGCGTATGTCTACGCCTCAGAGAAGCGCGCCTTCCAGAAGTACGTTACCGATACCAGCATGCTGCCGAAGATCGACATCGCCGGTCCGAGCCCGGCGGCAGATTCCGCGGCCTGAAGCGCACCAGCAAGCACGTGGCACAGATCGACGCCTTCCTGATCGAGGTAGTGGAGAAGCGCGGCTCGGACCTGCACTTCATCGCCGGCGATCCGCCACGCATGCGCCTTTACGGCGATCTCTCGCCGCTCAAGCCCGAGAAGCTCGCCGCCGCATTCGTCAAGCAGGCGCTCTACGAGATCATGCCGAAGACGGCCGTCGACCGCTTCGAGGCCAAGGACGGCGCGGACTTCGCCTACACGCTGGCCGAGCGCGGGCGCTTCCGCGTCAACGTCATGCGCCAGGTAAACGGCATGGGCGCGGTGTTCCGCGCCATCCCCTCCAAGGCGCTGTCGCTCGAGGAGCTGAAGATGCCCGAGGCGGTGCGGCAGATGTGCCGCGCCAACAACGGCCTGATCCTGGTGACGGGCAAGACCGGCTCGGGCAAGTCCACCACGCTCGCCGCCATGATCGACGACATCAACCGGCGAGTGAAAGGCCACATCCTCACCGTCGAGGACCCGATCGAGTTCGTGCACGAGCGCAAGAACTGCCTCATCAGCCAGCGCGAGATCGGCGTGCACAGCGCCAGCTTCGCGTCGGCGGTGCACTCGGCCCTGCGCGAGGATCCGGACGTCATCCTGGTCGGCGAGCTGCGTGACCTCGAGACCATGAGCATCGCGGTGACCGCGGCGGAGATGGGCATCCTCGTCATGGGCACGCTGCACACCAACGGCGCGGCGCCGACCGTCGACCGCATGGTGAACGTGTTCCCCTCGGACAAGCAGTCGCACGTGCGCACCATGCTGTCCACTTCGCTGCGCGGCGTGGTGTCGCAGCAGCTGCTGCAGCGCGCCGACAAACAGGGACGGGTCGCGGCGCTCGAGATCCTGGTCAACACGCCGGCCGCGTCCAACCACATCCGCCAGGGCAAGCTCGATCAGCTCGAGAACACCATGCAGGCGGGCGGCCAGTTCGGCATGCGCACCATGGACAGCGCGATCCAACAGCTGCTCGATCAGCGCCAGATCAGCGGCAAAGAGGCCTACAAGAAGGCCATCAACAAAGCAAAGTTCGAGGAATTCAAGGACTCCGGCTGACCAGTGCGCGCCGCCCCGCGGCGGCCCAGCCGTCGAGGCTGTAGACTAAGGCGGATGCCCGGCAGCCTGTTCGTCACCACGGCGCTTCCCTACGCCAACGGCCCGTTCCACATCGGCCACATCATGGAGTACATCCAGGCGGACATCTGGGTACGCTTCCAGAGGATGCAGGGGCGCGCGGTGCACTTCGTGTGCGCCGACGATGCGCATGGGGCGCCGATCATGCTCAAGGCGCAGAGCGAGGGCATCACGCCGCGGCAGCTCGTCGAGCGCATCGCCGCGGACCGCCCGCGCTACCTCGAGGGCTTTCACCTCAGCTTCGATCACTGGCATACCACCGATTCGCCGGAGAACACCGAGCTGTCGCAGGACATCTACCTGCGCCTCAAGGCGGCCGGGCTGATCTACGCCGAGCCGGTGGAGCAGTTCTACGACCCGGTGAAGCAGATGTTCCTGCCCGACCGGTACATCAAGGGTGAATTCCCGAACTGCCATGCCAGGGACCAGTACGCGGACGCCTGCGAGGTCTGCAGCATCGTCAATACGCCGATGCAGCTCATCAATCCGTACTCGACGCTCTCCGGGACGAAACCGGTGTTGAAGACGTCCGAGCACTTCTTCTTCCGGCTGTCCGATCCGAAATGCGTCGCCTTCCTCGAGGAGTGGCTGGGTGCCCCCGGCCGGCTGCAACCGCAGGTTGCCAACAAGGCGCGTGAATGGCTGACGGGGAAAGGCGAGCAGACGCTCGCGGACTGGGACATCTCGCGCGATGCGCCCTACTTCGGCATCCCGATCCCGGACGCTCCCGGCAAGTACTTCTACGTGTGGCTGGACGCGCCGATCGGCTATCTGGCAGCGCTCAAGAGTTACTTCGCGCTGGGCAAGGCGCGCGCCAACGGCGAGCCACGCAGCTTCGAGCAGTTCCTGGCGGCGCCCGACACCGAGCAGATCCACTTCATCGGCAAGGACATCATCTACTTCCACACGCTGTTCTGGCCGGCGATGCTCAGGTTCGCCGGGCCTCCCTACAAGGTGCCGGACCACGTGTACGTCCACGGCTTCATCACCGTGTCGGGCGAGAAGATGTCCAAGTCGCGCGGCACCGGCATCAGCCCGCTGCGTTACCTGGACAGCGGCATGAACGCGGAGTGGTTGCGCTACTACATCGCCGCCAAGCTCAACGCGAGCGTCGAGGACATCGACTTCAACCCCGACGACTTCGTGGCGCGCGTCAACGCCGATCTGATCGGCAAGTACGTCAACATCGCCAGCCGCGCAGCGAAGTTCATTACCGCTCGCTTCAACGGCGAGCTCAGATACTCTGCTGACCTGGGACCGCTCACCGCCGCGGCGCGCGATACCACCGCCGCGGTGCGCGACAGTTACGAGGCGCGCGAATTCGGCCAAGGCATGCGCAGGTGCATGGAGTTTGCCGACTGGATAAACCAATACTTCGACGCCAACCAGCCCTGGGTCCTGGCGAAGGATCCCGGCAAGGCCGCGCAACTGCAGGATGTCTGCTCGCGCGCCTTGTACGGCTTCAAGGTCCTGTCCGTGCTGCTGGCGCCGGTGCTGCCCCAGGTGGCCGCGCGCGTCGCGCGGCAGCTGTTCGGCATGGAGCGGACTTTCCACTGGAACGATGCAACCGTGCTGCCCGAGCGAATCAACCCCTATGAGCATCTCATGACACGCGTGGATCCCAGGCAACTCGATGCGCTGTTCGACGGCGAAGGGCCCCCGGCCGCGCAGGCGGCGGCGGGCGCCGGCGAGTCCGCGCAGGCCAGCATCTCCATCGACGAGTTCCGCCGCATCGATCTGCGCGTGGCGCGCATCATCGACGCGCAGGCGGTGCCAGGCGCCGACAAGCTGCTGAAGCTGACGCTCGATCTGGGCGGCGCCACACGCACGGTGTTCGCCGGCATCAAGTCCGCCTACCAGCCGGACGCGCTCAAGGGGCGCCTCACGGTCGTGGTGGCGAATCTCGCGCCGCGCAAGATGAAGTTCGGCGTGTCCGAGGGGATGGTGCTGGCGGCAACCGGGGAGCAGGACGAACCGTACCTGCTGTCGGCGGATTCGGGGGCGACGCCGGGCATGAAGATCACCTGATTGGCACACGAAGCACGCGCATGTTTTCCGCAGACGACATCGACGCGCTGCTGCCGCAGACGCAGTGCACGCGCTGCGGCTACAGCGGTTGCCGCCCCTACGCGCAGGCCATCGTGGACGGCGGCGCGGACATCAATCAGTGCCCGCCGGGAGGCGCGGCGACCATCGCGGCGCTGGCGCAGCTGCTCGGCCGCCCCGCCCTGGCGCTGAATCCCGCCAACGGCGCCGAGACGCCGCCGCTGGTGGCGCAGATCGACGAGGACGCCTGCATCGGCTGCGCACGCTGCCTGCCACCGTGTCCGGTGGACGCGATCGTCGGGGCGCATCGGCACATGCACACGGTGCTGTTCGAGTCATGCACCGGGTGCGAGCTGTGCATCGCGCCGTGCCCCGTCGACTGCATCGTGATGGTGCCGCGGGCGCAGCTGCCGGGCGCGTCGCACGCACCCAGCGCCGCCGAGAATCGCGCGCGCTTCAGTGCGCACGGCGCACGTCTGGCGGCGCACGAGGCCGGCAGGGCGGCGCTGCTGAGTGACCTCAAGCGCGCGGCGCGCCCGGCCGCTGGGGAGTGAGCACAACGTGCACCCCGCCACCCGCCGCGCCATCTTCCGCCGCCTGCAGGCCGCCAACCCGGCGCCGACCACCGAGCTGCTGTACAGCTCGCCGTTCGAGCTGCTGGTGGCGGTGATGTTGTCCGCGCACACCACCGACCGCAGCGTCAACGCCGCGACGCGCCAGCTTTTTCCCGTGGCCAACACGCCGGCGGCGATCGCCGCGCTCGGCGTCGAGGGCGTGAAGCCGTATATCCGCCCCGTCGGCCTCTACAACACCAAGTCGAAGAACCTCGTGGCCCTCGCCCGGCAGCTGCTCGAGCTGCACGGCGGCCAGGTGCCTGCCGAACGCGCCGCGCTAGAAGCGCTCCCGGGCGTCGGGCGCAAGACCGCCAGCATCATCCTCAACATGGTATTCGGCGAAGCTGAGATCGCCGTCGACACACACATCTTCCGGGTGGCGAACCGCACCGGGCTGGCGCCGGGTCGCACTCCGCGCGAGGTCGAGGAGGGGCTGCGCGCGACAACGCCGGCGCAGTTCCGCAAGGACGCGCACCACTGGCTCATCCTGCACGGGCGCTACGTGTGCACGGCCCGTGCGCCGAAGTGCCCGCAGTGCCTCATCCGCGATCTGTGCGAGTACCCGCACAAGACGCCGGCGCGCGCTCGGGTCGTCAGCGCACCACCAGCACGGCGCAGCGCGCGTAGGCGATCACCACGCGGGACACCGAGCCGAGAAGCCAGCGCTCAAACAGGCCGCGGCCGCGATGACCGGTGACGATGAGGTCAGCGCCCCACTCCTCGGCCGCGGCGATGATCTGCTCGGCCGGGTGACCGACGCGGATGTGCATCAGGGGCTGGATGGCGCTGCCGGCGTCGGCCTGGGCGCGCAGCTTCGCCAGCTCCGTCTGGTAATGCGCGCGTGCGTTCTCGATCACCGCCTCGGTCTCGACGTCCTCGGCAAATTCCGGCGGCCGTACCACGGCGACGATCGACAGCTCGGCCGCGAAGCATTGCGCCATGCCCAGGCAGCGATCGAAGGCCTTGCGTGCCGGCTCGGAGCCATCGTAGGCGAGCAGAATTTTCTTGAACATGGTGTCACCTGCGCTCAGGCATCTTCCGTTCCCGCGCCGCCGAGGGGCTCCTCCGGAGGCTGCGCGGCGACGTCGCGGCGCAGCAGATGATGCGGCAGGAAGAAAGCGTTGGCGATCAGCGTCGGCACGATGGCGCTGCCGATCACCGCGACGATCAGGTAGGAGTACTGCTGCTGAGTCACGATGTGATGGGTGAGGCCGTAGAGCGCGGAAATGCTGCCGAAGGTGAGGCCCGTCGACATGAGGAGCGTGGTGTACAAGGCCTCCCGTGTCGGGGAGCGGAACACCTTGGTGATCGGGAATACTCCCACGAACTTGGTGAGCATCTTGGTCCCGAGCAGCAGCGCGAGGATACCCGGTGCGGCAATCAGCGCCGGAACCGACACGAATGATCCGGCGCGGATGAAATAAAACGGCGTCAGCAGTCCGAAGGTGAGCGTGCGCAACCTGCGCACCAGCGCGTGGTCCTTGCCCACCGAGCCGGCGAGGATCATACCGAGAATATAGGCGGGCAACACCGGCTCGCTGCCCGCCCACAACGCGAGCGCCCCGAGACCGAACATGGCGAGCAGCAGCAGCTTCGCCTCGAGCTCGGAAGGGCGGCCGCCGTAACGCCTGAAGAAGCGCGGCACCAGCCACGGCAGTACGACGAACGCCGCCGTGCTGCCGCCGACGAAGGCGAGCGTGCGCAGCGTGAAGGGCGAGAACTTGAAGCCGAGCGCCAGCACCGTGGCGAGGTCGTTGACGAAACAGGCCGCGAGCACGATCTTGCCGTAGTCGGTGCGGTTCAGTCCGAACTCGAGCATGACCGCGTACACCACCGCCACCGAGGTCGTCGACAGCGCAATACCGGCGAGCCAGCTCGCGTCGCTGCTCCAGCCGATCAGCCAGCGCGCCACGGCCGCGCAGCCGAGAAAGGGCGCGGCGAACGCCACCAGGCCCACGACCGTCGCCTGCTTCCATTCGCGGCGCATCACCTGCGGATCGAGCTCCGCGCCGGCGAGGAAGGTGAGGATGACCGCGCCGGTGCTGGCGAGGAACCTGATCCACGACTGATCGGTGCCGAGGATCGCACCGCCGAGCGCCGCACCGATCAGCAACTGCGCAACAGTGCCGACCAGGATCTCCGACATGGCGGTCGCGATGCGCAGCCAGATCGACAGCAACGTGGCCAGCAGCGCCAGTGCCAGCCACAGCGTGGCGAGGGTATAGATTTCCGTCATTGCCTACCTCACGCAGCAAGGCGTCGGGTAGGCATCATCAGCCTTGCGGCGGTTCGCGGAGGAATGCCATCTCCGGCTCGAGTCATCTTACTTGGGGCACGCCGCCTACGCCACGGCGGGCCGCGGCTCACTGCCTCACCCGGGTTACTTCTTGGGCAGGTACAGGTCCGTCAGCGTCCCCTCGAAGGCCTCCGCGGCGCCTGCCACGGTCTCGGAGAGCGTCGGGTGCGGATGTATGGTGAGGCCGATGTCGGCGCCATCGCAGCCGTTCTCGATCGCCAGCACCACCTCGCTGATCAACTCGCCGGCGTTGCTGCCGACGATGCCGCCTCCGAGCACGCGGTGGCTGTCGGGGTCGAACAGCAGCTTGGTGAAGCCCTCGTCGCGGCCGAGCGAGAGCGAGCGCCCGTTCGCCATCCAGGGGAACGCGCCCTTCTTGATCGCGGTGCCGCGCTCGCGCGCCTCGGTCTCGGTGAGCCCGACCCAGGCAATCTCCGGGTCGGTGTAAGCGACCGAGGGAATCACCCGCCAGTCGGCGGCGCGTTTGTGGCCGGCAGCCACCTCGGCGGCGACCTTGCCTTCGTGCATCGCCTTGTGCGCCAGCATCGGTGGCGCCGCGATGTCGCCGATCGCGAAAATGTGCGGCACGCTGGTGCGCATCTGGCGGTCGACGGGAATGAAGCCGCGCTCGCCGATCTTGACGCCGGCCAGCTCTGCGCCGATGGCGTTGCCGTTCGGCACGCGCCCAACCGCCACCAGTACGCGCGCGAACAGCTGCGGCGGCGGTGCCTGGTCGCCGGCGAAGCTCACGCGCAACCCGGCCGCCTGCGGCTCGATGCCGGCGAGCCGCGTGCCGAGCAGGATCTGCTGGTAGCGCGCGCGGATCCGCTTCTCCAGCGGACGGACCAGGTCCGGGTCGCAGCCGGGCATCAGTCGCGGCGTGAGCTCCACGACGCTCACGCGGCTGCCGAGCGCATCGAATACGCAGGCCATCTCCAGTCCGATGATGCCGCCGCCGACGACCAGCAGGCCGCCGTCGGTGTCCGGCAGCTCGAGCGCGTCGCTCGAGTCGAGGATGCGCGGATCCTGCGGCAGCCCCGGCAGGCGCATCGGCTCGGAGCCTGCGGCGATGATGCACTGCTCGAAGCGTATGCGCTCCGTGCCGCTCGCCCCCGTGACTTCGAGCACGTTGGCGCTCACGAAACGCCCGGCGCCGCGGACCACCTCAACCTTGCGCTGCTTGGCGAGCACCCTGAGGCCCCCGGTCAGCTTCGCCACCACGGAGGCCTTCCAGCCGCGCAGCTTGCCGCGATCGATCTGCGGCCGGCCGAAGGCGATGCCGCGCTCGGACATTTCGGCGGCATCCTCGATGACCTTGGCCGCGTGCAGCAGCGCCTTGGAGGGAATGCAGCCGACGTTGAGGCACACCCCGCCCAACTCCTGGTAGCGCTCGACGAGCGTGACTTTCAGGCCCAGGTCCGCGGCGCGGAAGGCGGCCGTGTAGCCCCCGGGACCTGAGCCCAGCACCAACAGCTGCGCGCTGCGACCGGCTTGCGGCGAGGGCGTGCGCACCGTGCCGCCCGAGGGCATGAGCACCGTATCGCCGGCGCCAGCGGCCGACGGCGCAGGGGCAGCCGCAGCTGCAGGGGCACGCTGCGGCGCGGGCGACGCTGCCGGTTGCGCCGCCGGGGTTGTAGCCGCGGCTGCGACGGCCGCGCCCGGCTCCACGCGCGCGATGAGCGAGCCCTTGGAGACCTTGTCGCCGCGCTTGAGCAGCACTTCCACGATCCTGCCGGCGGCGCTCGCCGGCACGTCCATCGACGCCTTGTCGCTCTCGAGCGTGACGAGCGGCGTGTCGACTTCGACGACGTCGCCGCTCTTCACCAGCACGTCGACCACCTCGACGTCGGTGAAGTTGCCGATGTCGGGGATCGTGAGATCGACGCTCAAGGCACCGCCTCGAGCAGCGCGCGCGGCTCAGCGAGCGCCTGCGCGAGCCAGGTGGTGAAGCGCGCCGCCATCGCCCCGTCGATCACGCGGTGATCGTAGGACAGCGACAGCGGCAGCAGCAGGCGCGGCACGAACGCACCGTCGCGCCACACCGGGCGCATGGCGGCACGCGACACCCCGAGGATCGCGACCTCGGGCGCGTTGATGATCGGTGTGAAGGCGGTGCCGCCGATACCGCCGAGGCTGGAGATGGTAAAGCAGCCGCCCTGCATGTCCGTCGGCGGCAGCTTGCCCGCGCGCGCCTTCTCCGACAGGGCTCCCAGGCTGCGCGCGAGCTCGTACACGTCCTTGCGGTCGGCCTCGCGCACCACCGGGACCACCAGCCCGTTCGGCGTGTCGGCGGCGAAGCCGATGTTGACGTACTTGCGCACGATGAGGTTCGCACCCTCCGCGTCGAGCGATGAGTTGAAGCGCGGGAACTCCTGCAGCGCCTTCACGCAGGCGCGCATGACGAAGGCCAGCGGCGTCAGCTTCACCCCGACCCCTTGGGCCCGGTCCTTGAGGCCCACGCGCAGCTGCTCGAGCTCGGTGATGTCCGCCTCGTCGAATTGCGTGACGTGCGGGATGTTGACCCAGCTTTGCAGCAGGCGCGGACCGGAGATGCGCTGGATGCGCGACAGCGGCTCGAGCGCCGTGGGGCCGAACTGCGCGAAATCGACGGCCGGCAGGGCCGGCTTGGCCGCCGGCGCGGGCCCCGCTGCGGGCGGCGGGGCGGCGAGCGAGTTCTTGACGAACGCCTTGACGTCATCATGCGTGATGCGCCCCTTGAAGCCGTGCGCGGTCACCTGCGCGAGGTTGACCCCGAGCTCGCGCGCGAACTGGCGCACCGAGGGACTGGCGTGCGCGCGCGAGAATCCGGGCTCGTCAATCGCCGCCAGATCGTCCCGGTAGGAGGTCGGCATGCCGAGCCGCGATCGCGGCGTGAGCACGGCCCCGGGCGGGGCTGCAGCCGGGGCGGCAGCCGGCGCAGCGGCCGCCGGCGCGGCAGCCGGGGGCGGCGTGGCGGGAGCGGGGGCTGCCGCGGAGGCCGCCGGCGCAGCGGGCGCCGCCGGAGCGGCGGGTGCCGCCGACGAGGCGGGCGCCGATGAGCCGCCAGCCCCGTCGCTGCTCGCCCTCACCGTGGCGATGAGGTCGCCGCTGTTGACCTTGCCGCCCTTGGTGGTGTGCAGCTTCTCGAGCACGCCCTCCGCAGTGGACGGAACGTCCATGGTCGCCTTGTCGGATTCGAGTGTGACCAGCGGCGTGTCGACCGCAATCCTGTCCCCGGGCTTCACCAGCACGTCGATGACGGCGACGTCCTTGAAGTTGCCCATGTCGGGTACCCGCACCTCCGTGAGGCCGACGGCCGCATTCATGTCGGGTCGCTCCGCTTCAGCTCTTCCACGGTACGGGCTTCTCGGGATCGACGCCGAGCGCCTTGATGGCCTTGGCGACGGTGGCGTGGTCCACGCGGCCGTCGTCGGCCAGCGCCTTGAGCGCGGCGACGGCGATGTAGTTGCGGTCCATCTCGAAGTGCCGGCGCAGCTGCGCGCGAGAATCTGAGCGCCCGAAGCCGTCGGTGCCGAGCGTCACGTAGCGGCCGTTAACCCACTGGCGGATCTGGTCCGGGACGGTGCGCATGTAGTCGGTCGCCGCCACCACCGGCCCGTCGCTGCCTTTCAGCATCTGCCGCACGTAGGGGACGCGCGCCGACTCCTGCGGGTGCAGCATGTTCCAGCGCTCGCACTCGAGCGCCTCGCGGCGCAGCTCGCTGAAACTGGTGATCGACAGCACGTCCGCCGGGATGCCGTAGTCGTCCTCGAGAATCTTCGCCGCCGCCTGGCACTCGCGCAGGATGGTGCCCGAGCCGAGCAGCGTTGCCCTCACCTTGCCGCGGCCGCCGATCTGCAGCAGGTAGCCGCCGCTCAGGATGCCGGCCTCGACCCCGGGCGGAATCGCCGGCTGCAGGTAGTTCTCGTTCATCAGCGTGATGTAATAGAAGATGCTCTCCTGCTCAGCGTACATGCGGCGCATGCCGTCGTGGATGATCACGGCGAGCTCGTAGGCGAACGCCGGGTCGTAGGACACGCAGTTGGGGACGGTGCTCGCGACCAGCTGGCTGTGACCGTCCTGGTGCTGCAGCCCCTCGCCGGCGAGCGTGGTACGGCCGGCGGTGGCGCCCAGCAGGAAGCCGCGCGCCTGGATGTCCCCGGAAGCCCAGATGAAATCCCCGACGCGCTGGAAGCCGAACATCGAATAGAAGATGTAGAACGGCACCATGTTGATGCCGTGATTGCTGTAGGCGGTGCCCGCGGCCATCCACGAGCACAGCGAGCCGGCCTCGTTGATGCCCTCCTCGATCATCTGCCCCTTCTTGTCCTCGCGGTAGGACATCAGGGTCTCGGCGTCCTGCGGCGTATACAGCTGACCGACGGAGGAATAAATGCCGATCTGGCGGAACAGCCCCTCCATGCCGAAGGTGCGCGCCTCGTCCGGCACGATCGGCACGATGTTGCGGCCGATGTTCTTGTCCTTGAGCAGCACGCTGAGCAGGCGCACGAACGCCATGGTGGTGGAGATCTCGCGCTCCCCGCTGCCCTCGAGCAGCCCCGCGAACGCCTCCAGCGGCGGCACCACCAGCGGCGGTGCGGTGCGCCGGCGCTGCGGCAGGAAGCCGCCGAGTGCCGCGCGTTTCTCGCCGAGGTAGCGCGCCTCGTCGGAAGTCTCGTCGGGCTTGCGGAACGGCAGGCCGGACAGATCCTCGTCGGCGACCGGGATGTTGAAGCGGTCGCGGAAGACGCGCAGATCCTCCTCGGAGAGTTTCTTCTGCTGATGAGCCACCATCTGCCCCTCGCCGCCCTTGCCGAGGCCGAAGCCCTTCACGGTCTTGGCAAGGATCACGGTCGGCTGTCCCGTGTGCGCCATGGCGGCCGCGTAGGCGGCATACACTTTACGCGGGTCGTGGCCGCCGCGGTTCAGGTGCCAGATCTCCTCATCGGACATGTTGGCAACCATCGCCTTGAGCTCGGGGAACTTGCCGAAGAAGTGCTCGCGGGTGTACGCCCCGCCCTTCGCCTTGAAGTTCTGGTACTCCCCGTCGACGCACTCCTCCATCACGCGGCGCAGCAGCCCCTGATGATCGCGCGCCAGCAGCGGATCCCAGCGTGAGCCCCACAGCACCTTGATGACGTTCCAGCCGGCGCCGAGGAACGCCGCCTCGAGCTCCTGGATGATCTTGCCGTTGCCGCGTACCGGCCCATCGAGGCGCTGCAGGTTGCAGTTGATGACGAAGATGAGATTGTCGAGTCCTTCGCGCACCGGCATGGTGAGCGCGCCCATGGACTCCGGCTCGTCCATCTCGCCGTCACCGAGAAACGCCCACACCTTGCGATCGGAAGGCTTCACCAGCCCGCGGTGCTCGAGGTAGCGGATGAAGCGCGCCTGGAAGATCGCCATCATGGCGCCCAGGCCCATGGAGACGGTGGGGAACTGCCAGAAGTCGGGCATCAGCCACGGATGCGGGTAGGAGGACAGGCCGACACCCGGGCGGCGCGCTTCCTGGCGGAAGTAGCGCAGCTGTTCCTCGAGCAGGCGTCCTTCCAAATAAGCGCGCGCGTAAATGCCGGGCGAGGAGTGTCCCTGGATGAACACCATGTCGCCCGGATGCTGCTCGGAAGGCGCGCGCCACACGTGATTGAAGCCCACCTCGTAGAGCGTCGCCGAGGAAGCGTAGCTGGCGAGGTGTCCGCCGTACTCGGAGGACGCACGATTGGCGGCCAGCACCATGGCCAGCGCGTTCCACCTGATGTACGCCTCGATACGGCGCTCGAGCGCGCGGTT
>Ga0210393_10002157_pt1 | contig 16342 bp, 13 predicted proteins | sample IncBWC27OmetaG_FD_160068 | JGI IMG/M metagenome (GOLD analysis project Ga0210393, IMG submission 160068) | Forest soil microbial communities from Barre Woods Harvard Forest LTER site, Petersham, Massachusetts, United States - Inc-BW-C-27-O ... | reverse complement strand
CGCGAAGTCATTCAAGTTGCGATCGGCGTCTATCAGGTCCAGTTTCATTTCGACCAGGACGTGTGCATCTCCGTCCAAAGCAGCTTCACCTACTCCGACTCACAGCAAGAGTGGACCTGGAGTGAGAAAAGCGAGCCCGCCCGCGCCTCTGATCCGCAATATTTCCTTTATCCAGGGCTTCTGGCATAGTTGTCGCACCAGACGGAGTAACCATGCGTCTCCTTATCTCCTGCGTAACACTCCTCCTACTCGGCTGTCCCGCCGCATCGCTCGCCCAATCACCCGCCGAGCCTCCCGTCGTCCCCGGCGCCCGCCCCGCCGACCAACAGCAGAAGCTCTCTGCCCAAGACCGCCTCTACGCCGAAGACGGCGGCGCCCACGGCAGCACGCTCGAGAGCATCATCGTCCCGCCGAAACCAAAAGCTCCTTTCACATTGATTCTCGAAACGACGTGGGTCCGCCCGTTCACGGACGGTGGCGGCATCACCACCGCGAACAAACGCAAAATCGCGCGCGACGCCAATGGCCGCATCTACATGGAGCGTTGGTGGCTCGCTCCGCCCAATGAACAAGAACGGTCCCAGATGACCACGATTCAGATTTCCGATCCCGTCGCCCACACCCACACCAATTGCTTCATGCTCGATCCAAGGAAACCCTGTGAGATGTCGACCTTTGAGCCGTCGCCCGAAACCGTCTACGACTTCTTCGGCCCCAACAAGCCCGGCAGGACCGTCGATGAAATGGGAGACACCGAACGGATCGATTTGGGAAAACAGCTAACGGCGGGAGTCGAAACCATCGGCAGGCGCGTCATCTCGCATTTCAATCCAGGCGTATTCGGCAACGATCGCATGATGACCATCGAAAGAGAATTCTGGTATTCGCCCAGGCTGGGTTTCAACACGCTTTCCAAACGCACCGACCCGCGCTACGGCACCCAAACCTTCACCGTCACAAACCTGATCCTGTCCGATCCCGATCCGCAATTGTTCGAGCTCCCAGCCGGATTCACCCTCGAGGACAAACGCAAAACCACCCCGCCCGAAAATTGATCACTCAGATTCCTGAAAATCATTACGTCACTACTTCATTGCTTCTTTGCTTCTCGTGGTCCGGATCCACCGTGACGTTAGCGCTCCGTCCACATCATTAGTTCGAACGCACACTACAAGACTCCCCGAATAAAAATTTCAAATTTAACAAGCACCCCGCAATCCTCTATCATCTCTTCAGCGTTCCGGGAGGGAGCGAGGTACCGCCCTGCCTCAACGGCCAAATTTTCGATCCACCTTCCGCCTCACCCCTTCCAGACCCGCATCTCTTCGAACAACAACCTCCCGCAACCAATTCATTTTCAACAACTTCCACACTCTTGCAATTAGCCCTTCCGCAACCCGCGCATTTTCAACACTTTCCACACTCTTCGCAAAACAACCCGGGGTATACCCCCTAAAAGCGAACCTAAGGCGAAACCCGCCCGTCAAAACCTGCCACCGCACCAGCCGCACGCCGTTCCCCATCGTTACTTCATTACTTCATTGCCTCATTACTTCGCCTCTTCCCCCGACATTACTTCGTTGCATCCCGGCTTCGCCTTCGCCTACGATGCTTCCGCTCTCTCCCCGCGCCATGCCGACAAATTCACAAATCCCCTGTCCCATGAAACTGAAATGAATTTCCTGCCCCTCGCCGCCCTCATCCTCTCGCTGCTGCCAATCCCGGCCGCAGCACAAGCCCCCGGCATCGGCTCGCTCACTCTGATCGACGGCAGCGTCCGCGTCATTCGCGGCGTCAACGTGCTCAAAGGCGTCGAAGGCATGCGCCTCCGCCAAGGCGACATCCTCGAAAGCTCCGACGCCGGATTCGCCCAATTGGAATTCACTGGCGGCGCAGTCGTCGCCCTCGGTCCCGCAACTCGCGTCTACATCCTCCGCCACGGCGGAGACAAGTCCGCCGCCGCAAAAGACACCGCCGAACTCGCGCTCCCCAGCGGCTGGCTCAAAGGCGAATCCGCCGCCGGCGCCGGCTCATACCGTTACGAAACTCCAACTCTCGCCGCCACCACAGTCCTGATCCACGCCCCGCCCGACGAAACAAAACCAGTGGTGAGTGTCTTGAACGACGACGCCAGTGCCATCCCTCCCGCAGCCAAGAACTGATGCCGCGAACGAGCGATCTCCGACTTCTCGCTCATACGAAGCTCCTTAATTTAAGTTTGGAAAAAGAGTGACCCAGATAGACTTGTCGAAATATGAACAAGAGCGCCTGCGTGACCCAACAGGCGCTCTTGATCTGGGCTAGCGAAAATCCGCCGCCCATGCGAACCGCTATTGCTCGCTCAGCTCTTTCACCCCGCCGCGACACTCGCCTTGCCGGCAATGAACGCCAACAGGTCCGCATTGATCACGTCGGCGTTAGTGGTCGGCATTCCGTGCGGGAAACCCTTATAGGTTTTCAGAATTGCGCCTTTCACCAATTTGCCGCTCAGCGGCGCTGAATCCGCATACGGAACGATCTGATCATCATCGCCGTGCATCACCAATGTCGGCACCCTGAATTTCTTCAAGTCCTCGGTGAAGTCCGTCTGCGAGAAAGCGACGACTCCGTCCGCGTGAGCCTTGACTCCGCCCATCATTCCCTGCCGCCACCAATTCCAGATCACGCCCTGCGAGGGCTTCGCGCCCGGCCGGTTGTAGCCATAGAACGGCCCCGATGCCACGTCGTGGTAGAACTGCGCACGGTTCATGGCCGTTTGCTGCTGATAACCGTCGAACACCTCTTTTGGTGTTCCGCCTGGGTTCGCCGGCGTCTTGACCATCAGTGGCGGCACAGAGCTAATCAGCACCGCCTTGGCGACTCGACTCTCGCCGTGGCGTCCGATGTACCGCGTCACTTCTCCCCCGCCCGTTGAATGTCCAACGTGAATCGCGTCCTTCAAATCGAGATGCTCCGTAAGCTCCGCGAGATCATCCGCATAGTGATCCATGTCATGTCCGTGACCCGGCTGACTTGACCGCCCGTGACCTCGCCGGTCAAGCGCGATCACCCGATACCCGTGCTCCAGAAAGAACATCATTTGCCCGTCCCAATCGTCCGCCGACAGAGGCCATCCGTGGGAGAAAACGATGGGCTGCCCTTTGCCCCAATCCTTGTAATAAATCTCCGTTCCGTCTTTCGTCGTAATCGTACTCATACCCTTTCCTCCTATCGACCAACTGCGCGGCCCCGAAACTCCATCGACCCGCAGACTGTATGTGGCTCTGATTCGATAGGCGGTAACCTCGATGCACGAAATGAGGTGTGCTTCCACTTGAAGACTGATCGCCGAAGAGGAGATGAAGTTCAGGCTCGGAAGGTTAGGGGTGACGTGTCACGCCATCGGCATGCGGTATTCGGCGGCGTAGCGGCCTGTGGCGTGAAATTCGAGCTGGCGCTCGATGTCGGCGAGCATGCTGCTCGCGCCGAAGCGAAACATCTCGGCGCGCAGCCACGAATCGCCCAATTCTTCCTTTATCATCCCGAGCCACTCGAGGGACTGCTTCGCCGTTCGAATCCCGCCCGCCGGCTTGAAGCCGACCGCCATTTTCGTGCGCTCGGCGTATTCGCGAATCGCGCGTACCATCACCAAGCCCACCGGCAGCGTCGCGTTCGTGGCCTCTTTCCCCGTGGACGTCTTGATGAAATCCGCGCCCGCCATCATCGCGACCCAGCTTGCGCGCGCCACGTTGCGCAGCGTCAGCAAATCGCCCGTCCCCAAAATCACCTTCATGTGCGCCGAGCCGCACGCCGCCTTGAACGTCGCGATCTCATCGAACAGCGCCGACCACTTCGCGCCAAACACATGCCCGCGCGTGATCACCACATCAATCTCTCGCGCCCCCGCTTCGACCGAACGCCGAATCTCCGCTACGCGCTCGTCGAGCGGCGAAAGCCCCGCCGGAAATCCCGTCGACACCGCGGCGACCGGAATTCCCGATCCTTCCAGCGCACGGACCGCGGTCTCGACAAACGTGTGATACACGCAAACCGCGCCGACTTTGATTCCGAGCGATTCGATCCCCAGCTTCTTCACGATCTCGTCTTGAATCGGCCGCCGCGCCTTCGCACACAATCTCCGAACGCGCTCGTCGGTGTCGTCACCCGCCAGTGTCGTCAAATCCATGCACGAAATCGCTCGCAGCAGCCAGGCGATCTGCCAATCCTTCTTCACCGTTCGCCGCGTCCCCAGAGTCGCCGCGCGCCGCTCCACCGCACTTGTATTGACGCGCACATCCTCAACCCAACCTAAATCCAGCGGCACCCCGCGGTTCCCGCCCAACGGCCGCCCATATAGCGTAGCGATCGCGCCATCGTGTTGCCCCGAGCCGCGCTCGTGCGCAGTCCTCTGCGCTCCGCTCTCTGTTCCCGCAACCCTCGAACTCATAACGACCTACCCTTCCAATCCACTCAACTCGATCCGCAGCAAGCAACTCTTTGGAGTGCGGCGCTCCGGCGCCGCCTTTGCGGTTGCCAACTCACCATCCAATTCTACTCCTACCGCACCGAAGCCCGCGCCGGCGCCTGCCATACCGCGAGCTGCGCCCGCGCTGTCCGCACGAGCGCTAGAAACCGCCGCGCAAGCTCCCGAATTCGTTCGGGTTGCCGCAACTCGATGGCGCTCCGCGGTATCAAATCCCCGCCAATCCCCACCGCCGACGCCCCCGCCAAAATAAACGCCGCGGCCGTCTGCTGATTCACGCCCCCCGCCGCTATCAACGGAATCTGCGGAAAGGGCGCCTTCAGCGCTCGAATGTAGGCGTCGCCACCAACCTGCGCGCACGGAAAGACTTTCACGAAGTCCGACCCCGCTTTGTATGCCGCGACAACCTCCGTCGGCGTCAGCGCCCCCGCCATCATCAACACATCTTCCTTGCGCGCAAACTTCACAATCTCCTGGTCGAGTCCTGGACTTGTCAGAAAATGTGCGCCGGCCAGCAAGCACGCACGCGCCGTGTCCGCATCCAAAATAGTTCCAGCACCAACAATCACATGCGGAAGGTTGCGAACCAGATCGGCGATCACATCCACCGCACCGGGAGTCGTCATCGTAATTTCAACAATAGGAATGCCCGCCTGGGCTATGGTTTCGGCGGCGAAGCGCGCGTTTTCAGCGCTGGCGACCCGAATCGCCGGAAGAATGCCGATTTCGTTGATTGTCGAGCGGACTTGCTCTTTGTCCATGGGGTTCTCGGTCGTGCGGAATTTGGCAATAAGATAACTTGAACTCACGCGAAAAGACAGTCGAGTTCCGGCAGCACGGTTTCTGGTATTCTCGATTGGGCGGGCCTGCGAACTGCAGGAACCGGCATCTAAGCCAGTGTCGCCATTGCACTTATTTGAACCGATGAATTTGCTTCCATCCAAAATGACAAGTTCGGCGGGTGCTCGCGCCGCGCGGCCGGGCAAGTGGGCGGTGTTGCTGATTCTGTGCGCCGTGTTTTGCTTCGCGACTCGCGGCACAGGGGTGAGCACACCGAAGACGTCTGCGTTCGCGCACGGCGCGACGGCGGCGCACTTTGCGATTGCCGACTTTGACGGCGACAGCCGGCCCGACCTCGCCACGGTCGAAACCGGCTTGATCGGCGCAGCGCATGCGCACTATTGGATCGGCTTCCGCATGAGCGCGGGCTCGCGCCAAATGATCGGAGTCAACGGTCCCGTCGGCGGATTGGAAATTGCTTCGCGCGATGTCAACGGCGATAACTTCATCGACCTTGTGGTCAGTGCGGCATGGCTGAAATCGCCGATCGCGGTGCTTGTCAATGATGGGCACGGGAACTTCACCGTGCGTGATCCGGCGGCGTATTCCGCGGCGCTCACGAATCCGAGCCGCACGCTCGAGTCGCCGAGCCGGCAAGACCCAGAATTCGCGATCATCGCGTCATCCCGCGGCGCGACTGATCTGGTCGTAGACGAGCGCATCGCGAGCGCCGGCGAAAGTTCTGAAAAATTCTTGTCGAGCGATTCTCTTCGCACGGACCTTCCTGTCTTGGTTTGCAGTTCGGGCCGAGCACCACCCCTTTCCGTTCATCACGTTTAAACGCACCGTTCAAGCACATGCGGCACGGAGCGTCGTTATAGTCCTCGCGCAGAAGAATGCCGAGGTCGCAGTACCTTCAATTTTGGGCAATATCGGGCAGCATTGGGCAACGTTTTGGCCAGGTCGCCAATCGCGAGCGCTTCGTGCGCAAGTCATACATTCGAGTTGCATCCCGAGTGGAACTCATTGCGGGTGCGGCGTGAAGTGTAGGAAGGGACATCGATCTTCATGAAGCGGTTATCGAAACATCTGTTATTTCTGCCGCTGGTCGCGGCGCTGACGGCGCAGTGTGGATATTCGCAGAGTGCGCAGAAGGCGCTGACGTGGCAGGAGGTTCGGGACAAATTTGAAGCGGCGAACCCGTCGCTGCGCGCGGATTCGATCGGAATTGACGAGTCGAAGGCGAATGAGACAACTGCGTACCTGCGGCCGAATCCGAATTTGAGTCTGTTGGCGGATCAGATCGATCCGTTTCCCGGCGGGCCATCGCATGGTGCGTTTGCGTACTGGCTGCCGTCGGCCACGGTGACGTATCTGCATGAACGGGACCATAAGCGGGAATTGCGGCGCGACAGCGCAAAGGAAGCGACTGGGATCGCGATTTCGAACCACGCCGACCTGGAGCGCAACCTGATTTTCAACTTGCGCAGCGCTTTTGTGCAAACGCTGCAACAAAAGGCTGTGCGCGATCTGGCGAAAGAAAATCTCGACTATTACGATCACCTGCTTGGCGTGAATCGGGATCGGTTTCAGGCGGGAGCTATCGCGCAGGTCGATATGGATCGGCTCGAATTGCAGCGCGTGCAATATGAGTCGGACTTGCAAACGGCCGAAGTGAACTTGCGAACGGCGAAGATTCAGATGCTGATGCTGTTGAACGAGCAGACGCCGGTGGATCAGTTCGACGTGACCGGGCCGTTCGACTTTTCGACGCAGGTCGCGCCGCTTGACGAAGTGCGGCAGGCGGCTCTCGACAACCGGCCGGACTTGAAGGCGGCGTTGCAATCGGTCGATAAGGCAAAAACGGATCACAAGCTGGCGGTCTCGATCGGCTCGACTGATCCGACGTTTGGAGTCGATGTCGGAAGGAATCCGCCGATCGACCAGTACGTCGGATTCAGCGTGAGCGTTCCTTTGCGAATTTTCGACCGCAACCAGGGCGAAAAGTTAAGGACGCAATTGGACATCGATCGCAACCAGCGGCTGATGGAAGCGGCGCGGGCGCAAGTGTTCAACGATGTCGATTCGGCGTATGCGACGCTGACTTCGACGGTCGTTCTGTTGCAGCCATATAAGGATCACTATCTCGCGCAGGCTTCGCGCGTGCGCGACACGATTTCGTTTTCTTACGAACACGGTGCTGCGTCGCTGCTGGACTTTTTGAACGCGCAGGCGGATTACCGGGCCGTGCAAGTCAGTTATCTGAATCTGGTGGGCTCGTACCTCGATGCGGCGAGCCAGTTGAATCTAGCGGTGGGACGAGAGGTCATTCCATGAGGTATGAGCGATGAGGCGTCATTCGGCCTGGATGGCCGCCGCGTACGCGATTTTGTGTTTGACGGCGGGCTGCGGAGGCGAGAGCAAGGGCGATCCGAAAGCCGAAGCGCCGCCGCAAACGAAAGTGGAGCACGAAGAAGACGTCAACCTTGTGCAGACGGACCATCCGGAGCAATTTCCGCTGGCGACGGCGACCGATTACACCGCGGCGGCGCAGATTGTGGCTACCGGAGCGGTCACGCCGGACGTGGCGCGGACGGTGCCGGTCGTTTCGCTGGCGACTGGGCGCGTGGTTGAGATTAAGGCGCGTCTCGGCGACCAGGTGAAGAAGGGGCAAGTTCTGCTCGTTGTGCAAAGCGCGGATATTGCGGCTGCTTTCTCGGACTATCGAAAAGCTGTTGCCGACGAGAAGCTGGCGAATACCCAACTGGAGCGAGCGAAGCTTTTGTACGGCAAAGGTGCGATTTCACTGAATGACATGCAAGTCGCCGAGGATGCGGAGGACAAAGCGAAAGTTGACGTCGAGAATACGACGGAGCATTTGAAAGTGCTCGGGGGAAACATCGATCATCCGGCGGCGGTGGTGAACATTACTGCGCCGATTTCGGGCGTGATCACTGATCAGCAGGTTACGAATGCGGCGGGTGTGCCTGGGTTGGGCTCGCCGAATCCGTTCACGATTTCGGATTTGTCGACGGTGTGGATTCTTTGCGATGTGTATGAAAACGATCTGCCGAATGTGCATGTAGGTGAGACGGCGGAGATTCGATTGAATGCGTATCCGGGGAAAGTGTTGACCGGACGGATCAGCAATGTGAGTCCGGTGCTCGATCCTACGATTCGAACTTCGAAGGTGAGGATTGAAGTCGCGAATCCTACGGGAATTCTGCGCGTGGGAATGTTTGTAACGGCGACGTTCCACGGGCAGAAGAAAGAGACGCATGCGGCGGTGCCGGCTTCGGCGGTTTTACATTTGCATGATCGCGACTGGGTTTATGTTCCGGCGGGAGATAAGAGGTTTCGGCGGGTGGAGGTTGTGGCAGGCGCGCAGTTGCCGGGGAATTTGCAGGAGATTGTCTCGGGGATTAAGGCGGGACAGCAGGTTGTCTCGAATGCGTTGGTGTTGCAGAACACGGTTGAGCAGTGAGGGCTCCGAGATCGCGGCGCTTCGCGGATAGATTGAGATTTGGATAACGCTGAGATCCTTCGGCATCCTTCAGACGCCTCAGGATGACAACGCTCATCGTGGGGATCGATACGTGGTGAGGCTGGTTAGGTGATGCATAGTCGCAAAAGGACGAGTCGCTGATGCGGAAGGCTGTTGAGCTGGCGCTGCACAATCGGTTCATGGTGATTGCGCTGGGGGTGTTGCTGCTGGTTTGGGGCGGGATTTCGTTTCACAACTTGCCGGTGGAGGCGTATCCGGACGTTGCGAACAACTATGTGCAGATCATTACGCAGTGGCCGGGGCGCGCGGCGGAAGAAGTCGAGCAGCAGGTCACGATTCCGATCGAAGTGCAGATGAATGGGCTTCCGCACTTGCAGCATTTGCGGTCGGCGTCGCTGTTTGGCTTGTCTAGCGTGATGCTGATTTTCGACGACGACTCGGAGAACGATTGGAACCGGTCGAAAGTTCTCGAGCGGCTTTCGCAGGTCACGCTGCCAAATGGGTTGCAGCCGCAGATGGGAGCGGACTGGAGTCCGGTCGGGCAGATTTTCTGGTACACGCTCCGGAGCTCAAATCCGAAATACGACTTGATGGATTTGAAGTCGATCGAGGACTGGACGCTAGAGAAGCAGTTCAAGTCGGTGCCGAACGTCGTGGACGTGGCGAGTTTCGGCGGGGCGACGCGCGAGTATCAGGTGCGGCTCGATCCGGGAAAGTTGATTGCGTATGGCGTGAACGTTGGACAGGTCGAGCAGCAACTGGCGAACAACAACGTGAATGCCGGTGGAAGCTTCGTTGAAGCAGGGCTGCAGCAGATCAATGTGCGCGCGGTCGGGCTGTTCACGGATGTCGATGACATTGCGCAAACGGTGGTGAAGTCGCAGAACGGAACGCCGGTGCGGATTCGCGACATCGCGACGGTGACGCAGGCGCCGAAGATTCGATTGGGGCAGATCGGGAAAGCGATCCGGCGCGACGACGGAACAGTCGTGGATGCCGCGGACGCCGTCGAAGGGATCGTGCTCCTGCGCAAAGGCGCGAACGCCGACGAGACGCTGGTGGCGATTCACAAAAAGGTGAAAGAGCTGAATGAACAGATTTTGCCGCCGGGTGTGAAGATCGTTCCCTTTCTCGATCGCAGCGACCTGCTGCACTTGACGACGCATACGGTGATGCACAACCTGACAGAAGGCGTGCTGCTCGTTTCGGTGATTCTGTTTTTCTTCCTGGGCAATTTTCGCGGCGCGCTGATCGTGGCGCTGACGATTCCCTTCTCGCTGCTGTTTGCGTCGATCTGCCTCGACCTGAACAAGATTCCGGCGAATTTGTTGTCGCTTGGAGCTTTGGACTTCGGCATGGTGGTGGACGGCACGGTGGTCATCATTGAAAACATCGTGCGGCATTTCAGTTTGCCGGCGAACGCGCACAAGACGGCACTGGAGAAAATTCGCGACGCCGTGATGGAAGTGCTGCGGCCGGTGTTTTATGCGCGCGCGATCATCATCACGGCGTACCTGCCGATCTTCACGCTGCAAAGCGTTGAAGGTCGATTGTTCAAGCCCATGGCTTGGACGGTTTCGTTCGCGCTACTCGGTGCGCTGGTGTTTGCGATTTTGCTGGCGCCGGTGCTTTCGCTGCTGCAGTTCAGCCACGGAATCAAAGAGTGGCACAACCCGGTGATGGAGGCTTTGCGGAACTGGTATCGGCCGGCGGTGAAGTGGGCGATCGAGCATCGGCTGGTGTCGGTGGGCGCGGGAGCCCTGGCGTTTCTGCTCGCTGTGTTTTTGATGATGAGCGGTGTGATAGGTTCGGAGTTCTTGCCGCATTTGGATGAAGGCGCGATCTGGGTGCGTGGCACACTGGCGCCGAGCACAGGGCCGACGGAATCGACGCGGCTGGCGAATCAGGCGCGTGTGATTTTGGCTTCGTTTCCGGAAGTGAAGCAGGTTGTGTCGCAGGTGGGGCGTCCGGATGACGGGACCGACGCAACGGGATTTTTCAACACGGAATACTTCGTTGATCTGAAACCGAAGGAGAAGTGGCGTCCTATATTTCGCGAGAACAAGGAAGAGTTGATCTCGGCGATGGATCGAGAACTTGAGAAGATTCCGGGCGTTCTCTGGAATTTTTCGCAGCCGATTTCGGACAACATGGAAGAAGCGGTTAGCGGGGTGAAGGGCGAACTGGCGATCAAGTTGTACGGTGATGATCTGAAAACGCTGGAAGAAAAAGGCGATGAAGTCGTGAACGTCATGCGAAAAATCCCCGGGGTCGAGGATTTGGGATTGTTCCGCGTGTTGGGCCAACCAAATTTGAATATTTCGGTGGATCGGCAGCAGGCGGCGCGTCACGGCATCAACGTTGCGGACGTGCAAGACGCGGTGGAGACGGCGATCGGCGGCAAGGCTGTGAGCCAACTTTTGCAGGGCGAGCAGCGCTATGACGTGGTGACGAGATATGAAGCGCCGTATCGCAATACGAAAGAAGCGATCGAGAACGTTCGGCTGGTGGCGCCGAGTGGAGAGCGCGTCGCGCTTTCGCAACTGGCGAAGATCAATGTTTCCGATGGAGCTTCGCAAATCAGCCGCGAGGAAAATTCGCGTTACGTGGCGATCAAATATAGCGTGCGCGGGCGCGATCTGGGCAGCGCGGTGGAAGAGGCGATGCGGCTCGTGAAGGAGCAGGTGAAGCTGCCAGTTGGCTATCACATCGATTGGGCGGGCGAGTATGAGAGCCAGAAGAGATCGCAGCGTCGATTGGCGATTGTGGTGCCGATTACGCTGCTGGTGATTTTCATTATTTTGTACATGATGTTTGGGTCACCGAAATGGGCGGCGTTGATTTTGGGGAACGTTGCGATTGCGCCGATCGGCGGATTGCTGGCGCTGTTGCTCACTGGAACGCACTTAAGTGTGTCTTCCGGTGTTGGATTTTTGGCGCTGTTTGGCGTTTCGGTCGAGACGGGCGTGATCATGCTGGAGTACATCAATCAGCTGCGCGCTTCGGGGCATACGATTGAGGATGCGGCAATTGAGGGTGCCGTGCTGAGGTTCCGGCCGATTTTGATGACGATGTTGGTAGCGATTTTGGGATTGTTGCCTGCGGCGCTGTCGCGCGGGATTGGATCGGATTCGCAGCGGCCGTTTGCGATTGTGATTGTTGGTGGATTGATTGGGGCGATGTTGCTGAGCATCTTCCTTCTTCCTGCGCTTTATGTTTGGGTGGCGAAGGATGGAGATAAGCTGCCGATTCCCGAGGCGGATTTCGAGTAGTTTGTATTGTTACTTCCGGGGCTGAAGCCCCCTGGCAGCTTGCCTGAATGTCGCGGCTGAAGCCGCGACCCACAAAGCGATCGAAAAAAAACGAGTCATTACGGCGCGCTAACCATACAATCGTCGCGCTGTGCGTCGTTCCGCGGAGTAGTCGAAGTGACGCTGCAGCCGGGCGGAGCGAGCCCCCGCCCCTACAAATACAAGAGCAGAGGAATCGATGAAAGAGCGCGCGTTTTTGGTTGTGGCGGTTTGCGTGGCGTTTTTTGTTGGCGCGGTGACCTGGATTTTTGTTGCGGGGTACCGGCGGCCGGTGGTGGAGCTTCCGACTGCGGCGCCGGTCAGTGTTGCGGCTAGCGCGTTGCTGGTGCCGACGCCACCGATGGGGTGGAACAGTTGGGATTCGTTTGGGACGACGGTGCCGGAAGCGGACTTTCGAGCTAATGCGCAATTTCTCGCCGATCATTTGAAACAATTTGGATGGCAATACGCGGTCGTGGACATGGAGTGGTTTGTCACGAATCCGACGCCGGAAGGAAATTCAAAAACGTCGGAATACGCTTTTGACGATTACGGACGTTATGTTCCGGCGCCGAAGCGATTCCCTTCTTCGGTTGGTGGCGCGGGTTTTAAGCCGCTGGCGGACTGGACCCATTCGCTGGGATTGAAATTTGGGATTCATATTTTGCAGGGGATTCCGAAACGAGCGGTCGAGAAAAATTTAGCGATCGATGCGTCGAAGTTTCACGCGGCGGACGCGGCGAATAAATCGGATTTGTGCGCTTGGAACTATGACAACTATGGAATGAAGACGGATGGCGACGGCGGCGCGGCGGCACAGGCTTATTACGATTCGATTGCGCAGCTGTATGCGAGCTGGGGCGTGGATTTTGTCAAGGTGGATTGCATCAGCAGCCGTCCTTATAAGGGCGATGACATTCGGATGCTGAGCACGGCGCTGCGAAAAACGGGGCGCCCGATTGTGTTGAGCTTGTCGCCGGGAGCGGCGCCGATCGAGAAGATCGATGAGATGCGGAAGTATGCGAATTTGTGGCGGATTTCGGATGACGTTTGGGATTTGTGGCACAGCACGGTGTCATATCCGCAGGGACTGGGCGATCAGTTTCCGCGCGTGGCGAAGTGGGCGGGCATGTGGCAGCCGGATGGGTGGCCGGATGCGGACATGTTGCCGCTTGGATATTTGGGGCCGGCGCCTGGTTGGGGCAAGGCGCGCGTGTCGCGGTTGACGCATGATGAGCAGCGGACGCTGGTGACGTTGTGGAGCATGTTTCGGTCGCCGCTGATGGTTGGGGCGAATTTGCCGAAGAGCGATGAGTGGACGATTTCGCTGTTGGGCAATACGGATGTGATCGCGGTGGATCAGAAGTCGAAAGAGAGTCGCGTGGCGGTGTCGACGGATGCGGCGGTGGTTTGGACGGCGCGGCCGGACGATGGTGATGGATGGTATGTCGCGATTTTTAATTTGAAGGATGCACCGCAGGCTTTGCACTACTCGTGGAGCGATCTCGGGATTGCGGCTGGCTCGCATGCGATGAAGGATTTGTGGGCGCAGAAGGATTTGCCGGCGACGGACGCGATTTTTGAGACGGTGGTGGGGCATGGGTGTTTGTTGTTGAGGGTGAAGTGAAGCGAGTCGACAGTTGAAAGTCGAAAGAGAAACAAAGAGAAGCTATTTTGGGCTGACTTGTTGCTGGTTCCACTGGTCTTCGTAGTAGAAATCGAAGAGAGATTCCTCGACTGCGCGAGCCGACGCGTTCGCAGGAAGCGAACGCGAAGAGAAGGCATCGGCTTGCTCCGCTCGGAATGACAGTCTTACTTGGGCGCAGCCCCCCTCCCCGTTTTTTCGCAAGAATGTGATTCTGGGCGGTTTATTCGCACGAATGATTCAAGAATGTGAATCTAAATGAGTTAGGTGTAAACCGCATTGCTACAGAGAGTTGCGGCTATAGATTTTGGTGTTTCATTTCGTCCATGAGGCGGTCGCAGGAGCGGACGGCGAGGGACATGATGGTGAGCGTGGGGTTCTGGCACGGATTTGTGGTGAAGCCAGAGGCGTCCATGACGAAGACGTTTTTTACGTCGTGGGTTTGCTGGAACCCGTTCAGGACGGAGGTTTTGGGGTTGGCGCCCATGCGGGCGATGCCGGCTTCGTGTAACGCCCAACGGGGCGCTGACGGATTCGCGTAGGTGCGGATGTTTTTGGCACCGGCGGCTTCGAGCATTTCTCCGGCGGAGTCGCCCATGTCTTTGATCATGGCGATTTCGTTTTCGTGATCGGACATGTGAATCTTTAAAACGGGGATGCCAAAGATGTCTTTTTTCTCGGCGTCGATTTCGACGAAATTGTCGAAGCGGGGGAGGACTTCACCGAAGCCGGTGATCTCGAAGGATTCGCGGGATTGGAGGACGGACTGTTTGAAGGCGTTGCCGAAGCCGGGGGCGCGGAAATTGAAACTGGAGGCGGATTCGCCTTCGTAGCCGTAGCCGCGGAGAAATTTTTTGTAGGGCGGATCGTTTTTGAGGTTGCGGAAGCGCGCGACGTAGATGCCGACGGGCTTGTTGGGGCCGGCGAGAGATTTCTTGTGGCTGAGTTCCGGAAATTCTCCGCGGCCGCCGCCGCTGCGGACGTGGGCGGTGAGGTAGTGGCCAAGGGCGCCGCTGGAGTTGGCGAGACCGTTGGGATGTTCGCGCGTGCCGGAGTTTAGGAGAATGCGCGTGGATTCCTGCGATTGGGCGCAGAGGACGACGGCGCGGGCGGTGAGTTCGCGCGATTGCTTGGTGACGCGGTCGACGTAGAGGAGGCCGCGGGCGCGATTGGTGGCGGGGTCCATCAAAACTCTGTGGACCATCGCGTTGGAGATGAGTTTGCATTTGCCGGTTTTGAGCGCGTCGGGGACGGTAGTGAATGCGGAGTTGAAGTAAGAGTGGGTGATGCAGCCGCGTTCGCAGGGGCCACAGTAGTGGCATGGGCCGCGACCGTTGATGGGGCGCGTGAGATTTGCGGAGCGGGCCAGCGTGACGGTGCGGCCGAGTTTTGCTTTGACCTTTTCGCGGAAGACGGTTTCCTGGCAGGTGAGCGGCATTGGGGGCTGGAACTGGCCGTCTGGCAAGTGTTCAAGACCTTCGGCCATGCCGGTGATGCCGACATATTTTTCGACGATGTCGTAGTAGGGCGCGACGTCGGCGTAGCTGATCGGCCAGTCTTCGCCGTATCCATCGTGTGAAGCGGATTTGAAATCCCAATCGCTGAAGCGGAGGCTGACGCGGCCCCAGACGTTGGTGCGGCCGCCGGTCATACGGAGGCGGCCCATCCAGTTGAAAGTCTTGTCGGCGGGGGTGGTGTAGGGCTCGTCGTGATCGTTGACGAACCAGTCTTGCGTGTACTCGTTGCAGACGTCGAACTTGGATTGGATCGGATGATTCTTTGCGACGATGGAATCCGCCATGGCTCGGTACTTGAGCTCGAAGGCGGGCTTGTGTTCGGTGAAATTTTCGTCAGATTGCGGGCGGCCGGCTTCGACGATGGCGACGTTGAGGCCGGCTTCGGAGAGGCGCTTTGCGGCCCAGCCGCCGGAGGCGCCGGAGCCGACGATTAAGACATCGAAATTTGTTGGAGAGTCGGGAGTGGGCATTTGCGCGACGGTCGCGATCGTCGAGGATCGGGACGCAGGATTCTACGGGATGCATGCTAGCAAGCGGGGTGAGAGGCGTCAAAGAAAAGAAATGGATTTTTGAAGTGTGAAAGTTTTGTTGGACGGGTGGAGTGAGTGGTACCATCGGCGGCGGAAATTGAGGATTTGCGTGGGTTTGATGGGTTGACGGAAGCGGCGAGCGGGAAGGCGTTCGAAGAGCGTGAGAGGACGAACGGCGAGCTGGTCGGTAATGTGGATTGGGTAAAGACGGCGCTGAAGCGCCGCAGTCCAAGAGGATCGATGGCGACGGAAAGTCGCCGCTACGGGAGATGAATGATTAGCCGGCGAGTGGCGATGGGGAAGTTGATGGCGGGGATTGCGGCGGGGGTGGTTGCGCCGGCGATCGCTGGGGCGCGGCCGGTTGAGCTTTATCGGCGATTAACGGAGCGTGGCGAGGAGATTTCGGGCGGAGAGGCTGCGCTTGGTGGGGCGGATTGGAAGCCGATATTTTTGGATGCGAAGCAGGATGAGTTGCTGGTGGCGGTTGCAGAGACGATGGTGCCGGGGTCGGGCGCGGCGCAGGTGGATCGGTTTATTGATTTGTTGTTCAGTGTGGATTCGGCGGAGAGTCAGAAGGGGTTTTTGGCGGCGCTGGGGGCTGCGGACAAGGTGT
>Ga0210393_10002155_pt1 | contig 16344 bp, 17 predicted proteins | sample IncBWC27OmetaG_FD_160068 | JGI IMG/M metagenome (GOLD analysis project Ga0210393, IMG submission 160068) | Forest soil microbial communities from Barre Woods Harvard Forest LTER site, Petersham, Massachusetts, United States - Inc-BW-C-27-O ... | reverse complement strand
ACCCCGGAGAACCGCTCCGGCCAGCGAAGGCCTGCGAATCATGGCCTTCAGGATGACAAATCAACCTTCGAGTCGCAACGCCGATCCTGCCGAAGTCATCGGCGCTCATACAACCGGCACAAATGGATGCAGCGGCTCAGCGTGATTTCCTGAATCCTGGCAGGTCCGTTGGAGAGGAAGCACTGGAGAACATGACTCGCTCCTGTGCTTCCGCTCCGAAACTACAGGCGTTAGAATTTCACGAGGATCGCCAGATCAATCCGGTTTTCGATTTTCTTGAGATCCGGAGTGAATCCTGGCACGAAGGCCCCGGGCGAGCCGCAAATATTATTGCCGAGGACCGGAGTCGGGCAGGACGTTGGCGTAATACCGCCGGGCCCCGAGAAATACGGCACGTTTGCGGCCCGATGGTCGAATTCCCAGCGGAACGTAATGTACTGGCTGGGCATGTAGTCGAACGTTCCGGAAGCATCCCAAGCCTTGAAAGGATCGCCGGGATTCTCCGTAAAGTATGGTGTTCCGGAAGCGGCTGTTGCTCCGTTGATCGGAGGCAGCAGTACCAGGTAGCGTCCTGGATTGTTGATCTTGCCGCCGCCAAGGGTCAGGCCAAACTTATCGCGGTCAAACCAGAAGCGGTTGTAGAACATGAAGCCGAGGAAGTCCTGTTTTGGACCCTTCTTCGAGTTTGTGTCGCAGCTTACACCGCCTCCATGCTCGCACCCCAGGTCCCCGGTGAGCGAAAACGCCGCTTTGCTGAAGAAACTCTCCTGGTTATCGTAGTATTTAATTTCGAGACTGTCGTCGGTGTGATAGCGCACGCGACCTGGAGTGTTCAGCGCGTCTTCTCCCAACGCGTATTGATTCCCGAGAATCGAGAACCAGCCGTTCGGCCGCCACAGGATCTGCATTCCGAATCCCGGCCGGCCATTGAAGCGCCCGTACGATTGCCACCCATTGACGAACCACGGCTCGATCTTCAGGTGTTCGCTGGGGAAAATTTGAACACGCACACCGTTGAAAAACCACGGTGTATTCGAAGAAACGTAGGACGGCTGATAGGCCCAGTTGTCGAAGTTGTAGTAGCTGAACAGACCGATGTACGACATGAAAATTCCGGCGTCCACATTGATTCCGTGCAGCACGTTGAAGTGGTAGCCGCCGTAGGCTTCGGAAAGGTAGCGGTACGCGTCGGCAAGGTCCCACTGCCCGCGAGCCGGGCTGGCATCATTGCGCGGAGTGGTTTCGGAGTACAAGCCAAACTGCGTCATCACTCTGGCGCGGACGTTGTCGAAGTGGAAGTCGCCGCCAACGCCAAGCTGTGTCACGTGGACTTCATTGGAGCGGAACACTTCGCTGGAGCCGCCGATCGTGTCGTCACTCGGATGGTTGAAATCATAGACGTAGTCGACATCGGCTCGAATCTCCGGAGTGAAGAATTTGGTGTCCATCGGCGATTCTTTGGTGCGCGCGTTGCCGTTCAGCCAAGTGAAATCAGCGAACGCAAACGGCTCCGCGGGCACCGGCTTCGCTCCTGGCGCGTTGCTCTGATCGGCGCCTTGCGCTTTGGCAGAGGCAAGTGCTTTGTCCACAGGAATGACGTTTGCGCCCGGTTCCACCGCCGTTGTTGTTGCGGGAGCGCTCGTGGCACTGGCCGCAGTCACTGCGACATCAGGACTCGGCGAAGCGGGCTGCGAAGCCGGGACCGGAGCTGCGGGCGCACTAGCCTTGGATTCGAGTTCGGCGACGCGCTTCTCGAGTTGCTCCATGCGGTCCAGCATCCAGCGCTCTCGCTCGGTAAGCGGTGCGGGCGATTCGGGTTTTGCTGGCGCAGCTTTCGCCGGCGGACTGGTGGTGTCTTTGTCGTCCGCGAAGGAAGTGGCGGGAACCGCGCAGGAACACAGCAAAGTAATTGCGAGCAGCCAAACGGATAATTTCTTCTCAGCAAGCAAGCGCATCTTTCTCTCCTAGGAACACTGATGCTTGGCAACGGATTTTTGGTGGAACTAAGTTGCGTCTTTGGCAGGCGCAGAATGCTTCGTTGTTGCCTCGAAATGCTAGCGTTGCGGGCGTTAGGAAATCATAAGCGTGGCGTAAGGTTGCGATTAGGGCGTAAATGAATTCTTTTCAACGCTTTGCGGGCGAATGAGGTGGAGCGGATGAGGTCCGGCGAGAGATTTCCAGGGCCATGGCACGCATCTCTTCGTGGATCAGGCCGTTGGTGGCGAGGATGACCGGGCCGCCGAGTTGGTACGGGTTGCCGGCAAAATCGCTCACCCGGCCGCCGGCTTCTTCGATGAGTAGAACACCTGCGGCGGTGTCCCACTTTTGCAGGCCGAATTCCCAGAAACCATCGAAGCGGCCCACGGCAACGCTCGCGAGGTCGAGTGCAGCAGAACCGTCGCGGCGCACGCCGTGCGATTGCTGCGTGAAGTCGCCGTAGTATTGAAGATTGGGATTGCCTTTGCGATTGTGCACGGGGAAACCCGTGCACAGCAGGCTTGTCGAGAGCGTGGCATTACTCGAGACGTAGATTTTCTTGCCGTTGAGCGCCGCGCCTTCGCCGCGCGCGGCAGTGAACAGTTCATTGTGCACAGGATTGAAAACGACGGCCGCAAGAAGCGCGTTGCGCTGCGCGAGCGCAATCGAGACGCAAAAGCAGGGATAGCCGTGCGCGAAGTTAGTCGTGCCGTCGAGAGGATCGACGTGCCAGCGGAATTCGGAGGCGGATTCGTGCCCGGTGCCTTCTTCGGCGGCGATGGCGTGGTCGGGAAAGTATTTGGTCAGCCGTTCGACGATCAGCTTCTCCGAACGTTTGTCGGCTTGCGTGACGAGATCCACCTCATCGCCTTTGTAATGAAGGTCGAGCGGGCGCGTCATCTCTTCAATCAGGACTTTGCCGGCGTCCTGGGCGATTTCGATGGCGGCGTCGAGATAGCTCTTGGTCATAGAAGAAATTGGCCAGTTTCCGGAATATCAATCCGAATAAGACGCTGTGGCTTTTTCCACTTTACCATTGTCGGCTGATTGCGGTCGCGACCCGACGCGATTGATGGGGCCCCGGTATGTCAGGCGACTTTGCGGGCGGATTTTTCGAGGAGTTCGTGGATGAGGGTTTGGTAGGGTTTGGATTGCTTGGCCGCCATGCGGCGGAGCTGACGGAGGAGTTGCGGGGCGATGCGAATGGCGATTAGCTGCTTCGGGTTTCCGGAGGCGGGGCGACCAACCCTGCGGGCGCGGCGGAGCTCGGCGCTGGTGGACTCGGGAAAGTCGGAGAGGTCAAGCCTGCTATCCGGCATAGGCTTTGCGCTCCTTGCGGGTGGCTTGGCGCGCGCTGATGATGCGGATGATTTCCTTGCCATCGTTCGCCCTCCTGGCTGTGTAATTGACGATCAAAATTCTGCTGGTGAGTGAAGTTCCCAAGCGCTTGGACCGTACTTCCGCGACAGAGTGCTCGGGATCTTCCCAATCCAAGGCTTCGGGATCACCGAAAACGGTTGCCGCTTCCTCGAAAGACACGCCGTGTTTCTTCAGGTTGCTCAGGGCCTTCCTAGCGTCCCAAGAGAACACATTAGTGTATATACGCTAATTCGGCGGGGATGTAAAGAAAAAGTAAGAGAGGGCACGATCGCGGCAGTCGGGATAAGTTTAGCGCGCTCATACGGGAAGAGAAGGCCAGGATTTATTAAGGACCGGTGAGGTAGGACTTGCGGTGGCGGGCGTGGTAGTCACCGCTGAGGACTTTGACTTCGATGGCGCGGTAGGTGTCGGCGGGGCCGCGGGGGTTGGGGTAGTAGCCGAGGCGGTATTGGGTGCGAAGCTCGCGGTCAATGCGATCAAAGATGATATCCAGTTCGCTGGCGGTGTCGGGATAGAACATGGCGCCGCCGGTGGTGTCGGTCATGGTTTCGAGCGCGTGTTCGCCGGCGGTGTTGCGGCCGCTTTCGTTTTTCACGGGGCGCACGACGATGGTGTAGAGGAGCACGTTGGAGCGGACGGCCTCTTTGCGCGCGGCGTCGAAGTCGGCGCGGCTGGTGGTTTCGCCAGCGTCGGTGACCAGGATGATGACGCGACGGCGGTCCTCGCCTCGGCGCTCCAGCGCGCGGGAACCGAGAAGCACGGCGTCGTAGATGGAGGTGCCCGCGCCGTCGGGAATTTTTCGCACCGCTTCCTGGAGAACGGGGACGTTATCGGAGAAAGAAGCGCGTTGCGTGACGGTTTCGTCAAATGAAAAAACGGAGAGGCGATCGCCGGGGCGAAGAACCTGGCGGATAAAGTGTGCCGCGGCTTCGCGCTCGAAAGCAATTTCCTTGTGGGCGCTAAGGCTGGCGTCGATCATCAGCGCGAGATCGAGCGGCTGGGACGTCTCGGACTCGAAGACTTCGATCTTTTGCTGGACGCCCTCCTCGTATAGCTGGAAGGCTTCGATGGGAAGATCCGGGGCGGGACGATTATTTTGGTCGAGAACACTGACAAGCACGCTGACTAGATTGACGTTTACCTTGATGCGGCCGCGCTGCTCTTGCGCGTCTTCTTTGGGAGCCGCGGGCGTGGGCTGCACGATCATGCCAGGCGCGCCGACAGGGGAGGAACTTGGAGTGGACGAAGTGGGAGCCGGCGCGGTATTCGACGCAGAATTCGTGCTGGCATTCGAGCTTGTGTTCGAGCTGGATTTCGATTTTTGCGCCCAGGGAGGACGATTGGGATTGTCCTGGCTAAACGCGATGGCGCAAGAGAGCAGGGCGAAAACGGACAAGCACAATGCGGGTCGGGAGCGCTGGGGTGTCATTCTCATTAGCTATTCAGATGCAGGTTTGGCGCGGGGTGTCGCCGCAGGTGCGGGAGGCAGTTCGCCATCGGCCCAGACGGCGCCGTCTTCGAAATACTCCTTCTTCCAGATGGGCACGGTGCGTTTGAGGGTGTCAATGGCGAAGCGGCAGGCATCGAACGCGGCGGCGCGATGCGGCGCGCTAATGGCGATAAAAACGCTGGTTTCGCCGATTTCCAGGCGGCCGAGCCGGTGAACCATGGCCAGGCGATGGATGCGATATTTATCGTGGAGCTGAGCGCCGATTTCGCGCATTTTGGCCAGAGCCATGGTTTCGTAGGCTTCATAGTCGAGATAGAGCGTAGGGCGGCTGTGCGATTGGTTGCGAACGAAACCGTCGAAGGTGACGATGGCGCCGTCCTCGGAAGCACGGACGTGTTTGACGAAGGCGGCAAGATCGATGGGCTCGCGCACTAACTTGTAAATGTCGTCGTGGAGGGGCGTGGACATAGAATTTGCGCTAGCCGCCGCTCACGGGGGGGAGAAAAGCGACTTCGTCGCCGGCACGGAGAGGCGTTTCCCAGGCGGCGAATTCCTGGTTGCGGGAAGCCACGAGGGAGGTTCGGAATTTCGCTAGTTCGGGAATTCGGGCGGCGAAATGGGCAAAGAGCTGCTCGATGCTAGAGGCGTCGGTAAACTCCAGTGATTCCTCGGCGTGGCCGACGATTTCCTTTAGTCGGCCGAAGAAGAGCACTTTGACGCGGATGGTTTGAGAAACAGGTGGCACAGAGGAATTGTAACCCGCGCAAAGTGACTGGGCTAGTAGCGCGAACGGGGGCTGCGCGATCTTGACAATCTTGTAGCAGGGCCGATGCGGAATGGCGAAGGATTCAGGAACTTCGCCCGATAGGTAGAATTTGAAACTTCTGAATGCTTGACCGCTTATTGCGCGTTGCGTAGCGTGCAAGTAGTGTTAGGTGAGTCGGGGTTTGCCAGACAACCCCTGTAAGGATGCAGATGAAAATTTTGGTGAGTGGTTCGACGGGATTGGTGGGAATGGCGCTGGTGAGTGCGCTGGTGCGGGATGGGCATACGGTGTGCCGCTTGGTGCGGCCCGAAAGTACGGTGTCCATGGAGACGAAAGACGGATTCAATGTGGCGTGGAACCCGGCGACGGGGGAATTGGGGGGCGCGGGAGTCGGCCCCGACGCGGTAGTGAATCTTGCGGGAGCATCGATAGGCGACGGGCGCTGGACGGCGGAACGCAAGGCTGTGCTGCGGTCGAGCCGGATTGAGAGTACGCGCGCGCTGGTGAATGCGTTGGGAAAAATGAACGCGCGGCCGAGAGTTTTGGTTTCTGCATCGGCAATTGGAATCTACGGGAATCGCGGCGATGAGTCGTTGACGGAGGAGAGCAAAGCGGGCAGCAATTTTTTAGCAGAGCTAACACGCGAGTGGGAAGCGGAAGCGTTGAAGGCGGAGGCGCTAGGGATACGCGTGGTGCTGGCGCGGTTCGGAGTAATTTTGGCGCGGGAGGGTGGCGCGCTCGCGAAAATGCTGCTGCCGTTCAAGATTGGCGCCGGGGGCAAACTCGGGACGGGAAAGCAGTGGATGTCCTGGGTCATGCTCGACGATGTGGTGGGAATTTTGCGATTGGCGATCGAGAACGCTTCTGTGAGAGGCCCCGTGAACGTGGTTGTCCCGCAGCCGGTCCGGAATGAGGAGTTCACGAAAGTGTTAGCAAAGGCCTTACATCGCCCCGCGCTATTTCCGGCGCCGGCGTTCGCCCTGCGATTGGCACTGGGAGAAATGGCGGACGCGCTGCTGTTGTCCAGCCAGCGCGTCGTGCCTCGAGTGTTAGAGAATACCGGCTATCAGTTTCTCCATGCAGACCTTTCTCCCGCGCTCGAGTCCATCGTGACGAAAGACTGAAACGCTGCGCTTCACTTCAGCACGTTGAGCGTGACGGAGATACGTAAGACGTGGCCTGTCAGCGGGTCTGTAGAAAGCATGCTTTCCGAGTTCTGACCGTCCTTCAAAAGCATATGTTCGGAGATTCGGAAGGAGCGGATGAGCGGCTGGCCGTTGGGACGAGAAACTTCCAGCTTTTCTTCGGTCAAGGAACCGCCCGGATAAATTGCGGAACGATCGAAAACGAGATGGAGCGTAAAGCGGCCATCTTCCTCAGCGACAATGCGGCAATCGATATTCGAGCCGACGTCGAGATAGGTGGTTTTCTGATCCTTGCTGTCAATTTCAACCGGAACACGAACACCGCTGCGGATGCTGGTCGAGTCATAGCTTCCGTATTTGTCACCCGCGGTGGAGACAAAAGAGTACGGCATGCTTGCGATTTTCTTGTCGCCATCGTGTTCGGTGAACACAATCTGAACCTTGACGGGGATGGAGACCCTTGCTCGCTCCTCGGCCTTGGGCTTCTCCGGTGATTTTTCTTGAGATTTGTCCTGACCGGACATTGGCTGCGCGGGCAAGAAAAATGCACCGAGCAAAAACAAATAAACAAGTTTCTTCATTCCGTTCCTCCTGGAGGATGAAAAGTGTTCCGAGATTTGAAACCGATGGCGGATGTCATTGCGATTTCTCGTCCGCCAAGAGCTTGACGTCAAGCTCGGCGATTTGGATCGGCGCAACTTCCAGCGGCGCAAGAAGTGTCTCGCCGGAATTTTGAGCGAGCAGCGAACCACGCTTACGTTGACCCCATTGCTCGGCATAGGTGGTCAGCAAGACTTCCTGGTCGCGTGGAACAAGAACTTCCGGGATCGAATTGCGAACGGGCTGCAGTCTCAGATTCTGGGAATTCCGTGCCAGCAGAGTTTGCGGATTCGAGTGTGAGTTGGCTGCCGAGGAAGGCTCAGGAGTTCTAACGGGCGCTTGCGGTGGTGGGAGAACCGGGGTTGGTGGATTTGCTTGCGCGTTGTTGGCCGGAGGATTCGGCCTGAGGTTCAAGCGCCAGACAACGCGCGTGACAAAAAACCCGGCAATGATTGCGGCGGCGGTGGCCACAGTGAGCCAGTTGGTGAACCAGCTGCGACGGGGAAGAGCTTCTTCGGAAATACGGGCGCGGACGCGCGGGAGGAGCGATGCGGGCACCTCGGCGCTGACGGATTGCCGAAGACCAGCATCGATGGAGGCGAAGAGAGCTTGTTCTTCCGCGAAGGCCGTGCGGCAAGGGGCGCATGCGGCAAGATGCGTGCGCAATTCCGTTTGTGGTTCGGCGCCGGAAGCGGCGGCTTCGATCAAGACGTCTTTGTAGTTTTCACATGGCATCGCAACTTCTCCGCTAACTGCTTCTTTCCGAAAAACAATCTCGATTTCACGGTGCCGACGGGAATGCCGAGCAGCGTCGCGACTTCTTCAATCGTGTGCTCTTCCATGGCCGCAAGTAAAAGCACGATTCGAAACTTTTCCGGGAGCTCTGCGAGGGCGCGTTCGAGATGCTCCTGAAATTCGGTGGACGCCGCAAGGTCTTCAGCGGTCGCCACGCGCGGCTGGTGAGCCGGCTCCGACCAGAGCGTGTCTCGCTGCTCGCGGCGCTTGGCCGAGCGCAGACGGTCCAGCGCGATTCGAAACGCGATTCGAACGAGCCATCCGCGAAAGCGGGTTCGGTCGCGAAGACGATCGAAGCGGCGATAGGCGCGCAGGAGCGCCTCCTGAGCGACATCCTCAGCGTCGGCCGTGTTGCGCAGAACACCGCGAGCCACGCGGTAGGCGAGCGGGCCACACTCGGCGAGGCGCTCTTCGAATTCACGCCGCGCGACAGCTTGGGCTGCCTCTCGCGCTAATTCATCGTGCGCCGTGCCGCTTGGCTGGATCAGAACCAGCTCCTGCATTCGTTGTCCTGTGCGAGTGCCGAGCACTCTTCTTCTCTGACGAGCCCAAGCCCTCTTCTTTCCTGACGAGTGCAAAGCACTCGACTTCCCGCGCGGGCATCGGAGTTCCGCACTCCCCATTCATCTACCAGACGCCGCAGTCCCGGATTTGGTTCAGTAAAAAGTGCCTTGAAGAGACTGCAGGACTAGATGCCCAATTGCCCTAGGTAGTTTTCGAGGTTGGATTCGTCCACCAGGACTTCCACGGGCTTCTGGCCCGCGGGCGGAGCCTGGACGGAGCCTTCATCAAAGGCCTGGAAGAGGCGCATCTTGGCGACGGCGTACTCTTCGCTGCTGTTTAGAGTTCGGCCATTCTGTTTTGCCCAGGCTTCGAGGGCAGATTGATGGACAAAAATCTTGAAGGGGAAGGAGGTTTTGCGGTCCGCAGTGATCATGTACGTGAATTCACCGCCGGGATGGCCGGCGCGTTCGGAGCGATTCCCTTCGAAGAAATAATATTGATACACGTAGCCATTCTCCGCGGAGTAGCTCTTGATGCGGCGAACGGCATCGGGGCGAGGCATGGGCGGATTATTGAAGGGAAGACAAATGAAGTCAATGCAGGAGATTGGAGGAGAAGCGTCTCCCAGAATGAAACTGGACTCCGGGAGACCGGTTCCAAATCAGAACGAAGGGAGCGGGAGATTGATACTGGGCGAACGTCTGGTGCCGGAACAACTCGAAGAATATTGGTTTTCGGGGCGCGGCAATTTGCTGATTCAATGCGACTTCTGTCTGTGAGCATTCTTCGACGTGGCGTGTAATCCTCGGTAAGACCCCCTTTTGTTCGCTGGCCCTTCGCCTGCTTTCCGAAGGGTATGCAGCCCCTTCTGCAGAACGCCAGGAGGAAATTCTGGACGACCAGATTGAGTGTGGCCGCTCTCCTCGCGACGGGAGTGTGGACGCTGGGCTGTGGCGGAGGAGGCGCAAGCTCGGCAGTGCTTCCGCCGCCGCCTCCTCCATCCATTGAAGTGAGCGTCATGCCAGCGAGTGGTTCGGTGCTGCTCGGAAATCAGGCGACGTTTTCCGCGACGGTGACCAACACCACGAACACCAGCGTGAGTTGGAGCGTGAACGGCGTATCGGGCGGAAACGCTGCTGTGGGATCGATCTCCCCTGGCGGCGTCTATACGGCGCCTGCGGATTTGCCGTCGCCCGCGGCGGTGCAGATTACGGCGACGAGCCAGGCGGATACGACGAAATCAGGCTCGGCCACGGAAACGGTTCAGAGCGACATCACGCTGGCACTGACGCCGAATCCCGCGAGTGTGGAGCTGGGCGCATCTCAGGCATTTCAATCGGTAGTAGCGAGCGCTGGGCATCCGGATACAGCGATGCGATGGAGTTTGTCCGGTGCCGCGTGTGCGAGCGGATGCGGCAGCGTAAGCGCCGGCGGAAGTTACGTAGCGCCCCAGATTCTTCCTTCGCCGGCGAGCGTGACGATCACGGCGCAAAGCGTGGCCGACCCTTCGAGACAGGTTTCTGCGGCCGTTGCCATCACGAGCACATTTTCGTTGCAACTTTCCGCTCCGTCCGGAGTGCCGGCGGGAGCAACGGCCACAGTGGTGGCGACGCTGACACCCGTTCCCGGTTCGAATCCAAGCAATGTGCTGGCGTGGTCGCTCAGCGGGCAAGGTTGCAGCGGCTCTTCCTGCGGGACATTGACCGTGATCACCACGCAATCAGTGGGCGGGAACGCGATCTCGGATTCCGCGACGTACACAGCGCCAGTGGCCGCACCAAGTCCCAACACCGTCTCAGTGACGGTAACTCCGCAAGCGGATCCAACGAAAAGGGCACAGGCGACGCTGACGATTCAACCGGGAGTCAACGTCAGCGCTTCGCCTTCCACGGCAACGCTGGCGATCAATCATCGCGTAACGATCACGGCGCAAGTCAACGGAACTTCGAATACGGGCGTGACTTGGAGCGTGAATGGCGTCGCGGGAGGCAGCGCCAGTCTCGGGCAGATCTGCGTTGTCGGCTCGAATCCGTGCCAGACGGTGACGAACGGCGCGGTGCTCCAAGCAGATTACATTGCACCCGGCGCCGTTCCTTCCCCGGATCCCGTGACCGTAACCCTGACGAGCACGGCCGATGCGACGAAAAGCGCGAGCGCGCAAATCACCGTGATCAATCACGTGCTCGTGTCGGTCCTCCCGGGAAGCGTCACGCTTGCGCCGCAGGCAGTGCAAGGATTCACGGCTTCGGTTTTGGGAACCAGCAATCAAAACGTGGTGTGGCAGATCCAGGGCACCGCTTGCTCGACAGCAGGTGCTTGCGGAGCGATCAACGCGTTAGGAACCTACACCGCGCCTAGCATTCCACCGACGCCAGATGCCGTTCAGGTCATGGCAATCAGCTCCGACGACACATCGCAGTCGGGCATCGCCAACGTCACAATTTCCACGAGCGCGAACATCCTCACGTTACATCCTTCGAGCGTCTACGCAGGGGCGGCGCAAGGCTTGACGCTGCAGGTGGACGGGAGCGGCTTCGCTGCCTCCAGTCCGGGGCCGGGATCGACGCTGGTAATTGCAGGCACCGCGCGCACAACCACGTGTACTTCCGCGCTGGAGTGCACTGCGCCAGTCACGGCAACAGATGTCGCCGTTGCAGGCAGCGTATCCGTCCAGATTCAAAATCCATCGGGCACGGCATCGAATGTGGTGTCGCTTGTCGTCGCCGCGCCGAACGCCTCCGACGCAGTCATTGCGCTGAGCAGTTCCGCTCCCACCGCCACTGGGGAAAATATTGTCGTGGTGGATCCCACGACCGCGGGAGTCTCTGTCCCCGGTAACGATGTGGATCTCGATGTCGCCGCGCTGGGCGCGTTCTCCGCGGCCAACAATTCGTGCGCGCTTGGAGGTAATCCCATCCCGCTGGTGCGGCCCGCAAGCGGCACATCAACCGCAGACATTTGTCTTTTTTCCGAGAGCGGCTTCGATACCAGCATGACGTACACGGTCTCCGGGCCGGGAGATATCACGGTGATCTCCAAACAACCGGCGGGACTCGGAATCATTCACCTGACGCTGCAAATCCCCGCAACCACTGCGCCTGGCGCGCGAACTCTGTTCATTCAGAACACCAATCTTGACAAGACCGCGGCGAGCGGCGCCCTGGAGGTCGAGTGAAATGAGTTATGTTCAACGGCGGCGATTTTTGTGGATTTTGTTTTTGGCGGGGCTGGCGCTGCTCGTAGGCGTCGCGAACGCGACCACGCTGGCACGCATGCAGTTCGAGGAGTTGGTGCAGCAGGCGACGGCGGTAGCGCGCGTGCGCTGCCTCGGCGCGGAAAGCCGTTGGGAAAACGGCGAGATTTGGACGGAGACGCGCTTTGAGGTCGTCGAGCAAAACAAGGGTTCGTTGCCAGGCTTCGTGAGCGTGAAGATGCTAGGCGGGCGCGTTGGAAATCTGCATTCGCGAATCGAGGATGTGCCATCGTTTCGGGCAGGCGAGGAAGCCTACGTATTCCTTTGGACGCGCAATGGCGAGCCGTACCGCGTGCTGGGCTGGACACAGGGAACGTTTCGCATCGCGCGCGATGCGCGGACTGGATTGGAAACTGTGACGCAGGATTCGGCGGCGAGTCCGATGTTTGACTTGCGAACACGCCAGTTCCGGCATGGCGGAATTCGCAATCTGCCAATTGCGATTTTTCAATTGAAACTACGCAAGGCTTTGGAGCGAAATGCGCCGTGAAGGCTGGTGAGGCGGACGCGCGGGATTTGATTCCAGTCTAGGAAAAAACGGAACAGTGGAATCGAGCAGCGTAGTTGGGACTGAGAGAAGAAAGGACACACTGATGAAAGCACGAAGCAAGAGAATTCTCGCCTGCGTGCTCGCGGGATTTTATGGAGTGTGGTTCGCTCCCCTCGCGCAGGCGTATTCCTTCGACATGATTGTGCCGGACGTGCGGCAGCCAGCGTCAATTTCGGGCGGGTCGTCCTGCCCGGTGAAGGCCCACCAACTTTCACCGGCGGGAAGCATCGCGTTTCGATGGAGCACCGTGCTAAATACAAATCCAGTGACGATCGTGACGCAGAATCAGACGGCGAGCGGGCAACTCACGGAAATACAGCAGGTGATTGCACAATCGATGGCGGTGTGGATGGGAGTCACGGGAACTGCGCTGGCAGCGGCAACGTTTGCGCCCCTGACGCAGACCACGACACAGAACGCCTGCGGCTCCGATGGCGTGGATAGCATTTGCTTCGATCAGGCGGACGCGGCGTTCACGCCGGGAGTGCTGGCGTTTACGCGCGTGATTGTAACGGATCGCATCGGCTTGCAGGTGGGCAGCAGTCCGGCGGCAACAACAGTGGGGCAAATTCTTGACGCTGACATTTATTTCAACCCAAGCGGTTCGCAAGTCGCGTTTGCTACGCCGCAGGCCCTGCCATCGAATCCGACGGCCTATGATCTCGAATCCGTCCTGACGCACGAGTTGGGGCATTCGCTGGGCTTCAGCCATTCGGCGGTTTGGAGCGCGATGATGTTTCCGTTTGCTCCTGCGCCGGGGACCTTCAGCGGCCTAAGACCGACAATACAGCAGCCTGATGCGCCGCTGGGAGATGACGACCGCACGGGCTTGCGAGTGCTTTATCCCAATCCGGCAGACACCTTGCATCAAGGAGCGATCCGCGGACAAATCTTTCCCGCGAACCCGCTGGCGCTGCCCGCTTCGCCGCCGGGCGTGACGGGCGTTTTCGGCACGCATGTTGTCGCGATGGACGAAGCGAGCGGAGCGGTGATGGGCGCGACGATGGGAGGGTGGAGCTGCACGGCTCCGGGCCCCGCGCAATTTGATGGCACGTATGAAATCGATGCCTTGGCTGTGGGACATAGCTATACGGTTTACGCGGAAGCCCTGAATGGAGCGGTGGATCCTTCGCAGGTCAGTGACGCGATCGATTCGCTTTGCCGCAATGCCACAACCGATCCGGGATGGCCTCCGCTGCAGGCGTGCGTGGTGCCGGCGGCGAATACGAGCTTTACGACACGAACAGTGCCGGGACCTTGAGGAAAGAGTTTTCAGTTTTTATTTCATAGCAGCTCGTGCAGGAACTTGTCTTGAAATCTACAGGACTCCGGCGCGAGGCAAGCTAACTTGTTCTTGAAATCAGCTCTAGCGTTTGGCGCTTGGAGTTTGGCTTCTAATAAGGATTGGGGAGCAGCACTTACAGTTCACTCGTGGGGTGTCAGCCAGCCTCCGCCGAACAGAAGCCCTGGGCCAAGCGAGGCCAGGAAAATGGGCTGGCGTTCGCCGCGCGCGCGCTTCGCCGCGGCTTGTAGCGCCGCGTGCAGAGCCGCGCCGCACGTGGACGAGCCGAGATTTCCTGAGGTTTTCGCGATGGGCGGAAACGTAGCTGGAGAGACGCCGCACTGTTTTGCGAGCAGGGTCACGAGTCGCGGATTTGGCTGGTGCGTTGCGAACCCTCCCACGTCCGCGCGCGATATGCCGCTGCGCAACTCCACGGCCGTGAGAACTTTTTCCATGCGAGTGATGGCGGCGCGAGAGAGGGCTTCGCCGTCAAAGCGCACGGCGAGGCCACCATCCTTTGCGTCGCTGACCTGGATGGCCGCGGCATATTGGCCGGCGCACCCGAAAAGAAATTCGCCGAGACGATAGCCGCCCTTTGCATTCCCATTCGCTTCGCGGCGCAGGATGAACGCGCTGGCGCCATCGCCGAAGAGTCCGCCAAATTCCCCGGCGACACGGCCAGGAGTGAGAGTGCGGCTGTGGACGTCGGCGGTAACGACAGCGACGGTCTGAGCTTGGCCGGACCCAATGAGCGAGTGCGCGACTGCCAAGGCATTGAGCAGTCCCAGGCACGCGCCTCCGACATCGAGTGCGCCGCAAGTTTCGCGAACGAGCAGGCGCGAATGCAGCTGAGCCGAGAGCGAAGGGTAATCGTGGTGCGTCTCGCTGGTGGCGACGATCCAGTCCACCTGCTGCGCGCCGCAGGAGGCGGCTCGCAAAGCGGCCTGCGCGGCTTCAGCGCCGAGCACAAGTTCGTTTTCAGCATCGTCGGCGTAGGCGACAGATTCAATGCCGGCACGGCTGCGCAACTTGCCAATGGACATGCCAAACGCGCGGTCGATCTCTTCAGAGGGAAGAATACGCGAGCCCATGACAGCCGCGGAAGAAACAATGGAGATATTCTTAGGCCCTGCCAGATTCCTCTCTTGTTTTCCTGCGGGCCGTGGGGGCATCACAATTCCTCAAGCCACTCGATCGCCGAGAGCCGGATCTATATTTTCGCACCAGGCTTTGACGAGTTTCTAGTAAAACAAACTTGGGCGGTACCAGATCGCTACAGACAAAAATGCCTGGCTGGTTCCGGAATCTCAACGGAGGCGTGTTACCAGTTTGCGGGCTAGCCGCGAGACAGGAACACGGAGCGAGTCGCCGCTCGTGTTAACGTGAAATGATGCTGATCGGGGCACAGTGCGTTTCGGAATGCGACCATTTGATTGAGCCGGCGATGGCTTCGGTTGCAGGGACGGACGGTTCGAATCGATAGAATGTTTTCACGAAAAACATCGCGATGGATTGGAATCGGGGCGCTTTTCGTTTTGGGCGTGCCGAGCGCGCGGGCGCAACGCGTGCGAGGGGAGCTTCGGCTGGACGTGCATGATTCGAACGGAGCGACCGTGTCGCCCGGGGGCGAACTGGTCAGCAGGGCAAATCAGTTTCGAAGAACATTTGTTACCGGGGCGGATGGGCGGTTCGTTGCGCAGGATCTTCCGTTTGGCATTTACCGGCTGAGTCTGCATGCGGATGGATTTGCGGCGTGGAGCGAGCTGGTCGAGATCCGCTCGGAGGTTCCGGTCAGCGTTTCGGTCACGCTGGGCGTGGCGCCGGTGGCGACAAAGGTAGAAGTAAACGACTCCGCGACGCTGGTGGACCCCAGCCGGACGGGCACGGTTTATGCGGTGGGAAATCAAGGCATCGAAGAACAGCTCTCCGCGCAGCCGGGGCGCGATCTCGCCGATCTGGTGAACGCACAACCTGGATGGCTGTACGAAGCGAATGGCATTCTGCATCCGCGCGGCTCCGAGTACGATGTGCAATATGTTTTCGATGGATTGCCGCTGACGGAGAATCGTTCGCCCGCGTTTGCTCCCTCGTTCGATGCAGATGACGTGGAGTCCTTGCGCGTGATGACGGCAAATTTTCCGGCGGAATACGGGCGCAAGCTGGGCGGCGTGATCGAAGTCACGACGGAAAAAGATGCGCCCTCGGGCTTGCATGGATATTTCGATGCCGATGGCGGGAGCTTTGCGACAGCGGGAGGCTCCGCGGGGATTTCCTACGCGGCCGGCAAGGATCGATTCACGCTAAGCGGTGATGGATTTCACACGGACCGCTATTTGGATCCGCCCGTGCTCGCCAACTACACGAATCGCGGGAACGGCGGCGGATTTGCCGGTTCGTATGAGCGGAATTTCTCGGATCGCGACCGCTTGCGCATTTCGATCACGCATAACGACATGCGTTTTCTTGTGCCGAACGAGCTGGTGCAAGAGCAGCAAACCCCGATGCCGCAACGGCAGGACATCGCCAATCGCGAAACCAGCGGACAGATTTTCTTTCAGCACACGATTTCTCCCAGCTTGTTCCTGAGCTTTTCCGGGAGCGTTCGTGATGCGAGCGCCACGCTGACTTCGAATCCGTTCTCG
>Ga0210393_10002153_pt1 | contig 16345 bp, 12 predicted proteins | sample IncBWC27OmetaG_FD_160068 | JGI IMG/M metagenome (GOLD analysis project Ga0210393, IMG submission 160068) | Forest soil microbial communities from Barre Woods Harvard Forest LTER site, Petersham, Massachusetts, United States - Inc-BW-C-27-O ... | reverse complement strand
AATGTCCTTGGTCCTACGATATTTCTTTTTTTTCTTGATTGCCATCCGCAGAATCGCCACAATTAGGCGGAACTGAACATTCGACGGACGGCCGATAACTGGGGATTATCGGAATGACCGGGATCACTGTGATCGTTCCGATTTTTAATGGTCTCCGGTATCTCCCGGCATTCTTCGAGTCCCTTTCGAGCGCTCTTCCCGCAGGTGCCGAGCTCATCTTGGTCGACGATGGATCGACCGAACCGGTCTTTAGTGCCGTGCCCGAGCTGCAGCGTGCCAACGCGATCATGCGCCTGCGAAACGATGTAAATCTCGGGTATTCGGTGGCGGTGAACCGCGCATTCGCGGAGTCACACGGCGATCTCATCGTCCAGCTGAATACCGATCTCGTGCTGGATGCAGAGTGCATCACAGCAATGCTGGACTTGATCGCCTCGAGACCACGTGTCGGCATCGTTGGCTCAAAGCTGATCTTTCCCAGCACAGGACTAATTCAGCACATTGGCATGGCGTTCGGACATCTCACGCATCGACACGTCTATTTAGACCTGCCTCCGTCTCATCCTCTCTGCTGTAAGACCCGGTCGATGCAAATTCTCACCGGAGCCACCGTCGCCATGACACGAGTAGTTCTTGAAAGCATAGGGCCCTTGGACGAGGAATACTTCAACTGCAATGAGGATCTGGATCATTGCCTGAAGGCCGTCAAAGCCGGCTTCGTTAATTACACCTGCGCCCAGTCCGTTGCCTACCATTGGGAGAGCCAATCGGGGCCCGCTCGATTTGCGAGGGAAACTCACAGCGACGCCCTGTTTTGGTCCCGCTGGGGCGGCAAGTACGAGGTCGACTTTGCGCTCTTCGTTGATGAGGCACTCGACCATCTGCTGACCGCTCGCCCGCATCTTCAGCAATACTCCTTCGAACTCCTCAATCTGACGCGAAGCCCGGACGACACAATTATGATCGGCTGCCTCGGCAAGCGTTGGCCCGACATAGCCACCCGGATCCGGCCGGCACGGCAGCTGAACAACCCGGGACAAACGCTGTGGTTGCCCATGCTTCTACCGCACTGGGTCGTTCATGAACCGCGCCCTTTCATCTATCTGGTCGACCGCTACAGGAGTCTATGCGAGAACCACATGTGGTTCGAGACTCGTCGACGCGTCGTGCAAGACGAGATCGTGGTCGACGCGACAGGCGTTGCACTGTCGACGACCGAGCTTCACGAACAAGGCCAGTTATGATCAACGTCTTCCAGCCGTGCGTCGGATGTGAAGAACTTGCCGCAATCCGCGACGTGTTCGAGTCGAGCTGGCTAGGGGCCGGTCCTCGTTTAACCGAGTTTGAACGGGCCTTTGCGAGCTTTATTGGGGTGCAGAGCGGAGAGGTTGTCTCGATATCATCTTGCACGGAGGGCCTGTTTCAGGCGATTGCAGGTCTTGACTTGGGCGAAGACGACGATGTCGTGCTTTCCACCATTAGCTTCGTTGGCGCCGCCCACGCGATTCGCGCCGCTCGGGCTCGCATCGTGCTCTGCGATGTCGATCCGCAGACCCTTAACCCGACCGTCGAACACGTGGCCCGCGCCCTGACGCGCCGCACCAAGGCGATCCTGATTTTGCATTTCGGAGGCCGACCTGGTGACGTCACTCAAATCGCCGATCTCGCCTCCTCCAAGTCGATCACGCTGATCGAGGATGCTGCTTGCGCGGTCGGCTCGTCGGTCGACGGTCGCGCCTGCGGTACGTTGGGGGACATCGGTGTGTGGTCATTCGACGCAATGAAGGTGCTTGTCACAGGGGACGGGGGCATGGTATGGGCAAGGTCGCCTGAACTCATTGATAAGATGCGGATGCGCGCACGGCTCGGGCTCGCGGCGACTGGCCATTCGCGTGCCGCTTCTGGCTTGAACTGGTGGGAAGTCGAGCCAATTCTGGCAGGACGGCGCTGCTACATGAACGACATCGCTGCTGCCATAGGCCTCGTCCAGCTGCGCCGGCTACCGACTCTGCTCCAACGTCGCGCCGAAGTTGCGGCTGCCTACAATGCTGGCCTAGCCGCGATCACCTGGCTGCGATTGCCGCCGGCTTTGGATTCGCACAGCGCCAATTACTTTTATTGGATACAAGTCGATCCAGGCATCCGGGGCACCCTAGCTTCGCATCTGCTGAAAAACGACATTTACACAACGTTTCGCTACTGGCCGATTCACCGGATGAGGCTGTATCGTTCCAGTCGGCCTTATCCTGGAGCCGATGCCGCGGCGGATTCGACATTGCTCCTACCTATTCATGCCGGACTATCCGACGCGGACATCTGCAAAGTTATCGACTCCCTCAAGAGTTTTACCCCGTAACATCAATAGATGACATAGTCATAGGATCCGATACGGACCCACTCATACTCATGTGACACGTAGCCGCCTCGGTCGTCGCGTAGCGTACCGCGTTGTAGGTCCGAGAAACACGCACTCAGAGCAGGATAACGATCGAGAGTCTCAACGCCCGCAGGATCGCCGTTTGCGATCAAAAACCGGGTTGCCTGGGCGAGGGGCACGCGAACAAGCGCGAAGCGAGCGGAGCGCGTAGGCTCGGCGTATTGTACCAGCGTGTCATTTAGGATCTCGACCGCGGCGTGCGCATGGTCGCGCACTTGCGCATTTGTTGCCCCTTCGTGCCTTGCTATACTGGTGGCAAGATTGATGTGGGCACGCCACAGCGTTTCCGATTGTCCGCCACGCGTTGCCGCGGCAACCGCTTGTGCAAACCAGAGGCTCTCGTCCTGTTTGTCTGTCAGCGCGCTGGCAATTCCCAGAAGAAGCGCTGCAGCAGCGGCGTCGGGCAACCGGCCAAGACCGTAGCACTTGCCGAAGACAGATTTAAGGAGGGAGATAGCTTCCTCGAGCGTTCCGTCACGAGAAGTCGCGTCTCCTTGTCTCTCTGATTGATACCAGCGAAGAATCAATATCATACCAAGATTAAGATTGATCGGAGTCCACACCTCTTCGGCGGCTCTGATGTCCCGCGCCATGATCATGCAGTTGCGCAAAAGATGCTCGGCCCGAGTTAGGTTGGTCGCGAGCAAGATGTTCCCAAACGTGCTTATCACTTTGAGCGCTTCTGGCGACGGCGGCACTTGCCGCGCCGCAAGCGAACAAGATTGTTCGCCCATTTCTGTGGCTGCACGAATGTCACCCGAGAGCGCGAGGGCAACGGCATAAACGTGAAGCGCCTCCATTTCCAATTCTTCCCATTCGGGGAGCGGCTCCCCCGACCCCTTGAATGCGTGAATGTCCGCAAGAACACCAGCCGCGATTGTCACAGCCGTGCCGGGTTGTCGATGATTGAAAAGGATGGTGACACGCAATGTCCCCAGTTTGCAGGCCAGCCGCTGGAGCTGTCCTTGCTCCGGAGATGCGGGCGCGACGGTCGTCTTCAGTCTAGCGGCGATGAGCTCAAGCGCGCGTGTGACTCGCCTGTCGGCTCTGTCGCGTTCGCCGGCATCTACCAAGAGGTCCGCAAGGAGGATTTCGTCGTCACAGCCGCGGACGAAAGCCCGAAGACCTCGACTCTTCGGAGCGTCGGCATTCCATGTGATGTTATCCAGCAAGGTTATTAGGATGCTGCGGGCAATGCCGCGATCCCCGTCCCTTAGGGCCACCGGCAAGGCCCGACGCAGAAGCTGACCGGCTCGGCGGAAGTCCGGTACTCGTGCGGCCAGACAGACGCGCGCCCAGTGCAATAATCCTGTGGCGCTTGCCGTTGCGTTGTCCTGAAACCATGTGCTGTATACATCCAGCACCATTTGGCGCTCATCGGGATCGACTTCGTAATGTTTGAGTGCGCGGAAATAGTTTTCATGCCGAAAAGAGACCTCGACGGACTGATCGGTGAAGGGATACAAGAACTCCGTTGCCTCGATCTCATCTTGCGTGTGTGCGCGCGCAAGGTGCCCCCACAGAAGTCGAAAGAGCTTCAGGGGGAGTCGGTCGTCCAGAAATGCTGCGGCCCAACATAACAGGGCGAGCTGGGGGCGATGCGTGCGAAGATAGCGCCAACGGGCTGCAATAGCCTCGGACACCGTCTCTGGGATGACTTCTTCAGCGGCCTCTGCACGAATCACATACATCAAGCCCGTAGCGCGATTTTGCGCGATGTAGCCTCGTTGCTGCAGGAGACGGAGCTGTTCCAGGATGTGGAACGGGTTACCGCCGGCCGCCTGGTCGATTTCTTGGGCCAGCGCTGTCTGAAGGTGCATCAGAGCAGCGGGCAGCTGTCGGTTGGCACTGTGACGCTCTTCGAACAGGCGCCGAGTAAAATCGAAACTATCCGTTGATGAGAAGGAGCGGCATTTGGCAATCGGGCAATGAAGGCGCTGGAGAAAGAGCTCAAACACGTTTGTTGACCAGGAATCGGCGCCAGATTGCAGCTGTTCTCCCGTCCTTCCTTCAAGGATGAACAATGCTCCAGTGTGACTTGGGCTACAAGTCGACGAGGTCGGCCGCAAATGGTCGAGTTGCCAGATGAGTCGTTCGACGAAGTCAAGGACGTCAGGCGTGCACCAATGCAAATCGCGAAGATGAATAATAGGCGGCGATGCTTTGCGGCGCGAGGTAAGCAGTACTAGAGCGGCGGAGACAAGGATTTGTATGTTTTCGTAGGATTCGTGGCGGCGTGCGGCGCCGAAAAGCGCCTCAATGGCTGGCCTGGCGCGCCCGGCAAGAGCCGCGTCGAACCGGTCGAGCGCGCCGACGATTGCATGTGCTGGGTCATCGGCAGCGATTTCGCCTGACGAAAGCCCGAACAACAGGTCGGCGATGATGCGGCGCGGGTGTTCCAATGTATTGGTCGCTCGTGCGTTCACGACCGTTGCGCCGCGACGCCGCAATCCCAGTGCGAATTCCTCGCAAACGCGGGACTTGCCGCTGCCGCCAGCACCGACAATTCCAATACAAGCGATACGGCCTGCGACTGCCTGATCGTACTCTTGGTCGAGCGCCACAAGGACGTCTCGAAAGGGTCGGTCGAAAAAACGAGGGCGGACATTTTGGACCACCCGAACGTTGCCGAGGGCCGCGTCGAGACGGTCCGTGCCGCGTCCGACACTAATGTATCCAAGAGCTTGATCTCCCACGCCATAAGAGACAAACTCGAGGAGCGTTTCGCTCAGGAATGGGTCGCGAGCATTGGTATTTCCGCCATAAATGGGCGTCCCTTCTGGAGAGTCAACACCGATCGGACTAACCAAGTCTGGCCGCGGTTCGAAGACATCTGCGTCTCCGGGATGCCAGCGAATAAATAACTGCGCTTCTGCCAAAGCCGTCGCCCGCACTCTTACGGTGAAACGAAACGGAACGCCGGCAAGGACAACCGATGGCCCGCTAACGTCCACGCTCCCTGCAATTGGGACGCGCACATCGCGTGTAAAGTAATCCACCACCCGTCGGGCAGCGTCGTCCGCTAACGCGGAACGCACTGCGGTCCCGAGGATGCCGAAGTGGGCCCTGATGAGCCCTTCCAGCTGGTCTCGACTCAGGATATGACAGTCGCGCTGGTGGGTACGGCTTAGAATCTCACGCGCTTTAGCTATGCGCGCCTGCGTCACTGGAGCCGAAAACGCGACGACGAAAAGTGTCGGGTTGACCGAGTTCGCCATTCGCGCGAGGCTTCCGGCGATTTCGAGCACGATATCGTTCACGCGGGTCCGTTTCTTGCACTGTCCTCCGATTGTTATAGCGGCAGCGATACCGAGTTCAGCGACTTCCAGCAACCTTCCTCGCCCAAGGAAGTCGAGGCCGCCGTCCGGCCTGTTAGGGGTTACGCTCCAGTCATAGTCAGGCCGGAGGTGAGCGAACAGAACCGCAACCAGAACCTCAAATAGCTGAAGGCGCGCGGGACCTGTTATTTCTGAGCCCGAAGGGTCGCGCACGCTTACGCGAAGATCAGCTGGGATTGCCCATCGGCAATCGGTGGTGAGCAGATCCCAAACGATCCGTTCCTCGTCATGACTCCTGGAAGTTGCCATGTCGAGAGCTGATAATCCCCAGTTATCGGCCGTCCGTCGAATGTTCAGTTCCGCCTAATTGTGGCGATTCTGCGGATGGCAATCAAGAAAAAAAAGAAATATCGTAGGACCAAGGACATTTGTCGCAATCTTCTGGGGTAACAGTGTGAGCTGGATCGCCTGAATCCTCACCAACCAAATGTTGTGCGAGAGCTCAGGATATCGCAAAGCTCTAGGGAAAGTCGACGATGATGCGTGAGCACGAGGTAAGGAAGTCGTTCCCTCTGCAATCGACGTTGCCCCAAGGGTTGGGTCTGCGAGGCCTTGCCCTCCGGGATGCTTCGCAGCTTCGAACAATTCTTCAACAAAATGAAGACATCAGGAGGTTTCTGGGATACGCGACGTTTGCATCCCAAGGGGAGGCATCGTGGTTTGTTCGGTCAATCCACGCGCAGGAGAGAGCAAACACAGCAAGATGGTGGGCAATCGTCGATCACGATCGCCTTGTTGGGGCTGTGTTCTTCATACGGCTCGAGCTGTCCCCGTCCCGATGGGGACAAAGAACGGGGACGTTGGGTTACTGGCTCGACTCAGCATATCGAAACAAAGGAGTCACAACCGCTGCAGCTCGGCGAGTCCTTGAGTTGGGATTCAGTCAATGGAAGCTGCACAAAGTAAAGATTGGGCACGTGCAGTCTAACGCCGCATCGCGAGCCGTCATCACAAAAATGGGATTCCGGCGCGTCGGAATCGAAAGGAAAGAATTTCACTGGCATGGACGCTGGATGGACCATTTCCTCTACGAGCTCCTGGCCGCAGAGTGGCAGCGCCAGCCAACGGCGGCGGCACTGAGCCCCTTCAACCATATCGCCGGCTAAGCTCCAGCGGTGCCCAATGTGGCGACCCTCAATGCCGGCGATCGGATCGACCCCATCCTCCAGCTTCCAACACGCCGACCATCCGACGCTGTGACCAGGCGCAACAGCCGAGGATGGCGAGCAAGGAAGTGTCCAAACGCGGACTTACCGTAGAACAATGTCCGGAAGCAGGCGGACCACCGATTGTGGCTGGAGCCCGAAAGTCTGTACGGGCGCGGTTAAGCTCGCACTGATCTTCCAGGATCATCGACCGCAAGTCCTGCGGCTGCACACAACCGACTAGTGCTGCCGATCCATCAGACTTCCAGGTATTGAGCGATCGACCTCAACGTTCCAAGCATAGCGATATGGAAGGCCGGATCACCACCCTTGGTCGAATCCCAACTGCACAAAATGCTGGCCCACGGATTGTCTTTCCCGAGGAGGGCACTGAGCGTGCGGCAGTTCCCATACCACGTGGCTAACGCCCACGGATCCCACATTGTGCTTCGGGGAAGAACTGAAGGATTCTCACCCTCTTTGACTAACGCTTGGACGAGAACTGCTGCCTTTTTCAGATTCCCTGTAGAAAGCGAATTGTCAGCTCCCGCATTCCGTCCGTCATCGGGCGTCGGCTCCTTACTGGGGACCGCTCTTGCCATATGGCACCTCGAGACGGAAGACATCGTTGCCGCCGGCGCGGATCATACGCGAAGCGTCCGCCACTCCGGCGCATAGCTATGCTATCGACTCAAGGTCGCGTCCACAACCCCCTACTTTCCGGCCGGGGCTGGCGTCGATGGGTTCGCAGCGTTCAACAGCTGCCCCAGGGCCTGCAGATGGTCCGTCGCGGCGCCTTTCCGTTGATAGAGAGCGCGGCCACGGAGCACGGACTCGTACGGGATCTGCATGGGCGCGATCTTCCTATCTAACAGGAATTGGACGGCTTTCCTTAGCTCCTCATCAGGCCACTCCTCTGGCTTTTGCTTCTGCCAGTATTCCAACTTTTGATCAGGAGACAATTGGTCGTAACCAGAAATATCCTTTCGCGCTGCCTCGATGAGCCGATCTGCCGTCTCCTTCCTAAATCTCAAGAAAAACGCACGATAGTCATTCGCTCTATCCAGCACTGCAATAGCTGCATTGGGTTCATCAATCGGGATCGTCGCCGTCACCTTGACGCCGTTCTGCGTCGTATACGAAATGTTTCCGTTCGCGTCTAGATAAAGCTCAACCTGCTTGGTTCGCTTTTCAAACTGCTTCGGATCATTGACTGCATAGTCAAGAATGGTGAGGGTCAACCGCGTCAGCATCTCGCGGCCCTCTGGCGGGACCCACACGTAGGTGCCGCAATAGCACCCCACGTAGGGGCATTCACAATTCTTAGGGACCTTCGGACCGGTGCAGAACCAGCACGGCGAGTTGAGGCACGGCAATTCCTCATTTGCGCGAGGATTGCTTGAATCGGAGTCAGCTGGGCCGTAGAAATCGCGGCGTATGTCGCTGCAAGGGGGGCATGAAGACTCGGATACGAGATCGACGCCGACGTGCGACGAAATCGCCTGACGGTAGGCGCAGCGCATCAGGGCAAGTTTGGCAGGATCGCTGATGGGACTCAGCACCCAGTTTTCGGTGGCTTGTCGGCTCGCATTGAGTGTGAATGGGCTTGTGACGAAATTCTGAGACACGTACCCAGGATTGCCGACATTGCCTGTATCCTGAATCGACGTCGTGCCCTGATTGGGGAAGGCAAAAAAGGGAAGCGCGTCTGGGTTATGGACGAACATGGCAAGATTATTAACGACCTGCTGCGTGTAGATGTCAGCGAGGGTCGTCGAATGCGCCACGGTGCTCTGCCGGAGCTGAGCGCTCGTGCATCCGAACAACAGAATCGGTATGGAGCATAGAGCGAGAAGCACTTCGACGCGCCTGCGTTGATGTCCCATACGAAGTCCTTGTCGCTGGTCAGCGTATTGGGGCAGAGGCGCCGTCCAAATCGCTGAGGCACGATGCCGTTGAAATCGCCTCGAAGCCTTGGCGATTGTGGGATTCGTTGACTTGGCCGAAGCCGTCGATCGGCACAAGGCTCGTTCCAGGAACTTGACGCTTGTCTTGCTTTTGAGCAGTGAGCCTTTTTGCATTTACATCGATTCATCCGAATCGCAAAGTTTCCTACTTAGTGCGGGTGGCAATTCCGTTATTCTGATTTCAACGATCGGAACCGGCAGAGTTTGTGCTCTCGGCAAAGTCCCGCGCAGATGTTCGACCAAGCCAGCCGCTTCTTGTCGAACCGCGAGCAATGCGGCCGTGTCGATCCCGATGACCTATTGAGCGTTTTCAACAGCACTCACAGCATTTAGGTCGCGCGCTAAGGTACCCGCGGTGGACGTAGCTGGTGCGCCTCCAGCAGGCCTGCATTTCGCGTTTACGCTGCGGTCCGGAAGAGGTCGATCTGGCAGGGGAACCTGTATCATGGCGAACACGTCACAGAAAACGAGGCGCCGATACCCGCAAGCGTAGCCCAAGTCGACTGCAGCATATAGGCGGTGGGCTCCCAGAGTGGAAGAACCGTGCGACTTGCCTCCGAGCGAAGAAGTCGAGGACCATTACGGATTGTCACCGACGACGACTTGCAGCATTAGCCCGCATCACGGTCGCCAGATACGCGTCTGCAAAGTCTGTCTTCAGTTCGAGCCAAAGGGGAAAATGGTCAGAGATTTGGAAGGTGCGCCAAGTTCGGTAGAACGTGTCTTTCTTCTTCGCCTTTCGAAAGGCGTCGCCGGCACTCCGCTCCATTGCCTGGCCATAGGTGGCAGCTTCATTGTCTCCGTAAATTGTTTTCGTGAAGTCGAAGATGCCGGCGCGGCTGGTGTGGAGGCGGCTCTTCGGATCGTGGAATGCGATCTGATCAAAATGCTTGTCGCCACCCAAATTTGTTCCTGAGAGTTTTTTCAACGCGTTGGGGACAACAAAGTCATTGGCGGCCAGCGCTTTGCTCGTCAAATCTCCCGTCCGGTGGAAAATATTGAAATCCCCGATCAGGACGACGTTTTCCGGCTCGCCATCTGCAACGTCCTGCCGTTTCGCATTTCGTTCGGCCAGCAGCCTCGCGACAGCGTAAATCTCCTTTACTCGTGTCTTGTCGTTCGGGCTAGCGGTGCCGTAGTAGATGTGAACGCTGCAGAGCGAGATCCTGCGCCAACCCGTGCGAAAAGCGCATATGAAGGGGCTGCGCGCCGGCTGCCGCACCGGTCGCGCTCTCGGCGGCAGAACCAGTTCGCCTGCGAGATGATCAAATTGGACTTTTCGCCCGTCGTAAATGAATGCGATTCGCTCTTCGTTTCCCGATCGGCCTGCGGTCACGTCAGTCACAATGTACTGCCACCAGTCACCAAGAAGCTTCATGAGATATTTCAGGTCGGCCAGATTCTGATTGACCTCTTGAATCGCCACGAGATCGAAGTGGCTGATTATTTCCCCAATGAACAGAAGCGCCTCCGGAAGGCGGGTGCCGCACTTTTGATTACGGCCAAACTCACGAATGTTCCAGGTTGCTAGAAGAATGCTCTTGGCCACGTTCCGCGCAGGGAGTTCATTCTTCAGGCGGGTGCGAAGACGCAGGAGCCGATCAGCCGCATCGCCGGCTGCTCCCTCATAACCGGCATCAGTCAAAGCGTCGAAGACTCCTTTGTAGTACGGCATGACCTCGCACCTCCAGAATCGAACGCCTTTCGAGAAATTTGAGACGGCCGTTTAAACGGGGGATTAGGGCTTGGTTGCGGCCGGGGGTAGAGCGCAGTAGGCAGTGAGAGGGAGCTCCAGCAAGAGCGGGGCAGATACGCCTTTTCCGGCAGTACAGCCAAGTAGCATTGTACCCACACTGAAAGGCCGGGATGAAAAATGTTTTTCAGCGAGAAAACGGCCTTGAAGGGTGTCCGGAATTCGCCCGAGCCGGCGGCGGCTTTAACGTGCCAGAAAAACGACGCGGGGGGCGGACGGACTCAAGCCTTGAAACGAAGGAGACCAAATGTGGAAGTTGCAATCCGGTTGGGCTTCAGCGAAGAACATTTCTCGTCGGCCTGGCCGACAGGATCGGCTCTGTGGAGACGCAGAAACGTGGCGGCAACGACGGCTTTCTCAATGTCGTCCACGTCGTCAAGGGGTGCCGCGAAAAAGCCGAAAAATCCTTTCGCGTTGATTGACCCGCCAACTGGACGGTATCCTTCCCGAAATTATTCCATCACAACCATGAGGAGGGGATTGGGAATGGCCAAAAGGACTGACGGCTTCAATCTGAGCGAGACCATCCGAAACTACCGCAAGGCGCATCGAGGCGTATCGGCGAGAAACGCTTTCGAGGGGATCAAAAAGGCGCACCCAGCCGCGAAAATCAACGAGGGGACATTCAAAAGTACCTTTTATAAACTGGCCGGCGGTGGGAAGACAAAATCCGTGCGTAGACCAAAGCCCGGACGATTGGTTGCTGGCCACGACGGGCCCGAAGCCATCATGCGAGCAGGTTTGCAGTTCATCCAGTTGGCCGGTGGCGTGGAGGCGGCCCGTGAGCGACTTGTCGGCTTGAAGCAATTGATCGAGGTGGCTAAAGCTGCGGACTGACGTTTGGTTGACTACTCTGGAAAAGAACCGAAATGCTTTCGCGGCGAGTGCGGGAAGGTGACTCGGGACAGGACGGCTATTAAACTTTTTCAGGCTGGAGTGAAGGAAAACACCTCGCTTTCACTATTAAGTGCAGAACGTTCCATCGCCGAGCGGCACGATGTGGCAGACGCGTTCGATTAACTGACGAAACGCCTGCCGAAAAAGGGGGCGCTGCCAGCTCGTTTGCGCGCGGACGTGCGGGCAACAGGCGCCCTAATTTGATCCGGCCGCAAGAACTTGTGATGCAGCCTGCAGGGTCCCGGCAACGTCAAGGGCTGCGGCGTCCGGGCTATTGGGACTGTGGTCCAATGACCGTTCGAGGCGCGCGATCGTGTCATCCAAATGGTCGCCTGGAAACATTCTATCTGTGCCCTGCGCGTGCTGACTTCGGAGTGAGGGATCCAGTTCAAGCGCGCGTCTTAGGTATTCTGCTGCCTGAAAGTGCTCACCTCGTTCATCACAGATTTTTCCAATGCCCACGTACGCAACGGCGTGAGACGGATTGCTCTCCAGGGCGCGCCAGAAGTGGCGCTCTGCCTCAGCCCGCTGGCCTTTCAGAAGCAGAAGTAGCCCAAGGTTGTAGTGGGCGGTGAAGTTGTTCTCGTCGATTTGTAGAGCCATCCGATATTGAGCGGATGCAGCCCCAATGCAATTCAGTTGCTGGAGCGCATTCGCTCTCAGCAGCGGAAGAGTTGCCTCATCATCGACACCAGTCAGAGTCGCGTCGATGGTCCTCATCGCGTCGACCCACCGTTCGTCGGAGCACGCGCTGCCATCGTCGCGTACGAAGGCGTCGAATGACACGGGTTCTGCTTGGAGGACGCCAGCCACGAAGTCAGTCCACCGATCCTCGCAGGCCGCTACGTCTGTATGGGCCATTCGGGCGAGAATGGCGACGTTGGCGAGCACGAGCAGCGGAAAGAGAGCATCCCGCATAGACCCTGACGGGAGCGCCTTCGACGCCATCAAGACCCCGGCTGTGACGAGTCCGATCAGCGGAATGTAAAAGCAGCAAAACGGGCTTTCAGCGCCAACCGCGCCCCGCCCAGCCACGGAAAACGCGGTCACGACAAAGAACAGCCACGCACTACAAACAAGTGGCGAGTACCGTTGTCGGCGCCAAGCCAGGAAAATTAGACCGAGCACCACAGCCGATGAAACGCCCGCAACGGCCCAGACTCCGATTGGCGAGCCAGGCAACTGCCACGGTCCTGAATGTGGCAGAACAGCACGACAGATCTGTGCTCCGCAGACAATTGGAATTTCCGCAAATCGATAGGGCGGGTCGGGGCCAAGCGCAAACGCAACTCGGACGTCTTTGATCTCAGCCCCGACGGCGACGGCCACAACCAGGGCACCCACAATAAACCACAATCCCGACTGGCGCGCGTCGGATCCGAAGGCTCGCCTGAACCCGGCTGCCTGGTGGCCGTGCGTCGCCTTTGAAGCGGCACTTAACTCAGCCAATAGGAACCCGAATGGGAGCGCCACCAGGGTCGGCGTTGCGAAGGAGGCGCACAACGAAAGCAACATCGATGTATACCGCGCGACCTTTCCACCCCGCCGCGCAAAGTTCAAGTACAGCAGCAGAGCTGCCAGCCCAAGTATGGCACCGAGCAGTTCCGAGCGGCCCGGAAGCCAGGCAACCGCTTCAACTGCGACCGGATGGGCGGCGAATACGGCCGCGACGCAGGCCGCGAGCGCTGTGCTGGCCCCGACCTCGCGAATCACCACGAACAGGAGCAAGGCCACCAGTAAATGGAGCAGCACGTTCGTAATGCGGTACTTGTCGTGGTCACGACCGAAAACAGTGATTTCCAGCGCCGCCGATGCCCTTGTCACCGGCTCCCAAACTCCGTCAGGTGACGAAGCCACCCAGCGCATAAGACCGCCCGCAGCCGCGACTGGTCGTGACGTCACTTCACGAGAGGCGAAAGTGCGCGTCTCTAAGTCAGCCCGCCACGGCGCGACTAGGAAGACCCTGTATACGGAAAAAACGGTCGCTACGACGACGGCGATGCCCACCATTGGTCGCAGCAATTGCGCCCAACGGCTCTTCGAACTCGAAAGTCGCGGAAGAGAGTCGGCAGATTTACTTCGACAATCCGTTTCCACAATCCCGCCGTGTCCACGACTCAGCGTCTGCGTTTCACCCACGGGCATCGCCGTCACTCAGAGGCCCATCAGATGTCGTCTAATCGCCAGTAGATTCCGAGATGGTCAATGGCGAATCTTGCACGTGCCTTCATTCCATACAATCGGCGCCACGGACGAACCGCCCACGGAGATGGGCACAGTGTTGCAAGCCAAGTGATCCGGACAGACACAGCCGCCAACCTGGCAACCACACACATCGAAAAGACCGGGAGCGTTATGTATTTTGCCGCTGTCTGCTGAGCACCAAGCACAAAACCCAATGTGGATGGTGGTTGGGAAACATCCAAAAATTGGCGTCGTGCCACCAAACTTGGCGTACCATGTGGAACGGACCCAGCACGACTTGATGGCGCAGCTGCCACGCGATGTCGCTAAGTTGCCCACTGCGATTGCGCCGATCATTGTCACGATCGCTATGGATCGACCGATTGGACCTCTTACGATCTTCATTTTGACACCTCACATCCTTAGGCCCGTATTCCTCGCAAAACGAAACACGCCGACGCTACCCTTGACTTGCTGGTGCGATGTCCTACGCACATCGACGGCACGCGCACGCTCCCGTGCTGCTTTAATCGCGTCTAAAGCCAGGTCGCAGACGCTAGCTCCTCCTTGGCCAAGGCAGGAATCTCCGTGCCGCCACCAAGCTCGCGACTACGAGGGCGACGATAATGTTTCCAAGTACTACGAGACGCGTGCGCCAGTCGGGTGGCGCATTGTCCGGCTCTCTGCCCCCAATCCATCGAACCATGTGTGACCCGCCTCGCAGGTCGTGGACCACAGCGCCGTCCGGCTCATCGATGGCAAAGTCGGCGGGTGACAGCGGCATGTTAATCGAACGCTTATCGAGACGCGCACGAAGTGCGAGATCAAGATTCTCTTTGATATCGAGATGGACCCATGACCATTCTTTCGGCAGCCACTCAGCAACAGGATCTGCCGAGTACTCGATATCGACGCGGGCAGACTCCCTGCGCTTGAAGGACACGATAGCGCGCCTGATCACATAGTCGCGCAGCGGATCGACCCATAGCGAGACGGCTTCGGCGGCGCCGTCGGTTGGTTCGAGGATTAGACAGGAAGTCTCTCCGACGACCCCGCGCGTGGGCAGGACCCTGTAGTGCGACAGGTCGACGAAGCTGACCGATCGCATGAGAGGACGAAGCGCAAGTACAAGCGGATAGACATCGGGATACTGTGCCTCGCGGCATCGATCTGGACTTCTGAGCGTCAGTACCGCGGTCGGGCCGGCGGCAGGCATCGACAGTACGGCTTGCCGATCGCTGTAGCGCAGATATTCCGATTCAGTGCGCACCACCTTAAAGTGCGATGGGTTTCTTCCCGCGGAGCCGGGCGGTGCCAGCTGCTCGAGGCCCGTCGCGTCGTAGGTGTATGCGAACTTGTCACCGTCCAGGCACAGCGTTCCGGCTTGCTTGTATCTGACCACCATCGGGGCACGCCGCTTTGGGCGTGGCACGAGGCTGTCTGTGTCGACGTCGCTCGTTGGCCCGTCCGTCGGCGACGAGGACAACACATCTTGCAACTCGACGACGGTCTTTTGTTCCTGCCACCCAATGCGCGCGGTTCTGACCGCCGCTTGTCGCTTCGACCACGCTGCATCAATAGCCTGGATCAGAGACGCGGAGTCGGCTGAGACTTGGCCGTGTGCCGGGCGCGCCCAGAAGGCAGTCAGCACCGCGATCACTAATTGGATTCGTGCGGCTGGCCGGTCGATCATTGTTGATTGCCTTCCGGACCTAAACAGCGGGGCGGCACTTGAATCCAAAGCTGCAAAGCACAGCCCGCGTCTATTTCACTCCGAAATACCGTGCGCTCAAGACACTTATTTCCTTGGCCGCCTTCGGGTCCCCCTCGGCAGCTCGATACGTGATCGCAAAACGCACATCGGATTCCTGAGCTCCAACGTGCGAAGGTCGAATCTTGACCCGATACACTTTCCCCTGGGCGTCCTTCGACGCGATCGGTAACACTGAGACATCCTTTGATGAGCACTCGTAGCTGGCAACGTCAAACGGTTGTCCGGTACGCGAGGTCAGCGAGACAGTTTGCTCGCGGGCCTCGCCGAGAGTCACGTCGCCAAAATGCGTGACCTCGGGCAGGATTCGGAGGTCCCCCACAACTCGGGCTTCGATCGGCACCGAAACGGCAGGAAGCCGTTCACCGGATTGCAACACAGCGCTGAGCGCGACATTGAACTTGTGCATGCCCAAACCAAGGCTCGAACTCGGTGCGACCTGGACCTGAAAGTGTTTATGATCTGCGTTTGTGTTGGTCACGACCGCGGCACCGTAATGCGGGTCAGTTGTCGCAATGAGAGTGCGGCACGGCTCCACGCAAGTCACATCCAGCTTCTTGGACAAATACGGTTGTCCGTAAACTAGCGACTCGCCAAACGCCAGCTCGCGCGGACCACACGAAAAGGCGTGTTTAACGACCCCTCTGACGGTCCAGCTCGCAATTGGCTTATCATCGGGACCATGGGCCACAATGCCATTCTCGAATGGGACGGTAGTGCTGTCAGCATCGCGGGTCCGCGATGCCAAGTCATACGTCAGTGCCAACTCAAGTCTCTGGCCAGGTTTGAGAACAAACGCCGTTGGGCGGACCGAGGTACAACTACAAGAGCCGTCGACCCCCTTCACGGTAAT
>Ga0210393_10002151_pt1 | contig 16350 bp, 10 predicted proteins | sample IncBWC27OmetaG_FD_160068 | JGI IMG/M metagenome (GOLD analysis project Ga0210393, IMG submission 160068) | Forest soil microbial communities from Barre Woods Harvard Forest LTER site, Petersham, Massachusetts, United States - Inc-BW-C-27-O ... | reverse complement strand
CCCCCGTCAACACTCGCTCCTGTAAGACGGTTCCTCCACCTACCCTTCGGAAGCACTACGATCGTGTCCTTCCATGCGCCGCCCAGCTTCAACGTCAACCTCTGCACAACAGTCACCACGTCCTCACCGCGCAGATACGCAATCACATGATCATGCTTGTCCCCATCGACCTCCAGCGGCGTGTACTCCGCCTCCGCGCCAAAACACTCCGGCCTCTCTCGCCGCAGTTCAAGCGCCTTATGGATCGTCCACATCTTCGGCAACCCTTCGTCGGCGCGTACCATCACCTGCACAGCAACGTCCTCCCCTGTCATGTGCTTAAGCTCACACAACAATCGCTTCCGCAACGCATAATCCACCGGACGCCGATTGTCCGGATCAACAAGGCTCAAGTCCCACAGCTCCGTTCCCTGATAAAGGTCCGGCACACCCGGCGCCGTATGCTTCAACAGCGTCTGCGTCAACGAGTTCACCCGTCCCGCGTCCTGCACCCTGGCCACAAACCCTTGTAGCTCCCTGAGAAACGGAGCATAGTTCAGCGTTAATTCAATAAACATCCGCAACGCCTCTTCGAACTCCTTATTGTTCGCCACCCAGGTCGTGTGCTGCTTCGCCTCGCGCACCGCCTTCAGCATATAAGCCTGGGCCCGGTCTATCGGCAGCGGCCACGCACCAATCAGCGTCTGGTAGTACAGGTACTCCGTGTTCCTGTCGGGCATTGCCTCTGCACCGGGCCTCTTCATCCGAAACGCACTGTTCATCCGTGCCCACCGCTGCACCGCTGTACTAAACCTTCCCGGGATCTCCGACAGCACCGCCAGCCGCGCCCTAACGTCATCACTGCGCTTGGTATCGTGCGTCGCCAGTGTGGTCATCGTTGAAGGATGCGTGGCCTGCATCTTCTCGCAGTAAGCATGAAACTCCGCGACGCTCAGACCATTGCGTCCCGGATCGCTTCCAACCTCGTTCATACCCGTCAGCCGGTCGTAGCAATAAAAAGCCGTGTCCTCCACACCCTTTGCCATCACCGGCCCGGTGAACTGCTGGAACCGCTGCACAAACTCGCTCTCTTGCTTTCCCTTCACCACCATCGTCAACACGTCGCGCATAAAATCGAAGAGTCCACCATCAATGTCCAGCCGTTGCTGTTTCGCACACTCCGTGGCCTCCGTGATATGTTCCCGGTCCTCGTCCGTAATCTCGTTCCGCTCCGGCACCACATACGTCCGATAGATCGCGAAACACGCAGCCACCTCGCGAATCGCCCGTCTCACCTCCGTCTGGGTGTAGTCCCGCCTATCACGATTCGCCTCGCATATCTCCACAAACAGCGACGTCAGCCGGTTGACATCGCTCCCCAACCCCTCCTGCGTCACGCTGATCTTTTTCTCATGCGCAATGGAGTGGAAGTCTGTAATCTCGTCCGTAAAATCGCCGTAGACCGACGTCAACTCCGCCATCCCCTCGGGCGCAACCAGCACTCCAGCGACAACGTTCAGGAAGTCATACCCCGTGGTCCCCTGGATCGGCCAGCTCTCCCGCAAAAACTCGCCCGGCTCAAGGATCTTCTCTCCAACGAGCCACGCGTCCGGCGCATTCTTCCGCAACCGTTTCAGATACTCCAACGGATCGCGCAGCCCATCCGGATGGTCCACCCGCACACCATCCAGCACGCCGCGCTTCAACCAGTCCAGCACCAACGCATGCGTCTCTTCGAACACATACTCCCGCTCCACGCGCAGACCGATCAGCGTATTCACATCGAAGAACCGCCGGTAGCTCAACTGCTGGTCCGCCGTCTTCCAGTAAGCCAGTCGATAGTTCTGCTGGTTCAGAAAATCATCCAGCCCATCCAGGTTCGTATTCAAGTCTGCCGCGGAATGGTCCATCCCGTCCAAGACTCCGGGTTCCTCTGCACACAGCCGCTCCAGCAGCGTGAACAACACGACCTTGTCGCGATGCCTCGCAAGGATCGTCCTGCGGTCAACATATTCGGGAGCAGGCAGCCGGCCGAACGAAGCCGCGAGAAAACTCAGCGTGTCCGACCTCGCATACTCCGCGGCCCGCGAAAGAATCACCGGAAGCGACGGCGGCGACACCGGAAGCGTCTGTCCTGCACACTCCACCTGAAACTTGATTCCCCGCCGCACGACCTTGATGCCGCCCGACTGTAGCACCCGCCCATACTGGTCCCCGAGTATCGGCACCAGCACCTTGTCCCGCAACCGCTCCTCCTGCGGCTGCCAGTCGATATCGAAGAACGAAGCATACCGGCTCGAAGTCCCGTTCTCGAGCACGTCCCACCAGTACCTGTTCTCCTTGCCGAGCGACATATGGTTCGGCACAATGTCCAGCACCTGCCCCAGGTCCGCTTCGCCCAGCTTCGTGCAAAACCGATCGTGCGCCGCGGCCCCACCTAGCTCTTCATTCACCGCCTGATGTGAGACAACGTCGTACCCGTGCATGCTTCCCGGCGCGGCCTGCAAATACGGAGAGCAGTAGACATGCGAAACCCCGAGCGCGCGCAGATAGTCCGCGATCTTTGCAGCATCATCGAATGTAAAGTCTTTATGGAGTTGCAGCCTGTAGGTCGAACATGGAATCCGTAGCATTGTCATCAACCGATCAGAAAAGCTCGTTACGGAAAACAAGGCAGCAGAAGAGTCATTCAGGTGATTGATTAGAGGCCCTTAGCGTCCTGAAAGGTTGCATTCCAGAAGGCTGTGTTCCCGATGATTGCATCCACACCGTTGCACTGCAATGGCCGATTTAGTCCGCTCTCTTTCGTCGGCCCTTTGTCTCGACCAACGGCTCCGGCCGCCACAACCCCGACATCGCAAACGCAGACTGTATCAACGCAATATGCGACAGCGCCTGTGGGAAATTCCCCACCATGCGCTTCGCCGCCGGGTCATACTCCTCCGACAGTAGTCCCACATCGTTCCTCAGCGCAACCAGCCTCTCGAACATCGCCTTCGCGTCCGCCTTGCGTCCAATCAGCCAAAGGTTCGTCACCATCCAGAAGCTGCACGCCAGAAACACACCCTCCCCCTCCGGCAGACCGTCATCTGTCGTCTTCGTGTTGTACCGTTGCACAAACCCGTCTCTCATCAGCCGCTTCTCAACTGCCTCGATCGTTCCCACAATGCGTGGATCGTCCATCGAAAGAAAACCCACCAGCCCAATTCGCAGACAGGAAGCATCAAGCTCCTTCGACCCATAAGACTGGACAAAGCTGTTCAGCTTTCTATTGAAACCCTTCTCGCAAACCTCCTCGTGGACCATCTCCCGTATCTTCTTCCACCGCTTGACATCACCACCGCCGTCAAAACGCTCGTGGTGTTTAATCGCCCGATCGAGCGCGACCCACGCCATTACCTTCGAGTGCGTAAAATGTTGCGGCCCGCCGCGAGTCTCCCATATTCCCTCGTCCGGCTCCTGCCATACCTTGCATAGGTGATCGATCAGCGCCGCCTGTACGGCCGTCGCCGACACACGAATCTCCTCCTCCGCCTGCGGTATCCGGTTCAGCGCCGCTGCTACCTCGCCGAATACGTCCAGTTGAAACTGGTTCACCGCCGCATTTCCGATCCTGACCGGCCGCGAGCCCTCATATCCAGGCAGCCAGTCAGCCTCCCACTCAAGGATCTGCCGCTCCCCGCGGATTCCGTAGATAGTCTGTATCTGGTCGGGCGCCCCAGCGATCGCCCGAAGCAGCCACTTCCGCCACTCCACGGCCTCCTCGACATAACTGGCCTGCATCAACACCAGCAGCGTAAACGCTGTGTCCCGCAGCCAGCAGTACCGGTAGTCCCAGTTGCGCGACCCACCGATCTTCTCCGGCAACGAAGCCGTCACGGCTGCCACGATCCCGCCCGACGGCCTGTACGTCATCGCCTTCAACGTCATCAGCGACCGTTCCACCGCCTCCGCATACGGGCCTTTGTATTTATTCTGGCCGTTCCACTCCCTCCAGAACTTCTGCGTCTCTTTAAGCAGCGTCTTCGCGGGCAGCGCTGGCGGGACCTTCTCCAACGACGACAAACTCGTCATCGTAAAACTCACCGTCTCACCCTCCCTGACAGTAAATTCACTGCGCGTCGACATCCCCTCGCCCCGCAGCGGCACCTCAGTCCGCAGCACCACCATGTCTGACCCGGCGATCGCGTGCAACTCATGGTCCGTGCTCGTTACCCACGGAATCGTCCTGCCGTAGTCAAAACGAATCGTAAGGTCCATCTGCATCGCCACCTTGCCGCGCACCCCGCGCACCATCCGCACCAAATGCGAATGCTCCTCCCGAGGAGGCATAAAGTCCACAAGGCAGACCTCGCCGTCCTTTGTCTCAAAAGTCGTCTCGACTACCAACACGTGCGGCTCGTACCGTCTCCTCACCGCCTTCACTTTCCCGGCAGGGGAAATCTTCCAATATCCGTGGTCGCGCGTACCCAGCAACGCAGCAAAACACGCCGGCGAAGAAAAATTCGGCCAGCACAGCCAGTCGACCGAACCATCACGAGACACCAGAGCCGCCGTCTCGCAGTCTCCAATCATGCAATAATCTTCAATCAGCGAGCCGTGCAACGCTCCCGCGCCTTTCTTCTTTTGTTGGACCACTGCTTCTCGCCTTCCTTGGCTGCATTCCTTTTGCCAGCAACCGCATACGCCAAAGAGCGCATCTGTTTAAGAGCGGCTCCAAATACCTGAGATGCACACGACATCCTTTGTGCGTCTGCCCAAAATTACGGACTCTGAAAACAACCTCCGAGGCTGCGAATGAATGACCACATCAAGACCGTCCGCCCCTCGCTAGCTGATGTAAATTACCGCTAACTGAACAAAGAAAGTCCACATCGCCCGATGGCCTCAACGCAAACCAATGTCGACCTCGCCTCAACACCTGCGGTAGGCACCAGCGGCCTTCTTGTCAGCCTCGTCCCCCTGCCACAGGAGGCCTTTGAGGCCACTCTCAGTAACCTCGCCCTCGCCTTCCCCGGCGAATCGGTCTTTGTCGCCACACCCGACACCGCCCCGCAATCCTCCTCCGGGAGCCCCCTTCGCCTCGTCCCTTACACCCTAACCACCGTCTCGGCGACCCCATGGGTCCTCAACGCCGCTGACTATCTCAACGCCTACAAACTCGCGCAGGAAAACCACGCCACCGCCTGCGTCCTCCTCGGCGGCGAATCCCAATCCCTACACCCCGAAGCCATTCGCGCGTTGGCGAAGTCCGCGCTTCAATCCGACCTCACCCTCGCCCACTACGAACTCGGCCCCCGCGAAGGCCTCGTCAACTCCGCCATCCTCTACCCTGTCACACGCGCCCTTTTCAGCACGCGCCCTCGCTTCCCTCTCGCCATCGACGTCGGTCTCTCCCTCCGCATGGCGGGGCGCCTCGCAATTACCGCGCAACGGTCCATCGCCGCCGGACAAGACGACGGCTTCCTCTGGCCACTCAACGAAGCCGCGTCAGCTAACTGCTCCATCGCCGAAGTCAACGTCGGCGCTCGCACCCTGCCTCAGCCCGTTGCCCCGGACCTCAACGCCCTCCTCGCCCAAATCGCCGGCTCCCTCTTCGCCGACGTCGACGCCCGGGCCGCCTTCTGGCAGCGGGCCCGCGGCACTCAACCCGCCCAGCCCATCTCCCAAGCTACCCCTATCGCCGAGCCGCCACCCGACATCGCCTCCATGCTCGACGCCTTCCGTCTCGCCTACACCAACCTGCACGAGATCTGGGCCCTCGTCCTTCCACCCAATTCACTCCTCGGCCTCAAGAAGCTGTCCGTCATGCAGCCCGAAAGCTTCCGCATGCCCGACAACCTCTGGGCCCGCATCGTCTATGACTTCATCCTCGCCTTTCGTCTCCGCACCATCAACCGCGGACACCTCCTCGGTGCTCTCACCCCGCTCTATCTCGCCTGGGTCGCCTCGCACCTCACACTGACCAGCAAAGGCACACCCCCTGAAAAACACATCCAGGACGTCGCCGTCGCCTTCGAGACCGACAAACCATACCTCGTATCACGCTGGCGCTGGCCCGACCGCTTCAACCCATAGAAAAAGACACTCAGCCAAATAGGTAGCAAAATTAGCACCGGCCAGAAGCACCCGTAAGGAGACCGAACTCATGTGGCAACAAATCGAACTCGCCCTTAGACAGTCCGCGCAAAGCGTCCTGGTCAAACTCGCCAGGTTTCTCCCTGGCCTCCTTGCGCTTCTGCTCGCCGTCATCGTCCTCACCGCCATTGGAGCAGGCGTGGCCACCCTTCTGCGTCGCATCCTCACCGCCGCAAAGTTCGACGAGCGCCTCGCCCGCAACGCTACCGGGCCGCTCTCCGACTGGTCTCCCGCCAACAGCCCCACCGCGCTCATAGCCCGTGTCGCCTTCTGGGCCTGCGTTCTCATCGGCTGTTTCATCGGCATCTCCGCGTTCGACGCCGCCTACCCCGGCGACTCGCAGATCTCCAACTTCATCATCCCCTACCTCACCCACTCCATCGGAGCGGTCCTTCTGCTCATCGCCGGCACCGTCATCGCCCGCTTCCTTGAGCGCTCGGTCCTCATCGGCGCCGTCAACGCCAAGCTCCAGTACGCGCGCTTCCTGTCACTCGGCATCAAGTGGCTCGTCCTGGTCCTCACCGCCGCAATGGTCCTCGACCACCTCCAGATCGGCGGCACCGTCGTCGAACTCGCCTTTGGCATCCTCTTCGGCGGAATCGTCCTCACACTGGCCCTCGCCGTCGGCCTCGGCTCACGCGACATCGTCAGCCGCTCGCTCGAACGCAGCGCCGACCACCGCTCCCCCCTCGACCCCATCCATGCCGACCCGGACTTCAAGTCTCCAACACCCCAGGAGACCCTACGCCACTTCTAACATCAGCGACCGGCACTCAATATTCAGGTCCCGACAGCAAAGACCGCTGCGTAGCCTGATAAAACCCATACACCGCCACTCCAGCAAATCCCACCAGCGGCACCACATATCCCAGCGCCAGACTCCCCGTATGCTTGGCGATCAACCCAAGCACCGGAGGAAAGATCGCACCGCCAACAATCGCCATCACCAGCAGCGACCCGCCGATCTTCGTGTTCCGCCCCAGCCCCTTTAAGCCCAGCGCAAAGATGGTCGGAAACATGATCGAGATGAAGAACCCGCTCGCCACCACGGCCCACGCACCCACAATTCCGGGCCTGGTCACCGCCACCAGCATCAGCAAGGCGTTCATCACGCCATACGTCCCAAGCATCAAACTTGGCCGCACAAAACGCATCAACGGAGTCGAAACAAACCGCCCAATCCCCATCGCAATCAAAGTACTCAACAGATACAGCGCGGCAGACCGCTCGCTCACCGCCGTGTACTGCTTCATGTATGGAATCAGGCTGCTCCACGACGAGATCTGCGCCCCCACATTGCAGAAGTTCGCCGCCACCGCAATCCAGATCGTGGGAATCCGCAGCAACTCCGCAAAGCTCCCGTGGTTCTCGCCGGCGCCCTCATGCTCCACCTGGATCACCGGAAACTTCGTCCGTGAAAGGACAAAAGCACACAGCAGCACCACCGCACCGAACGTCAGATAAGTCGGAACCACCCGCATGATCTCGGTATGCAGATAAGCCGGGTAGGTCCCCGCCGCCTTCATCGCGGCCACCTCGACCTGGTTCTTCTCCACGCCCGAAAAGATGAAGTACGTCCCGATCAGCACCCCCGTAATCGTCCCCGGAGGATTGAACGACTGCGAAAAGTTCAGCCGCTGCTCCGAGGTGGCCGGATCGCCAAACTGCGCAATGAACGGGTTCGCCGCCGTCTCCAGAATCGAAGCACCGCAGCCCACCGTAAACAGCGCCATCAGGAACAGACCGTATTGCCCACTTACTGCCGCCGGCCAGAAGAGCACCATCCCCGTCCCGAACATCATCAGCCCCGTCACCATCCCCGACTTGTATCCCCACCGGCGCATCAGCAGGGCCGCTGGAATCGCCATGCAGAAGTAGCCAAAAAAGTTCGCCGTCTGCACCAGTTGCGCACCAAACTGCGACAGTTCGAACGACTTTCTGAACTGCTGCACCAGAATGTCTGTCAGATTGTTCGACATCCCCCAAAGAAAAAACAGCACCGTCACGAACACAAACGGCAACAGATGGCCCTCAGGAAACACTGAATGTTTTTTGCCATCGTGTGAAGAGACACCCGAACCAACCGACGTTGAAACCTGCATGCATCGTCCTCTCGAATTCAGCCATCAGCAGCAAGCGAAGAGTTGGCCTCGCGACCCGTGCCCCACAAAAAAGTGATGCCCAGTCTATCGCAGTCTTCCAGGGCTTCAGAAATTCTTGCGCCCTTCGCTTCCCACCTTGCCGGCGCTGGCATAGTATGGTCTCTCGCAAGTCGCGCCACGTGCGCACGGCCCTCTCACAAATTCATCCCCAAATTTGGAGACTCCCCATGACCCTGAAAAAAAGATCGGCACCGCATACACCCGCGTCGCCTCGCACCGTCCTGCCGGGCAGCGAAAAGGCCCCCTTCGTCCAGACCACCGGCGAAAAGCCCGCACCCTCTGGAGCCAAACTCACCGTCTCAGTCGTCGTCAAACGCAAGAACCCACTGAAGGCCGCTAACCGTACCGGCAAAGAACGCCTCACCCACGCGCAGTACCGCCTGCACCACGGCGCAGACCCCGACGCTGTCAAACTCGTCCGCGCCTTCGCCAAAGAGTACGGTCTCGCAGTCGCGCCCGACACTCCTGGTCCAGAGCGCCGCACCATCAAACTCATCGGCACCGTCGCCGCCATGCAGAAGGCCTTCGGCGTCACCCTCGTCCACAAAGTCCACGAAGGTACGACCTACCGCGTCCGCGAAGGCAGCATTACTCTCCCCAGCAAACTCGTCGGCCCCGTCGAAGCGGTCCTCGGCCTCGACAACCGCCCGCAGGCACACCCCCACTTTCGCGTCCTCGGCGAAACCGGAGACGTCAGCGCAAAGCTCGCACAAAGCGGCGGCTTCGCCAAACCTCACGCCAGCGGCGGCAATACCTCTTACTCTCCACCCCAGGTCGCGGCGCTCTATCAATTCCCCTCCAACGCGTCCGGCGCCGGACAAACCATCGGAATCATCGAGCTAGGCGGCGGCTACAAGACCACTGACCTCGCCACTTACTTCAAGTCCCTCGGACAAAAAGCCCCAACCATCTCCGCAGTCATCGTCGACGGCGGTAAGAACGCCCCATCTAACGCCAACAGCGCTGACGGCGAGGTCATGCTCGACATCGAGGTCGCCGCGTCCGTCGCGCCCGGCGCCAACATCGTCGTCTACTTCACCCCCAACACCGACCAGGGCTTCATCGACGCCATCGCCACCGCCGTCCACGACACCAAAAACAAACCCAGCGTCATCTCCATCAGTTGGGGCGGCCCCGAGGCCAGTTGGACCGCCCAATCCATGACCGCACTCGACGCCGCATGCCAGTCCGCGGCCTCTCTCGGCATCACCATCACCGTCGCGGCCGGCGACGACGGATCCACCGACGGCCTCACCGGTGGCCAGAACCACGTCGACTTCCCCGCCTCCAGCCCTCACGTCCTCGCCTGCGGAGGGACCAAGCTCGAAGGCAGCGGCAACACCATCTCCTCGGAGGTCGTCTGGAACGAACTCGCCAACAACGAGGGAGCGACCGGCGGCGGCGTCAGCAACTTCTTCCCGCTGCCCGCATGGCAGGCCGGCTCCAAGGTCCCTGCACCCACCACCGCCGGCGGCGGCCGCGGCGTCCCCGACGTCTGCGGCGATGCCGACCCCTCCACCGGCTACGCCATCCGCGTCGACGGCAAGAACATGGTCATCGGCGGCACTAGCGCAGTCGCCCCGCTCTGGGCCGGCCTCATCGCCGTAGCCAACGCGCAAAACGGCAATACCGCTGGCTTCATTCAGCCCGCCATCTACTCCGCGAAGGGCAAGGCCGCCTTCAACGACATCACCTCCGGCACCAACTACACCGGCACGCCCGTAGGCTTCAAAGCCGGCCCCGGCTGGGACGCCTGCACCGGCCTCGGCTCCCCCATCGGCACAAAGGTGATCGCCGTAATCAACCCGGGCGTCTCGACGGGCTCATCAAAAAAACAAATAAAGAAGGCGACAAAGAAAGCGTCAAAGAAGTCAGCAAAGAAAAAGAGAGCAGTCAGATAGCTTTGCACTTGCCCTCTTCGACTGACCCAATACGCGCCGGGTGCTCATCCATCGTGCAGCTTGCGACGGGATATTCCGTGCTGAATCGGCCCACAACGCTGTGGGTTAATATTTTTCTGCGTTCTCCGCCCAAAAAACGCATGTCAAGTCCAAAAACCGCTTAAACCATTACAGATCAGTAATATCCGCGTGGCATTTTAGTTATACTCCAACCGCTATACTGGATATATAGATCAAAACAAACAAGCCCCGGACACCGTCCGGGGCTTGTTTGTTTGGAAAGAAGAATTTAGCCGCAACCCTTTTCTTATGACGATTTTGCACGTGATGGCCTGCCGTAAACTATTGAAAATAAATATTTCAAACTCGAACAGGGGGAGGGGGTACCCCGGGGAGGGAGAAGAAAGAAAACACGAACAGCCCGCTTAGAACAGGGCCCAGGAACGGCCAACACGGCAAAACCCTTCATCGTTCGTCCACTACATCAATACTTCGCGCCGGTCGCGCTTTCGTTCTATTCTTTACCCTACCCCCATGGCCAACACCCACCAGATCGTCGGCCACTCACCCCCTCGCAAGGAGGGTGTAGCCAAGGTGCTCGGTCGCGCCCAGTACGTCGACGACATCTCGCTCCCCGACATGTGGTTCGGGGCCACCGTCCGCAGCACCATCCCCCACGGCCGAATCTCCTCCATCAACTTTGGCCCCGACATACCCTGGCACGAGTTCACCATCGTCTCCGCCGCCGACATCCCCGGCGAAAACACCATCGTCCACCTCACCAGAGACCATCCCTGCCTCGCCGTCACCAACGTCAATCACGTCGAAGAGCCCATCCTCCTCCTCGCGCACCCGGATCGCGCCGTACTCCCTGCCGCCGTCGCCGCCGTCCACATTACCTACGAAGAACTCCCCGCCATCTACACCATCGAAGAGTCAGAAAAAAAGGAAACCATCATCTGGGGCGAAGGCGAAACCGCCAACACCTTCAAGACCTACCTGATGCAGAAGAACCAAACCCCGGTCCCCGACGAGGTCTGGGAGAAAGCCGACTTCATCGTCGAAGGCGAGTACCGCACCGGCGCCCAAGAACAGCTCTACATCGAAAACAACGGAGTGATCGCAGAATACGACGCAGAAAAGGGAGTGACGGTAAGAGGCTCGATGCAGTGCCCCTTCTACCTCGTCCACGCCCTCGAACTGGTCTTCAACCTCCCCGCTGAGAAGTGCCGAGTCATCCAGGCCGAAACCGGTGGGGCCTTCGGTGGCAAGGAAGACTTCCCCAGCGTCATCGGCAGCCACGCCGCATTGCTCGCCATGAAGTCCGGCCATCCCGTAAAGATCTGCTACGACCGCTCCGAAGACATGGCCGCCACCACCAAGCGCCATCCCAGCCGCACCCGTCACCGCACCGCCGTATCGAAGGAAGGCAAACTCCTCGCCGGCGAGATCGACTTCGCCATCGACGGAGGCGCCTACGCCACCCTCTCTCCGGTAGTCCTCTCCCGCGGCACCATCCACGCCCCCGGCCCCTACAACTGGCCCTATATGACAGTCCGCGCCAAAGCGATGGCAACAAATATTCCACCCCACGGGGCCTTCCGCGGATTCGGCGCCCCGCAAAGCATCTTCGCCCTCGAACGGCACATGGACAAGATCGCGAAGGTAGTGGGCCTGACCCCTGAAGAGCTCCGCCGCCGCAACCTCCTATCCACCGGAGATCGAACCGCGACCGGCCAACTCCTCAGCGACCCCGTCGACATGCAACACCTTCTCACCCGCGCCCTCGAAGAATCCGATTACCAAGCCAAACGCAAGCAGTTCGACCGCGAAAACCCGACCAGCACCATAAAGCGCGGCATCGGTTTCGCTACCTTCTTCCACGGATCAGGCTTCACCGGCTCCGGCGAGCGCCGCCTCAACTCCCTCGTCGCCATCGAACTCACCCCCAAAGGCCAACCTCGCCTCCTGGTCTCCTCGACCGAGTTCGGCCAGGGCACCAACACCATCCTCTGCCAGGTCGCCGCCCAGACCCTCAACCTTCCCTACGAGGAGGTCCTCATCGCACAACCCGACACAGGACATGTACCCAACTCAGGCCCAACCGTCGCCAGCCGCACCGCGATGGTCGTCGGCAAACTGGTTGAACGCGCAGCACAGTCCCTCTGCGCAACACTTGTCGCCAGCGGTAACCTGCAGCTGGGCTACACGCCAGAAGACTTCCGCCGCGCCGCCTTACGCTATCTCACGCAACATGGCGCGCTGAAGGCCGAAGTCCGCTACGAATCGCCCGGCAACATCTTCTGGGACGACGAAACCTATAGCGGCGAAGCCTACCCCGCCTACGCCTGGGCCGTCTACGTCGCCGAAGTCGCCGTTGACACCACGACCTACGCAGCCAGCGTCACCAACTTCCACGCCCTGCAGGAGGTCGGCAAGGTCCTTCACCCGGTCCTCGCCGCCGGCCAGATCGAAGGCGGCGTCGCGCAGGGCATCGGCTACGCCCTCTACGAGAAATGCCTTTGGCAGAACGGTCACCTCGCCAACAACCAGATGACCAACTACATCATGCCAACCAGCACGGACCTGCCACCCATCCACGTCACCTTCGAAGAGGTCCCCTCGCCCCATGGCGCATTCGGAGCAAAGGGTATCGGCGAACTCCCGATGGACGGCCCGGCCCCCGCCATTCTCAACGCCATCGAACACGCCACAGGCATCGCCTTCACCGAAGTTCCTCTCCTGCCGGAAGACATCTTCGAGCACATGACCCGTATCTCTGACTCAGGCACCGAATCTCTCGATCCTGCCGTCGCCGGCCCCATCTTCAGCGAGGCCACCGCGTGACTACCGTCCTATGCACCATCAACGGTCGCGAAGAGACCATTGAAGCACCACCGATGAAGCGTCTCCTCGATGTCCTTCGCGAAGACCTGCACCTCACCGGGGCCAAAGAGGGCTGCGGCGAAGGAGAGTGCGGGGCGTGCGCTGTCCTGATAAACGGCGATTTAGTGAACTCCTGCCTCGTACCAATCCTGCAAGCCGAAGGGGCCGAGATCACCACCATCGAAGGCCTCGCAATCGACGGAAAACTTCACCCCATCCAGCAATGTTTCCTGGAAGAAGGAGGGGCCCAGTGCGGCATTTGCACTCCCGGCATGATTTTGGCCACCCACCATCTGCTCGAGAGGTATCCACAACCGACGCTGTTACAAATTCAGGAAGGCCTCAACGGAAACCTCTGCCGCTGCACCGGCTACATGCGCATCTTCAACGCCGTCCAGCAAGCCGCTCTTGTTGGAGTTGAAGAATAATGCGCTCTAATGTCACCCAATACGATCTCATTGCACCCCACTCGCTCGACGCGGTACTGCAGGTCCTCGCCGACTCGCCCGATCACTACACGCCCATAGCCGGGGGGACCGAACTCATGGTTGCACTTGGTGCCGGCCGCCTACAACCCAAAAAATTCGTCTCCCTCTGGGACCTCGAAGAGCTTCGTTTCATCGAAGTCGCCCCTGACGCCATCATCATCGGAGCCGGATCCACCTTCACAGACATCAGAAAACACCCGGTCATTGCAGACGAATTCTCTATCCTGGGCCAGGCGGCGAGTTGGACCGGCAGCATCGCCAACCAGAACCGCGGCACCCTCGGTGGCAACATCGTCAATGCCAGCCCTGCCGCCGACTCGCCGCCAGCTCTCCTTGCCTACGACGCCGAACTCACCATCATCTCCACTAGAGGGCCCCGCACCCTGCCCTACCGCGACTTCCACCTCGCCTACAAAGAGACCGCCCTCGAACCCGACGAACTACTTCACAGCATCACCATCTCACGTAACTTAAGGGGTTACAAAACCTACATCCGCAAAGTTGGCACGCGTAACGCACAAGCCATATCGAAGGTAGCCATTGCGGCGCTCGCCCGTATGAAAAAGGGCCACATCGAGGACATCCGCATAGGCGCCGCCAGCCTGCGGGAATACCCCGCCCGCCTCACCAACACTGAACAATCTCTCGTCGGCAAAACCATCACATCTGCAACCATCGCCGCCGCCCGCGCCACCATCCTCGCCGAAGCCCGCCCGATAGACGACATTCGCAGCACGGCCAAATACCGCTCAACTGTGGCCGCCAACCTCCTTGAAGAATTCCTCCGCACCCTCTAGCATTGGCGTGAGGTGGGCCGGCCCCTAACCAAATAACTCCCGCGCCCGCGCCAAGTCTTCCGGCGTATCCACATCCAGCTCCCCATTCTCCAACCACTCGTATCGCGCCCCCGCCAGCAACTCGCGGGCCCCGGCGTCCCCTTTCAACTCCATCAACTTGTCAAAATACTCCGCAGGGAAAAAAGCAGGGACTCCATTCCTTCCCGCATACCGCGAAGCCGTCACCTCGGGCTTCGACATCAAGTGCAGTAGATGCGTCACCGTCACTGCGGGTTGATCGCAAGTCATCAGCAAGGCACCTTCCGCGTCCTTGGACATCAATCCCAGGGTCCGCAGTCCAAGTCGGATTGAGGACGCCATCCCCTCTTGCCACTGATCGTTGATCACCGTAACCGCGTCCCCAAGCACGCTGTTCTCCAGCACATTTGCGTATTCGGCTCCCACCACAACCACCACGGGCAGACATCCAGCCTCGCATGCCACCCGCACTGTTCTCTCCAGGAGAGTCTCACCACCTAGTGATACCAGTTGTTTCGGCTCACCCAACCGTTTCGAAGCACCAGCTGCCAACACGACCGCCGCAACTTCCATCAGGCAACATCCAGCGCACACGGCACCTGAAGATACCGCGAACCCCCGCCTTCGCTTACATGTCTCTCAACGTCCTCTGCCGACAACCTTCGCGAGGCCCCCAACTTGCCCATGCAACAGGCCTGAACTTCAGCAATCACGGACAGCGCAATCGCTTCAGATCCATCCCCACCCAAATCCAGACCCACCGGAGCATATATCTGCTCACAGCACGCAGCGACCGTCTTTCCAAGCTTTGTCGCAACTTCACTCACCAGCAACGAGCTGCGGTGTCGGGCCCCCAGTAGCCCCAGATACCTCGGTCGCAATGGCAACACCATCGCCAGCAGCTCCCGGTCCTGTTCGTAACTATGGGTCATCAGCACGACGGCGTCCTCGGGACGGATCCCCATCACTTCGACGAAGTTTGGGGAAACCACCGCCACACGCTCGGCCTCCGGAAACCGCTCGGCCCGAGCCAACTGCGTCCGACCATCCATCACCGCGACACTCCACCCCAGCAGCGCCGCCATCCTCACCAGAGGCTTGGCATCGTCCCCCGCGCCGAGAAGAAACAGCCTTTGCGGAGCGACAATCCTCTCCGCGAAGATTCCCTCCGGCGGGTTGTCGATCCAATCTCCTCGCAGCACCCCCGAACGCGCCTCGACCAGTTCAGCTTCGGTCAGCCCTTCACTCGCAAAGGCAACGTCTCCGCTCACCGTAATCACCGCACGCATCAACCCTCTGCCCTTGCGCGGCAGCCAGGTCAACACCGACACCTCGTTTCCGGCAAGGGCCCCCTCCAGTACCGTCATTAATTCCCGGCACTCAAGCGTGTTCACGGGCTCCAGCAGTAAATCCACGATCCCGCCGCACCCCAGCCCAAACGGCATCTCCGCCGTGTCATCAAACATCGTTGAATAGCGCTGCACTACGGCGCCTTCGCGCATCAGCCAAGTCGCCTTGCGCAGGACCTCCGTCTCCAGGCACCCTCCACTGATCGTCCCCGCATACTCGCCCCTGGCACTTAGCAGTAGACGAGCTCCGGGCCGCCTGTAACTGGAACCCACAGTCCGCACCAGCGTTACCAGGACCGACGCATCACCCTGCTGCCATAGCCGAACGATTTGCCGTTGTTCCATCATCCGAGAGCCCTTTCCTAAGAGCTTAGTCCATTCGCCGCCCTGAAGCCCCGGTGCTTTATCAGACGCTCCGTTTCGCGGAGCAAAGAAAAGTTTTTCCACTACTAACCAATTCACTGGCTCGAACCTCCGGAAAAGGGAAAAAGTTTTCTCTTTTTTGATAATTCGGTGCATGCATTACTTGAAGGTCAGTAACTAGCAATACACCCAGAACCCCACAATTTTCAACATTTTAGACCCCCCGCAGCCAGCCGTTTCTCCTTATATTGCCTTCACTTTTCATATGA
>Ga0210393_10002150_pt1 | contig 16355 bp, 14 predicted proteins | sample IncBWC27OmetaG_FD_160068 | JGI IMG/M metagenome (GOLD analysis project Ga0210393, IMG submission 160068) | Forest soil microbial communities from Barre Woods Harvard Forest LTER site, Petersham, Massachusetts, United States - Inc-BW-C-27-O ... | reverse complement strand
TCTCCAAACCGGTCCTTCCGTAATCTCCCGCTCTGCACGCTCCGGCCACATAATCGACCTGGCCCATGACGTATCTTCCCTCATCCGACGCCCGACGGCGAGCTCCGCGAACCTCCTTCGCTGAACTCACGCCTGCGGTTCTGCGGTGCAAGAACGGGCGCAGGATTTCAGGCAAACTGCAGGTCATCTCTCTCACCGGCGGCCTGCTGTGTTTGCCGAGACCTTTGGATCAAGGCTCGCAGGTAAAATTGATGTTTCTCACCGGAAAAGGTTCGGTGCTTGGGGCAGCCGAAATGTTAAGTCCCATCTCCTGGAGTCTCCAGCCATTCAAGTTCGTCGGGCTCTACGACGACGACCAGGAAAAACTGCAGGCGGCTATTCAGTCGTCCTTGAAGCAGAATCGTCAGGTTCATGGGCAGATGGAAAGACACCGGGCCTGGTAATCCTGCATCACCAAGACTAAGCGCACTGATGAAAATTGGTCGAGGGCCGCGACGATTCACGACTCCGGCTTCGGTAACCGATACCTGGAGTGGACGTTCGTAATTTGATATCCGCTTCGGTTGGTAGTGAGATGATTTTGCCCACCACTTCATCAGGTAACTTCGGTCCTTCCAGGGACCGACGTAGACCTCTGAGAAAAGTTGATCCCTGGCTGAATTGGAGTTGTGCAATAAGTCATGTCTCGGCCGAAAGCAACGATCCTCTGCATTGACGACCACTGGAACGGCCTCATCGGACGGAAACTTTTTCTCGAAAGCAACGGCTACGAAGTTCTTGAAGCCACCGGCGGCGACGAGGGACTGAAGTTGTTCAAGTCGCATTCCGTCGACGCGGTAGTTCTTGACTATCAGATGCCAGGAATGAACGGGGATGTGGTTGCGGCGAAGATGAAGCGCGTCAAGTCGCACGTCCCCATCATGCTGTTATCCGCCTACGGACCACTGCCGGCGAGCAAGCTTGAGGCAGTGGACACTTTCCTTTCCAAATCCCAACCACCCAAAATTCTTTTATCCACGCTGCATGATCTGCTCAACGGTCAGCCGAAACCATTCTTTAGCCGATGGCTCGATACCTGGAGGAGCCGGAATGAAGGAGTAAGGCAATGAACTTTTTGAAACGGCTCTTGGGACGAGGTTGCCACCACCGCTTCGCTTGGCCACGCATCGATGCCCACGGTGACCACTATCAAATATGCTCCGTTTGTGGAATCGCCTACGAATACGACTGGAGAATGATGCGTCGGACTGACCGGCTGCTGACGGCTGATGTCCAGCATGGCTGAGGACTGACCCCGAGCACATCCAGGCGAATTCGTCGGCCCTAGATCCGAAGCCTGTCTTCGCGGGCGGATTTGTGTAATCCAGTTTACGGAAGTCTTCAATTACTCAATCGCGGGTTTCGTAAACCCACAGTTCCGCGCCTCTATTGGAGCGGCCAGGAACCGCCAGGTAAAGGCTATTGTGCTTCCCCACTTGGCCGTAATAAGCGCTGGTTCGCGCCCCAATCGCGCTGGGAATTTTGGCGATGCGCTCGTATCGGTCAGCATCAATCTGCTGGTAGACGAAAATAAAGCCCTCTGCGCTGGGAACGTAAATCCGCTTTCGGGTGGCATCGTAGGCCATATCGTCAGAATCGGCGGCACCAGGGAGACTGGCAATCACTTTGCCGGAATCTGTGTTCAGCACCAACAGCCGGGCTGGTCTGCGGGCAGCAACGAACAGGCGATGGTGCTCTTCATCAAGCGCCATGGGGAAATTGGTTCCAGCTTCCTCAAGCTTCCATTTCTCAATCTTGTGCGTGTCCCGGTCAATGACTGCGATTTGGCTCACGGAGGCCAGATTTACAAAAATTCTGGGCCCTTTTTGTTCCAGTTGAAATGATTCGGGATGAGCTCCGAGTTCGAAATCACCTTCGATGCGCTTATTGCTGGTCGCATCAAACATGCCAATGGCTCCCTCGCCATAGCCGACGTAGACGCGCCTGGTAAGCGGATCGTAGCGGAGTTGATCGGCATCGCCTGGAAACTTGACCGTGTCGATGAGCCTGTAGGTGTCAGCATCGAAGACCTTGCAAGATCCATCGCCCTCGCTCGAGACCACGATCCGGTTCAAGTCCGGAAGGTAGGCAACCATTTGCGGCTTACTGAAATCTGCCCGGATGCTGTGCACTCTCCGGCCTCTCTGAACTTCGAGCACTTGCACACTGTCATCGCCATAAACGGCGGCAAAGATTCTGCCAGTCTGGTTGTCCACCGCCATATGATCGAAGCGGCCTTGGACGTCAGGCATAGGGATAATCCGCACCAGAACGAGAGGTGCGAACTCATCGTTCGATGGACTGTCCTGTGCCCCGGCGCAAATCGACATGAGTAGTAAGACAAAAAACATGCTGGAGAATTTTTTCATGTCCCTCCTTAACGCAATTCGAGTGTCAACCTCACGCCACCATATCCTACGAACCTGAAATTCTGGCTAAGATCCAGATTGGCTAGCCCGCACTGGGCCTGAAGTTGCAGAAGCGCATCCTCGCGCTGCCACCTGAAGCCAGCCGGTTCCGATATCACCCCGTGGCTCGCGCATTTCAATAGGGTAGGATCAGGGAAGTCGATTGAGGGTTCCGACATGTATAAGATTTCGCACTTTCGCTGGATACAGAGTTTTGCCGCGCTGATCTCGTTTTCCTTTTCCATTTTGAGTATGCCTCCGGCACGGGCCCAAAGCCGTGTCTCTTCGAGCTCCCCGAACGCCCCGGCGCAAATTCACGCGCTGAAAGTGACCCTGCTTTCGACCATGCTGGTCGGAAATACTACGGGTGTAGGCGAGTGGGGATTTTCGGCGCTGATCGAGGCAGATGGGCACCGGGTTCTGCTCGATACCGGAGCCCGACCTGACACGGTATTGCAAAATGCACGCGACTTGAAGATTGATTTGTCCGACGTGAAAGAGGTGATCCTTACCCACAATCACTGGGATCATGTCGGTGGCCTGATGACTCTCCGCAAGGAGATGATGAAAGGGAATCCGAGCGCATTGTCGGTGGTTCATGTCGCCCGCGGCATTTTTTACAGCCGGCCAGCGCAAGCGGGTGAAGAGAACCAAATGATTGCATTGAAGAAGGAGTATGAAGCCACTGGAGGGAAGTTTATCGAACACGAAGAGGCGGCGGAAATCTTTCCAGGCGCGTGGCTGACCGGGCCGGTGCCCCGTAAGTATCCGGAACACAATTGGAGCAGCACTGGAAAAGTGCAGACCTCGGCGGGCTTGGTCGAGGACACAATTCCCGAGGACCAATCTCTCGTACTCAATACGCCTGAAGGGTTGGTCGTGGTTACCGGTTGTGGCCACGCGGGAATCATCAACATCCTCACGTTTGCGCGAGAACAATTTCCGAACCAGCCGGTGCAGGCAGTCGTCGGCGGATTGCATCTTTTTCCGGCGACCGATGAGCAGCTGAACTGGACTGCCGACAAGCTGAAAGAATTTAAAGTGGCGAATCTGATAGGCGCACATTGCACTGGCATCGAAGCGGTCTATCGCATTCGGGAGAGACTCGCGCTGCCGCGGGCATCGGCGGTCGTGGGCAGCGTGGGATCAAGCTTCGTCCTGGGGGAAGGCATACATCCAGGTCAACTGGCGAAGTGAGCGGACAGCGGTCACATCGCGAGGTAGCCTCCATCCACCGGCAAGACCGCCCCGGTCACCCATGACGATTCATCGCTCGCCAGGTAAACCGCCAAACCTGCAATATCCTCGGGCCGGCCTAGTCTGCCGAGGGGATGGGCAGCGGTTCGTTCCCGACGAATCGCGGCTGGATCGGCAACCTGTCCCAGGACACGCTCAGTCAGTTCGGTCTCGACGAATGACGGACAAATCGCGTTCACCCGGATATTTTCATGCCCGTGATCGATCGCCATGCTCTTAGTCAACTGTATCAGCGCCCCCTTGGATGGAGCATAGGCTGCGCGGTTGCGAGCGCCGACCAGCCCGAGCGTGGAAGCCACATTCATGATCGAACCGCCGCCAGCTTTTCTCATGTGCGGCAACGCCGCCCGAGACAGCAGCCAAACGGAACGAACGTTCAGATTGAAGGTGTCATCCCACTGTTCTTCGGTGATCTGCTCGGCGTTCCCAACGTGCAAGACTCCCGCGTTGTTCAGCAGAAAATTTAGTCCGGCAAATCGGCTCACGGCCTGGTCGAGCAAGCCACTGATCTCACTCGTTTTCGAAACGTCGACGGGAATCGCAAAGGCGCGATCCCCAATTTCGCGAGCCACCTCCTCCAAGCGATCTTTGCGCCTGCCGACCAGGGCCACCTGCGCACCTTCCGCTGCCAAGGCTATGGCGCAGGCGCGCCCAATACCGCTGCCCGCGCCGGTGACGATCCCGATCTTCCCCTGCAAACGTTCTCTCATCATAAGCAGTTTAGTCGAACCGCTCCGGGACCCGGACGTCGCCACGACGCAGCTCTTGCTAGAAGCCTGGAATCATTTTTGCGTCTGGACATCCTGGCGCTTTGGCATCTCCAGAAAGCAGCGGACGACATGCCAGAACTGCTGGCGGTTCAGGCCGAGAGCAATCGAGTGGGAGGCTCCCGGAAGGATCACAAACTCCCGGTCAGGCACGGGGAGCTTCTTAAAGAAGTTGAGCAGATCCTCCTCCGTGGCGATGCCGTCGTATTCCCCGCGCGCAATGAGCACCGGCGCCTGCAGTTTCAAAGGGTCGACGATCGGCAGCTTCGTGGTCATATCCAAATAGGTTCCGGTAGGAGCGCTGTCGCCGAACTTCAATTCCGCATCTGCCATGGCTTCGGCAACCGCTGGGTCCGACGTTCCCGGCTTGTCTCGTGTGAAAATGCTGCGAATCATGTCTCTATCGCGGTGCCGCCGGTTGTGAGTGCGATAGTATTCGATGGATTCGGAGCGTTTCGAAAGAGTGGATGAACCCTGCCCGGTCCAGGTGAATGACACCAGAACCAATCGGTCGACGCGCTCCGGCTGCGCCATGGCAAAGGCGCCGACCCGCAGCGCGCCGCCGGATTCACCGTAGAGGTGAATGCGCGTTTGCCGAGTCTCGCGCGCAATCACTTCGGAAGCAGCCTTTATGTCTTCCACTCCGGAAGCTATATCGGAATTCCCCGGTCCTGTGGCGGACCGGCCATAACCCTCGAAATCCATCGTCCAGACATCGAACCCATACGCGGCGAACTTATCCATCAGCGAGTAATCACCGTGACCCGGAACTGTGAGATCGAAACTCGGTCGCGCGGAAACGGAAGAACCGTGCGCCAGAAAAAGGATGGGCTTTGCTGTCTCTCCGGGGCGCGGCGCTCCGAGCCTCTTTCGAAAAATGTAAAGCGCGAGGTCGCCTTTCTTGGCCCAGTATTCTCCGCTCCAAACCTTTTCGTTATCTTTATTATCCTTATCCTTATCCTTGTCCTTGTCCGGAGCGGGGTCTGCCGGAAGGTTGAGCGGGGATTTTTCCTTTGCGAGCGCGAGATGCGTCGAAGAGAGGGCCGCAAAACTTCCGGCAAGCGCCGGAACCGCTCGCTGCAAGAGAACCCGACGGGATAAATTTGTCTTCTTCAAACTGAGCCCCTCACTTTACCGAGCTGCTGCCTCGCCTGTCTTGACGCGCGAGGCTGATCACGCGAGATTCCGCTGCAAGGTTTCGCGATCAAGTTCATTCTCCCAACGAGCGACCACCAGCGTGGCAACTCCGTTGCCGATCATGTTGATAAGGGCTCGGAACATGCTCATAAAACGGTCAATGCCGAGAATCAGAGCCATGCCGGCCACCGGGATTCCGGGAATCACCATCAGCGTACCTACGAGGGCGATGAAAGCCGCGCCCTGCACCCCGCTGGCGCCCTTCGAAGTCAGAATTGCCACACTTAAAATAGTGAGCTGCTGCAACAGCCCCAGGTGGGTATTGGTGGCTTGAGCAACAAAGAGAGCTGCCAAGGTCATATAGATGCTGGTGCCGTCGGTATTAAAGGTGTAGCCGGTTGGAACCACCAGGCCGACCAGCGACTTCGAGCAACCCAGTCTTTCCATTTTTTCCATCAAGGTGGGCAGCGCCGTCTCCGATGAACTGGTGGCCAGAACCAGCAAGATCTCTTCCTTTATATAGAAGAGAAATTTGATAATGCCGAAACCGGCCACCCGGGCCACTCCCCCCATCACAATCAGCACAAACAGAATGCAGGTTAGATAGAAGGTTCCAATCAGCTTGCCCAACGGGCCGAGCGAGGCGATGCCGTATTTCCCTACCGTAAAGGCCATTGCTCCGAATGCGCCAATGGGAGCGAACTTCATGAGGATGCCGACAATTCTGAACACAACCTGGGTCAGGGAATCGACCAGATTCAGCATCGGCTTACCGCGCGGGCCCGCGGCGGACAAGGCGAATCCGAACAACAGCGCCACGAACAGAACTTCCAGGATGTCGCCTTTGGCGAACGCGTCCACGATGGTGTTGGGGATGATGTGCATCAGGAAATCGGTGAGACTTTGGGCTTTCGCCTGGCCGGCATAGGCAGAAACTTCATGCGCGTCCAGGGTAGCCGGGTTGGCGTTGAAGCCTCGCCCGGTCTCGACCAGATTTCCCACCAGCAACCCGACCACCAGCGCCAGCGTAGAAATAATTTCGAAATACAAAAGAGCCTTGCCGCCCACTCGCCCGACCTTGCGTATGTCTTCCATGCCGGCGATGCCAGACACCACGGTACAGAAAATCACCAGCGTAATCACCATCGAGATCAGCCGAATGAAGGCATCCCCGAGCGGCTTCATGGCAACCGCTTTGGCAGGGCTGAGATAGCCCAACGCCAACGCCAATGCCATGGCCAACAACACCTGGAACCATAGGCTGCGATAAAGCGGCTTCCCGCTGGAGGCGGGCGCGGTGGCCGGCGGAGACGCGGCAGTCAGCCTGGCGGGATTTTCCGTAATGGGGTTTTCCGTTGTCAAAACGCTCCTTCGAATCGGTGCCCGATTTGGGCCCTGATCCCCATAAAGTAGGTTCGCATCACTAAAAAAATTGGCGCCATTTGAAAAGGTCGGGCCGGTACGACCCGAGGTCTGCATACTCCACAAATTCAAGGAAATTTCCTTCTGGATCCTTGGCGAAGATCGCATTGATTCCCTTGCGAATCTCGACCGGCTGCTTGCTCATCAACTCGACTTCGTATTTTTTTAACCGCGCCGTCACCTCCTGAACATCGATAACCACAAAGGTGATATAAGCGATGCCCTGACCCTCAAAAACCCATTCGGGAACCTGGCTTTGCTGGAGAACAGTTTTCTTCGGCTGAACCAGCTTGATTCGTTCGCCGTATGGTGTTTGCAGGCGGATGATCCTGAACCCGTTCGGCGAGGTCCCAAACTCCCTGCTCATCTCAGGCGATGCTTCAGCATCGGTCACAAACTTGAGTCCCAAAACTTCCGTATAAAAATCGAGCATGCGATCCATGTCGATGCAGACGATACCCGGTTCTAAGGGCGACACCATCCGCAGGGACCAGGACTCCTTGGCGTGAGTGCTCATATGTATAGGTAAAGGTAATTCGAAAAATCGATCAGGTTACATTTTCGTCGAAACTAAGCGGCTTCCGCGTCATCGTGAAGCAGATTAGAGCAGCCCCAAATAGCAAAAGCGCAGCCAAATAGAATGCGAGATCGAAGCTGCCCGTCCATTTCACAATGTATCCGGTGGCAATCGGGACTAACGATCCAAAGATGTTGCCGCCTAACATCAAGAAACCGATCGCGACCCCCAGGGTCTCTGGATTCCACACCAGATCGTTGGTGAGGGCGAGGTTTAATGAGAGTGCGCTGGAAATACAAGCCAGAGAGATTGAAACAAGCAACAAGAGCAGATATTCGTTTCCGATCATGTTGGTCGACAAAACGACGCCTGATAACAGGATGAAGACGATCAGGAGTGTCCGGCGTTTGCCCTGTCTTATCTCTTCGCGGGTCAGGAGGCTATCGCTGAGTTTCCCGATAAGCAATCCCCACACCACTGCAAAGACGTAAGGTACAGAGGTAAACCAACTGGCTTTCACAAGCGACATGTGACGCGATTCGACCAGATAGGAAGGTAGCCAAAACAGGAACAGCAGCATGGTGTAAGCGCAGCATCCCTGGGTCAAGAACAAACCCCACATCGTCTTGCGACCCATGAGCCGAAACAACGCACCCTGAGGTGGACTAGCGGTCTTGGTCTGCGAGTCCGTCTGCGACAAAATATAATTTCGCTCTGCCTCCGGCAGCCAGGAACACTGGGCAGGGGCTCGAAAAAATTTCAGCCACAAAATTACCCAGATAAATCCCAAAGATCCCGTGATCATGAAAGACACCCGCCAACCTTCTTTCAGCAACAGCCACGCTACCAGGGGAGCTGAGAATGCGGGTCCAGCGAAGGTACCGGCATTGAAGATTGCGGTGACGAGTCCGCGTTCACCCGCCGGGAACCATTGCCTGACGACCTTAGCCGAGGTGGGAAATGAAGCCGCTTCTCCACCTCCGAGGGCTAAGCGAGTCGCCAGCATGCCCCCAAAGGTTGTGGCTACCCCCGTTAAAATCCCCGCTATCGACCAGATCGTCACTGACAAACCGTTGACCCAGCGTGTGCCAATCCGATCGGACATCCATCCCCAGAGCAAGAGAAAGAGGCAATAAGTCCACTGGTAAGAAGAAAAGAGCAGGCCCATCTTGCCCGCGTCCCAGCCAAAATCCTTCGCGATCGCGGGTGCGGCGACCGACAAATTAATGCGGTGCATGAAATTGATGAAAAGGTTAAGGAATAACAACGCGGCAATGTAAAAACGCTTCCCTGACCACAGCGAACCGGCCTTGACGCTTGCGAATTGCCCGGCTGCTGATGCGGCAAGGCCAGTGATGGGTCCGCTTGTCATAATTCCTGTACGAATGTTCTGGACTCGTCCATTCCTCAAACTGGGAGGGCTGAAATGGAAATACCTGGGAACGGGTTGATCCGGATCGCCAATGTGACCATGGCTGTCATTCGTCTTCGCCCCACCCAAAGTTCGGCATGGGATGAGGGATCGGCGGAAGATCCCAGCTCCCCGTTGCCAGTGGCCGCACCTCGCGATCGATGCGTACGTCGATAACGCTGGGCCGGCCGGACGCAATCGCCGCTTCGAGCTGCGGAGCGAGATCGCCAGGCTTCTCGACGGTTTGACCCTCGGCGCCCATGGATCGGGCCATCATCGCGTAATCCGCAGAAAACAGATTCCCGCTCACATCCGTAAAACTGGTAGCGATTTCGCGATCTTTGCCGAAGTAGCCGCGCTGTTGATCCCGTATGGCGCAATAACCGAAGTTGTTCCACACGAGCCAAACTACTGGAATCTGGTACTCGACGGCGGTAAGCACAGCGCTCGCGTTCATCATGAAAGCGCCATCCCCACACAGCGAAACGACGGGCTGATCAGGTGCCGCAAGCTTGGCACCAAGCGCGCCGGCCACGGCGAAACCCATAGACGCAAAGCCCCATGTCTGGAGTAAGGTCCGCGTCTTCCAGGCTTCGTACTCGGAGACGAGCCAATTGTGATGGATGCCAACATCCGCCAGTACAATGCCGTCAGCAGGCACTACCTTTCGCAGCTCGGCCACGGCGCGCTCCGGCCGAATCGGAATCGCATCCGAGGTGCGCGGGGGCAGAGTCGCCGCCTCCCATCGCTTCCGCCATCCGGCGATGCGTTCGAGCCACGCGCTCCGGCGGCTATCCGAGTCAGCAGCCCGGGCAGCGAGAAGCTGTTGCAGGAAGAGTTTGGCGTCGCTGATGATTCCGATCTCCGGCCTGAAGTTCCGGCCAATTTCGGCGGCGTCTATATCCACATGAATCAGCTTGCTCGGGGGGATACTGTAAGTAAAGCCGGGAAGCCAGGCACTTGTGGCGCGGTCATCGAATCGCGTCCCCAGCGCGAGGATGACGTCGGCGTTTCGGCAGGCCGCGTTTGCCATGTACGACCCGTTACGACCGGTTGGTCCCAAGCTCAGAGAATGGCGCGGATCGAAGACGCCCTTGCCGAATGGCGTAGTCGCCACGGGGATGCGAAGAGCCTCTGCCAACATAAGCAGTTCTGGCTCGGCGCCGCTTAACTCGACGCCGTGACCGGCCACGATCACCGGACGCGCCGCATGCTGCAGGAGGCGCATCGCATCATCCACGGCTGCGGGATCTGCTGCCGGTCGTGAATAATCTGAGGCTGCAGCCGGCCAATGATTATCGGCTTGCGCCGCACTCTCCTCGACGGCCTCGACAAACACGTTGAGCGGTACATCGATATTCACCGGTCCCGGCCGGCCGTTGGTCATCAGCGCGAAAGCTTGACGGAGGGCGAGAGGCAGCATGTCGGCCCGCGTCGGTTGAAAGCTGCGCTTGACGTAGGGACGAACGACGTTAACAAAATCTCCCTGGAAATATTTCCCGGTCTCCTGAAACGGACCGCGATTCCATTGCCCAGTGGGCACGTTTCCGGTGATGTTGAGCATGGCTGAGGAATCGGCGAAGGCGGCTGCGATCGCGAGGATAAGATTCGCCGAGCCCGGGCCGCACGAAGTAAACGTGGCCACGGGCTTTTGCGTGATGCGGAAGTATGCCTCCGCCATGAAGCCGGCCGCAGCCTCGTGGTGCACGGAGATGGTTTTGATCTCCTCCTGGCGGTCGAACAATCCATCGAGCAGTCCGAGAATGCCGTGACCACATACTCCGAACACATACGGCACCTTCTGTTGGATCAGGAAGTCCGCAATGTAAGCCGCTCCCTTCGATGCCGGCTTCACGCGAGCCGACTGTAGTTCGCTATCAGGCATAGGAGTTCCTCATAAATTATTTCGCGATACTGAAGCCGCCATCGAAGGTATCAGACATGCTCCAAAACATCGTCTTTACCTGCTGATAAGTTCTGATCCCCTGCAAGCCCTTCTCCCGGCCAAGTCCACTGTCCTTGAATCCGCCAAAGGGAGCTGCAGTGGAGAATTGCTTATAGGTGTTGATCCAAACCATTCCCGCATCCAGGGCTCGCGCCACTCGCCAGGCGCGTTTGTAATCAGCGGTCCAGATGCCGGAAGCCAGCCCGTAACTGATGTCGTTCGATTGCTGAATGAGGTCGTCCTCGTTATCGAATGGCATGGCGCACAACACCGGGCCGAAAATCTCCTGCTGCGCGATTTTCGATTGGTTAGTGATGCCGGTGACGATCGTAGGCATATAGAACGCTCCCTTTGCCAGACGCGGATCGGATGGCCGTGTGCCTCCAATCAGAATCTCGGCACCTTCTTGGCGCGCGCCTTCAACCATGTCCTCGACGAACTCCCGCTGCGAAAAGCTGGCACTCGGTCCGAGCTGCGCACCCGGGGCGTCGGGCAGATCGACGCGCAATGCGCGAGCTCTTTCGATGATCATTGCGATCACTTCGTCGAAAACCTTGCGCTCCACGAACAGACGCGATCCGGCGGTGCACGATTGGCCAGTCCCTTCGAAGATGGCTACAGTCGCCGCATCCGCGGCTGCCTCCAGGTTCGCGTCGGCGAAGATGATGTGCGGCGACTTTCCCCCCAGCTCGAGCACAGCCGGGATTATCTTCCGGCCAGCCATTTCCGAGATCCTTCGCCCAACCTCGGTGCCTCCCGTAAACGAGACCATGCGTACCAGGGGGTGGGTGACGAGCGCGTCGCCAATCTTGCTTCCAGCCCCTGGTACGACGTTCAACACACCTGGGGGAACACCTGCGTCCAGAGCAATCCGTCCAAGTTCGATGCCAGATGTCGGCGTGTACGAGGCGGGCTTGAGGACAACTCCGTTACCCGCAGCCAATGCCGCGGCGATTTTGTTACACGTCAGAGTAATTGGCGAGTTCCAGGGCGTAATCGCCGCCACTACTCCCCAAGGTTCGTAAACCGTCATGCTCAGGTAATTTCCCCGGGGAGGGGTGATCTCAGACCCGAGAGTCTCTATGGCGGCGGCACAGTACCGGAAAGTCGCCGCGCCGTTGATGACTTGATTCTTGCATTCCTTCCACACTTTGCCGTTCTCAAGCATTTGACACCGGGCGAGCAGGTCCGAACGCTCGATCATCAGTTCCGCAATGCGATTCAGAATTTGCGCCCGCTGGTGCGGCAACATATTGCGCCAGGCTGGCTGCCTGGCAGCTTGGTGAGCAGAGTTCACCGCCAGGTCGATGTCAGTTTCGGTGCCGGCACAGACTTGGTAGTTGACTTCACCCGTGGCTGGATTCACATGCGTGATGTGAGATGACGTGTCCTGTACCCATTCGCCTCCGATCAGGAACGGTATTGGCTTCAAATCCGCGGCGGTCGACATTCCAAACTCCTAAACGGTTATTACGGTTTCAAATCGCCGAGAGCGGAGAGCAGTCTCAAGTGCTCGCCTTTTACGGTTCTGCGATCGCTCAGAAAATAAGTTTCAATGCGAACTGAACTTCACGGCTGCTGGTTGAAGTGGAATCAAGAACGCCAGCTGCGGGGTTCGGGACTCCGCCCTGGTCGAACAATGTGTTGTTGGCTAAAGGCGGGTTAAAATTTGTGCGATTGAAGATATTAAAAATCTCGGCACGAAATTGCACCGTGAAACGTTCAAAAATCTTGGTGTCTTTGATTACGGAAAAGTCGAAGTCAACCAGGCCGGGGCCGTAAACCGAGTTTCTTCCGCTATTTCCGAGCAGGTTCGCACATGTGCCCAAGATAGGATTGCCATTATCTCCGGTGAAGGGCGCACAGTTGGCTGCAATGGCCGGAGTTGCGACCGGCAAAGCAAAGCAATTTAGTTTGATGTAGCCGTTCGGGTTACCCGGATTAACCGGGGCTGAACAACCCGATCCGGTGAGGCGGTCTGGATAGCCGAACGGAGCCGAGTCGAGCAGTCCCAGCGGATCTCCACCGATCAATGGAGTGAAAGGCAGTCCGGTTTTTATTTGCATAATGCCGCCCAGCTGCCATCCCTTTGCCGCCCAGGCAAGAGGGCCTTCGAAGGAATCGGAGGTGGGGATGCTCCAGAGATAATTGATAGTCAGGTTGTGGGTAATGTTGAAATCGGCGGGGCCGCGGCGGTACTTAGGAAGGAAGTAAAAAAGTCCCGGGATCGAATTCAGGAATGAATCGCTGGCGATCGAGCCATCTCCTCCATCGATGGCTCTGCTCCAGGTATAGCTGCCCTGCATCTGGAAGCCATGGCTCATTCTCTTCTCAACTTGCACTTCCATACCGTCGAAGTAGGAATCGTTGTTCCATTGCAAAGTATCCATGCGACCGATCGCGGGGCTAATCGGTAACGCGGTTCCCGGCAGCGGCCAGAGGTAGGGTGGCGTAGTGCCGTTAATGGGCTGGGTTGAATTGATATCGTCGGCCCGGAAGATCATGTGCACGCCGCGCGATCCCACGTAGGCGACGCTTGCCGTGAGATTCGGGACTAGTTCGCGCTGTATATTCAAGTTCCACTGCATCAAGTAATTACGTTTGGGATTAGGCTGAATATACGGGATACGCAGGCCCAGATTGCTGGCCGCATTGGTGGCAAGAATGTCGAAGGCGCCGGTGGGAAACGAACCCGCCGGGAGATTGCTCGCTGTGCCATTTTCGGTGAAAGGCGCAGTATTGGTTGCGAACTGCCCTAACAAATAAGGAAGCGGAAGGACGTCGAAAATGGCGAAGCCGCCGCGGACCGAAGTCTTGCCATTGCCGAAAGGATCCCAGGCAAAACCCAGTCGTGGCTCGAAGTTTCGATAGGTCGGGTTTTGAAAGACTGATTTACCGACAATAGTATCCGCAAAAGTCTGGTTAAACGGGCTGTGCAAGGCCGACAAGTGGCCCTGGGCTTCCGAAGGAACCGTTGACATCTCGTAGCGCAGTCCCAGGTTCAACGTCAGAGTTGGCTTTAAGCGCAGGTCATCTTGGATGTAGCCGCCGAAAATGCTGGAGCGAAAATTAAAATGAATGAAGGGTGCGCTGGGAAGCGGAGCAGTAAGAACAATCGGATTATTGGTTAGAAATCCGTTGCTGGCGGGATCTGCCAGCGAGCCGAATGCGATTTCACCGGCCGGAGCAGGATCGAAAGCGTTCAGTTGGACTCGCTCCACGGCAAAGCCCATTTTCAGACCGTGAATTCCTCGCGTCCAGAAGAGGTCGTCGTAACCCTGATACGAATTCTCGAAAAAGTCGAGACGCTCGATCTGGTTCAGGCCCGGCTGGGCGGATACCAAGCCCGACACGTCGATTTGCGGGTTGTCAGCGCCGGGACTTTCCCCCAAAGCTGGATTTGCAGCCAGAGGATTAATGGCCTTCTCGCCCTGCGCGGTATGAAGCGACCGGTTTAACCCGAAACGAGCAGAATTTATTAACTGAGAACTGAAGATGTGGGTTTCTTCGAGCGCAACGTAGGCCCTCCCGGTTGAGTTTCCAACGAGCACGTCGTTCGCCGGGTCAGGCTGGGTAGCTGTGGCAAAGTCGTACTGGTAGCTTCCGAACATACTGTCCTTATTCGAAAACTTGTGGTCCAGCCGGGCCGTGCCGAAATTTTCGGAGGTAATATGCGGTGCCGTAAATGAATAAGTGCCTTGATCTCCGTTGCCGATAAGACCCGCGTTCGGCAGGCCCCACAAACCGAGGTAAGGCAGGACTGACTTATCAATTCCAGTCGCGGGATCGGGGTTGAAAGCCCCGGAAACCTGGTGCGTCGTGCAACCGCCGGGTCCAGGTTGCGGGATGGAACAGAGCACCCCTTGGCGGACTGCAGCCGAAGGAACAATGGCCTGGGACGTGATTCCTTGATTCTCGCGCAGTCCCTCGTAATCCGCGAAGAAAAAAGTGCGGTCCTTCACGATTGGACCGCCCAGGGCAGCTCCAAATTGATTGCGCCGGAAGGCCGGGATCTGCGCCGGATCAAAAAAATTCCTGGCGTCGAGCGCGCTGTTTCGCAGATATTCGTACACATCGCCGTGGTAACTGTTATTCCCTGATTTGGTCAGGGCGTTGACTACGCCGCCGGAGGTGCGTCCATATTCCGCTGAATAGTTGCTGGTAAGGACAGAAAACTCCTGAACTGCGTCCACACCCAAGGTGGAGCCTTCCACGCTTCCCGGGCCACCGTTGGTGTAGTCGTTCACGCTGATACCGTCGATGCGGTAATTGTTCTGGGTGGGGCGCGTACCGGAGATCGTCATTTGTACCCCGTAGCCCCGGCGAGCCCGATCCGGCCCCCCGGTATTCGCCTGGATTGAACCGACCGAGTCCACCCCCGGTTGCAGCGTTGCCAGGGAGGTCCAATCGCGCCCATTCAACGGTAGTTGTGCAACAGCTTCCTGACCGACAAAACCGCCGACGGTGGAGGTCGCCAGGTCCACCGAAGGGGCCAGGTCTTGCACTTCAATGGTTTGCGTGACTTGGCCAACCAGCATCTTCACATTGAGCAATTGCTGCGCACCGACCGTCAAGGTCACGCCTTTCTGCACGGTGGTTGCGAATCCTGGAGCGGTCACGGTGACGTCATACTGGCCCGGCAACAAATTGGGCGCCGAATAAAACCCCGCCGAGTCGACGGTAACGGACCGAACCTCATGAGTACCCTCGTTCTTAATCAAGATCTGGACGTTGGGTATGACCGCGCCCGAGGAATCACTCACTGTGCCCGTGAGGGTTGCGCCCGAGACTTGGGCGCGGGCACGCAGGGGTAACATCGCAAAGAGGATGACTGTCAATGCAACAAGCGCGGTAGCATGTTTTTCCGGATTTCGATTGCGCACGGTGGTACCCCCTCATCTCTCTTCAGAGCGTTACGCATCAGATCACACCCAAAGGTCGGTGCCGACACCCATCCACCACCGGCAATATCCAGTCCGATTAGCAAATTTTTGCTTCGGTCCGAGTGAGATATAATCTCACCGCCAGGGGAACTTAAAGTTTTCCACGACCGCGGCAGGAACCCTAGATGGTTCGGCAATGGAAATCTTGTGGAATCGCCAAAAGAAATCTTAAGAATTTATTTATTCCATGGTAATGGGAACTCCTGTCAAGCATTTGTATGAGTTCGGGCCCTTTCAGCTGGACCCCCCAGAGCGCCTGCTCCTCTGCGAGGGGCAGCCTGTCCCAATGCCGCCCAAGGCGTTTGACCTGCTGGTTGTGCTGGTGGAGAGGGGGGGACATCTCGTCGACAAAGACGAATTGCTGAAGATTGTCTGGCGCGGCTCGATCGTTGAGGAAGGCAATCTTTCGGTCACGGTTTCGTTCCTCCGGAAAGCCCTGAACGATGATCGCGGCCTGCATAAATACATCGAGACGGTGTCCAAACGGGGATATCGTTTTGTAGCCGATG
>Ga0210393_10002149_pt1 | contig 16361 bp, 16 predicted proteins | sample IncBWC27OmetaG_FD_160068 | JGI IMG/M metagenome (GOLD analysis project Ga0210393, IMG submission 160068) | Forest soil microbial communities from Barre Woods Harvard Forest LTER site, Petersham, Massachusetts, United States - Inc-BW-C-27-O ... | reverse complement strand
GAACGTATGTGGCGTCTATCCTCGACGCACTCGCAAACAGTAACCCATCTCGTTTCACAATCACCCTCCCCCGCACCCTTTCACATTCTCTTATTTCATCTATTTTTATTCATTTGATATGATCTCATTTTTTTTTTCTGTTGGACTTCTCATTTTGGGCCCCCGCACGCGCGCCGCGATCGGCTATGTTCATATTGATGATGACGCATCGGCATCGATGATGATGATGATGATGATGGATGGGGGGGGCCCTTACAGGTTTGGAGGCGTCGCGCGCTCCATATTCAAAATCGCACGCGCGCAGACTGAAACGCAAGGAGAAGGAGGAGCTCGCCGGCGGCGGCTTGGGAGTGCTACAGGCGGCCCTTCCATCCATCGTGCCAACGCCAACGCCAACGCCAACCACCGCCAGCGCTCGCGAGGCGTCCGAGTCGTCCGCGGGCAAACGAGTAGACGCCCCCGCGGCCGCAGGCACGCCCACGCCCGCAGCCACCGCCTCCGCCGGATGTGGGGCGTCTGCGAAACTCGCCGCCAAGCCCAAACCCTCCGTCGTGCCAGATCATCGGGGGACCGCGCCGCAGCCAACACAGAAAACACGACTGGGTCAGATAGGGGAGGGGAAGGGTGCGCCCCTCACTAGGTCGCAACGGCGACGTGCCCTGTACGACAAACCTTTTATTGCCATCCGTCCGTCGTCTTACATTCGTAACTGAGGCGATGGGTCTCTCCCTTTTTCTTCTTTTTTTTTAATTCTCCTCTTTGCTGCGCAGGAAAGTCGAGCGTTTTCGCCAACCGCTGATCCGTTCAAACCCCGAGTTTGCTGCAAATCCATTCGAAACCATCCGAACTCATGCCCGCAATACGCTCGTCCCGCACTTGCCGACAACGTAACCAATAGGCCGCGGCTGATATCGTGCGTTGGGCATCGGCAGTCGGCACAACGTCATACCCCACATTGGTTTCAGCTTTTGGCGGCAACTTGGCTGGTCCCCTATCTTCCTATTGTCTCTACGATCATTATCCGACCCCCGCTTGCGGACGTCGTAATAGCAATGTTTGCAGCTGCGGACCTTGTTTGCATTAGAATTACGTAGTGGGTATACATTTCCCTATCAGACATATATGCGTTTTGTAAGTTGGTTATGTCCAAGTGGAGAAGACGGGTAAAAAATGACAGTGTTTCCAAGCGTTGACGTGCCTCAGAGGTTACAGTTTGAGGCGTTCGGCGTAGTTAGTCATCCTCGCCAGCATGGTCCATGCCCGCGCTCCATACGGTGCTGCCGCTCCCACCCCCGCTGGTGTGTGAATGCCGACTGCCAGACTTGCGGCGAGGCAGGATCTCTGTAAAGCCACTGTTACCCCCCTTAGCCATCTCCGCTCTAAGAAGGTACTCCTGCGCATCAAGCGCGGCAAGCGACTCCTCTGCTTGCGCCTGAACGAGCGTGTCATGAGTGAGATTGGCGGGATTCCCGTGCGATACCGCAGGGGAAGAGGTGGGCGCCAACTGGGGGGGTGCAGTCGAACGACGGAAGAATGTGAAGCGGGAGGTGAGCGAAGGGCTCGCCACACTCTCCGCCGCTGTGGAAGGCGTCTCCGGAGTCAAGTAGGTCTCCTGGAGCGATGGCGGCGCCCGGTCGGGAGCCTTGTCGATGCCCATGAGTTTCATCGTCGCATTGAGCCGCTCGCGTTCCCTACGATCTTCGTCGTCCTCTTGCGTTTCGAGTTTGCGTGCGCCGCTGACGCTTCCGGGTTTGAGCGTAAGGGGCCGCAGGTGGGAGTTTGCGTCGGGCTTCTTGTCCTTGTCGCCGCTTACGAAAGAGGAGAAGGTACGCCAGTCAAAGGATAACGAGCGGCGGTTTGAACGCGACGAAGGGGGGGAGTTGTCCGGGGGCGGCGGTGAGTTGAACGTGGTCAGTTTTTCGACGCGCTGAGGGGGATTGGAATTCGAGCGGGCAAACATCGTGTTTCGTCGCTTGGGCTTCTGATCAATCTCGGCGGACAAGGCCGGAGACGCGGTCGTCGCGGTCGGGGTCGCTGGCGTCTTTACTTCATAATCGGCGGCCAGGACATGCTCAAACCCTTCCTGGGCAATAATCCTGTCGATAATCTTGGACGCGTATAGAGAGAGAGCCTTGTTTGCGTCTTTGAGAGATTTGATCTCGTTTCGCAGACTGTCCACTTCATTAAGGGACGTCGACCGCTCCATTCCACGATCCGCCGCGGAAACCTTCCTAGATTCGGACGAGCCTTTCTTTCCGCGTTTGTCCCTCGGCGGCCCAGAGACGTCCACCGTTTGACCTTCCAAAATGTCCTTGTTCTCGGCCCTTCCCAGCTCAGCTGCCAGGTCGAGCCCGGGTCCGGTGATAGGCAATCCAGCGAGGGACTCTCCTCGAGGTGCGGGGGAACGATTACGACCGTGACGGCTGCGCTTGCTGCCTCGGTTCGACCCCTCTCTCCCCAGGGACCCGTCCTCGTCCGAATCGTGCATGAGATCACCGTGATCAACGCCAAAATCGGTATGCAACTCGTCCTCATCTGGGTGTTCGTCGACCGTGCCCAGTTGGCTGCTGTGTGCGGCACTTTGCATACTTTGAACATCACCCATGTCGTCCGTCTGACCATCTTCGTCGCCAAAGTTGGACCTGTCCCCGCTAACCTGCCTGAATAGGTCATACTGTCCACTTAGGGTCTTTTCGCGAAGGAGAATGTTGTAGCTTTCGTTCTCCTCCTGAAGTTGGTTGTTTACTCGCTTCAAGTCGACGAGCTGTGTCTGCAGAAGGACGAGCGTGTTCTGGAGCGACGCGTAGGATGTGGATAGCGTAGACAATTCCAGCCTCATCGCTGTCATCTCAGCCGGCTCCGCGTGAGGATCGTCATTCTCTTGAGAAGAAACGGACGGCTTGGTTGCTTCCTCTTCCTCTTCTTCTTCTTCAGGGTCGGATTCCGGCATTTCCGGTACAGTTGACGAGGGTGATATCGTTGCCTGTTTCCGCACTTGTGAGAGAGACTGAATACGGGACTTGAGGTGTTGCTCATTGTCATAGAACGCCTGGCGCTCCGCCTCGAAGGTAGAAGTCTTTGGAAACACGTGTTTACCTCCATCGCGCGTCACGCCGAACATGAAAGGCCCACCTGTTCGTTATATCTTCTGTGAAGATCACGCTTCTCCTTTTCCAGCTCGCGAACCTGCGCTCTGAGCTTCTCTGCAACTTCGATGCGGGCAGACATTTCCTCTTCCATTCTAGCCTGCTCGGTGTAAAATTCATATAGACGCGACTCTGCCGTGTTCAAGGCTGTCGACAAGTTGGCATTTTCCTCGGTTAACGTCGTGATAGTCTGGTCCTTGTTCTGCAATTGAACAAGGAGCTACGGATACTTTGAGCGATAGTGCATGGCAGTCAAAGAACGCGACCACACACCCGCTCTTTCTCTTCCGTCTCTCGCTTGAGAGAAGCAGCCAGCACCTCCGAGGCATCTTGGCTAGCTGGTGGAGGTGTTGGGCTCTTAAGGGCCGTACGCCGTGGAGAGTTGAGCGAAGCAGAGACACGAGGATTGATTGCAGAGCGAGCTGTAGCGCCCTTTGTGATGTTTGTAGTATGAGGATGGGAGGATATAGACGAGGAACGGCGAGGAGAACCAGCGACCTTTTGGGCAGCAGATGACATTCTATGGATATTCTATGAGGCCGGGCTGCATGCGGTTGCCTGCAGGATCGATCGAGAGGCGGTTGCTTGATGATCACGTGCACGTCCGCCATCAAAGCCATGGATCATGCATCATTGACCAAGGGGTGATGGAGGGCGAGTGCGACTTTGAACAATTTCAAACCGAAACCCTTGATGAGGTAAAAGGCTCCTTTGGATTAATACGTCCAGTCATTTACTTACCTTACGAGCAGTTATTGAGCACAGCGCGATCCACTTGTTCAGTTTTTTTTTGCTTGTTTGGGAAAATTACATTGTCTCATGTTAATCAAAACACAGCCGCAGCTCCTACTGGGATCCCCACTCCGCCGCATTCCGGACACTCTCACTTGTCTTCCCTTCATCGGGGAGATGTTGTGGAGATACAGGGCCCTTCAGGCTCGGGAAAAACACATCTCCTCTACTATCTTATTTGTTCCTGCATACTCCCTCTTCGCTTCGGTGGCTGGAACAAGATCTCCGTTGTGTTTGATACAGATGGTACTTTCGATGTCCACCGCCTTCAAACATTGCTCCGCATGCGGGTCCCCCACAGCTTCCCTTCTAACGAGAACAATACGGAGCAGATCATCTCCATTGCTCTCCGCAATGTCCACATATTCCGGCCAACGTCCTCACTACAGCTCGCTGCTGGCTTAGCCAATCTGTCATCTTACCACAGCCGTTGTCTTCCCACGTCCGAAATCGCCCTTCTTGCTATTGACTCCGCCCGTAGCTTTTACTGGCCAGACCGCTTTGCTGCTGAACGGTCGCATTTAATGACGCCACCATCCAGAACCTTAAACAATCCCCTTCAAGCTATTCTGACAGCATTGTGGAGTTTTCGTCGATCCCACTGTCCCGTCGTCGTTATCCTTAATTGGGGTCCAAGCCCTATTTCGGCGGCAGGTAATGTCCCGGCTTTTGGAACGTTGGTGAATCGGGCCAGTTCGTTTCCGGATCCCGGTTACGCCAGCCCTTTCTTGACCCGTCAAATCATTTTGGACTTGACTTGTGTTGTGCCTTCTTCCCACAATGTGGTAGATGAACAAGGGATGGTCCCCCCGGCACGGCACATTAGCATTCACGTACATACCAAGACTGCCGTCAATCATATCGAGCTACTACATATGCAAATTAACCCTGAACAAGTCATCATCACCATGGCAGACGTTACACATGACACAGACAGCGAAGAGCAATAATAAGAAAGGTTTAATATTGTAGCGGTACGTGCAATTATAGTACTATCGTAAGGGTGTAAACTAACAGACCATGCCTCTATTTAGTGCTATGCATTAATCCTACTGGTATGGCTAGTAGTACTATCGGAGATACAATTATCCGTGCGAGGTTATAGCGAGTAAAAAGCGTAATAAATATACTACCTGTCCAAATGAAGTGACTCTACGGTACTCAACCTATGATGTACCGGCCCATTCTGTGCCATAGATCTTGTCCAACAGAGTCCGATAGGCCTCTTCTGTTGCCTTCCTTCGGACGTTGCCCTTGGTGGCTGTTCTAGGCAATGAACCCTTTTCTACGATCAATATCATATCTGTTGAAGTGATCCGCTCGTGCAAGTATCTTCTAGAGTGAAACTGTCGGGTCCGGCGGAGAATTTCCCGTTTCAACTTGGGCTGTGGCATATCCGAACTCGTCTCGATGAACAACGCTGGTGATGGGCGACCGTTGCCGACGACGACACATTCAGTTACCAGGTCACAACAAGTTGCGCGAACGTTGTCCTCGATGGCCCTGCAAACCTGTCAACTATGGTTATTACGAGGGACGAGCGTGATACGTACTTGGTATCACAACGGAGGCTGTTTTCACTCTTGATCCAGTCATCGTCTCGGCCCTTGGAAAGATAGCAGCCGGGCCGGACCTCTTGGAATAGATCTCCTGTATGGAAGTGTCCATCGGCAGCACGCAAATACTTGTCCGGGCAGTCCGGTGAGTTCGCGAGGATGACAAGTTCGAGTAGAGGCGCGTCAACTGAGTGTTCTGCCGGCTTGGTCCCTGCTACAGATTGCGATGCAATTGGAAGGAACGCGTATGACATCTCGTCAAGAGGTTGAAGGAACATATCGGAACCCCTCGTTGACAGAAGCATAGCACCACATTCCGTGCTACCAAAGAGATTCTCGTGGGAAATCAGACACGGTTGTACCGGAAATAGATATCAAACTCACACGTAGCCTGATTCCATTCGCATGCGCCCATTCTTCCTCTTCCCGGGGAAGTGCTAATCCGCTGTACAGCGCATCGTCGAGAGTTTGCATCAGCGCCAGGAGCCTCGGGTTTTGCCGAGAGTTACGAAGATGCTGGGTGAGGAACGTTGCAAACTGGTTGAGGCGGTTTACACCACAGTTTCGAATCATCAAGGATAGTTCATTCGATGAGAATGCCTGCTTTGAGGGCTGGACTGTACAGGCGCCATGCTGAAGAGAGCCAAGCAACACTGATAGATGGACGTTTCAGTACGATCAGATCGGATGATCCTGACCCGATGATACTCACTGAATGTCTGTGCGATGTGGCACATGCTCCCCCTGAAAGAGGTTATCCAATTGTCAATTGGACGCAAAAGGTATAAACTCGAACCACTCACATCCACACTGTGACATCCTGATTGCGTTCAGTTCGACCGCTGGGTTTCGAAATTTGATGCGATTTTGTGACAGCGGAATCGAGCCAGGACGAGCTGCAAGGTACGAGCTTTGGGGTTCCAGAAGTGGAACCACTTGTATGGAAGATGAAGACGGTGTCACCCTCCCTGAGCGTGGGAAGGCTTGGAAGGGGTGCATCATGGGAATCGATGTCGTAAATTGTGGTGGGAGCTCGATGTGTTGGGACCGGACAACTTTTGAGAAGAGTCTCGAATGACGGGTCTACAAGAAGCGCGCGAGCATTTGCTTTGCTAAGCAGTTCGTAGACGACGTCAGGGTTGGGTAGTCGGATGCTGAAAAGTTGCGGGATGTAACCAGCACGCGAGAGCCCGTAAATGTGTAAAACGTCGATGTAGCTCGTGCCATTCAGCCTATAGTAAAGATAGATTATTGGACGTCGAGCGGTAAAAATGGGGCAAAGAATTGACTGACCACATGCCGATGACAGACCGTGGAGGAATGCCATCGAGCGCAAGCACACGAGCCCAATGCCTTGCGGATAGCTCGACATCGAGGAGAAATTGCATGTATGAGACGGGCTCCCATGCTGCTACGTCACCAGACTCTGAGAGGGCGCGAGGCACATAAAAGGCGGGCGAAGAGGCAAAACGGGAAGCACTAGTCTGGAGCACCGAAAGGTGGGACCTGAGAGTGTGGGTGCGAGCCATAGGGATGGCGGGGTAACTATGGGGGTCGGTAGGATCATCACACCTTTATATATTCGTCTGCCACGCGCCATTTCACGGCGAACAGCTCGGGGCAGGCAAAGCGATGAAACTTGTGGTCTCTCGCGCCGTCGCCAGGGCAGGCGGCGGTTAACTTAGGTGTAGATTTTTGATCCATTACGCGAGATTCGAGCGTCTAGCAGCCAATCGGCAGGCGGATCTCCGGGCGCTCCAGGGTGCTGCCATTCATGGGAGACGGTGTTGAGGATTGAGACTGAAATGAACGACCATCAACGCTAGACGACCTGGGAAGAAACTCAAAACAGGCGTCGGGATAAGCCAGCCGGAATTGATTCATTTCGCGGGAATGGGCGATTCCACAATTTTTTGCGTCGGTAAAGTGACCGAGAGCGGAAGTGGACGTCAAAGTCGGGCCTGGGTTGTGCACAATTGATGAGGATCGCAGGGATTGTGGTCGATAGTCCGCCACAGAACTGGAGTGGCGAGTTTCATGAAATCAGCGTGCCTTTCGGACTGGCGCCTGCCGAGTAGATCGTAAGACCGGAACGCACTCACAGCCTGTCGAGAGATATGCGATGTACACGGGATCTACGTTCCATCCTCCGAGCCTCTGTCCTCTCCGAGTTTTGCTCAAATACGATCAAATTGAAGATGACTCATGACAAGACACGTTTTGTTTTGTTGTGTGGGTGGCAGAGTGCCATCGGACACAGGCGGAAATAGACACGAGGCGACCGGCCACTTGAACCGAGGCACCGCTGCCGCCAGCCACGTTTCCCCTGCGACTCTCTCACGCCGGCCGTGGCCCTTTTCCAGCAGAGCGGGATCCATGAATTTGAGAAAAGAAAATAAATTTAATACAGTAGTACAGTATAGATTGGTGGCGCCCAAGCGAGGTTGTAGTTTCATGCTAAGCCAAGTGAAAATCTCGCTTGAGGTTGCGGAGGGACTGGCCGAGTGCGGCAATACCCGCCGCGCGGACAGGGGCGACTGACTGTATGCGCACAGTCCCGCGGGCTTGTTGGCTGTCGCTGTCTCCACCCGAATTACCGCACCCGTCTCCCCGTCCCGTCCAACATTGCGTTGCCTCGACTTCTTTCCGCCATAGTAGTCTGCCTCGTGGTTGATGTAAGGCTTTCTTCAACCTTCCCTCCTCCACGTGTTTCTTTTTTTCTTGATCCCTTTCTCACCCGCCTCTCCACAGCCCACGTACACGGTGTCATAACACCGTCTTCTCCTCAAGCCTGACCTCTGTCCATGCTTTGGAGTGTCGGCCGTGGCAGCAGGCAGTCTCACCATCAGCTCGTACTCTCTCTGGCGGATCTTTTCATTCCTTCATCTCCACACCCTTCCCTTCCCGTCACATGCCTGAGATCGTTTACTCTTTCCCGACGGAGGGTGAGGCCAGTTCCCGTGCTATCCGACAGCGACCACCCAAATGCGTCCGACAGTCCTTCCCCAAACCCTTCGCGACTCACCGAACATCAGTCAGTTGCACCACCCATCCACGATCTCCCTTTCGAGCACCCCTCATTTATGGGGAGTCTACGCCTTCGGTCCACTGCCGCTCCATGCCCAGGGAAGAAAGTCATGAACGACCTACCAAACCCCGACTTGCTCCGCGCATTCTCCGACAGTCGCAAGGTATCGAGGCTTGCCCAACAGATGATATCCACTCCCCGCCCCCGCAGAGCACTTCTCATCCTAATTGCCGCACATCATCACGGTTGTCAGTTGGGAAGGGATGTATACGAGGCAGTGGCCCATCGACTCGCCGATGCTCGAGAATGGAGGTTAATACCCGCTCTGGCTCTTCTTCAAAAACGTCAATTGGGACGTCACACCACTCGCCTTCTAGACTGGTATATTCGTGCGCTAATCGAACTGTCGCGGTTTGCACGCCTGGATCGCGTCTTTGGGCTGTTCAAAGAAGAAGGTCTCTCCCCGAACCGAAGGACATATCATCTTCTGTTATCTGGCCACCTCCGCAACCGAGATATCGGCAAGGCCATGGATGTCATTCAACAGATGTTGAAAGCAGGATTCGCCATCGATGCACGCACCCAGGCTACTGTCATCTCTGCATACCGCACCCTAGGTCCAGATGTTGTCGTCCAGACACACGCCTTGAATGCGCTGAAAGATGCAGATGCCAATACATCTACACGTATTTTGAATGCCCTGCTTCAATTCTCAATAGATACCCGCGATACAGAGCGTGTTTTATCTCTGATCCGTCATTTCGATTTCGGACCGTTCGACGTGTCCCGGCTGTCGCGTGGTGGGTGCCCCGTGCGACGCGAAGGAGAAGACGCTACCCTTTCAGACCTCATCCGCTCATCAAGTTTGAGTCATGCTTCCCGTCGTATTCTGCCCGACATCGCTACATACACCATTCTTCTTTACCACCTAGCAACCCACGGCGACCTCATTTCCGCACATGGCTTGCTAGAACAAATGGAACGCTCCGGTCTTAATCCCGACAGTTGCTTTGTCGCAGCCCTCATTCGCTTCTACTTTGTCGTCGGTCGGCCTAGTGCCGCCATAGATGTTGTCTCAGTTGTGTGTGCGGACATCAAGGGCTTTCAAGCCGTGTTTGAAGGCCTACATCTCGCATTCGAACCTCAAGAGCGGTCACCCCTACCTCGCGTCTTACCTAAACCCACTATCGGGATTCTCAATGCGCTAGCCACTGGCCTGTTACACCTACGTGGCATCGACGGATTGCAAGCCTGCCTGCGCTTAATGCAGATGTGCCAGGTAAATCCTGATCATCAAACCAAAAGCATTCTGGAATCCCACCTCATCAATGCTGAAGGGCTCACCATGGCTGACATCGCTCGTGAGTCCAAAGAGATTTCCTTGAACAACCACTCGCTGCCAAGCCTCTCTCGATCTTTTGCTGCTGGTCTTCATTGTCACTTTCGAAGTGCCAAGCGATCGGGCTGGAACAACACTCCTCCGTCACCCCTTGCCCAGACATCTGCTGTGGGAAAATCCTTTGACCCAGCTGCCGGCATTCACCCCGTTCTCACCTCCCAGATCGCCCATATTCAGCCGACCATCCAGTCTCTGAAGGATCGTGGTGTGCTCGCGGATCGTCGGATGTTCGCCCTCCGGATTCGATACGAGGCTGTGATAAAACGCGACATGAAAGCGGCCAAGAAAGTACTCCAAATAATGCTTGATCGGGGATTGCATCCTACCGAATATCATTATGCCGCGCTGATGGAAGGTTATGCCGCAACTGGCGAATTGGCCGCAGCGGAGGCCGTTATGAACGCTGCGGAGAGAGGGGGGACGAGGCCTAATTGTGTCATGTACACCATCCTTATCGTGGGTTATGCGCGCTGGAAGAACCCTCATCGGGCCATGCGCGTCCTCCGGCGCATGGTAGCTACGGGTATCAGACCTGATATTCCAGTCATAGACGCCATGACAAGTGCGTTCTTTGCAGTCGGAGCTTATCGCCTCGCACGCCAAACTTTGCTTAGTTTGTGGCCGTCGGTTGCGCCCATACCACATGACTTTGAGCGAGTGTCTCGCAAGACGCTGGTGTTTCATCTACGGAACCTGTACGATGACCACAGGTTATCGAAGGAGCTGTCACATCGCGAACGCCGTAGACTTATTGCAAAGTTGAAGGAATTGTCAAGGATTTGGTTCTCGACGGAGGAATCGCGAACGGACTCGCAGCAGGAGACCTTGATGTATGTTAAGAGTCATGGTACATTACGACGTGAATCATCACAATCACATTCATCATGAAATCTAATTACTCTATTAATGCGTGGAGACGAGGGTGTTGTGAGTATGAGTACAAATGCGAGCAAGTAATCGATCTGCCCAATTGGCGGGAGCATGAGTCATTTGATGAGCGTGCTATCACCTTACCCACTAGTATGGACTCAAAACCGTGAGTCTAGAAGAGCCAGTGCTTCTCTCACCCCGACCGCGTGCACCTCGCGAACCGATCGTGTCCGGGACCGGGAGCACCGAACGAGCTCTTCGTCAGACGCTATGTGCGGGGACGAACATGCTGAACGTTCCCGCTCCTTCATGTGATAATGTGAATGCGGATCGGACAGTAGAATAACGTCATCATCCACGCCCGCAGCTGGTCGCTCCTGCGAGGAAACCGGAGAAGAGGTTCTCTCTGGTGTGATCGAGCCCGGCGGGGGGGAAATGACCACGGTGGGACCTGTACACTTGGACCTCCGCGCCACGACTTCCGCCAACAGTGTCAGGTCGGCGAAAGAGACGTTTGGATGCGATTTCAATTGCCGCCAGGCGTCGCTTGTCGGGATGGTCTCCGCTGGGTTACCGCCCTCTCGGGCCAGGTTCGAATCTAAGCCGTCCGTGTGTTTAGTGCCACGGGGACAATCTGCACACGGGCCGCCGGCAGCCAAAGACTCGCCGACGGCGGCACAAAACGCTTGTCCAAACACGTCATCCGCGCACGCCAAGCAGTTCGATGGATCGCCTGAGCATTCCGCTGAGCTCGTTGGTGTGACTTGTGAAAGGCTGTTGGAGAGAGGAACAACAGGGAACAACGATCTGAGAGGTCTCACTCCGGGACGCCGTCGAAGGGGAACTGGGGGTTGGTATGGTGGGAGGTTGTCCAGGATAGACTGTGCGCCTATCGGGGGCGCGGGAGGCAACTCGACGGGAGCCAAGGAAGCTGTCGCTTCCGTACCTTCCGTCTTGAATGAGGTGGTAGGAGCATTGAGAGCCAGCTCTCGGCAAACACAGGAAGTGCCATCTGTGCAAAGACCGCATTCAAAGGTCCCCACCATAGGATGAGTACTACTGCTGAACACCGAGCTTTTGGGACCAGATGGGAAGTCGAATATACTTTCGAGAGTGGTGACCGTTGGTGAGAACATGACATTGGCTTGAGGGGGGGATAGTGTTTGGAGAGGGGCCAGCCCATTCTCTGATGAGATAACCGAACTCGGAGAAGAGGCTAGAGACGGTGTGGGTGGCGTCAATGTCATGGGAGTGGATGTAGGAACACGGAACGTGGGGGGTGTCTTGACGGCGTCGAGCTTACTCTTCTTGTTCGGTGGATCTTGATCGTAGGGACAAGCGGATGCGTCGTCCCTCCATCTCTTATTTTCGTCGGACTTTTGTGCCAAGTGGTCACGCTCGTAAGTGGCAATCGTCTCCTTGAGTTGGACATTCTCCGCATGGAGGCGGTCATTTTCCTCCTTGAGACGCTTGGCCACGGATTGAAGAGCGACGTTACGTTCGATCTCGCCTTGTTCGTAGAGCTGGATGCGTGCTTGAAGCTCAGCAAGCTGCGATTGCTTGCGCTCTCTGAAGGCGCGTTGCGCGACTCTTCCGGTTATACCAAGTTAGCACGTCACGCTTCAAAAGTACCGACAGAAGTCCCATACCTGTTCTGTACGCGCCGACCGTTGACGTCCAGTACCTAAACCCAAACCGTTTGAGTATTACCGAAGACTAATGGTGTTGTAAAGTTATTACATCGTTTTGCGGGATAGATGCTGAAGCCAGATCCCTCTTCGGCTTACGGCCAGGTTTGGGCTTCGCAGGTATAACCCATTCTTTGGAAGCTGGTAAGCAGGATTGCCTCACATTAGCGAAAAAAATTGGTAAAAAAAAATTGAAAAAAGACGGTAAATACCAGTTGCCCACAGAGTCGACGAAGAAGAAATGACTGGGGATGGTGGCTGGGGAGGCATTTCTGTGGGAATAGGATGGGATGTTGGGTGAGATGGACTTTATTTGGTGGTCACCGGTCACTAACTGATAAGATTGACTCGGCAAATCGGACCACGCTTCGGGCCAGCGTCCGAGTCGATTTCTCACGTCTGGTCCACTTTCCCTTCCCTGCAAGTCTAACATACAATCCTAGGACAACACCAGACCCAGCGCGGCCGCAGTACGTCCATATTAATGCTCATATCTACGGCTACAAGTGCAGACAATGGGCCCTTTTCTCACGGTTCAGGGGAAATTTGAAATGCTTGAGAACTAACTCTGACTCGGATTCCCAGGTGCCAAGAGGCGAGGCCCCACTGTGCTTTGTCCCGTCCCCGAGTGCGAGTGGGTTGGAATCGCATTTGAATCGAGAGGAAATTATGATGTCACCAGAAAGGGCCCACGAACAGACACCGAGAATACTGGACATCCCGTCGTTTACTACCTAGTCGACAAGAGAGTGTTTAAGTTCGATGCGACATCATAGTTCTAGATGGTGTGCAGGGCGCTCCAACTCTGAAACAGTTACGGGTCTCGCCCAAGGTATCGTAACACCACTTGTCACGAGAAAATGGTTAGCAGCGTCGTCTGGTTGCCCAAACATAGTGGGCGGGTGTCGTTCACCTGCCAGGGCGGAACAACCTGGAAAGGGCACAATGTTGACTTTGCAAATCACCACATACTGTACTGCCCACTCACCTGAAACCTGGCGATTGAGTTCGTGACATTCCGTACACTAGTTGTCACCTACGTCCGCTCCACCTCCACACATTCACAACAAAGGGTGTGTCCGATTGATCCCCTGGATGCGGGATACGTGTCCGTCTAGATCAGTCTTCCTCAAGACTTGCTTTGGGGGGTCGGTCTCCTCAACCGCATTACCGTTTGGCACGCCGTGATGTCCAACAAAAACCGGCGGCATTAGAATCGACGTTTCGGCCCCTTAGTATGCCCGAATGCCAGTGCTTCCGGCTCAGCTTTGCATATCGGTACCGGTATACTGCAAGCGAATTACGAGGTTGCGTCAAAATGCTGTAAATAGCACCCATCCAGCGCGCTGGTATGCCAGTGGTCTGGCTATCCGGAATAAGTTATCCCACGTCCCCGCATTCTACATTGTGTTACACAGGTTGAGCGGGCACTATTACGCGCAGATCAATCCGTGCCTGCCACGCGGAGGCGCACCATGTGGAGCCGGGTAGGTCGTGCTGCGATTCTGGCGATAATCCTCATTAATATCCACCAAGTGACACAGGTATGACGGTACCAGATGGGCTATGGGGCGTTTTGCGACTGCAATGCGGTGGGTGCGGCGCGGCAGTGCGGTCTCACTGGCCCGGGCATCAAGACGGTTGACAACGTTGACAGGCTCGACGTGACAAGCAAAGTATGAGACATCGGACGTGAGAGCCCGTCCGTTGCGCGCGAGATGCTCGCATGGAGGAGGACTGGCGCATCAACCGCGGAAAGTGCAAGGCCGAATATCGCATATTGCTACTGTAGTGGGGCGGTGACTCGGAATACTGGCCAGTGGACCATGCGTGATCCTCATTGTTGTCGATGGGCGCTCACTTTAAATAATGATCATACCGTGAAAATGTTCAGCAACCGCGCGGTCGATAATGATGACCTTGTTGAAATTAACATTGAGTTGTGCACAGACAAGTGTGGCCGCCGACTGTTTATCAGACATATTCAAGTGTTTGAAAGTCCGACTGGCAATATCACAATTCCGAGTCATTGCTATGACTGACCCGGTCTGCCAGTTTGGGCAGTGGGCTCACAGGCGAGATACAACTCTTGCGCAGTGATGGGAAATTTCATACTTCTCAGCCTGCGCATTATTGCCCACGGGAAGTGAAATTCGATAGTTCGACCCTTCGAAGGTTAGATTTTCCAGGAAGACCGATTTCTGCCATACTTACTGACTCGGAGGTGGTGTCTGAAGCTGAGACAAGCTCAAGTCCGAGTCAGCGTTGTTGGCTGGAGGTGTGGATCGATCATCCAGAACAATGTGGAATGTGGAAACCTGTGTTTGCGTGACTAAGGCGGGTTCGCCGTTCCGTTGCTCCTTTCTGCACCACTCTTTCTCGTGCTTAATCATGCGTATGCTGGAGGTTTACGATCACGAATGAACGTGCAAAGTGAGCAACTAGCCGACGTTTTACAAAATTCTTGATACCTGATCATGTCAAGCCTGGGCCATGTGCATCAGTGATGTTTGTGAACGTGACGTCAGGCCTTTGCTGTACACTATCCGCCTCACTAGCGGCGCCGGATGAAAACACTTTTCTCGGACATCTACTTTGCGTTGCAGACATGCTTCTGGAATTTCTCAAGCGAAGTACCTCCGAATGTATAGAAAGATAGAAAGAGCTCAGTGATGGATGTTTTACGGCTGATATGTCCCCGAGTTCGCCGGTCTGCCAGTAGGCCTCAGTTGGCCTTATAAATGAAATCTTCTTCACGTGGCCATCACTCGCTTCGCTTTCCAGCTTCGGTTTGCGTGCCTGGAACCTGGAAGTAAACCCTGATTCGGTGGTCGCTACTGTGAGGGTCGCGTTCACTATCTCTATATTTGCTTTGCTATGCCAGAACTTCGAATGGTTTGCAATCGGCGTCTCGAGGGTGCTTGGACGGGGCGCTGAGGTGCTATATGATTATTGAACGCTGGTATTGGTCCAACTGTTTGGCTCGGGCCACTGGCACGAAGCCTTTACTATCTACTCCTGGTGTGGGTCTAAATTGCAGACGCACGTGCGCATCTATTTTCTGAACATGATGTGCTTCTGCTTCTCCTCGTGGCAGACGCTGCCAGTCAACTACAGTATAAATAACCACGATGAGACTTCGCACCGTGTGGGGCTTCATCCTTCGTCGCTTCTCCCTCGGCGGTGAGATATCCACAGCAGTTCTGTGCACGTGCCATGGATCCGAAGGAAGACTCGAAACAGGCTGAGGTGGTGCAAACAAGCGGGACCGACCTTCCAGATCTTGGCAAGCAAACCACCTTGACCACCACGAGGGAGAAAATAAGCGCCTACTTCACGATCGCCGCCGCGGCATGTGGCCTTATTAGCGATGGATGTAAGTTCCACTACGCGGATTATCCGACATCGCAGTGCGGCCAGGGCTGACCATGCAAAAAAATCCCAAGATCAGAACAACCTTATGACCATGACCAATGTATGCAGTTCGCGGTTTCGACTCTGACAGTCAGATGTAATCCAGATCGTGCTAGGTGGTGTTCAAACGCTTGTACCCAAAAGTCTATACATCGTCCGTCTCTACGCGGGTTTCCAATGCGCTCCTAGTCGGTAAATATACCAATTTGAACACCACCATTGCCCGGGCTTTACCCCTATCTAGGCGCAATCATTGGCCAGCTATTTGTTGGCTTGGTGTGCGACCGCGTAGGACGGAAGGTTGCGCTAGTCTCCACTACACTACTCATCGTTCTCGGCGCTACGCTGGGGACCGCTGCACATGGCGCCCATGGTAGTGCGAAGGGATTGTTCTGGTTCCTAACCATTGCCCGAGGGATAACGGGGATTGTTCGTGCCGTTTCCACAGTCTGGTCTTTGGTCCTCATT
>Ga0210393_10002148_pt1 | contig 16368 bp, 20 predicted proteins | sample IncBWC27OmetaG_FD_160068 | JGI IMG/M metagenome (GOLD analysis project Ga0210393, IMG submission 160068) | Forest soil microbial communities from Barre Woods Harvard Forest LTER site, Petersham, Massachusetts, United States - Inc-BW-C-27-O ... | reverse complement strand
CCAAGAAGCTAATTGCCATTCCAGCATATAAGACAAGAAATAAAGAGCATCGGGGCATACCTTTTGGCGTCCACCAGCTACAACCTCTGCCGATCTATTATTACGACGCACAACTGTCCAAGCTTGCGGTAACCCGAGGACTTTCCTGCCCCCTTCAGCATTATTAGTAGTCATACATTCACGCTCGACGCAACCCACATCCAAATAGGTGATATTTTGGTATATCCTTTGAGTAGTTCCCTCCATATTGTATACTCAATGGATCACCCTTCTTATCCGAGAAGAAGATGGGTTGGGAAACATCCTGTTGTCTTGTCCTACGTGCAATGTCTTCCTCGGCTTTTAGTCTTTCATCATCAAAGGCCCGAACGTTGCCTCGAGAGTCCCGACTTTCATTTCCGTGTTCACGGGAAGTGATCTGACGCCGGCCAGAATGTTTGTCTCGTCTGTCTCGTTTCCTCTTTTTGCGATCACTCTCTTTGTCCTTGTCTTTAGAATCTCGCTGCTGCACTGGGACCGTGCTGGAGGTTTCTGTCCCTCGTCCTTGCGTAGAAGTACCTCCTAAATCTGGAAACGAACTGAATGAGGGTGGGAAGGAAGAGAAAGAGGGGGGAACAGGCATTGGGAGCAACTAACGACTCGACTCTCGAGCCGAATTGCGGTTTCAGTGGCATATCCGCAACTGACCGGGCCGGCTAGTCCTTACGTAATCAATGTAACGCTTTGAGTCCCTTCATTTAATGGGATTCGAGTCAGGTATAAAATTTCTTTTAAAAATTCTTCTTTCCTGTAGCGGTAGCTCTTCATCATGTTGGACAAGTGTTTCTGGTTACGATGTGAGAAGAAGTTGTTCGAACGTCGAGCAGCTCTCACTCCCACCACGGCCCGCAAGCTCATTGAATCTGGTTTCAAGATTTACGTTGAGCGCGATCAACAGAGGATCTTCGAGGATTCGGAATACGAAGCGTACGCTCGCTCAGACCGACATTTCGTGAATTGTGTTAACACAGACGATCAGAGTCGGATGCGAGCTCGTCGAGAACAATTCGTGGCCGAACGCCCCGACCGATATACCTATCATTGGACTGAAGGAACTACCCGTCTCCGATGCCCCACTACCTCATACGCATGTGCAGTTCGCGCATTGCTACAAACAACAGGCAGGCTGGTCGTCGGTTCTCGCCCGTTTCTACCGCGGCGGTGGAACCCTTTACGATCTGGAATTTTTAAATGACGCGACGGGTAGGCGCGTCGCGGCATTTGGATTTCATGCTGGTTTCGCTGGAGCCGCGGCTGGAGCGTTAGCTTATGCTGCACAACAGAATGCGGAATCGCTTGGCCGTTTGGAGCCATATGCTAACGAAGAGGCAATGGTAGCCGATGTGAAAGCGAGACTCGGAGGGCGAGAAAAGGCCGCCAAGGCCCTTATCATTGGTGCCCTCGGACGCTGCGGCCGCGGTGCTGTTGACCTGTTCAGGAAAATCGGGCTTCTTGAGTGCGTCCATGCTGTTCGGGATGTGACGTGGGATTGACCTAGCCTGATGTAGAGACAACATCGTCAAATGGGACTTGGACGAGACTGCCAAAGGCGGGCCGTTCCAGGAGATACTAGATGTTGACATTTTTGTCAACTGTATCTACCTCGCGACACGTATTTCTCCATTCCTGACCGAAGGACAAATCTACTCCGCAGGGAAGACTCGGCGACTAAGCGTTGTCGTGGACGTCAGTTGCGATACAACGAATCCCTACAACCCCATTCCCATATATTCGGTGAACACCACTTTCTTCGAGCCGACCGTGGCGGCGGTCGTCGGGTGAGTAAAGTACAGTGTCCTCGGGGACAGGACCATCGAAGCTAATGCATGGTTACCAACAGCGCGGGAAACCCGCCTCTGGAGATTATCTCAATCGATCATCTCCCTACGCTACTTCCCAGGGAAGCATCGGAGCAATTTAGTGCTGACCTTCTTCCGTCTCTGCTAGAATTCCCTGATAGAGAGCGGGCGCGTGTCTGGACAGATGCGAAAAAATTATACGAGGAGAAACTGGGAGAGGCTGTAAAAGAGGAGAAGCTTTGAAACGTAATCGAGGGGGCTAAGTACCGTATCGAGGAAAGAAGAAAAAGCTGTATTACGGCCAGTTTATGCCAGGGGAATTGATCTTAGCAATGGTTTCCAGGCAAAAGGCAGATGTGGTAACAGCACGCAGTAGCCGAGTCGGTCCGGCCTTCTTTCCTGCTTTTATTTCAGGGCGGGGTGTCCACGTCTCCTGCGCTGCTGTTATCACCCTGGTGCTGGCCGCCTCCCACTTGACATTTTCCTTTTCATCCCCCACATCCTCTATTCATCTTCATCTATGGCTCTCCTTAACCTGTCCGTTCCTTCCATTTCCATCTCCCTCGCGCCTCCGGATGACCCTCCTGTCGAGCCGTCCTCTCCTTTTGATTTTCAACCACCTTCTCTCCCCGTCCAGGAAGATAGTTACAGGCCATCCCTTCTCAGTCCCCCTCCTATGATGACCCCCCGGTTTCATAGGCAACCCTCTCCCTTACGCCCAGCCGATACTTTATCCACCGGAAATGGTCTCGATCGTGGCCGATTCGAGGCACTTCTCGCGTCCACGAGAGAAAGAAATGCCAGTGGTGCAAGGAAGGAACCTGATTTGCGGAAGGAACTCGCGATGAAAGCCCACAAGAGCAAGCAGAGTACGCCTCTTCTCAACCATTGTCCTTACGTCTTGTACTAAGCCCTTTCTTTCTAGTGGAACGTCGCGCCCTATTCCTGTCCAAGATCAACGCCCCTCCCTCCCCTATGGCAACGGCCCTCCCAAAAACGCCTCCTGACTCTCCAGCTATCTTTCATTATTCCCTCCCCTCCCCGGGCCTCGATTCCCCACTGGCCTTATTCGAGTCTTTGCAACAGAACGACTCTTCTGGACCAGTCCAACGCCCTGCTGTCGAGCCGTGGGTCGAGCGTGTACAATATCGCCAGGTGAAGGACGCCGGCGTTGGCGCGCGTCCTCCTTCTCTGGAACAGATCACAGCTCACCTGAGCTCGCATGGCGGTTCGGCCAGCGCGAAGGACAAGGACGAGTTTCACCGCCCTCCCATTCCTTTGCCCGCATTTCTCCGTTCCGCTTCCCGCACAAAGGCTACTAGGAGTACTTCGCAGCCTTTCAAAAAAATAGATGGTCAGCAGATCGTTGAGTCTGAGATCGCACCCACGATTCCAGGCGTGGGAGAGCTTCATACTCTACCCGAGACACGTGTCTTACCAACTGTCTCTCACCCGAGCCTGCAAATAACGACCACAATGATCCCGCAACCCTCTAGGTCATCGCTGACCGAACTCACGGAGGTCAATCTCAGCGCATTCAACTCGCGTACGCTCACTGGCCGTGACATGATGTCAAAACTCAGGCGTCGGACGTCTGGCATCCCGCAGGCCGACGATGTAGGTGGCTACTCCGCGGATGACGATGAGCGCCGTGCCAGGCGAATTAGTGCTCCTGCCGAGCTACCCAGACGTGAGCGTGATGGGTTTGCTCATCCCATCCTCGCACTGCCGGGTGCGTTTTGATACCTTTCACCCCCGTTCCATGGGGGACTCGACATGCGCATCGGTCCTTTCACCTCGATTATTGGTTCATATCTTCTAGACACTCTCATCTACCTGTACAAGGTAGATCAGAGATATGTATCTGAACGGACACCCTTTTGCGATCGCTGGGATTGATTATTTATGTACTTTTATTGCCATAGGGGGTTGCACATCGATGGGTGTGCGGGCTCCTTCCCGCGGGTCCCACGGATATTTTCTCTCCCCATTTTACTTCCTCCTGCCAGTGCGTGGCCGCGCCATGTAGTTGCTCTGCTCAGCATGACCCAGTATAATATATGACTGCATGTAGTGTTCTCAAAGTGTACACTCGTGTAGCATACACCACAGTGATTCGACATTCATAACTTCGGAAGTTGTGGTTCAGAGGTTCAGCATAATACATGCAGGTAAGCTACACAACAACCAACCAACTTCGTGGGAAAACAAGGTTGTACTACAACATTCTAAGCGGTGAATCAACAATAGTACCACGGTCATATAAACGTGAAGCTAATCGCCGCTGACAGCTCGAGTTCTGCGTCTCTTTCCGGCTGTCACACAGGCAAGGCCATCACCATCCAAGAAGAGCGTTTACACGCATAGAAGAGATCTCAACAGATACCAAAACAACATGACGATGATAAGGAAAAGGTTACCCGGAGACAGGGAAGCGAGAGGGTGTTGATGGGGGTCTAAGCAAGTCCAAGACATGCAAGCGGCGCTCTAGCAAAGTATTATCAGCTAAGACGGGCAGTAGACCTTCCGTAGACCACCCACGGTAGTCCAACCTAGCATGGTCATCCAGCAGGCCTTCGTCATCCGAATCAGCAAGTGGGTCAATGTTTTGCATACGGTGCCATGACTCTGAGTTACAAGGTCAGCGTGGCGCAACGAAGTCCCACGGGGAGAACTTAACGACGTAATAGAGAGTAATCATCTCGGTGTTCGAGCCATTGCTCCTTGGTACGTACGCTGGCATTGACTACTATGGATGTGGTCAATCAGTCGGTAAGAAGACGTCGAAGGGATCAAACCTGTCAACGGCACGGGCTGCGTCGACTTAGCCTTGCCTCCATTCGTAGGGACGTAGTGGTGAAAGGTGGTCCTATTGCCATCGAGCGCATAATACTGCTGAGCGCGAGCTCGACGCGCCGAGGAAGATTCGGCATCTACAAATACGTTAAAGAAATGTCTCGCATTCGGGTGGCAGGCACTGTGTAAAGGACGAACCATGGGAAGACGAGCCAGACAACGTCCTTGCTGCTTTGTCGAGCTCGCCTCCAGCGACCAACTCTTGCAGAAAGCGGCTCCTAGTTTGTGCCATCTTCCTACCCCATTCCAGTTCTTCTGGTGGGTCGATGTTTTCCTGCAATTGCTCTTCTCTCGACAGCCGGTGTAGCCACGGTACTTTACCAGGATTGCGACATGCATGATCGTCGGAGAAGGGATTCGCTAGATTGGGCCCTTCATGATAATGGAATATCATCCACAGAAACGCTTTCGCGCGAGCAGCTGAGGATATATTAATGGGGAGGAAGAGATCTACGAACTCCACGTCTGGTTCAAAGTGGATAGGCATTAAGGACTGTCCACTTATCAGATAAGTGTTGCGGGAGTACGTGGTAACTCACGGAGGAATAGTTGACCAGGACAAATATCAAATTCACAACACTGGTCGGGGGGATATGCCCGGCTTTCTAAACGTCAGACTGTGAATACGCAAACGCCCAACACTCGAACTCAAATTCATACCGCGCGTGCAAGGATATCAGAAGGGGTAGAAGGAGGGGCTGACTTTTGCTCCCCGGGCAAGAATGCCGCCTTGAGACAGTTCTTTATCCTCGGGGCATCCTGTACATTCCCATCCGTCTTCTGTAGGGATGGAACGGGGTGATAACTTCGTAACGCGGTTTTCATCTCGGGAAAGACTGGAAAAGGACATTGATGTTAGTAAAAGGGTAAGTGTTGTGAGGGACCAACGGCACACACAAGCCATAGTGGTATTTATCCTGCCTACGTTCGTCAGTAGAGAAATTTTTGCGAACTCTACAGCAAAGGCTGGGGTTTCGAGCATCTTATCTCTCATGACTTTTGAACATTTGGCCGAATTGTAGAGGGCGTGTACATAGAGATCGCAAAAGTTGACCTTGGTTGGCGGTTTACCAGGAGTTTCATCTGTGAATCCCAAGGTCTTGTCGTTGAAGACGTGGTAGAGGAACGCATACTGGACATCGTTGCGAGTGAGTATCTCTGAATCGCCTCGCTTTATGGCGAGGGTTTTTCGTGACACATACTGCGGCCTGTGTAGAGATGAACAGAGGAAAGGGAGGGCAAAGAGAAAGAGAGAAAAAAAACTGACTGGGTGGGCATTCGATCCATCATGGCGCGCATGACCTGATCATCTCACTCGGGGCTCACCTGCTCAGTACTCGAGGGACACGAGGCCCATCAATTAATACCGTACATGTTCCCTCCTTACTTTCTACCACGACTAGCTGCCTTTGCCGCCTTGCATCGACGTTGCACAATGGCCAGCTTCAAAGCTCCCGTCTCCATATCATACCCATCCCTTCTCTCGGCGCCGTCAACTCTCTTTCAGTCCATAGGTGCGTCGGTATCGTATCCTGTGTCAAAGTGCCCTATCTATCATGCGTCCCACTTCATAGAGCAGGCTTTCGGCTCGGGTCCGGATTGTCTTGGAATCATCGTCGTCCGCGACCTTCCTCCGGAATACGCGGCTCTGAGGAAAAGACTACTGAACCTTGCCTACGCGTTTGCCCAGCTCGATGAATCTGTCCGAGAGAAATACGCAGATGCGAAAAGTAGATACAGGTTCGGGTCAGCGCCTACACTTATCATAGACTGATTATCATTAGCTTTGGGTGGTCCCATGGAAAGGTGCGTTGGCATCATAATGTACGCTTGGCGCCCGGCTCCATGAGTGTCCCACGTTCCAGGAGATCATGAATGGCAAACCTGGTATAGTCGCTACCCGATTTCAGGAATACCTCTTACGACGGTCGGGCAGACACCTTGAAAGGTTCTTATTATGCAAACCCCGTTGTTGACACGCCCTCCGTCCCTCCCCACCTTCGCGAGGCATATCCAGAATATTACGGTACCAATATATGTCAGTGGGCACATTTCTGTCCAATAAATGGTGCCCGATTCTGAGTATTGTAGGGCCCAAAGAAGAGAGGAGCATCGAGGGTTTTGAATCTGCCTTCAAGGAACTCGGCTCGTGCGTCCCGTGCCTGTTCTCCTCAGCCGATTCCAACGTTATTTTCCTAGCTTCGTTTTTGGCGTTGGCGTCAAACTCGCGGCAGCTTGCCAGCCATTCGCTTCCCCATACCTAACAGACTCCTCACTTTCCCTTTCCGAATTGATCAGCTCCTCTCAGACCACCAAAGCCCGGCTTCTGCACTACTTCCCTGTGTCACCCGAAAGTCCACTGCCCGCGGAGGACGAACCGATTGACAGCTGGTGCGGTTTTCATGTCGATCACTCACTCCTCACGGGCTTGTGTTCGGTAGGTTGCCCTCAGTCCCGAGTGTGATTTTGGAGTGAAAGAGCCATTGCTTCCGATGTGACAGGCGTTATACCTCCAGCAGCACACCCCCGGGACCACTCCAAAGGTGGTTTCCTCACCCTCGCCCTCCTCCGGACTTTACATCCGGACTCGTGGTGGTGAATTGACGAAGGTTGCCATACCCCCTGACTGTCTCGCATTCCAAACGGGCGAGGCCCTCGAACTCGCGACTGCAGGCAGGTTGCGGGCGACTCCCCATTGCGTCCGTGTGGGTGCAGGTGATGGTGCCGTGCATGTCTCTCGAGAGACATTTGCCCTTTTCATGCAGCCGGACGTCAATCAACGCATCAGTGAGACAGAGACGTTTGGTGAATTTAGCAAGCGTATGTTCGATGATCACTACAATGACGACTAATGTACAGTAATGCATGGATCTATTTTGGCAATTCATACCATATATACTAACCACACAATGCTTCGAATCTATGGGGTTGTAGTAACTATGCATGCAAGACATAGCAATATCTTGATCGGACCTCAATACAAATTTACGTAGGGCTTCCAGATGCAGAGGAAAACGACCACGTGCGGCGGTGACCAGAGGAAGTGAGTGCATCCGGTAGGACTGATAACATGGCGGCGGTGAGACTATTGCGCTTTGAGAGCTTCGCACCTTTCCCGTTAAGCGAGGAGCCTACGGAGGAGTGCAAGTCGTCTAGATCAGAAACGACGCTCCAGTCCTCACTAGGGGGCCCGCCGCCAGTCGAGGTCTCAGATCTACTGGGGGGCGAGGAGGGTGGCCCCCTCTCTCGAATAGTGGCATCTTCTGCGTCGTTGATTTCACCCGTGCGCTCATCGGGCGCACCCGGCCGTTTAATGAGCGTTCGAGCGTATTCCAAGTCTCGATAGATAGCTTCGATGGCGGTAGCCACACCATTTTCCTACACGGTGGTAATTAGTGCCAGAACCCCCTGGCTGCGGAGAAGCACGTACAGATCGGATCTGTTCGCCAACCAGTTTCGCCCGCTCAATTTGCCTTTGGTCTGTCGTGGCTACGACGAGAGCCTCAGCAAGATTCTCGACAGTCAGCTTGCGAACACTGGTGCCAACGCCGAGCGCCTCCACACGATCAGCCCAGAAGAACTGGTCACCGAAGAAAGGCCGGATAATAGTGGGAATCCCCGCTGATAGGAGAACTCAGCACAAGAATGTAGGAGGCGGAAACTACATACATCGCAGACTGGCACCAGTCGTTCCTGCTCCACCGTGATGACACGCGGCATCTATCTGATTGAACAACCAGTCGTGGGGAACGGAGGAGATGGGATAGATCTCCTGGGGTAGCGGTTCCTCGGGTTCGGTCGCTTCTGCCGTGTTCTTCGACAGCCTGTCGGACCAGCCCTTGGAAAGGATGGCATGCACTCCACTCCGCGCGATGGCATCGATAACGGTACGTGTCATACCCTTCGGATCGGACACCACGATGCTTCCGAAGCCGATATATACGAGTTTCTTCTTGGACCTGCGAGCGTTGTCGATGAACTTAATTAAATCTGAAGGAGGCTCCCATTTCTTGGACCCGACATCAGCATCGTCCAGGAACCAGTAGCCTATGATCCGGTCAGCGGGAGCATGCGAAGGCAAGATGGGTGCAGACCAGTTATCCGGATCCATTCTGGCCAGTCCAGGGGTGGAGAGACGATAGTTGGGCTAAAGTTGTAAAGAAATGGTATCTTATGTGGTTCCATCTTGTCTAAAGATGTGCCAGGAAGCCCCAGGGTGTTACGTCGCCATCGATTGATTTGTCCAGCTGTTCCTCTCCAGAAAACTTGGTCAAACATCACGTAGGTCTGTTTTCGTATTAATGCCAGGATGTCACATCACATGGGAAGGACATACCATATAGTTATAACTACCGCCCATCTAAAGACATGTCAGGGGTGTCATTTACGATCGGAATGATTACGCACCTTGTGCTCGGGAACAGCAAAGGCATGGGGATAAGCTCTGTCAGTGATATGAGATGAAGTCAGCTTCAAGTGTGAGAAACTCGCGAAACTCGCCTTGTTCTCGACCATGTCATGGTGAATACCCTGAAGTAGGGTATGCCAAGAGCCTCTGCTATATGATATCCTGCCATAGCACTAGGACTTTCCAACAGGACATCTGTACCTTGACATGCTTCCCAAGACGTCTTCAGAAGATCCTCAATCCACCCTCGGAACTGCATCATTCAAAATGCGAGTTGCAGCGAATACCTGCAACGATCTCACCTTCGTTACACCTTCTCTTAGGAATGCAATTGTAAACGTTCCGTTCTCTACGCAAATGCGCATTAGTTCGGCAGGGTCCCCCCCTACGTAGCCGAATTCGATGCCGTGCTGGAGTTCGTCAGTGCGGCATCGACATTTAAATAAACAACTCCCGCTTACAGATTCAATCCAACCCTTGAACTCGCCGTGAGTAGCTATTCGTACACGATGTCCTTCCGCGAGGAATCCCTTGGCAAGTGCTATGTAAGGTTGAACATCCCCTCGCGACCCAATGGTAAGAAAAGTAAAGTGCAGCGACTTCTCGGGCTTGAATGTCAAGAATGTTGACGATGTAGACGTAAACATTACGGCAGGGACCGAGTCACTCATGTTCTCTGGAGGGGGTCTTGGGTCTACATCTTCTCGAAATGGTGCATGAGTTCCAAGCTCTTCCAAGAGAAGTGCGTCACGTTTCCCAAGGGTGGGAGCGACTGGCCCAGCTTCTACTTGGCGTCTTCGCGCGTCCTCGATTTGATTGCCGAGGACACTGATGAAGGCTGATCTGCGGTCCTGTTGACTAAATTCGAGGAAAAGCTCCTCATGGCCTTTGACAATGACAACGAGACCGTAGTGTCCAAAGCGGAATGCCCTTGAAGGCTCAGTTGACAGGATATCGCGTATGGGAAGAATCATCTGATAAAACATCAGTCTTCACCTGTCAGTCACTAACCGACTACACCTCACCCTCGTCTTCGAAGTCAAGGTCCCACTAGACTTAAAGCATAGATAATTGCATGAAATATAAAGACGACCGAATACGGGGAGAACACGGAAGAGGTAACCAGGGAAATCTGTCAACTGTCAGCCTTTCGATTTGTGAATTGGCGAGGAACACGGACATCCAAGAAGTCTTTCTTTGTCGTCAAATGCGAACGATGCTTGAAACTTTTCAACCATCTCCGGGTCAATAGTAGAGTCTGGCGTCTCCAAGACACTATATCCAAGTTCTGGGCCATGGCTCGAAGCCATAGACTGGTGGGCTCCAGAGGAAAACACCTCCGTTACTGCTTTAGCGTCCCTGGGCATTGCGGATTGTTGATTACCTGCACCCGATGCACTGCCCAGACTTCGTCGTGACATCCGCAACCACGAGGGGACAGATACCCAGCTGGTCGCCAACGCATGTTCTTGATTGAGTTGCGTAGGAGATTCGCTGAGTGAGGAAAAGGGAGGATATGTGTGGCCTGAGGGTATGGTGGTATCAGAGAGGCGGGACTTGAGAGTGGGATGACTTTGGGCGAACTCATTCGCATGGCTGGCATCAGGGATGTCTAAGGGAGTAGGAGGAAGGGCTATCGGGACAAATGACGAATTGTCTCGTTTTTCAACGTGAGTGAATTCCTCGTGCTCATCCGGCTGACCTGGGGAAATTACGGCCCGACCGAGAGGGAGTTCTTGGAAAGGACGCAGGAGTGCTGACAATCGGAAAGAAGGGGAAGCTCTAGGAGTGGTATCAGGGTAAGTTTGTATATGTTCCGATGTTCCGGTGCGAGATGCGGAAGTAGATCGGGAAACAGTGGTGTCTATGAGTTGTTCGGCGTTCACAGACTCTTCGGCCTCTGGAACAAAACGCCGGGCGGATGCAATGGCATCTCGAATCTGCTCAAGTGCCGCAGATATGTCATGAAAATACGTGAAAAAATACGAATCAACCGCAAGGTCCTCACTCCCATCGACCACCTTAACTTCGATGGTTTCACGGAAGTCAAGAGCGCGCGATTTATCCACGTCGATAATTGTAGAATAAGGAATTGCTATCTGAACTAGCTGTGTCAGACGTGGGGTCCATTGAAACCTGGATAATGCACCTTGACGCTATCACCCATATTCTGTGCCTTGAATATCACCCTTCGAATCGCCTTGACCCATTCGGCCCTATTAGGAACGGAATCTGCACAAAGATAGATGGTCTTGGTGTTTGTTCGAAGGCGAATATCCCGTTCTTGGTATGGATCACAAGCTATGGTGTATCTCAAATCCACCATGCCACGTGGGAAGTAAGGATCCTGAGGAATCGTGAATTGAAATTCAGACACTGAAGGCTCTGAACACTCACAGCAGATGATTGATACCAGGAAAGGGTGTCATTCTTTAAAATAAACCAGTGTTTAATCCAGCGTTTTGTCCGCTGGGCCTTCTTATGTAACGACCCAGACTTAAGTACTTGATCCTAGAAAAGTGGTTATGGCGCGGTTGACAGGCGATTCGGGTGAAGCTGACCTCTCTGGACGGCATGTGCGCAAAGAAGCAGAGGTAAGAATTGGTCAAGTATATGTAGCCCTGAAGCACTGGGACATATTGAATCCAATAGCGCATAATTATGTCAGAGGCACACGCACAAACTGAGCGCATCAACCAACACGGCATTTCTGAAGAAACGGTTGTCAGGAGCGTTGTGTCAGATAAATAGATGTGATACCCACCTGCAATGACCTCGATTATGCCAGCGATCTCGAATACTTCGGCGAGTTTCTCAGCCAGACGAGCTCGCCTATTCGGTTTCACAGTTTGGACAGTTGACATGCTTCCCGAGCGCTCTACATGATATCGCAGATCGAGCTTGGGAGAAGCGTGCTCGAAGACAGGTGACAAACCGATAGGTCTGTCTTTCCGATTGGTAACTCTACGACTGGCCGCAGGCGATTTGGGAAGTTCGAAATCATCCGCATCGGTATCTTCGTCGGACATCATCATTCTCTGCAGCTGATCCTGACTTGAAGACGAGTCAGTGTGGTCCCTCAGCGTGTCGTCAACCGCAAATGAGTGGTTCAATGACTGCACTCGACGAGAGCGGGCCACAGGTCGATAAATAGTATGGATAGAGGATGCCAGGGTCGTTGCTGAGAAGCGTTATGGCTCGTGAAGGGTACAGAAGGCAGTAGTGACCCACCATGCTTTCCTTCATCGTCGCTGTCTGACTCTGGTGGACTCATACCAGGGCTCATAAGCTCATCGTCAATCTCCGGATCATCAACCAGTGGAAGGGCTTGTAGTACTTGTATGAGAGTTTGAGTCCCAGCACGCATCTAGGCCAGTAACATGTTAGGTACAGGAGGTTGGAGAGGATCTGCAAGACACCTGCCGAAGTATCACCCTGGAATGTTGGGAGCGAAAGTTGGGAGCGTGGCTGAATCGGAGACGAAGGACAGATAAATGGTGATTCATCACTCATCCCCGGCTTAGTCGGAGAGGATTCCGGACTAGGAGAGGTAGACGAGGAATCGTTGTCGGCCACCTGTGTCACAGCAGCGGCGTCTAGAACATACGCAAATCTACTTGAGAATTCGCACAGCAGGGGTAAGTGCTACAACTACCTCCAAGATCGCTAGTACTGGCAATCTGGCGTTCTTTGCCTTTTCGGCCCTGCGAAACAACATGCGTGGGACTGCCGTGCGGGCTCAGACGTTGGGGCTTTGGGGAATGCTGTAACTTTGACCCAACCGACTTGCTCCTTCCTAGTTTGTCTGAAGTTCGCTCGACGACTCTCCGGACTATTTGCCTAGGAGAGTTTGACGCTGACTTGGTTAGGGTGTCCTTCTCGTTCGTACTCGGCAAGGTCTGACTTGGATCCAGCGAGGGGATATCGATGGGTTTAGAGCGTGGGAGAGGAGAGTGGGACATCGGTGTCTTGTCGAGTAGACAGAACTTTAGAGGCTGGAGGACAGTTGCCCAGTAGGTCAGATGATGCCAAACCAAGCCGAAGGATACGCGCTATCGCTCGGCGCCCAGGGGAGCCACGTGGCGCTTCACATCACGTGTCTGTTCGGCACCCAGAAAACGTGTTGGATGCGTGCACTTTCGCATATACAGGCCTCCTCCACCCGTGTCGCCTGTCCATCTATACCCTCGCCTCTCACACTATGGCCCCCATGCTCCAACAATACAAGATAAGAGGAGACATATGCATAGGCCTCGCCACCGTCTTTTCGTACGTACTCTCTCCGCGTTCCTGGTCTGCCGACGCCAACCCCATCCAGCTTTGCGGCAGTTATGCTGCTCATCTTCGTACACGTCAGTTTCTCACCTGAGATCTTCTTTCGCTTCCTATCTTATCTCCTCTTCTCTCAAGGTTGGCCAAATTAATACCTCCTCCGTTCCTCGCGGAATAGCAATGGTATGTTATGTGTCGCGCCTTTCGGCTTCGAACATACTCGAACTGGCATTGGTTTGTCCAGGTAAAGATGAATGTGTCGCAATATGGGTAAGCTTTGTGTCCAAGGTCGAACTATCGGCGTTTCCTCACCTCACCTTCAGACAATCCTTAGCTCAAGGATCCGGCGATCCCATTAACGGCTTATACGCGACCAATGCGTCCTTACCTCTGCGCGCGGAGGCCGGGATTCGTCAAGTGTACAAATTTGGACTCTATTCTTACTGCGGATATCTCAACAACACTGCTGGCACATGCACGAACACTACGATGGCAAACAAGTATTTGCCCTTTAACGCTCTCATCGCCGACATGTCTCTAAATTACTCGGCACTGACAATCTTTATCATCAACGGAACATCCTCGTTCGAAAGCCAAGCCATCGGAAGCCACACCCACGCGGCATCCTCTCTCATCCTCATTGGGACAATTTGTGCATTCTTAGCATTTGTGATGTGCGTCAATATCTTATCCCAGCATCTATTGGGTTCCAGTGCTGATAACTACTCTCTCAGTGGGGTCTTCAAACATACGCTAGCGTTTCTTGCATCTGCATGCCTAGCTATCCTCGCAACTGTGTTCATCTTGACAGCGGCCTCACTCTGGACTTCTGCCATCCACACATCGGAGTCTGTGAATAACCTTATTCTAAATACGACAAGTATCCCCTTAGGAATTAAGGTCTCAAGCGACTCTGGTTTGTCTCTCCTGTGGGCAGCCGTTGGTTGTTTGTTTGCTTCTCTTGTCCCATACCTCATCAGGTCCGATTTCACCTCTGCTCTGCATTCACAACGACGACTTACGCGTCCTTGTTTCTTTCTACAGCTGCTGCACCTTCCGGGGTTAGGCAGCCATATAAAAGCGTATCTCACATGAAATGCTTCTCCGTTTCGTTCACCCAGTAGTGCAGACGTTCTTTACGACTATGAGGTGTGTTTGAAACACGCTAACAGCGATTTATCGCACGGCCCGAGAGACACTTATGGATATCAAACACATCGATATTACCTGGTCCTAGACACTTGTATAAATAATGTATCAATACCAGTCACGCCAGCTATATGGGGCTCTTAACCCGATCTGTCATGCGTTGCTGCGGATGAGAAGTTTCATGAATGCCTTCCGTCTGTTTTGATTGACGCTCGACTGTCAGACAAGAGGCAGTGCGACGCGGCGCCCGGGACGGACTAAGCTTTGGAAACGTCAAGGTTCTCGTCTGGTCTATAGGGAAGGCTGCAGCCGCAAGGCTCTCTTCATGTTCGTAGTCCAGGATATGTGATCCGGTCAGGGATCCCAAGTCGGCAACAGGCTAACAGCGCGAATGCAGGACATGACAAAGCGGAGGAAGTACCCGAGTGATGATGAATGTTGGAGCGAGACAATCACATATGCAACTGGCTGGATGTAGAAATGGGATGTCATGCGGTGTCCATGGAGTCGGGTATCGGCGAGGACGAGCTCCAGTAATAGGGGGGGCCCGGGGAATGAGGGCTGGGCATGGGCACAGGCCTGTCGTCACATGTCACAGGAGTGTCACAGGTGGCTGATTCCGCAGTAACTGCCACTTTGGTTCATCATTTCATCTCAATAGACCCACGTCGTCTCTCTCCCTCTCATCCATCTCTTATCCATTCTCCCTCTGCCCCACTCTCCAACTCCCTTCAGTCACATACATATAACTCACCATGTCCACCGAACGAGATTCCTTGTGGTCTTTCCTCGGCGAAGCTCAGAAAGCTGACCTCCCGTTCTTTGCTCCACTCCCTGAAGCCGACGCTCCTCCGCCCGAGTCATTCGACAACGAGTTCGCGGAATTAGAATTTGAAGGTCCCGTCCAACTGCCTATACAACTCGAAGATCCCTTCTCGACTTTCCGTGGCAACACCCCCGTCTTCCCCTCGCCCTCGGTATTTTCGCACTCAACCGAATCTGGTTACGACCTCGCCGCATCCGAATATTCATACGGATACGCTCCGTCGAATTATTCAATGCCCTTGGACATTGCCTTTCACAATGTTAGAGTCAGCTCAGAGTATGGTGGCGTTGATCCCCTACATGATCCCTTCCCACCCGCATCTTATGACTTGCCTTCATTCGGTCCACTGCCGCCTACCCCTTCACCTTCTCCTCCCCTCCGTATGGCGAAGGCTCAGTCTGACTACGGGCCCTCCAAACCTCGTCAGTCTCATTTCGGAATTTCTCCAGACAATCTCTCCCTTCCTCGCCAGCAACCCCCCACTCCCACCATTCCTGCGGTCCTCCCTGTACAAGCATCGGACAAACAGTCACACATGGGGCCCAATAAAGCACACCAATGTCCTAATTGCGGTCGTGGTAAGCAACATTCGTTGAAAGTATCTAATCGTCTCTCAGCCTTCTTTCCAGCCTTTGCGCGCGCGTTCAACTTGAAGACACACATGGACACCCATAATCCAGAGAGATTAAAACAATATATCTGCCCTCATAGTAGCTGCAAGCGCCCTTTCAGTCGCAAGCACGATCTTCAACGTCACCGTACGGCCATACATCGAGACCAAGCGTCGGCCTCGTCAGTGTATTCGGATTCGTCACGGGTCTCAAAGCCCCCCATTGGTGTTACTGCTGGCAGCAGAGCTTGGTGCGAGAAGTGCGGTAAGGGGCGCATTGGGCGTGAGGCAGGTTGCGATTGCAACGACGTCAAGTAAAAAGTTGATCGTTGCCGAGTTACATTACAGTAAGCCCTAATACGCTCTTTCCGTGTGGGGCAGTTCAATGACGTCTCCCCTCCCTCCAGTA
>Ga0210393_10002145_pt1 | contig 16371 bp, 14 predicted proteins | sample IncBWC27OmetaG_FD_160068 | JGI IMG/M metagenome (GOLD analysis project Ga0210393, IMG submission 160068) | Forest soil microbial communities from Barre Woods Harvard Forest LTER site, Petersham, Massachusetts, United States - Inc-BW-C-27-O ... | reverse complement strand
ACGCACCTTCTCGGTCTGCGGCTCCCACACCTGCTCGGTGTACTTGTCGAAGAATTCTCCGGACGCGTACTTGGACCGCTCGAAACCCTTGAAGTGCGTGCCGCGTTCGATCGCGATGCGGTTGGAGGCCCGCAGTGCGTGATACAGCACCGTATAGAAGTACATGTTGGTGAAGTCGATACCTTCCTCGGAACCGTAGAAGATGCCCTCGCGAGCCAGGTAGCCGTGCAGGTTCATCTGCCCAAGCCCGATCGCGTGGGAATCGTTGTTGCCCTGCTCGATCGAGGGAACCGAGGTGATGTGCGTCTGGTCGCTTACCGCGGTCAACGCGCGGATCGCGACCTCGATCGTCTGGGCGAAGTCCGGCGAGTCCATCGTCTTGGCGATGTTGAGAGACCCCAGGTTGCACGAAATGTCTTTGCCCACCTTGGCATACGACAAGTCATCGTTGAACAACGACGGTGTGGACACCTGCAGGATCTCCGAGCACAGGTTCGAATGGGTGATCTTGCCCTCGATAGGGTTGGCCCGGTTCACCGTGTCCTCGAACATGATGTACGGATAGCCGGACTCGAACTGCAGCTCGGCCAGCGTCTGGAAGAACTCCCGTGCCTTGATCTTGGTCTTGCGGATGCGCGCGTCGTCTACCATCTCGTAGTACTTTTCGGTCACCGAGATGTCGGCGAACGGCACGCCATAGACCCGTTCCACGTCGTAGGGCGAGAACAGGTACATGTCCTCGTTCTTCTTAGCCAGCTCGAAGGTGATGTCGGGGATCACCACGCCCAGGCTCAGCGTTTTGATCCGGATCTTCTCGTCGGCATTCTCCCGCTTGGTGTCCAGGAACCGGTAGATGTCGGGGTGATGTGCCTGCAGGTACACCGCGCCGGCGCCTTGGCGCGCACCCAGCTGATTGGCGTAAGAGAAGGAGTCTTCGAGCAGCTTCATGATGGGGATTACGCCCGAAGACTGGTTCTCGATGTTCTTGATCGGTGCACCGTGCTCGCGAATGTTGCTCAGCAGCAACGCAACTCCCCCACCGCGCTTGGACAGCTGCAAGGCGGAGTTGATCGATCGCCCGATCGACTCCATGTTGTCCTCGATGCGCAGCAAGAAGCAGCTCACCGGTTCGCCACGTTGCTTCTTGCCCGAGTTCAAAAACGTCGGGGTGGCGGGCTGGAACCTGCCGTCGATGATCTCGTCGACCAGCTTCTCAGCCAGCCCGGTGTCGCCGGCCGCCAACGTCAGCGCGACCACCACGACGCGGTCCTCGAAGCGCTCCAGGTAGCGCTTTCCGTCGAACGTCTTCAGCGTGTACGAGGTGTAGTACTTGAACGCGCCGAGAAACGTTGGGAAGCGGAACTTCTTGGCGTAGGCACGGTCCAGCAGCGTCTTGACGAAGTTGCGTGAGTACTGGTCGAGAACCTCACGCTCGTAGTAGTTCTCGCGGATCAGGTAGTCGAGCTTCTCGTCCTGATTGTGGAAGAAGACCGTGTTCTGGTTGACGTGCTGCAGGAAATACTGCCGCGCCGCGAGAACGTCCTTGTCGAACTGAATCTTGCCGTCTGCGTCATACAGATTCAGCATGGCGTTCAGCGCGTGGTAGTCCGTTTCGTCGGGCAACACATGCGTGCCGGCGGTTACAGGCTCTGCAGCGACGGTTGGTGGCACGTCTGTTCCTTCCAAAAGTCAGCGAGACCGGCACGGACGGCATCCACGTCGTCCGGGGTTCCCATCAGTTCGAAGCGGTAGAGGTATGGAACGCCACACTTGCGGGAGACCACGTTGCCCGCGTAGGCGAATTCGGCACCGAAGTTGTTGTTGCCCGCCGCGATGACGCCGCGGATCAACGACCGGTTGTGCTCGTTGTTCAAAAAGGCGATGACCTGTTTGGGGACATAGCCACCGTCGTTGATGTCCGGGGTGGCCCGGCCGCCGCCGTAGGTGGGCAGTATCAGTACGTACGGCTGGTCGACCTCGATACGGCCATGCAGCGGTATCCGCGTGGCGGGAACACCCAGCTTCTGCACGAAGCGGTGGGTGTTCTCCGACACGGAAGAGAAATAGACCAGGTTGCGCGACTGCACCGCAACCTCCTTACTTACTTATCGTCTGCTGCTTCAGGCGCTCAGCGCGGCACCGGCGAGCGCCTTGATGCGGTCGGGCCGGAAGCCCGACCAGTGGTCGTTTCCTGCCACCACCACGGGGGCCTGTAGGTAGCCCAGCGCCATCACGTAGTCCCGCGACTCGGAGTCCAGGGTGATGTCGACCTTCTCGTAGGCGATGCCCTGCTTGTCCAGAGCCTTGAAGGTGGCGCTGCACTGCACGCATGCCGGCTTGGTGTACACGGTGACGCTCATGGATGCCGCTCCTTTGCGGAAGGTCGGGAACTTTGTCACGGACTGGCAACTGCTGGGGGTACTACGTCTGTGCTATGTTCAGCGGTCCGTCAAGGCCCCAGATTCCCGTTTGCGGATGTCAGGCCGAACGACCTGGCGGTACCGATTCCGGGAGGTTCACCATGCCGGGCTGGCGTGGTGATCCTGGGAGCTGCCGGCCCTCGAAACACTACACCTAGTGGCTGACAAGATGTCGAGATACAAGATGTTCTGAATAACAATTTTGAAATTCCCTGGTCGTGAGCCCTGTCTCGCGCACCCGCCCGGCGTGTCGCAGATCACATATCGCGCCGCGGGTGCTCGTAGGTGTAGGTATATCACCAGCCACCGACACCGCCGGCGCTGACGTCGCGCCTGCCCCCCGTTAGCAAAGCCGCCAGGGGCAACTGGCGGCTTTGACTATTTACTTATTGCCAACGTTGCTGGTCGTCGGCGAGCGGCTTGTTGGACACCGCTAAATTCAGCTGACTTCGGCGGCGAGCTTGCCGACGATGTCACGCACATTCTCCGAAAGTTCCGCGTGCTCCGCCGGAGTCTTGCCCTGCAGGGTTTGGAACGGCACCGAGAGTTTGATCGTCTCGACCACCCGGGCACCGGCGATGCCGAACGACTTACGGGTCTCGTCATGCGCCCAAACGCCGCCGTACTGACCCATCGATCCTCCAATGACAGCCAGTGGCTTGTCCTTCAACGCGCCGTTGCCGAAGGGGCGAGATAGCCAGTCGATCGCATTCTTGACGACCGCCGGAATGCTGCCGTTGTACTCGGGAGTGACCACCAGAGCGGCGTCGGCGTCGCCCGCCGCGGCCCGCAGCGCGACTACCGGGGCCAGCGCCGGGGCGTCAGGGTTCATGGCGTCGTCGATGTCCTCGTTGTAGAACGGCAGCTCCCCCAGCCCTTCAAACACCGTGACGGTGACGCCGTCTGGAGCGACCACTGCCGCCAGCTCGGCGATCTTGCGGTTGATCGACGCCGCGCGCAGGCTGCCCACCAAGGCCAATACTTTGATGTCCGAGTTCTCTGGCACTGTTCCGTTCCCTTCGGTTGTTGGTCTACATCTTTCCCCACGACCAAACCGGACTCTGGTCCGCTTTATTCCGGACGCGTTAAGGTGCAGGTATGAGCGAGCGGTTGCGCGAGTTGCCGGTGTCCGCTCCCCAAGAACCCCCGCAAGAGCGAGGGGACGCCGCGCGCAATCGCGCGCTCTTACTGGATGCGGCGCACCACCTGGTCACCCAACGCGGCGCGGACGCCGTCACCATGGATGATGTCGCCGCGGCCGCCGGGGTCGGCAAAGGCACCGTGTTCCGCCGATTCGGCAGCCGGGCCGGCCTGATGATGGTGCTGCTCGACGAGGACGAGCGGGCCAGTCAGCAGGCATTTCTGTTCGGCCCGCCGCCGCTGGGCCCGGATGCGCCTCCGATGGATCGGTTGGTGGCGTTCGGCCGGGAGCGGATCGGATTCGTCCACACCCACCACGCGCTGTTGTCGGCGGCCAACCGCGATCCGCACACCCGCCACGTTGGGGCGGCCGCGGTGCAGCGCACCCACGTGCGGGTGCTCTTGCAGACGGCAGACACGACCGGCGACCTCGATGTCCAGACCGACGCGCTGCTGGCTCTGCTCGACGCCGACTACATAGAGCATCAACTCAACGACGGTGGTCACACCTTGGAGACGTTGGGCGATGCGTGGGAGAGTCTGGCACGCAAGCTCTGTGGGCGGTGATCACACCCGATGGTCGCGCCGACACCGAGGTGGGTCTTGCACGTCGACCTCGACCAGTTTCTGGCGTCGGTGGAACTGCGGCGTCACCCCGAGCTGGCCGGGCTGCCGGTCATCGTCGGCGGCAGCGGCGATCCGACCGAACCGCGCAAGGTCGTCACCTGCGCCTCATATGAGGCCCGCGAGTTCGGTGTGCACGCGGGCATGCCGTTACGCACCGCCGCTCGCCGCTGCCCCGACGCCACATTCTTACCGTCGGATCCAGCCGCCTACGACGCCGCCTCCGACCGGGTGATGGGGTTGTTGCGCGACCTGGGATACCCGGTCGAGGTGTGGGGCTGGGACGAGGCGTATCTCGCAGTGGCGGCCGACGACAGCGTCGATCCCACCCAAATCGCCGAGCAGATCCAAACCGTCATCTTCTCCGAAACCGGGTTGTCCTGCTCGGTAGGCATCAGCGACAACAAGCAGCGCGCCAAGGTCGCCACCGGTTTCGCAAAACCGGCCGGCATCTTTGTCCTCACCGACGCGAACTGGATGAATGCGATGGCCGACCGCCCGGTCGACGCGCTGTGGGGTGTGGGACCCAAGACCGCGAAAAAGCTCGCAGCCCTGGGCATAACGACGGTACGGGAACTTGCCCACAGCGATGCCGAGCTGCTGACGTCCACATTCGGTCCACGCACCGGCCTATGGCTGCTGCTGCTCGCCAAGGGTGGGGGCGACGCAGACGTCAGCGCCGAGCCATGGGTTCCGCGCTCCCGTAGCCACGTCGTGACGTTTCCGCGTGATCTCACTGACCGCACCGAAATGGACTCGGCGATAACAGAACTGGCCCAGCGAGCACTCGACGATGTTGTGGACGCGGGACGCATCGTCACCCGGGTGGCGGTCACCGTGCGCACCGCGACGTTTTACACCCGTACCAAGATCCGCAAGCTGGCGGCGCCCACCACCGACGGCGACGTCATCGTCGCCGCCGCCCTGCGCGTCCTGGACCTCTTCGAGCTGGATCGGCCGGTCCGGTTACTCGGGGTACGGCTGGAACTCGAGATGCCCGAGTAGTTTCAGTGCGGCACCGGGCTGGGCCGAAGCGCGCGCGTGAAGATCGCGTTGACCTGGCGCATCGCCACGCTGTAGGGCCACCACGCCAACCGCTTGAACGCGTACAGCGCCCGGATGTCCTGCGATGTGTAGATCAGGTATCTGTTCTTGGCGACCCCGGCCAAGATCTTCTCGGCCGCCTTTTCCGGCGAGACGGCATGACCACTGAAGCGGTCGACCCACCGGCTGACGTTGGGGTCCTCGCGGTCGACGCCGGCGATCTCGACGGTGTTGACCAGTGGGGTTTTCACCGCGCCGGGCACCACGACCGACACCCCGATGCGGTGCCGGGCCAGGTCGAAGCGCAGCACCTCGGACAGACCGCGCAATCCGTACTTGCTGGCGCTGTAGGCGGCATGCCACGGCAGCGCGACCAGCCCGGCCGCCGACGACACATTGACCAGATGCCCACCCTGGCCGGCCGCCACCATCGGCGGGACGAACGTCTCGATGACGTGGATCGGACCCATCAGGTTGATCGCGACCATCTTGCTCCACTGCTCGTGGGTCAGCCGGTCGACAGTCCCCCAGGCCGACACTCCGGCGATGTTCATCACGACGTCCATGCTCGAATGCTTGGCGTGGATGTCGGCGGCGAACGATGCCACGTCGTCATAGTCGGCGATATCGAGCACCTTGTGCTCGGGCACTCGCGCACCCAGCGCGCGGGCGTCGGCCGCGGTTAGTTCCAGACCCTCGGGGTTGCGGTCGGTCAGATAGAGTTCGGCCCCCTGCGCGGCCAGCCGCAACGCGGTGGCGCGGCCAATGCCGCTCGCCGCCCCGGTGACAAGACACCGCTTCCCCGCGAAATACGCCTTCTGCGCCATGGCGGTGACGATACCGGCGGTAACGGCGACGTCGGCGGGTTACCTCGGGCCGCCGCTCCAGAGCGAGTTCAGCCACAACTGCTCGAGGACCCGCACGCGGCGATCCACGTCGCCATCGCGGCCGGCCAGGATAGGGTCGCCGGTCAGTGTCAGCGCGGTGGTTCCCGCCAGGGTGCGGACCAGCATCGGGATGTCGTCGCTGATCGGATTCGCGGTCCCGGACTTCATCTCGGCCTCGACGATCGCGGCGATCGCGCGCAACACACCCTCGAACTGCTGCTCGAGAATGTCGCGAATCTCGATATCGGTGTGGCGGGCGGTATTGCAGGCCACCATTACCGGGTCGTTGTGCGCGTAGACGGCGGCGGCGCTGCCCACCATCCGCTTGGCGAACTGCTCCGGCGACTCGCCCGGCTGACGGGGCGCGAAGTACTGGGTGAGTTCTTCGAGTTCTTCGACGGCCTCGGCCAGGATCTGGGCGAGCACAGCGTATTTGGAGTCGAAGTAGAAGTAGAAGCCCGAGCGGGCCACCCCGGCGCGCAAGCTGATGGTGCTGACGGACAGCTCCGCGAACGGCCTCTCCTGCAGGAGTTCACGCACTGCCCGCAGGATCGCTTGCCGGTGCTTGTCGCCTCGCCGTCGCAGGGCCGGCTCGTCCGGCTCCGGATGTGTGGCGTGGCTGCTCACCCCCTCGACATTGCACCACGCCGCCCAAAAAGCAAACTTGACAGCCGTCAAGTTTTTCGCGAAGGATGATTCTTACGTGACTGTGCTCACCTGTCCCGGGCCCGCAAAGGAGCGTCTATGCCCGCCACCATCAGCACCCGGCACTACCTGCTCGATCAGGCGCGGCGCCGGTTCACCCCGTCGATCAACAACTTTCCCGGCATGGGCCTGGTGGAACATAGGCTGCTGAAGACTCAATTCCCGGAGCACAAGCTCGCCGACCCGCCGCCGGGTAGCGGGCTCGAGCCGGTCCACGGTGATGCGGGGCTGCCGTTCGTCGGGCACCTCATCGAGATGATGCGCGGCGGACCGGACTATCTGATGTTCCTCTACCAGACCAAGGGTCCGGTCGTGTTCGGGGACTCACCAGTCCTGCCGGGGGTCGCGGCGCTGGGCCCGGACGCAGCGCAGGTCATCTACTCCAACCGCAACAAGGACTACTCGCAGCAGGGGTGGGTCCCGGTGATCGGGCCGTTCTTTAACCGCGGGCTCATGCTGCTCGACTTCGACGAGCACATGTTCCACCGCCGGATCATGCAGGAGGCGTTCGTCCGCTCCCGGCTGGTCGGCTACGTCGAGCAGATGGACAAGGTCGTGTCGCAAGTGATCGCCAACGATTGGGTGGCCAACGATGCGCGCTTCCTTCTTTATCCGGCCATGAAGGAACTCACCCTCGACATCGCCTCGATGGTGTTCATGGGCCATGAGCCCGGCACCGACCGCGAGCTGGTCACCAAGGTGAACAAGGCATTCACTGTCACCACCCGCGCGGGCAACGCGATCATCCGCACCAGCGTGCCCCCGTTCACCTGGTGGCGTGGCCTCAAGGCGCGCGAACTGCTGGAGAACTACTTCCGCGAACGGGTCAAGAAACAACGCGGAAAGGGCGGCACAGACCTGCTGTCGGTGTTGTGCCAGACCGAGGACGAGGACGGCAACAAGTTCTCCGACGAGGACATCGTCAACCACATGATCTTCTTGATGATGGCCGCCCACGACACGTCGACGTCGACGTCGACGACGATGGCCTATCAGCTGGCCGCCCACCCGGAGTGGCAGCAGCGCTGCCGCGACGAATCGGACCGCCTCGGCGACGGGCCACTCGACATCGAATCGCTGGAGAAGCTGGAGTCGCTCGACCTGGTGATGAATGAGTCGATCCGGTTGGTGACGCCCGTCCAGTGGGCGATGCGGCAGACGGTGCGCGACACCGACCTGCTCGGCTACTACATACCCAAGGGCACCAACGTCATCGCGTATCCCGGAATGAATCATCGTCTGCCGGAGTACTGGACCGATCCGCTGAAATTCGACCCGGAGCGGTTCACCGAGCCGCGCAACGAGCACAAACGACACCGCTATCAGTTCACGCCGTTCGGCGGCGGCACACACAAGTGCATCGGGATGGTGTTCGGCCAATTGGAGATCAAGACGATCCTGCACCGGCTGCTACGCCGCTACCGGCTGGAACTGCCCCGGCCTGGCTACCAGCCATGCTGGGACTACGGTGGCATGCCGATACCGAAGGACGGTATGCCGATTGTGCTGCGCCCGCTCTGACGCTGCGGGGATTACGCAGCGCTTTCGGCGCTGAATAGCCGGTTGGCGCAGGCGATCACCGCGCGCAGCGCCGACTGCGTCGGGTCGTCCGACCAGCCCATTGCCCACTCGGAACGGGTTCCGTTGCTGCCGCAGATGAAGGTGGCGGTGCCTTCGCCCGAGCGAATCTGATGGAACTTCAGCGTTTCGACGGTGATCCCGCGCTCGTGCAACATCGCGGTGAGAGCGGCGATCGGCCCGCCGGCGGCAGCCGTCGAGGTGCTGATGCGATCGCCGACGGCGATCATCGCCCGGAAGTTGCGTGCTTGTGGCCCCAGCCGTCCGGCCGGCCGCTCGGCGTCGGTGCACGCCCAGTGCCCTAGTCGGAGCGGGCCGGCCGTATGACTGTAGGTCGCGACGAAGTTCTCCCACGACATCGCCTCGGCCTGCTCCCGCAGACCACGCGGCAACGCCGCGCCGAAGTGGTGGCCAAACCATGCGCCGGCGCCGCATTGGCGCGCCGAGACGTCCGGATTCGGACTGGAAAGAGGCTTCGAAAGTGGCATCGTGTCGGTCTTCTCTGATCAGCAGGAGCGACCGACGGTAGTAGCTTCCGACCCACAGCGGGGGGTCGGTCTGGATCAGACCCCGCTGCGGGTGCTGGCTACTACGGCACGCTCGAGAAGACGCACGAGCGCCGAGATTAGCCGTCGAGGGTCGGCAGCGCAACTTCCTTTTCCCGTCACACCGACTACCTTTACCGCAGTTTCAGTACGAAGGCGGCCAGTGAAACCAGCGACAGCACCGGTGAGAACGCCACATTGATACGTGTCGGCAGCGCAGTGCTCGAGGCGTCCGCGCGCAGCAGCTCTAGACCGAACCGGCCAATTCCATACGCTGCGGCCGAGCCGAGAAACAACAACCCCGGACGCCCGGATGGCGCGTACAACGACAATCCGACGCCCAAAATGATTGCTGACCAAGCTGCTTCGAAAAGCTGTGTGGATAGCGGCGCTTCCATTCGCCGCGGTCATCAGGCAGCCACAACCCGAAGGGCCCCTGCGTTTCTCGTCCGGAGCAGCACCCGTTGATCAGGCAACCGATACGCGTCACAGCCATCCCGACCAACATGATGATGGCCGCACCGTCCCAGAATCGCCAGAACTCCAAACCCATGAGGCGCAGCACCGGCCACGAGACCGCAAAGCTGAGCACCAAGCCGCCGTAGAGCCCGGCACCCACCGTCAACTAACCGATTACGCTGGGCGACCGGCCGGGAACCGCTGCGGCGGTTCCCGGCGATTGCTCCGCTTTATCCGGTCGGCCGTGGCGATGGATCAAACCGCAGATATGCCTGAATCGTCGTACCGGCTGTCGTGCTGTGGGTACGCACCAAATCCGATATGGCGTTCACCAGAAACAGCCCGCGACTGGCGGGGCCACTGGGGCCCGGGTTCAGGCGGCCCACCAGCTGGTCATCGAGCCGTCCGCTGTCGCGCGCCTCACAGACCAAATGCTCATCGTTCCGCCAGAACGCCAGCCTGCATGCGCCGTCGGTGTACATCAAGCTGTTGGTGGCTAACTCGGTGGCGGCCAATTGCAAATCCTCGATGCTGTCCTGGGACAGTCCAACCCAGTCGGCGTAGTTGACGGCGAAAGACCGCGCCAGTCGCAGATCCGCTGACTTGCGGACCATGTACGTGACAGCGCCCGGATTGACGGGCAGCGGCTGGTTGCAGCGCGCCAGTACATCATCGGGCGCGTACTCGGCGCTGCGATGCAGCGAACCGCAGCTCCACAGCATCGGGTGAGTAGCCCGGGCATCCGCCAGCACGTCGTCATCCAGCCGGCTCGCGTCGTACAGGCACAATCCCGTCACCTGATGACCTTCGAACGCTTCGTTCACCAGCGCCTCATGCTGTACGCAAGCCAAACGCTCGTTTGCGGTACGGCGTGGCCAGACAATTTCGCTGACAATGCGCACCCGCCGGTCGGGGTGTTCCTCGACGAAGGAGCCCTCCATGGCCATAAATCGGCTCGGGTTGCGGGCGACCTGAGTGGTGTCGGCCATTTGCAATCCGTCCGGCACTAAACCGCCCGCGCCACACAGTTCGTCATGCACCAGCGCCATCATGTCGCCGGGTATGGCGACGAGTACCGGTTCGTCCGTCGCCAACCCGTCGATGACGAAGCGCACCACAAAATCCAGGTACTCCCGCTGAGAGTGATACAGAAGCGCGGAATGAACAAAGCCTTGATGTTCCCTTTCCGTGCCCATACTCACTTTTTCGGCGCTCCCGCTTTCCATCACAATGCCAACCCCCTGCTGGACCGGCCGTCCTGCTTCGCGTTATCTATCTCCATACCCCGGACAGGGCTCCGCTATGCAGGTAATAGATCACAAAGCGGGCTCGCCCCAAATGCGGCCGGATCACAGCCACCAGGAGGCGGCAGCGTCCAGATGACGACGGATGCGGTAGCGGGCCAAGCTATCGTCGCCGGCGGCTATCGCCTCGAGAATCCGCAGGTGAGCGTGCTCGACGGCGATGATGTCGGCCCCAGTCGGCAGCGCCTGCCCGGTGCTGGACCAGTGGCGGCGGAACAACTCGACGATGATCCGGAGGAACAGGTCCAACAACGCGTTGCCGGCCAGTTGTGCCAGTCCGACGTGGAACCGGAATTCCTCGACGGTGGCCTTGCGCACTTCGTCGGCGGTTTGGAGGTTGTCGCCGAACGCGGGGCGTTGGGTATCGAGGAAGGCCGCCACCTCGGGTTCGCTACGCCGCTTGACGACTTTGGCGACGTTGTCGATCTCGATAGCGTCCCGGACGCAGCGTAAGTCTTCGCGGCTCGGCTTGCGGTACTGCAGGTAGAGCGCGATGGTGTCGATGCTGGCTTGCGCTTGGGGTTGTGTGACGACGAGCCCGCCACCGGGTCCGCGGCGCATCTGCGCCACCGAGTGGTACTCGAGCAAGCGCACCGCCTCGCGCAGCACCGCGCGGCTCACCCGATAGCGCTGTAGCAGCGCCGTCTCGGTTCCGAAGACCGAACCGACCTGCCAGCCGCTGGCGGCGATATCGTCACCGATGTTGGCCGCCAGCACCTCAGCCAACTTGCCGCGGGGCGCCTCGGGGTTGAGCCGCCGCTGACGTGCCCTGCTTGCATGCCGGTCTTTTCCGCCGACATGGTCGCCGGGGTGATGCTGCTGTAGCCAGGCGGTCACCGTTTCCACGTGTCGCTCGGACAGCGTCTTGGCTCGCGCGGAATCACCCGCGGTGACGGCGGCGACGATTTCGGAATGGTCGTTGTGCATGTAGTCGATCGCCTCGATGGCCTCACTCGACGAGTCGGTCCGCGACTGCAGCGCGTATCGCGTGGTGAGCCTCATCAGGACGTCGATAAACAATTGCAGAACAGGGTTTTTGGACCGCGCGGCGAGCGCGATGTGGAATTCGTCCCGCGGCGCAGGCAGACCCGGCCTCCAGTGCTCCTCCGCGCGCAGCACCGCTCGTAGCCGGTCGATGCCGGCTTCGTCGATCCGCTCCGCGGCAAGAGAGGCCGCCAAAGGCTCGAGCACCAGGCGCGCATTGAGTAAGTCGGCCAGCGTCGTGCCCAGGTACTCGAGATAGATGACGACGGCGCGGGTCGCCGGGCCCGCATCCGGCTCGCAAATGAGCAGCCCGCCATTGGGTCCACGGCGCATCCGGGCGACCTGATGATGCTCGACCAGCCGAACGGCCTCCCGCAACACCGACCGACTCACGCAAAAGCGTTGTTGCAGAGCGTGTTCAGAACCCAGTGACTCGCCGATAGTCCAGCCGCGGCGAACGATATCCGCCTCGATGTCGCGGGCAATCGTCGAAGCTAATTTGTTGGCTGGGCCGGTCTCTGGCTCTGAGCTCATCTAGGGCTCATTCAGACTCAATTAACGGCTGCCACAAGCTGTCTCAACATGTGAGCAACATGCATCCCGCGACGGGACCACCACCCACGGACACCACGCCGACCTCCGGGCGCTGCGACACCTGCCGCTCCCCTGCTTCGCCGCGCAACTGCAGACACCCTTCGTGCAGTGCCCAATAACCATGCATGCGCCCGGCCGAAAGTTGGCCGCCGTAGGTGTTCAGCGGCAGTACACCATCGCGGGCGATCCGCGCGCCGCCCTCGACGAACGGTCCGGCGTCGCCGTCACCGCATATGCCCAGCGCCTCCAACCAGGCCATGGTGAGAAAGGTGAAGCCGTCGTACAACTCGGCGAGGCCGAGGTCGGCGGGCTTCAACTCGGTGCGCGACCACATCTGCGCCGCCGCATCCGACATCGCCATCTTGGGGTAATCGTCGCGGTGGAACCAGCCACCGGCACCGTCGGACCCGCCGATCGCTTCCACCCGCACCGCACGGTGCGGGCAGTCGCCGGCGTACTCCGCGTTCGATACCACTACCGCGATCGAGCCGTCGATGGGGACATCGCAGTCCAGCAGCCCAAACGGCGTCGACACCAGCCGCGCGCCCAGGTAGTCAGCCATCGTCATCGGTTCGCGGTACACGGCAAGGGGATTCAACGCGGCGTTGCGCCTGCCGTTGAGCGCCAGCCAGCCCAACTGTTCTTTGGTGGTTCCGTACAACTCCATGTGCCGACGGCAGTTCAGCGCCAGCCAGTTCGCAGCGGAGTAGGCCTGGGCCGCAACCAGATCGTTGACATCGTCCATCGGACCAACGGCGGGCCGCTCGGCGCCTTCGGGTGTGGAAAACATCCGCGCGAGTGGCGGGGCGGGCGCGTTTTCTTCCTTTTTGACCGGGACCGTGCCGCCGAGCATTTGGATGGTCCGGTAGATGACCACATGGCGGGCGCAACGCTCGGCGACCGCCCGGCACGCCGACATCACCGGGCTCAGCAGGCCGCCGGTGCCGAATCCGGAGCCGCAGTCCGCCGCCTCGATCTGCAGTGCAGCGCTGACCTCTTCGGCCGGAGTGTCACCCAGGGTCGCGATCCCGTCGATGTCGCCGGCCCCCAGGCCGGCGTCCTCGATGGCGGCCCGCACCGCCTCCATAGTCAGTTCGAACCCCGGAATGCCGGTGCGACGGCCGATTCGCGAGATGCCGATGCCGGACAAGATCGCGTCTTTTTCGAAGTACGTCATATGCACCGTCCGCAAGACCAAACCCCACCGCACGCACTGGACCAATAGAGTGTACTGTATTGGCGGTGCCAGCCGAGTCGCCCTCCCAGCTGCTCATCGAACATTGCGACAATTGCGCGCGCTGGGTGCATCCCGCGGCCGGCGAATGCCGCCAATGCGGCGGCCCGCTGGTGGCGCGGCCGGTTTCCGGACACGGCACGGTATTCACCTACACGGTCAACTACCACCCCTATAACCCCGAGATCCCGGTCCCCTACGTGATCGCCATCATCGAGCTCGCCGAACAATGCGGTCTGCGCCTGGCCGCCAATATCGTTGACTGCGAACCGGATTCGGTCAGCTGCGGAATGCCCGTCGATCTGCGGCCAGAGAAGGGTGCCGGTGGCGCGCCGTTGTTCGCACCATCCGACGCGCCCCACTAGTTGATCAGCGGGTCGCGCGGCATGCCGAGAATCCGCTCGGCGATCTGGTTTCGGGTCACCTCCGAGGTGCCACCCGCGATCGCCATGCCGCGGGCGCCCATCATCATTCGGCCGACGACCGCGCCGGGCCCGTCGAGCAGTGCGACCTCGGGCCCCAGCAGCGCCGCCGAGATCGCGCCGCCCTCAATCATGTGCTCGGCCAGCTTGAGTTTGGTGACGTTGCCTTCCGGACCCGGGCCCGCCCCCTCGACACTGCGGGCGGCACGGCGCAGGTTCAGCAGCCGCAACGCGTGATCGTCGGCCAGGAAGTTTCCCACCCGGATTCGCGCGCCCGCCAACCGATCTGACGCTTGAGCCAGCTGAACCAGTTTCGAAGCCAGCCCATCGTAGAACGATCCGCTGCCGCCGATGCTGACCCGCTCGTTGCCCAGCGTCGCCCGCGCGACCGTCCACCCGGAATTGGGGGCCCCGACAACATCTTCATCCGGGACAAACAGGTCGTTGAAGAACACCTCGTTGAACTCCGAGCTGCCGGTGATCTGCCGCAACGGCCGAACCTCGACTTCGGGCGCGTTCATATCGACGATCACCGTGGTGATACCGGCGTGCTTGGGGGCGTCGGGGTCGGTGCGCACGGTGGCCAGGCCGCGCGCGCAATACTGCGCCCCGCTGGTCCACACCTTCTGCCCGTTGATCTTCCAGCCACCATCTACCCGGGTGGCGCGAGTCTTCACCGATGCCGCATCCGACCCGGCTTCGGGCTCGGAGAACAGCTGGCACCAGATCTCGTCCTGACGCAGCGCCTTCTCCACGAACCTTTCGATCTGCCAATCAGTTCCGTGCTGGATCAGGGTCAGGATCACCCATCCGGTAATCGAGTAGTCGGGGCGCTTGATGCCTGCCGCGCGGAACTCTTCCTCGATCACCAATTGCTCCACGGCGTCGGCCGCGCGACCCCACGGCTTGGGCCAGTGCGGCATCACGTAGCCCGTCTCGATCAGCTTGTCGCGCTGCGCCTTCTTGTCCAGGGCGGCGATCTCGGCGGCGTCGGCGTGGATCCGCTTGCGCAGTTCTTCGGCCTCGGGCGGCAGGTCCAGGCTGTTCTCTCGAACGGCGCCGGCCGCGGTGCGATCGAAGACATCGCCGGCGGGTGAATCACCGCCGAACAATGCCGAGCTCACCAGCGCGCGGCGCAGATGCAGATGCGCATCGTGTTCCCAGGTGAAACCGATGCCGCCGTGCACCTGAATGTTGAGTTCGGCGTTGCGCGCGTAGGCCGGGAATGCTTGCGCCGCGGCCACCGCGGCGATAAGGCGGAACTGTTCCTCATCCTCTGCCGCCGCGCGCGAGGCGTCCCACACCGCGGCGATCGCGGATTCGGTGGCCACCAACATGTTCGCGCAATGATGCTTCACCGCTTGGAAAGTGGCGATGGTGCGGCCGAATTGCTGGCGCACCTTGGCATAGTCGACGGCTGCGTCGACACAGTCGGACGCCCCGCCCACCGCCTCGGCGGCCAGCAACGTCCGCGCCCGAGCCAGCGCCGATTCCCGCGCACCCGGCAAGATGTCCTCGGCAGCGATGCTCACATTCTCCAGGCGCACACGCCCGGAACGCCGAGTCGGATCCAAGTTGTCGGTCGCCCCCCCGGTATCGGAGACCGACACACCGGCGCGGCCGCGGTCCAGCAGCAGAACATCGTCGCCGGCGGCGATCAGCAACAGCTCGGCGAGCCCGGCGCCCAACACGATTCCGGCCTCACCCTCGGCTATGTACCCTTTTGAGCCGTCTTTGACCTGCACCTGGCTGTCCAGGCCGATCCCGGCGGTGAGGGTTCCGTCGATCAGTCCCGGCAGCAGCCGCGACTTTTGATCGGCGCTACCGTCTTTGGCGATCACCGCCGACGCGATTACGGTCGGTACAAACGGTCCCGGCGCCACCGCGCGACCGAGTTCTTCGATCACCACCACGAGTTCGGGCAATCCGTACCCTGAGCCGCCGTGTTCTTCGCCGACGTGCAGGCCGAGCCAGCCCAATTCGACCATGTCGTGCCAGAATCCGGGCCGGTTCTCGTCCGGTGAATCAAGCAGCGATCGCGCTGCCCAGCGCGCCTTCTGCGAGGTGAGGAACGCGCGGGCTACCTCGGCGAGTTCGCGATGGTCGTCGGTCAGTGCGATACCCATGGGGTCCTCCTCGCGCCGCTAACCAGCCCGCATCGTTGCCGGGGCCTGGTTGCCTGCCCCGTTCCCAGGGGAAACCGGGCGGCTGCCTAAAGAGTGTACTTATTGCGGGGACGGTACCGCCGGGGGCATCTACTTGGGCGCGAACCGTTGTCCCGCGTCCAGCCGCAGGCACTGGCCGTTGAGCATCGGGTTGTCCACGATGGCGGCGGCCAGCTTCGCGTACTCCTCCGGCCGGCCCATCCGCTTGGGGAAGGCCGCGTCGCGGGTTAGCGTGGCCGCCATCTCGTCGGGGACCATCGCGGTCA
>Ga0210393_10002144_pt1 | contig 16374 bp, 14 predicted proteins | sample IncBWC27OmetaG_FD_160068 | JGI IMG/M metagenome (GOLD analysis project Ga0210393, IMG submission 160068) | Forest soil microbial communities from Barre Woods Harvard Forest LTER site, Petersham, Massachusetts, United States - Inc-BW-C-27-O ... | reverse complement strand
GGCAGCGTTAACGTTCTGTGGGGCTTTCGCGACGTCGACTTCTTGCGCGTCTCGGGCTTCGACGTCCTGAGCGGCGACGAAGACCTCCGGCGTGGCTTTCAGTTCGGCACGTTCTTCGGCCACGGCGTGTCCGCACTCGGCACGCGCGGCGAGGATACGTTCGTCAGCTCGGCTATCTATTTCGGCGCCGGCACGACCCAATGGTTCACCGGACTGCAAGCGCAGGGCGAGGGCCGGGAGAACGACATCACGCACGGGTGGGACGGCATTCTCGTCAGTGGTCGTTGGGCCGCGTACTACAAGCCCGCCGGCAACCAGGTCTTCATCCTCGACGAGGAGTACGGTCTCGGCATCCGCCAACGCATCCCCTTTCAGCTCGGCTTCGCCGATTTCCGCGGTGGCATTCGCGGCTATCGTCTCTCACAGGACGCCGGCGGCGAGCGCAGCGTGTCGCGGTTCGAGTATCACCTCGCGTTGCCGCCGATCCGCCAACTGGCCCAGATCGGCGTCGGACCGTTCGTCGATGCCGGCAAGTTGTGGGCGCAAGACACGCCATTCGGCGTCTCGACGCCGTTCACGTTCTCGACCGGCTTGAGCCTCTTCGTCGCCATCCCTCCACGGTCGCGCCGCATGTGGCGTTTTGACATCGCCTTCCCGGTGACGAACGAGCCGCACGTGCACGGAGTCGAGTTCCGGTTCACGACCCAGACGTTCTCGTACACCTCCTACACGTTCTACCAAGAGCCCCAGGATCTCGCCCGTGCCCGCGAGCCGGTCGTGCCGGGCTCCATCTTCAACTACCCTTGACCGACGCCGTCAGTCGCTTGAGCAGTGGCACGCAGAGGAGCATGAGCAGGCCAGCGCCAACCGACACCACGAAGAAGATCGAGAAGAATGTCGCCTTGGACGGAATGCTCGACGACAGTCCCGCGAGCAAATTGCCGGAGTAGCTGCCCACCGCGATCGGCAGGAAGCTCACGCCCATGAAGAACGCGACGGTTCGCTTGGGCGCCACTTTCGATACGTAGGACAGGCCCACGGGCGAGAGACACAACTCGCCGAGTACGCCGACGAGGTATGTTGCCAAGAGCCAGCCCGGCGCGACGATCGCGCAGTTGGCCGCATGCGTGGCGAGGCAGGCGTCGACTTGGCGCCCGGCGACGATCATGAAGGCATAACCGCCGCCGACGAGCAGAAGCCCGAACACCATCTTGAGCGCCGTCGATGGCTCCATGTTGCGCTTCCCGAGCCATTGCCACATCGCCGCGAAGGCCGCCGCAAACACGATCACGAACAGTGGTTGCGCCGCCTGGAACCAGGATGAGGGCACCGTGAACGAGCCGACGCGGAGGTCGATGTAGCGATCGGCGAAGAGGTTGAGCGAGCCGCCAGCTTGCTCATAGCTCACCCAGAACGCCGCGGCAAAAAGGAACACGATCAAGATCGCCTGAATGCGGTGCCATTCGTCCGATTCGAGCGGGGCGTTGTCATCGGCCGTCGAGGCCTCGCGTCGCGTGGGCGCGAGGCCGATGCCGGGGAGATACTTGTCGCGGAGCGCGACGTACGTGATGAGGCCGAGCACCATCCCCACGCCCGCTGCCCCGAAGCCGTAATGCCAGTTGACCTTCTGACCCGAGTATCCGCAGACGAACGGCGCGAAAAAACTGCCGAAGTTGATCCCCATGTAGAAGATCGTGTAGCCGGCGTCACGCCGCCGATCCCCAGGCTCATAGAGTTGCCCAACCATCGTCGACGCGTTCGGCTTGAACAGTCCGGTCCCGATGACGACCAGCGCCAGACCTGGATAGAACGACCACGCCGCGGGAATCGCCAGCACGAAATGGCCTGCGGCAATAACCGACCCGCCGATCACGATGGCCAGCCGCGTGCCGAAGACACGGTCCGCGAGCATTCCGCCCGCGAGAGGCGTGAACCAGACCAGCCCGACATAAATGGCGTACACGCCGAGGGCGCGTGAGTCCGGGTACTTGAGCACGTGCACCATGTACAGCACGAGAATCGCTCTCATACCGTAGTACGAGAACCGCTCCCACATCTCGGCGGCAAAGAGCACCCCGAGGCCACGCGGGTGGCCGAAGAAAGCCTTCATGACCGATCCCCCGAGGGGTGCTTGGGTTCCTTCAGGCACGCGGCCCAGTGTCCCGGCGCCTTCTCCTCCAGCGGCGGTATCACTCGTGTGCATTCGGCGTCCTTGAGCGGGTGCAAGCAGCGGGGATGAAATGCGCAACCCGGCGGTGGCGCCGCGGCGGATGGCGGCTCGCCCGGGAGTACGACGCGCTGTCGGGCCCTCGACGGCTCCGGCACGGGCACCGCCGACAGCAGCGCCCGCGTGTACGGCATGATCGGATCGCCGTAGAGCGCGCCAGCCGGCGCCTCTTCGACGATCCGCCCGAGGTACATGACCGCCACGCGTGTCGCCACGTGCGCGACGACGGACAGATCGTGCGCGATGAACAAGTAGGTGAGTCCCCGGTGCTGCTGCAGGTCCATGAGCAGGTTGATCACCTGCGCCTGCACCGACACATCGAGCATGGCCACCGGTTCATCGCAGACAACGAAATCGGGGTTGACCGCCAACGCCCGCGCGATCCCGATGCGCTGGCGCTGTCCGCCAGAGAACTCATGCGGATAGCGGTTCGCGACATCCGGTCGCAAACCCACTTCGGTCAGCAACTCTCCCACGCGCTCGTTCCCGCCGGGCAGACCATGTATCGTCAGCCCTTCCCGAACGATGGCCCCGACGGTCATCCGGGGATTCAGCGACGCATAGGGATCTTGAAAGATGATTTGCGCGCGACGGCGCATGCGCCTGAGATCACCACGGTGCAACCCCAGGACGTCGGTGCCATCAAACGAGATGGAGCCGGAGGTCGGCTCGACGAGGCGCAGCGTCGCGCGCCCCGTCGTCGTCTTCCCGCACCCCGACTCACCGACGAGCGCCAACGTCTCCCCGCGCTCGATGTCGAACGACACGCCTTCGACCGCGCGTACCGCGCCGTAGCGCTTGACGAGATCCCGAACGGCTACGAGCGGCGCCACGGTTCCTCGGCGAGATGGCACCGCGACGTATGCCCTGCGCCGATCTGATACACCGGCGGGTGCTCGTGCTCACAGCGTTCCCACGCATACGCGCACCGCGTGCGAAACCGACACCCGCTCGGCCAATCCGTTGCCGGCGGGACCGACCCGGGAATCACCGCCAGTCGCCGGCCACGATCCGCCGGCGTGGGCTCGGGAATCGCGCGCAGCAGGCCATTGGTATACGGGTGATGCGGTGCGTCGAAGAGCTCTCCCACCAGGGCTTCTTCGACGATCTCCCCCGCATACATCACCATGACCCGAGACGTCGACTCCGCGATCACGCCGAGATCATGCGTGATGAGCACCATGGCCATTCCCATGCGCTCCCGGAGCTCGGCCAGCAGCTCGAGGATCTGTGCCTGGACGGTGACGTCGAGCGCGGTCGTCGGCTCGTCGGCCAGAATGAGCTCGGGATGCATCACGAGCGCCATGGCGATGACCACGCGTTGCCGCATGCCACCCGAGAGCTGGTGCGGGTATTGGTCGAACCGGGCGGCCGGATCCGATAGCCCGACCAGGCGGAGCATCTCGATCGAGCGTTCGCGCGCCTCTTTCCCAGGCGTGTGGTCATGAACGCGGAGCACCTCGGCGATCTGGTCGCCGATGCGCAACACGGGATTGAGCGCCGTCATCGGTTCCTGGAAGACCATGGAGACGCGGGAGCCACGGATCTGGCGCAACGATTCCGCATCGAGCGACATGAGGTCCGTTCCATCGAGCGTGATCTGCGAACCCTCGACGATGCGACCGGGCGGGCGAATCAAACGCAAGATGGAGAACGCCGTGACCGACTTCCCGCACCCGGACTCGCCGACGAGGCCCACGCTCTCGCCCGTGGCGACATCGAACGAGACGCCATCGACGGCGCGTGCGAGCCCCGCGTCCGTGTCGAAGACGGTCCGGAGGTCGCGAACGGACAACAGCGGCGTCGTCATCGCCCGGGAAGCTCGCGCGGGTCGAGGGCATCCCGCAAGCGGTCGCCGAGGACATTGATCGACAACATCGTGGCGACGATGGCCAGGCCGGGGAACAGCGACAGCCACCAGAGACTCACGCCCGTCGCATCGTGCATGATGTTGCCCCAGCTCGCGCGCGGCGGTTGGATGCCGACGCCTATGAACGACAGTCCGGCCTCCAGCAATATCGCGGAACCGAAGCTGATCGTGGCCGCGACGATCACGGGTGACGTCACGTTCGGGAGGATATGACGCGCCAGGATGCGTGGGCCGGTGGCGCCGAGCGCGCGTGCCGCGAGGACGAACTCGCGGGCCCCCGTGGCTTTGACCTCCGCTCGCACGAGGCGGCTGATCTGAAACCAACCCGTGGCGGCGAGAAACGCGATCAGCGCGCCCGGTGACGTGCCGCCCCACAGCGCGATGACGGTGAGGACGAGCAGCACGCGCGGCATCGCCATGAGCGCGTCCACGGTGCGCATGAGTGCTTCGTCGATCCATCCGCCGGCATACCCGGCGATCGCCCCGTACACGGTCCCAATGGCAACCGATCCGAGTGCGGCCAGCGCGCCGACGCCGAGCGATACCCGTCCCCCATAGAGCACGCGCGACAGGACGTCCCTGGACAGCGGATCAGTCCCAAACGGAAACGCTGACGAAGGCGGACGACTCTTGAGCCTGACAATATCGATCTGCTGCGCGGGACCGTACGGCGCCAGCAGCGGCGCAAGAATCGCGGCCAGCGCGAGCGCGCTCAGGATGCCCAATGCGGCGAGAACCACCGGATCGCGCATGAGCCGCTTCACGTGCGCATCCTGGGGTCGGCGGCCGCATAGAGCGCATCCGCGATGAGACTCCCCAGCACCACGGCTCCGCTGCCAACGAGCGTGCAGCCGATGACGACGGGCGCATCGCGTTGGCTGATGGCATCGAACGCGAGCCGTCCCATGCCGGGCCACGAGAACACTTGCTCGACAAACAGCGCCCCGCCGAACAATGCCGGGAGGGTGAACCCGATGTTGGTGATCAGCGGCAGCAGCGCATTGCGCAGTGCGTGCCGCATGATGACGTCGCGCTCAGGGACTCCCTTGGCTCTCGCGGTCCGCAGGTAGTCTTCGCCCGCGACGTCGCGCATGGCGTTGCGCTGAAACCGCGCGATGCCAGCGACACTCACCGCCGCCAAGGTGAGCACCGGTAGGATCAGATGGTCGATGCGGTCCCAGAGGCGACCCCAGACATTCATGTAGTCGTGGGTAATCGTCGTCACGGTTCCACCGGCCGGAAACACGGGGATCACGTACGCGAAGACGAATACGGCGATCTGCGCCAGCCAGAACTCGGGCAACGAATAGAGTACGACAGCGGTACCCATCGCGATTTGTCCGAGGGACGAGCACGGCTGGACACTGCGTGCGACGCCGAGCACGAGGCCACCGATGAGACTCAGCGCGATGGCGAGGCTCATGAGCAGAATGGTATTCGGCAAGGCCTGGCCTATCATCTCGGCCACCGGCCGCTGCGTGATGTACGACTGCCCGAGGTCCCCCCGTGCCGCGTGCGAGAGAAATTGGATGTACCGGTCGGGCAGGGGACCGTCGAGCCCGAGGCGGATGCGACACTGGGCTTGGACCGCCAGCGTATTGCGCGGGTCGTCTGTCGCGCATGGATCGCCGGGGGCGATCGCGATCAGCCCAAACGCAATCGTGGCGACGATGAAGATGACGAGCAACGAGTGCAGCGCGCGCCGGCCGATGCTCGGGGCCAGCGTGCGCAGCACGGGCGGGCGCCTACGGTGTCAGCGCGCGGCGGCGAGGCCGACGCGGTCGCGCGCCGTTCGCTCACCCGCCGGGATGTACCATTGTGGCAACCGGATCCACCATCCATCGGGCCGGAACGGCGCGGTGTGAATCCGCGCGCTGACGGCCGCGACGAGTTGCGGCTCGTAGAGCCACACCCCTGGCGCGTCGGCCACGATGATCTGGTACGCGTGACTGAAGTGCGCCTTGGCTCCCGCGGGGTCCAAATCGACGAGCCCGCTGTCGATCGCGGCGTCGAATTTCGGGTCCGAGTAGCTGAAGTAATTGATCCCGTCCTTCTCCGCGCCGGTCGTCCAGGTCTGTTTCGGATCGTTGGGCGAGAGATCGCTGACCCACGATCCGAGGTACGTATCGAAGTTGTGTCCGTGGATCTGACTCACGGTCACCGACATCTCGACCACGGACGGCGTGGCGGCAATGCCGACGCGCTGCAACTGGTCCTGGATGAGCGACGCCATCCGCACGCGATACTTGCTCGACGACGGGGCGAGCACCTGGAACGCGAGCTTCTGGCCGCCACGCGCGCGCATCCCGTCTTTTCCGCGCTTCCAGCCGAGCGAGTCGAGCAACCGATCCGCGGCGGCCGTGTCATACGGAACCTGCGCGACCGTCGTGTCGGAGATGTGATTGAGCCGCGAGAAGGGTCCTTTCGCGACGAGGCCGAGCGTGTCCAGGACGTTCCGCACCATCGAGACCCGGTCGAGCGACATGGCGATCGCGCGTCGGACGCCCAGCTCGGCGAACATCGGCTTCTTCATGTTGAATCCGAGGAAGCCGTATGAGGGCTGCGGATACACGACCGTGCGCAGGCCCGTGTGCTTGGCGACTTCCGGGACGTCATCCGGGTGGATGACTTCGTACATGTCCGCCTCACCGGTGTACAGCTTGACGAGTGCGGACTGATAGTCGGGAGCGATGTCCCACACGAGGCGATCGAGGAGCGGGCGTCCGCGATAGTTCGCCGTGTCCGCGACGAGCTCCACGGACTGGTTCGGCGTCCAGCGCACGAACCGGAACTTGCCCGAGCCGATCGGGTGACTGGCCGCGTCCGACGCCCGCATCGACGCCATGGGAGTATGCGCGAGCACGTGCGCGGGAATGATGCGCATCTGCGTGGCGGCATCGAAGAACTGCGTCGGATAGCGCTGCTTGAACCAGAACGTCGCGGTCAGCGAGTCGGGCGTGGAGACCGAGTCGATGCGCGCGACATTCGTCGCGACCCCGGATCCCATCGCGGGATCGGTGTATGCCTTGTACGTGAACTGCACGTCCGCCGCGCGGACCGGTACGCCATCGTGCCACTTCGCGCGCGGATTGATGTGAAAGGCGAGTGATAACGAGTCCGGCGCCCACGTCCAACGGTCCGCGAGGCGCGGCGTGAATCCGTGGTCGCCGAGCATGTTCAGGCTGTCCCCGACGTCGGCCAGGTAATCGAAGACCATGTCGAGGATTTGCGCCGTCGTGATGTTGACCTGCGCCGGAGGCAGCAGCGTCTCGATGTTCGTCGGAATGGCGAAGACGACCGTGCCGCCGGTCTGACCCGTGGACGACGACGATCGGTCGCCGCCTTGGCAGGCCGTGAGTCCGAGCGCGATCATCGCGAGTGCGACGAGGCGTGGCATAGCGCGCAAAGGTGGATACACCGTCATCCCTCGTCAAGCTTTTTCCGACGCCACGTCCACGCATCGTCGGAGTAGTGTTGGCATAGTTGCCTCGCTTCGTCTTTCACCATCGGCTCCAGAGCCAATGTTACAGTGTCGACGATCGCGCCGAACGCGTCGGCCAACTCTGACGCCGTCGGTGCGCGACCGCGTGCCGCGCGCAATGTCGCGGGCTCGATGCCCTCTTGGTCATTGTCGATGAGAATCGAGCCATGCTGTAGAACGACGCCGTGCTCCCTCCATTGGGCACTCCCCGCGATCTTGCGACCCTGGTACACGAGCTCCCCAGGAGAAGGGGCGGCGAAGCAAGGCCCCGTCGTCGTCGTCGCCCCGTCACTCGCGATTGTTACCGGTGCTCCGAGCTGCGCCAATGTCGCGGCGAGTATCTGATTCAGCCGATTGTAGACGACCCGGGGTCGATCGGCGGCAGGGAGGGTGAAGCTGTACGTCAGCTCGCGATGATGCAGAATCATGCGGCCGCCCGTCGGGCGCCGAACGATGTCGACGCCGGGACGGCGAAATGCCGGTTCGTTGCGCCCGAACGAAAGCGTGGGACGAGACCACCCGTACACGCGAATGACGCCTTCGCCCGTGCGTGAGGCTCGCCGCATGAGCGCGTGGTCCAACGCCATGTTCTCCGCACCCGTCTGAGGCTCCGTGATCAGGAGCCGCCAGACGTTATTCGCCGACGTGAGCGGCGTATTGCTGCGCGGTCAGGAGTCCGTCGCCGGCGGCCGGCGACTCGGCCGGCTCGATCTCGATCATCCAGCCGTCGCCGTAGGGATCCGTGTTCACGAGCGCCGGTTCTTTATCGAGCCGCGGGTTGATGGAGAGGACGGTGCCCGCGACGGGCGACATGAGATCCGAAACGGCCTTGACCGCCTCGATCGTACCGAAGGTCTCGTGCGCGCTCAAGTGCGTACCCACTTTCGGCAGCTCGACGAATACGACGTCGCCGAGCTCGCCCTGCGCGTAGTCGGTGATGCCAACGCGCGTGGGCTCGGTGCCGTTGACGCGGAGGTATTCGTGATCCTTCGTGTACAACAGGTCGGTCGGAATTTTGGAAGCCATCAAATCGTGACGGTAGATGCGAGAGTGTCGGCTTCGCGCTCGAGCTCCGTCCAGACGTGGGCGACTTTCGCCTCGAGATCGGTCATCGTCCCGGTATTGTCGATGACGAAGTCCGCGCGAGCCCGCTTGAGCTCCGCCGGCATCTGCGCGGCGATCATGTCGAGCGCTTCGGTCTCGTCGAGTGAGCGTTCGTGCGTGAGCCGCTCTAACCGAAGCGGGCGCGGCGCGTCGACGAGCACAATACGGTTGAATTCATCCGCCATCTTCTTTTCGAAGAGCAGCGGCACGTCGCAGACCACGATCTTTTCACCGCGACCAACCGCATCGGCGACCAGGCGGTCGCGTAAACGGTTGACTTCTGGATGAACGATCCGGTTGAGCTCTTCGAGCTCATCGTGGTCCGGGAAAACGAGATGTCTGAGGGCGGCGCGGTCCAAGAGGCCGTCAGCAGCCAGCACGTCATTGCCCCAACGCTCCACAATACGGTCGAAGGCGGGTGTACCAGGCTCGACCGCGCGGCGGGACAAAACGTCCGCATCTATGATGGTCGCGCCGCGCTCTGAAAAGAGGCGGGCAACTGTCGATTTCCCACTGGCGATATTCCCAGTGAGACCGACCAACAACGTCGTCATGAATCGCAAGCTAGGGGTAGAGAATTGCCTGTCAACAGGCTTGTTGGGCTACCCCATTGGTGCTGCCATTGGTCCCGCTCTCAGCGCGGGGAGCGCGCCGGCGAGGGCCCGCCGCAGCGGCTAAACGCGCGCTGGTGAGGAACGTATCAATGACGTAAGCAGCACCGCCCCGGTCGCGCAACTGCTGTGGCGTGGCCTGGAGGTACCGCTGACACGTGTTGCGAAACGCGCTGCCCGACGGGAAATCGAGCACCTGCGCGACGCTGTCCGCGCTTCGGTGCTTGTCCTCGAGCATGTGCGCGGCGACGATCAGGCGTCCCCACGTGAGCAACCGATGCGGTGGCGGAAATCCGGCATCCGCCAGCCGCCGGGTCAAGAGGCGCCGCGGCACCGCGAGGAGCCGCGCAAACGCATCGGGCGTCAAGCGCTCGTGCGCGCGCGTCACCGACGCCAGGACGGCGTCGCGTGCCGTCGGCTTGAGGTCCCCGATCGCCCGCCGCAACAAGCTGGCGACGCTCCGCGCTTCGGCCTTGTCGACGTGCGCCAAGAGCGTCAGCGGCGCGTCGTCCGCGTCCGCCATGACGAGGCCATCGAATCCACAGCGGCCGGCATCGAACATATCACGGGCGCGCTCTGGCGTGATCGTCACGTAGGCGACGAGCGCGACCCGAGGGAAGCGCAGCTTGAGCAAGCGCACGCTCTCGAAATTCGCCGTCCCATCCGCGTAGATGTCGATAACGGCCAGATGCACCGGCTCGCTATCGCACATGCGCGTTAGCGACGACCAGTCCTCACAGGCAATGATCGAGTGCCGATCGCGGATCGCGGCGCGAAGCCGCTGGAGGCGGACCGGATTGGGGAGAAGCGTGGCAATGACTCCCATGCGTCAAGAAGACGCCAAACGGAGCGGCTGCGTCACCGCTTCTACGAGATCCTAGCAGAAGGTGATACGGACGTCCCGTGGCGAAACAGCGCGTGGCGCGCCATCTGCATACTGTTTGGCCTCAGTAGCGCGAGGCAACGCCTGACGGCCTAACGCCGATCGCTACCCCGATGGGCCCCTGACGTCCCTGGACGGCGGGGGTTCTTCGTTTCTCCGTCCCGACTGCCCCGATCGCCCCGATCGCCCCGATCGCCCCGATCGCCCCGATCGCCGCGATCGCTGCCCCGGTCGCGCGGAGGTCCTCGTCTGGGATCTGACCTCGGCGCTGTAGACGTTGCCGGCGCAGCCGGCACGCGCCTTTCGCGCCCGAGGAGATGCACCGCCGCGGCAGCGATCTCGATGCCGTCATAGTTGTCCAGAAGGGGCTCCAGCCAGGTCGCTTCAGCCGCTGGCACCCCGGCTTCCAAGATGCGGCGGATCTCCTCGACACGCTGCCTGGCGCGGTCCAGCGGCCCACTGAGCGTGAGGGGCGTGGCTCCAGGCAACCGGGCCAATTCCCCCCGTTCGGCCAGCGCGATGATTTGCACAGGCGTCGACTGGATTACCCCTGCCATTTGCCCCGCGTCCAGCGGGATGTCGTAGAGCACCACGAGCGCCGCGCTCTCGGCGATGGTATCCCGCGCCACCTGCACGGGTGCATTCGCGCCGGCGTAGCCGAGCGCGCCGAGGATCTCGCGGACGGTGCGCTCGGAGGCGTCGGTGCGCGTGTAGACGATCGCCGAGGGCGGATCGAGATCGTCGAGCAAGCGCCGGAGCGCCGTGGGTCGGTTGCCGGACGTCACGGCGACATATCGCATGCCGACGACGGATGCAGCCGGTGGAGTCCCAGCGACTCGGCGCGCGCGTCGCGCGTAGCGCTCGATGAGCGATTCGATCTCGGGCGTCGCCGCCAGTGCTGCCGTCGCGACAATCGTGCGCGCCGAGTCCTTTGGGACCTCGGCCATGACCGCCTCGAGCGCCGGTCCAGCACCGACCCACGCGATGACGAGCGCAGCCAGTCCGTCGAGCTTGAGCCGCGAGCGCGCGATGAGGCCTTGGATGACCTCTGGCGGCCCAATCACGATCGCCGGAGGCGTGACGCGCGCCGCGCGGGCAACTGATGTCGCCGCGAGCACGTCAGATCGGCCAAGTGCGGTCGCGAGTGACACGGCGGTATCCGCGTCTGGTGTCAGCACGAGGACAGCCGGGCGGCCGGCGCCAACATGCTCCAGCACCGGCGCCATGAAAGTCGAGACTGATGATGGATCAGCGGGGAGAACAAACAGCGTGTGCACGGATAGCGCAGTGGATGAAGACGCGGTAACATACATCGTGACGACGACACTCGCGCCCGCGTTCGCGCCATCGGCGAACGTATCCCACATCAAAGAGTCCGCCACGCTCGCCGTGGCGAGTCGCGCCCGGGCGCTCAAAGCCGCGGGCCGGGAGATCCTCGATCTCGGTGCTGGCGAGCCCGACTTCGACACGCCGGAGTTCATTCGCCGCGCCGCGCAGAAGGCGATTGATTCTGGTGCCACGCGCTACACGGCGACTGAGGGCATCCTTCCGCTCCGCCAAGCGATCGCGGCCCAGGCCAACGCCGACCCGGCCGAGGTCGTGGTGTCCACGGGATCCAAGCAGTCGCTGTTCAACGCGTGCTTCGCGCTCTTTGGGCCCGGCGACGAAGTCTTGGTGCCGACGCCGAGTTGGACCTCGTACTACGAGATGGTCTCGCTGGCGCGCGCCAAAGCGGTGCCCGTGCACGGCCACGTCACTCGCGGGCTCAAGGTCACAGCGGACGAGCTGGCTCGTGCGGCTACGTCGCGTACAAAGGGTCTGATGCTGAACTCGCCATGTAACCCGACGGGCTCTGCATACGACACCAACGAGCTCTCGGAAATCCTCGATCTGGCCGCATCGAAGGGTTGGTGGGTGATCAGCGACGAGATCTATCAGCGAATCGCCTACGAATATCCCGCCCCATCGGCGCTATCGCTCATGCCCGACGGCAGCCGCGACCGTTTGGTGCTCGTCAACGGTGTCGCGAAGAGCTTCGCGATGACGGGATGGCGTATTGGTTGGGCAATCGCTCAACGGCCCGTCGCGGCGGCGATGAATGCCCTCCAGTCACACACGACGTCGAACCCCGCGACGCCCTCGCAGTACGCTGCCCTCGCCGCCCTCACGGATACGGCAGCAGCCGATGCCGCAATCGCGCACATGGTCGCGACCTTCCGCGAGCGGCGCGATGCCGCCATGACCATTCTGGACTCGGCTGGCGTCACCTACGTTCGACCTGACGGCGCCTTTTATCTCTACGTTCGCGTCGGCGACGGTGACGCATTTGCCACCCGTCTCCTCGATGCGCACGGAGTCGCCGTAGTCCCCGGCTCAGCCTTCCTGACGCCCGAGTGGGTACGGCTCTCTTACGCGGCGCCTACCGCGACCGTGATCGAGGGTGTCAAACGCCTGACATTACTGCTCAAGAGCCCGGCGTAAGCGTATGCGGCCCCTACGGCGACCGATGGCGTCGCACGATTAGTAACGCTGCTGAAGTACCAACGCTGCTCAAGTACCAACGCTGCTCAAGTACCAACGCTGCTCAAGTACCAACGCTGCTCAAGTACCAACGCTGCTCAAGTACCAACGCTGCTCAAGTACCAACGCTGCTCAAGTACGAACGCTGCTCAACGCTTAGGCGACGAGGCGCGCAACGCCGAGCAGATCAGTTCTGGTGATCCAGACACCAGTCCGATGCGCCGTGAAAGATCTCGAGCCAGTGCCCTGACTTGTACTTGAGCACGATCGGGAAGCTATCCCCACCGTAACGCCACCCTTCGATGACGACTTCGTCCACGCCATCGCCGTCGATGTCGAGGTGATCGACATAGCGGCGATATTCGGCGTGCGCGGCCGATCCATCGACGGTCTTGACGAACGACGGCGAGTAATCCGTCCCGTCCCAATCGGCGATGACGAAGACGTACGACGTCTCGTCGCCGTGCGCGGCCGCTTCCTCGGCGTTCGGGTCGATGAACGACGCGATGAGCGTCGGCTGAGCCGTTGCGCCAGTATTGATCGCCAGCCCGTGATAGTCGAGCGAATCGAGGCGTGTCTTGGGGATGCCGGCCCCCGTGCCAACCTTCATGGCAATATCGCGCGCCTTGGTCAACGCATCCTCGCGCGTCAACGGCTCAGGCTTCACCGCTTGCGTCGCACCCGGCAGCGGCGTGCCCGATGCGAGAAACTCGACGGTGATGCCCGCTTTGACCTTGCTATCGAGCGCCACGGCCGAGAGGGGCGTGAGCAGGTGGCAGTTCGGCAGCGAGTAGAGCGGCATGCCGGGCTTCTCCCACATGCCTTGCTTGACGGTCGCGGTGCCAGCGACCTGGCCATCCTGATAGAGCGTGTAGTTCGCTCCGGATCGCGTGTAGATGCGATCGAACGATTTCCATCCGGGCGCATCGAGCACGATGCCCCGCAGGTGTCCGCCTTCGACCGTCCCGATGGGAATCATGCGCGGATCTTCACGCTCGCCGAAGATCTCGAACAAGACGTTGGGCCGCTTGGACAAATCAAGCACCGCGCTCTGCGAAGCGCCCCCGGAGTCGGACTCCGAAGCGTGCTTGTCGCAGCCTAGCGCTGCGATTACCATAACGCACAGTGCGACGCGGGCGATCACGGAAGTGGTGACAGGGTTGAAAAACTTCAACTCGTACCGGGCGGTCCCCACGCTGGAGACGCTCGTCCGGGGCGCCGAGTCACCGCGTCTGTCGCCCCCCGAGGTGGTGGAAGGCTCCACCCTGGCGCGGATTCCGCTCTCCGGACCGCCGGTCGTCGGGTTCGCGGCCTTCCTCAATGGCATCCAGCAAAGCCGCATCGTGTACCACTCGGGCCTCGTCCCCATCGTCCACGGCACCGTCGGCGCGGTCATCCGGGAGCGCCGCGATCGCCGGCTCACGACCCACGCGCTCGGCCCCAGGATCTCCCGCACGCTCCTCGCCCCACGTCAGCTCCTTCCCGACGATCTCTGGAACGACCTGGTCCCCCTTGGGGTGATCGACACCGGATCCGGCCCGGCCGACGCCCACCCCTCGGCGCTGCTCGAACGCGCGATTCACCTCGTTGAGCAACGTCGCGAGGCGGCCGAACGCTTCTTGGCCGAGGCCTGGGTCGACCCGGCGCCGCTCTGGGTCGATGGTCCACTCTCCATCCACTCATCTCAGGCCATCGGGGTTGTTCGCACCCACCGGACCCTCTACACGGGTGCCGAAACACTTCCCACACTTTGTGCGCTCGCCGTAGGCGAGCGAACCAGTGTGTTTCGCGTGAGAGACAACCTGAGTTGGTATCTACGACTCAGAGATCCGGCTGGACGGGAGCCGCTCTGGGGACTGCTACGGGTCGAGGCGGCGGCGATCGGCGAGCCGGCCGAACGGGCGGATCTCGTGTCGCGATGGGTGCTGGCCGAGTCGACGCCACTCGCATTGCCAGATCCCCGATGGGATACTCTGGTCTATGGAGTACGAGACTGCGAAGAGTACCTCCGTGCCGTCTGCTGACGACGCGTTGCGGCCCATCGGCCGCGGCGTAGCGACCGAGCGGCGGCCGAACACTCCCCACGAGTTCCATTTCTGGACCGCGCTCGGCGCGTCAGTCGGCATCGGGACGATCGTGCGGGTGGTCGGCACGCATCCGATCGCGGGACGGATCCCCACGGTATACGGAGTCGTGGTCGAAGGCTTCAGCTACACCGACCTCGCAACGCCCCTGCACGATGTGCTCGGCCACGATGGTGCACCGGAGCGGGTCGCGGCGTCGCCGACGGAACGCGCCGAGATCCGCCTCTACACGGCGGCCGTGCTGCGCCAGGTGCCCGAGGAGCCACTACAGCCTGTGCCTCTCGGCGAGGTGTTCCTGGCGAATGAGGCGGACGTCCTGATCGCGCTCCGCATGGACTCCTACTCCGGCCGGGGCATCCCGGTCGGGTTGTACCGGGCTGGCGGCAGCGAGTCTCCCGTCTACCTCGACCCCGACTTTCTGCTCGGCCCCGAGGCCGCCCACTTGAACATCACCGGGGTCTCGGGCCTCGCGACGAAGACCTCGGCCGTCGAGTGGCTGCTCGCATCCATCTTCGCGCACTTCCCGCCGGACAAAGGGTCGGTCGCCGCCGTCTGCTTCAACGTCAAAGGGCCGGATCTCTGCTTTTTGGATCTTCCGGCCAATCTCGAGGACGTTGACCGCGCCCTATACGAGCGCCTCGGAGTTCCCCCCGTCCCATTTCCCAACGTTCACTATTTCGCGCCTTACACCGCCAAGGGGTATGCACTGAATACCCTGCGCTCCAATGAGGCGCTGCTACATAACGTTTCGCCGCTGACGTGGGGCCTGCGCGAGGTCCTTCAATTCGCGGAAGTATTGCTCAACCGAGACGACGTCGACGCGAAGGCCGATGCGGTGATCGACTTTATACGAGAGAGAGTGGTCGATCGGCCGTTTCACGATGACACGCTGGCGTCGACACACCATGTCAAGTCCTTTGCGGATCTGGATGCGTGGTTCCGAGACGTGCTAGCCAGTATGGAACGGCGGAACGCCGAGTCGTGGCGAACCCATCACGGGGCGACGATCCGGAAGGTCAGAAATCGCCTGACCAATATCGCGACGCGTTGCGCGGGGCTTGTGACGAACGATGGCGGGACGAGCGACCTCCCATTCGGGAGCTTTCGCGACCGGACGGTGTACGTGATCGATGTCGCCTTGCTCGAAGAAGATGCGCAGGATCTGATCTTCGCCCGCGTTGTCTCCAAGCTCCGCGAGCACCTCGAACGGCGGGATCTCGGCGTTCAGCACGTCGTGGTGTTCGTGGACGAGCTGAACAAGTACGCGCCGGGCGACGGACCGGACACGTATGTGCGGAAGATGCTGCTCGATGTCGCCGAACGGGGCCGGTATCTCGGGCTCGTGCTGTTCGCCGCGCAGCAGTTCCGGTCGCAGGTCCATCGGCGGGTGGTCGGCAACGCTGGCACCGCGTTATTCGGTCGAATGGATGGCGACGAGTTGGCGACACCGGGGTACGCCACCCTGGGCCCGGCTCTACGCACGAAGTTGGCGACGTTGGAGAAGGGGCAATTGATGGTGCGACACCCGCATTTCGCGCAACCGGTGTTCGTCCGGTTCCCTCGTCCGGCCGTCTTGACTGGCCGGCTGGGCGCC
>Ga0210393_10002143_pt1 | contig 16375 bp, 10 predicted proteins | sample IncBWC27OmetaG_FD_160068 | JGI IMG/M metagenome (GOLD analysis project Ga0210393, IMG submission 160068) | Forest soil microbial communities from Barre Woods Harvard Forest LTER site, Petersham, Massachusetts, United States - Inc-BW-C-27-O ... | reverse complement strand
CTTCGCAACCTACCTTGAGAGCGACAGCCGCTGGACCGGCTCTTCTCCCAACGGCACGCGCGTCGCGTTGAAAATTCTCACCGACGTGAAAGCTTCGCCTCAGGATCCGCGGGTACAAGCCGCAGTGAAGTACCTGCTTTCAACTTTCGACGAGCGCACCGGCACGTGGCGCGCCCTCCCCAAAGAAGCGAACGCCGCCCCGCACGCCCCGTGGTGGCACGTCCACGAAGACACCGGCAAGTGCGACGTCGACAGTCCCGTCTTCCCGACAGCCGCCCTTGCCGGATACTTGCAGCAATACGACGCGCTGCTCCCTCACGGCTTCCTGACGCGCATCACCGATTCATCTTTGAAATATCTCGCCGACGCTCCGGTAAAAATGCAAATGTCCGACATCGACATGCTCACCGAACTCGTCCGCCTGCTCCCGCCCGACCATCCGCAGCGCGAAGCCGCCATCCGAAAACTCAGAACAGTTCTCAGCGAGGTCGTCGAGCGCGATCCCGACAAATGGACCACCTACGGACTGCAGCCGCTCTCTTTCATCCACTCTTCGCATTCGCCGTTCTATCCCGGTCTCGAAAAAGAATCCGCCGCAAATCTCGACTACATCCTCCGCACACAAACCGAAGACGGCGGCTGGCCCTTAAATTGGTCATGGGCCGAGGTAGATCCCGCCGCCTGGAAAACCGCCGAAAAAGAATGGCGCGCCGTAATGACCCTGGAAAAATTAGAACGATTGGAGGGATTTCACCGAATTCAACGATCGCCAACCCAACACTGACGCCTCGCCTAGGGCCTGTCATTCCGACCGAAGCGAGCCGACGCCTTTTTCTTTGCGTTCGCTTCGTGCGAACGCGTCGGCTCGCGCAGTGGAGGAATCTCTCTTCGATTGATTGAACAAGGAAGGTTTCTTACGCGGCGAAGTCGGCGGCGTCACCGTCCCGGCCCGGTGCAACGAGATCTGTAAGCTTCAGCGTCGACCCGGCCGAAGACAGCAGCTCGCCCGGCGATTTTCCGGCGAAGCGCCGCACCTCGCGGTTCATGTGCGACTGATCGGCATACCCGCTCCGCGCCGCGAGATCTGCCAATCCGCACTCACCGGCGCTTCGACTCGCGAGGTACAAGAGCCGCTGGAATCGCAGCACCGACTGAAACATCTTCGGTCCGTAACCGACCGCGGCGGAAAATCTCCGTTGCAACTGCCGGCTGCTGATGCCGGCGAGTTGGCTGAGCTCCTCAATTCGCGCACAAGGATTGCGCGCAAGCCACCGAATCGCGCTGCCAACGGTCGCATCGGGCGGCGCAACGTTTCTCAAGTGGCGCAAGAGCGCAGCCTCCAGTGCGAAACGCCTCGAGCGAAATGATGATGACTCATCGAGTCTCGCAAACGGCTCACGCAGCGCCGCTTTCCAGATGTCGCCAAGTGCCGCTTCCTGATTGATGAGTTCGGACGCCGGCAATCCTAGAATCGCGGCCGCTCTGCCAGGATGAAAACGCACGCCGGTGATTCGCGTACCCGGAGCAAGTTGAGCGATGAAAGATTCAGTCCACGGGCCAATTACGGCTGGGGATTGTCCTTCAAAGAAAACGAGATCGAGACATGCATCGGGCAAAACACGATGCGAATAATTGCAGTCCGAGCGCTGAATCGATTGCGTCCAGAAACACAAAACATGTTCGCGCAGAGCGACGGGCGGCAAGTATTCGCGATACTCGGAAACACTCGGCGACTTTTCTTCCATCGCCTTCCGAGCGTCGTGAAGCCGTTGTGAATCGCCGGTGCTCATGGATTCAAGAATAGTGCAGCGGTCCGCGACCATTCAATGAATTGTTGAGAGAAGGCCGGTTGAGCACAAGAAAACTAAACTCGCCCCTAATTACGCTTGATGATGAAGACCGTCTTGTCGTCGATGAGGTATTGCTCGCCGGCTTGGCGCCGAACTTCGTCGCGCTTCGCGGCATAGTCGAGCAGCGCGTTGCAAATCTCTTTCGCCGGTTCGCGGTAATGATCGCGCATGACGTTTTCCAATTTCGCTCGCTCGTCTTTGTCGCTCCCGTCGTAAACGCCGTCGGTGTACAGAAAGAAAATATCGCCCGGGCTCATCAGCGTCATTTCCGCCAGATCCGAAGCTTTCACCCGGCGCTTTCGGTAATCCAGCGACAAGTATCTCTTTCGGTCCGGGTGATCCTCCGGAATCTGCACGCCGAGCGGAAGGAACGTCACCATGCGACTCCGGTCGACATCCATAAACTTTCGATACTCCGCCGAAAAAACAAGCGGGGGCGGATGCCCGAAGTTGACAAAGCGAAAGAGTCCAGGGGGCCTTACTTCGCCGTACAACATTGTCGCGATCTCTTGCGTATTTTCGTCCTGGCTTTTGCCGAGCGCATTGCGAGCCGTGGCCGATTGTGCCAACCGCAGATTGAGCCGCTCGAACAATTCCGGCGTGGTCTTCCCGCGATGATCGAGTTCGGAAAGCATCAGCGCCTGGAACGTGTCATGAACCGTCGATGCGATTTTCGCCGCGATGATTCCGTGACCCTCGGCATCGACGAGCAGAACACCGGCGGTCTGGTACAGATCCTTCAAATCCTCGGCCGCGCGCACCTGTTCCGAGCTTCTCGCCTTCCTGTACTCAGTTTCGACTTCCGGTGTAAAGCCGGGTTGTTTTCTCAGCCACAGGACGTGATCGTCCACCGAGTTGCGCGGCGGCGCGTTCGCAGGGAGTTTCTCCAAAAATTCTTTCGACAATCGTTCAGCACGCTGAATACGCGCATCCACGTCATAACGCTGAGCAAAGTTGATGTACTCAAAAAGATCGCCGCCCACATTTCCGGCGGGCAGGGAATTGCCGTACATCTCGATCCCTTGCACGTGCGGAATGACGCCCTCAACGGGCATGAGCCGCCGCCGCAAGTATTCGTCAATGCTCGGAGGTGTGTAAGTACTCGACATAAGAGCCGCGTCACTCTATACGACAGTCCCACATTTCTCAAATCACTCGCGCTCGCATCCAAGCGTGAGTATCCAGAGAGTATCGCCCAACACATCGAGCGCTACCCGCGTCTATCCTTGGATGTTCTTGGCTTGCGTCGTGATGGAATCGAAATGAAAGCCGATTCAGGCGGAATGCTCGAACTGCGGTTCGCGTCGGCGTTTCCACGCCGTGAACACGAGATACCACGCGGGGATGCTCAGAGCCCAGTTCATCAGGATATTCTGCGGACTCAGCGTCTGAATCCTCACGCTGCTCCAGGTCGGAACGATCATTACCGTCAGAGCGACGGCGATGAGAAGCGCAGACGTGAATTTCATTCTCGAAATCTGGAAACCGCGATGCGCTCCCCAGACCGCCGGGAGCAAAAAGAGGAAAAGGCAAAACCTCGACATCGAACCGGAGTGAAACTCAGACAGACAAACCAGGCAGGGCGCGTAACACAAAAGCGTGCTCGCCCACAGCGTTCGCTTCGACACCGACCCGACCACGAAGCCGCCGGTCCACGACCAGCCAATCAACAACAGCGCCTGCCACAAAAGCACCACCAACGCCGAAGGCTTGGTCAGGGACGCTTGCGCAAGCATGTCAGGGCAGAGGAGCCGCATGTAGCTCCAGCTCACCGAAACGGAAACGCCCATGAGCATAAAACTGCTGGGAAGCGCGACGCCAAATCCCGCGAGCCACGGCCTCCAGCTCCGCCAATCCTCGGTTTGTCGCAGCACAACCAAACTGAACAACCCGCGGAGCGCCTGCCATGCCGATTCATCGGCCTCGAGCATGTCGCCGAGCACCGGCTCGCGCACCTCAGGCGGCAAAACTCGCGCGAAATATTCGACAAGTGCCCATCCCTTGGTCATGTGGTGCTCCCCGCGCGTTTCGTCGCCCAGGCAACGCCGCGGCTCACGGAGGTGACAGCATTATAAAAATCGCTCGCAGCGTGAACGCCTTTCGGCGTTACGCGGATCATGCGCTTCGCGCGTCCACCGCGCTGCGCCGTCGCTTCGCCCATCCACGTCTCGAGAAGGCCCTTCGTCTCGAGCCTATCGATCGTCGTATAAATCGCGCCGATAGAGCACTTCTCCCCGGTATGCCTCTCAATCGCTTCGCGGATCGCCGCACCGTAGGCGTCGTCGCCGAGCCCAGCCGCAGCGGTAATCAGCAGATATTCAAACTCACCCAGCATAATAAGCACATTGTGAGACTAATGTTGGTCTCTGTCAAGCCGTCTCAAATCGGATAGCCTCACCCTCGTTTAATGCTTTTTCACTATGTCGCGGGCTCGGTTTGCCTTATAAAGTCGCACCACAAATTCAAGGTTGTTCGTGTCGGAGGAATCCTTGGCCGTTCAGTCATTTCCTGTTGGGTTGCAGCCTTCTGTCGCTAGCTCGGCCACCTGGCGCAGCCGCACCATCGCAATTGTGCTGATGATTCTTATCGCAGGCGTTTTCTGGATCGACTCGCGCTATCCCGCGCTGATAAAGCGCTACGATTCGGGCACAAAAATCAGCGCCAAAGGCTCGCTCACGTTTGGATTGGTGTACACCGTGGATCGGTCGATGCCGCTGGCGACCCGCGTGTGGCGAACGACGGTGAACTGGCTCGACGCCAATCGCGTCGGCATGACGTTCTCGTTTCTGTTCGGCCCCGCTGCTCTGACGTATTTGGCGATGTTGCGGCGCCGGCGCACCACGTCGGTTTACCTGAACACGCTGTTTGGTGCGGCGGTAGGCGCGCCGCTCGCAGTCTGTACCAACTGCATCGCGCCGATTGCCCGAGGGTTTTTCGCGTCGGGAATGAGCACGGAATCCGTGCTCGCCGCAATGTTCGCCTCCCCGGCGTTGAACGTGGTCGTCCTCGCGATGACGTTCGTGTTGTTTCCACTGTCAGTCGCGTTGCTGAAACTCTTCACTGTTCTTTTTCTGATCTTTGTCTTTGTGCCATTCATTGCGCGCAAATCCAGCGCGATGACCTCGGTGGCACCCATCGAATGTCCAATCGAGTTGCCTGTCTCAGAAACATGGGAGCAAGCACTCGTCGCGACGATCCTCTCTTATTTCAAGAATTTCTGGTACATCGCTCGCGTTGCGCTCCCACTTATGCTGCTCGCCGCATTCCTTGGCGCCTTCGTCATCGAGATCCTGCCGGCGCAGGCGCTGTTCGTCCCGGTCAGCTTCCTCGGCATCGCGGCCGTCGCGATCATCTCGAGCTTTTTGCCGGTACCGATGGCCTTCGACGTCGCCATCGCGTACATCCTCATGGCCAAAGGCGTACCGCTCCCATACTGCGTCACAATCCTATGTACGCTCGGCATCGTCAGCGTTTTCTCGCTTTCGATCGTTGGCAAAACCGCCTCCTGGAAAATCGCGGGCGCTGCCTACGCCACCACGGTAGCTCTGGGCACCGCCGCCGGAATATTCGTCAAGCTTCTCTTCTAATCGAGGGTCGCGTCGAGAAAAACAGCCGGCGCAACGCCATTTCGCTGCCGTTTTGCATTCGAAACGCAGGTTAGCTCGTTCGAATTACCGTACGATAAATCGTTATTGACAAGTACCTCTCTGCGTGCTACACTCCCCTGTGTACTCTAGTCTCCTCTTCGAACCACATCACTCCGCATCGGATTCATTTCCAGAGAGTTGCGCACTCCCGAAAACTGTAGGCTGCAATCTGCTGATTTCAAGCCCCTTTCTCGCTCTTAATTTTTCAACCCGGGGGTATACCCCCTCCGTCCCACTTCGGTACCCTGAGACGAACGTCAAGAGTGCCCAGAAGGAAGTTTCCCGAGCGCTTCTCCAACCTCAGCGTTGAGCGCGGGGTGAGGTTTGAAGACCTAGACAGGTCCGAGGCAGGCATAACCGCCGCCGATATTTCTAGAGAAAGGGATTCATGAAAAAACGAATATTCAGTTTGACGGTATTTTGTCTTTGCGCGCTTCAGGCAGGTATCGCACGGGGCCAACAGACGGCTAGTTCTCCAACGGGCTCAGCCTCTTCGAGCAATCAGAGTGTGAATGCCGCCGCGTACCGTGGAACGCACTGGACCGATAAGGTCTCTTCGGCAGCGACGGCCGTGGCCGCAAGCGGGGGCACCATCATCGTTCCTGATTCGATCGCGGATAATGGTTCAACGACGACCTTGAATGTCCCCAGCAACGTGACCCTGGAATTCCCCGGTAACGCGCTCTTCACCTTCTGCAACATCTCGATGGGTAAGTTCTCCAAGATGACGGCCTCGGCAGGCGCGGCGCTTATCGAATCCGGTTCTGGCTGCCCGGGAGTTCAATTCACAAGCGCGAGCCCGACGCTGCAAGACTCGGATCACCCGAGTCTTCATGGCATCCGCATCGGATGCAACAAACAGCAAAACTCCACCGGCATCACGATTGGCCCCGGCGCTTCGGGCGGTACGGCGATGTACGACCTCGAAGATGTCGAAGTCACGGGCTGCACGGCAGTCGGCATTCTCGCGACCTCAATGCAGTTTTCGCATTGGCGCAACGTCCACCTGCAACAGAACTATGTCAACTTGAAGCTGTATGGATCCGGCGCCGGAAGCAGCAATATCTTTGATGGTTTGATAGCCGACTCGACCAGCTCTGGAGTAAACGTCATTGTCGTAAACAACTCCAATACTCAGGACGCTGGTGGGAACGTCTTTATCAATCCCATGTTGCAGAACGGAACGGTAGCTTCCATGGCTGTCATTGGCGACTCTGGCGATTATCCGCCGAACGTCGTTATTGTCGGCTCACAACCAGAACTGAACTCACCTTGCAAGGGCAGCGTAATCATCGACGGTCGGACGATTCCCTGCTCCGGCGCTCTTTATGTGTCAAACGCCCAGGTCAACTGGCTTGAGCCCAATTTCGCTGACGCGTCAGCTTCGCCCGACATCAATCTCGCCAACAACGCTTCTCTCACTCTCGTGGACCCTTCCGGCTTCGGCGCCCAATTCAATCAGCTCGTTGCCGCCGATCCCACTAGCGTCGTTAACGTCCAGGGAAACGCCTACAACTTCGGAACCATACAGAACGTCACAAGCTGGCCCTCGTCTATCACTGGTGGGCGTGGCGCCATGTACGGCTCTCCGGTCTCTTACCTCAACCCGAACGTACCGAACTCTTTCACCGGAAACGCTCTCGTTCCCCCATTTGCCAGCACAACCGGGACGAGCTCAAACACTGTCGCCGTTGACTCGAGTTTTGGACCCGTAAATACCGTGACTTTTGCGCCTACACCGGGTTCGCAGACGAACAACGAGGTGACGTTTCCCGACGCGGTTTCTACGCCTACGTCCGTTTCTAGCGACCTCTTCGCCAGCATTCTTGTGAAAGCGAGCGCGAACACGAGCATTCAGTTGGGCGGCTACGTCTCCGGCAGCAACATAGGTTTTAAGTTTGCGTCGCCGATCTTGCTGGTCGCGGGACAGTGGATTCGCGTCGCGATGTACAACTACGTGCAGAAGCCCGGCGTGGGCATCGTGCTAACGGCTTTTCCGAACGACAGCGCCGGCGCGACCGTCAGCTTTACCCGTCTTGAGTCCCTCGCCTTTCCTGCGGGTGGCAGCATGGGTTACGTCACGAGTGTTGCGGGCGCCTACGCGCGGACCCAGGTGATCCACGGGGGCGCAGTCAACCCGAACGGTGTTGTCCCAACATTCCCGATCCCAGGTACCAACAACAGCTCGCTCGTCACCTTTGACGCCGCTCTAGCGAACGGTTCCACGACATCCTTCGATCGCTTCACGGTCCAGAACGTGTGCGGCTCAGGCGTCAACCCCAACTGCCAGCTTACTTTCGGCCACCCGTCCGGCACCTCGGGCTTCGCGGGGTACAATTTTCCCACGTTTAGCACCAATTGGGTTGGAGGGTCGATCAGTTCGACCGCTTTCTCGCTCAACCCTGGCGTGAACATCGCGATGTCAGGTTCGAGCGCGATCTTGGGTGCGGGCACGGAAGCTGCGATCAAGGACTACGCGATCCAGAGCACCCTCGCGAATGCGACTACGACAGGCACAACACAATTTAAGTTGGTAAAGCTGATCGGTGCGCCGTCAACTGCGGTTATCGCGGCGACAAGCGACACGCACGGCATTCTCGGTATTTGCGATATGGCATGCGGCACTTCCGGCGCGCCAATCATCGCCGTGAGCGGGGTTGAGACTTGCGCGTTCGACGGAGCGACAACCGCGGGCGATTATGTGCAAATCAGCTCGACAACCGGCGGAGATTGCCACGATACGGGCGCGACTACAGTTCCATCTTCGGGCGAAATCATCGGCCGTGCTTTGGCGACCAGCAGTTCGGCGGGAAACGCGAGTGTGTTTCTGATCCTGAAGGATCAGTGAGTCGATTTTGTTGCCACGATCATCATCGAACACGCGAGCGATGGGACGCGGCCAAGGCGATGAAACGACTTGATTTGAAAGCCGCATTCTTCGACGAGCGCCGTGAGCGTCTTTTGGGAAAAGAATTTGACGTGACCGAAGTCTCTTAACGGATGCCAGTGAAAGTCGAATTTGTTTGTGACGGCTAGAGCGACGTTCTTCAGATACCCGTGGTACGGCGTGCTGATGGCCACGAGTCCTCCGGGTCGTAGGGCTTCGAAAGCCGCCGTTAGAAGGCGGCGTGGTTGCAGAAGGTGTTCGATCACTTCAAGTGCGATCACGCTGTCGAATGACTCCCGCCGGTCGGACGGCAGCGGTTGCGCGATGTCGTACTCGAAAAAGTCGATGGAGGGATGCTCGTTTTTGGCGATGGCAATCCCCGAGAAGCTTGCATCGCACCCGACTGCAGAATAGCCGTGGGAGCGCAGCTCGGCGGTGCAAGAGCCATTACCGCACCCGAGATCAAGAACGGTGTGAGCGTGTACTGACTCGAGAGCCTTTAATGTAGCCGGCATGAGGTACTGGTGTGCACCGGCGTGGCCAGGTTTGGTCCAAACGAACTCGGTTCCCGAAAATGACTTTTGACTGTCCGTGGTTGTGTTCGGCATCGATCTCCCCCGGCTGGTGGTCCGACGATACTGGTCGCCCGATAATCGAGCAATAGCCGTGGTGTCTAATGTGCCAACCTTGACGCGCTAGCAAAGGTTTTGGGGTCGGCACGTTCGCAGAGACATTGTTTTCGCGAAGTTTGCAGGGCTGCACCGGCCGGCGATGTTGAACATCAAATGGGCTATCGGTTGTGGTGTTGGTGGGGATCGCTGGAAAACTGGCTGTTCGCTACTTCGTTCTGCGCGCTGTGAACCAGTTACAATAGAGAGTGCGGGGATAGGTGTATGAGAAAAAGAGACTTACATCCGATCGAAAAAATCCTGGAAAAGCGCATCGCGATCATTGACGGGGCGATGGGCACGACGATCCGCACCTATGGGATGAAAGAAGCGGACATTCGGGGTGACCGGTTCAAGGACTCCAGGAAGGATCTCCTGAATAATGGGGATCTTTTTTCGCTGACCCAACCAAAGATGATCGGAGACATTCACCGGCGGTTTTTGGAAGCGGGCGCGGACATCATTGAGACGAATACGTTTGGTGCGACGAGCATCACTCAAAGTGAGTTCTTTGTGGAAGACCCGCGTGAGCGCGGTGGAAGAAAAGATCCAGAGTTCTACGAAGGAGTCATACAGGATTCGTTTCTACGCAACCTCGCTTCGGAGATCAATGAGCAGTCGGCGCGGCAGTGCCGTGAATGGGCCGACCGCGTTAGCAACGAAACGTCGCGCCAGCGATTTGTGGCTGGGGCGCTTGGGCCGCTGACCGTGTCGCTGTCGAATTCGCCGGATGCTGACGATGCCGGCTTTCGTGTAGTGACATTCGATCAGGTCAAAACTGCGTACGCGGAGCAAGCTCGCGCGCTGATTAAGGGCGGTGCGGACTTTTTGCTCGTCGAGACTATTTTTGATTCGCTGAATGCGAAGGCCGCGCTGGTGGCGATTCGCGAAGTTTTCGACGAAGACGGAAAAGAGCTGCCCGTAATGATTTCGGCGGCAGTCGGGCGTGGAGGCGAGACGCTGATTTCCGCGCAGACGACGGAAGCGTTTTGGAACGCGGTGAAGCATGTGAAGCCGCTGTCGGTGGGGCTGAACTGCTCGCTTGGGCCGGACTTGATGTATCCGTTTTTGAGCGAACTGGCGGAGAAGGCGGATGTGGCGATTTCTTGCTATCCGAACGCTGGATTGCCAAATCCTCTTTCAGAAACTGGATTCGATCTTGGACCCGCGGACATGGCTCGGTACCTGAGCGACTTTGCGAAAGATGGGTTGATCAACATCGCCGGCGGTTGCTGCGGAAACACGCCGGAGCATATCGCCGCCATCGCGAAAGCGCTGGAGGGCCGGGCTCCGCGAAAATTGCGGAACGCCGCTGACGAAAGTGAGAAGGCGGCTTGACCACGGAAGAATCGAACAGCACACCACGAGAGCAAGTCACCGAGACGAAGCCGCTTCGTCTATCGGGTTCGCAGCCATTCACGCAGCAAGCCGGTGTCTACATCATGATCGGCGAACGGACGAATGTGGCCGGTTCGCCGAAGTTTGCAAAATTGGTGAAGGAAGGGAAGTTCGAAGAAGCAGTTAGCGTCGCGCGGCAGCAAGTGGAGAACGGCGCGAACGTCATCGACATCTGCATGGATGAGGGCATGATCGATGGCGTCGCCGCGATGAAGCGCTTTTTGCAATTGCTGCAGAGCGAGCCCGAAGTCGCGAAAGTGCCGTTCATGCTGGACTCCTCGAAATGGGAGGTCATTTACTCCGGGCTGAAATGCCTGCAAGGAAAGGGAATCGTAAATTCGATTTCGCTGAAAGAAGGCGAAGAGAAATTTAGGCAGAGCGCGGCGACGGTTTTGAAATATGGCGCGGCGGTTGTCGTGATGGCGTTCGACGAAAACGGGCAAGCAGCGACGTATGAAGACAAGATTCGCATTTGCGAGCGCGCGTATCGAATTCTTGTCGACGAAGTTGGATTTCCTCCCGAAGACATCATTTTTGACCCGAACATTCTCACGGTCGCGACCGGCATGGAAGAGCACAACAACTATGCCGTGGACTACATCAACGCCACGCGTTGGATCAAGGCGAACCTGCCGCATGCAAAAGTGAGCGGCGGAGTATCGAACATTTCCTTCAGTTTCCGTGGAAATAACAAAGTTCGCGAAGCGATGCACTCGGCATTTTTGTATCACGCCATCGCAGCGGGCATGGATATGGGCATTGTCAACGCCGGCATGCTCGAGGTTTATGAGGAGATCGAGCCGGAGCTGAAACAGCTCGTTGAGGATGTGCTCCTCAATCGCCGGCCGGATGCGACCGAGCGATTGGTGGAATTCGGCGAAACGCTAAAGGGCGCCGGCGCGGTAGCCGCCGAGAAGAAGACCGAAGAGTGGCGTAACGGGACGGTTGAAGAGCGCCTTTCTCACGCGTTGGTCAAGGGAATCGACGCATATATTGAGCAGGATGCTGAGGAAGCGCGCGTAAAGCTTGGGCGGCCGCTGCTGGTCATTGAAGGGCCACTGATGGCGGGCATGAGCGTTGTCGGCGATTTGTTTGGGGCGGGGAAGATGTTTCTGCCGCAGGTCGTGAAGTCGGCGCGTGTGATGAAGAAAGCGGTCGCGCATCTGACGCCGTTCATGGAGGCGGAGAAAGCCGCAATGAGCGCGGCGGGACAGACGGTCAAGGCGCAGGGAAAGATTGTGCTGGCGACTGTCAAAGGCGACGTACACGACATCGGCAAAAATATCGTTGGGGTCGTTCTGGCCTGCAACAATTACGACGTTATCGACCTCGGCGTGATGGTGCCGTGCGAGCGTATTCTCGAACGCGCTAAAGCTGAGAGAGCTGACATGATCGGACTCAGCGGATTGATCACGCCTTCTCTCGATGAAATGGTGCACGTGGCGCGCGAAATGGAGCGGCAAGGCTTCAAGTTGCCGCTGCTGATCGGTGGAGCGACGACGAGTCGCGCGCACACGGCCGTCAAGATTGCGCCGCAATATAGCGAGCCTGTCGTGCATGTTTTGGATGCGAGCCGCGCGGTGCCCGTGGCGACGAGTTTGCTGAGTGACGAAAGCAAACCGGAATTTGTGGCGAAGCATCGCGCCGAGTACGAAACGGTGCGCAAGACGCATGCAGGGCCGCGGCAGCCGGTCGTCTCGCTGGAGGTTGCTCGTTCGCGACGGACACCGATCGAATGGCGTGCTGAAGATTTGGCGGTGCCAGAATTTACCGGAGTTCGCGTACTCGACGATTTTCCGCTGGCCGAATTGCGAGAGTTCATCGACTGGACGCCGTTTTTCCATACGTGGGGGCTAAAGGGTGTTTACCCGCGGATCCTGGACGAAGGCGAGCGTGGCGTCGAAGCGAAGAAACTGTTCGCGGACGGCACCGCGCTGCTGGATCGAATGATCCGAGAGAAATCGATCACAGCGCGCGGAGTCTACGGACTTTTTCCCGCGAACGCGCAGGGTGAAGACGTCGAGCTTTACATCGACTGCAAACGGCAAACAGTGGGAGATCGCTTTCATTTTCTGCGGCAGCAGGCGAATCGAGAGGGCAAGGAGCCGTGCCGGTCGCTCTCGGATTTCATCGCGCCCAAAGAAACTGGCCTCGGCGACTTCATCGGCGCTTTTGCGGTCACGAGCGGCATAGGCCTGAAGGAATTCTGCGATCGGTTCCGAGCGGAACACGACGACTACAACGCGATTATGGCGGAGGCCATCGCCGATCGCCTGGCCGAAGCGTTTGCCGAATGCCTGCACAAACGCGTGAGAGACGAATGGGGTTACGGCCGCACAGAAAATCTCAGCAAGGACGACTTTATCCACGAAAAATATCGCGGTATACGGCCGGCGCCGGGCTATCCGGCATGCCCTGACCATACGGAGAAGGGCACGATCTGGCGTTTGCTTGATGTGCAGAAAAACACCGGCATGTTGATCACAGAGTCGTTTGCGATGTGGCCGGGCTCCAGTGTGAGCGGCATTTATTTCGCGCATCCGGAAGCGCGCTATTTCAGCCTCGGTAAAATCGATCGCGACCAAGTCGCGGATTACAGCCAACGCAAGGGAATGAGCGTTGCGGAAGTCGAGCGTTGGCTCGGACCAAACCTAAATTACGAGAACTAAGTTCATGTTGTCTCTCGGTCGACGCGCTCGCGTCCTTGACCGTTTTGTGAGCCTGCCGTATAAACGTTGTGCCTCTGTGTTTTTAGGGAAGCCGGTTGAACGCCGGCGCGGCCCCGCCACTGTAAGCAGCGAGGGTCGAAGCGACCAAGCCACTGGTGCAAATTGCGCTGGGAAGGCAGCTTCGATCCGCAGACCTGCAAGCCAGGAGACCGACAGAGGTCACCTCGATTCGAATTGACCTCGAAGGAAGGTCAATGCCGATTCTCGGAATAGGTAATCCAGCGAAGGTCAGTACTGTGGCGTCCGATATTCGGCGTCCTTGATGTAGTTGTCTCCTTCGATGGGATTTTCCTATTAAGGCTTGCGCGCTTTTCCGCTCTCACACGCGGAGAGGCGATACGGGTCTTTTGTTTCAGAGTGACTTCAAAAAACGCTGGTGGAATGTTCGGGAAGTGCGGTGAAAAGCCGCCGCTGCCCAGCAACTGTAAGCGGGGATTTCCGGTTGCACGAAGCCACTGCTCCCAAAAGGAGTGGGAAGGCGCAACCGATCAGCTAGAACCCGCGAGCCAGGAGACCGGTTCCGCCAAGCCCATGTCCGCTCTTTCTAGGGCGAAGGAGGACAGATGTCCGTATTTTTGGCGCGAGCCGTTCGATGGAGTTTAGTAACTGCGTTACTTGCATTCCTCATTGGTTTTCCAACATTCGCACAATCGCAAAATTCAGTCCGCGGAAAAGTTACCGATCCACTCGGGCAGCCGGTATCGAACGCGAAGGTCGCGGTCCGTCAAGCTTCGAACGAGATTGCACATACCGATTCGAGTGCTGACGGCAGCTTCGAGTTGAGTGTTCCAACCGTGGGACGTTTTGACGTTGAAGTCGATGCCCCCGGATTTGCTCCAGCGAATATTTCGTCAATTTTCATCGCCGCGGGGAAGACAACCGAAATTCCGCCCGTCACTCTCGCAGTCGGCCCGCTCACTCAAAGCGTTGTGGTTTCGGCAACCGGGACTCCGATTTCAGTGACGCAGGTGGGCGCGTCGATTTCAGTTATCGACAGCGAGCAGATTGAAACGCTGAACAAGCTCGACGTACTCGAGAATCTGCGGCTCGTGCCCGGCGCACAGATCGTCCAGACCGGCCAACGCGGCGGTACAACCTCGCTCTTTGTTCGCGGAGGGAATTCGGATTTCAACAAAGTGCTGGTCGATGGAATTCCGGTGAACCAAATTGGCGGTGCGTTTGATTTCGCGGAGTTGTCGAACAACGGCGTGGGAAATCTCGAGACCCTGCGAGGTTCGAACAGCGTGCTCTACGGCAGCGATGCTCTGAGCAGCGTGGTGAATGTCACGTCTCCGCGCGGTGAAACGCTGATTCCGGAAATCAAGTATTCGGTCGATGGCGGGAATTTCGGCACGTTGCACCAGGATGTGTCACTTGCCGGGGCGGTCCATGGCTTCGATTATTTTTCTGGGTTTTCGCGATTCGACACGCAAGGAAGCCTACCGAACAACTACTTTCACAACGGAACTGTGAGCGCGAACGTCGGTTACCGGTGGAACGCGCGAACCGGAATCCGCGCCACATTTCGGCATGAAGCGACCGGCCTAGGCTCGCCCAACGCGCTCGATCTTTACGGAATCCCGGACGACTCCTTTCAAACGAACCGCAACACCTACGGCGGCGTCACCGTGCAGGATCAAACGACGCAACGTTGGCACAACTCGGTTCAGTTCGCATACGCGCAATTCGGAACGGTTTTTGACAATCCCTCGCCAACCGGCCAGCCCTTCGACCCATTTGCGGGTACGCCCTTCGACAGCGGACCGAACTATCTCGGCAACGTCGTAACCATCAAAGGCGCGAACGGCTACAGCGTAACCGGACAAGCGATTCTCGATTTTTCCGGCACCTATCCGATGATCTTCCCGGACTATGAGGCGCGCCGATCCGTCTATGCGCAATCGGACTACAACTTTTTCGGAGATTGGACCGGCGTCTTCGGCTTTCGCTACGAACACGAGAACGGCGACGCCATCACGCGGAACAACTACAGCACATCAATCGAGGGCCACGGAAGCATTGGGCATCGCTTCTTCACGACGTTCGGTGGTGGTTTCGAACACAATTCCTTTTTCGGATTCGCCGCCACGCCGCGAGTTTCGATGGCGTACTACGTCCGCCGGCCTTCGAACATTGGCCTGATCGGTGAAACCAAGCTGAAATTCAATTTTGGCGAAGGTATCAAGGAAGCGAGCACGTCGCAGCAGGCATCCGCTCTGATCAGTCTGCTCACTCCTGCACAGATCTCTCAGTTCCACGTTCAACCGATTGGACCGGAACGCAGCCGGACGTTTGACTTCGGCGTGGACCAGAGAATGTTCAACGGCCGCGCCATATTGGGCGTCACGCTCTACTACAACAATTTTTACAACCTGATCTCATTTCTCGGCACGGGCGATCTGATCTCGATCGGCGTTCCCGTGGACGTTGCCAACGCCACGCCCCTCGGCGGCGCCTATGTCAACGCGACATCGCAGCGGGCAAAGGGAGCCGAGATCGACTACAAAATGGATCTTGGCCACGGATTTCTCTTCCAGGGCGAATACACCTACACCGACGGCGTGGTCACGAAGGCATTTGGAACGCCATCGTTTAATCCGCTCTTCCCGACAATCGCGATCGGGGCATTCTCACCGCTGGAGGGCGCGAGGCCGTTTCTAATCGCGCCGCATTCCGGAAGCGTCGCGTTGTTTTACAACCGCAGGAAATTCAACGGCGCATTCACCGGCTACTTGGTGGGACGGAGAGACGACAGCACGTTTCTCGAAGACGGTTTCTTCGGCAACTCCATGCTGCTGCCGAATCGCAATCTCGCATCCGCATATCAGAAGTTCGATTTGAGCATGGCGTATGCGTTCAAGCCCTACATCTCGGTCTACACGAGCATCGAGAATCTCTTCAGCCAACACTACGACGCAGCGTTCGGTTTTCCGTCGCTGCCATTCACAATCCGCACTGGCATTCGATTTACCTTGGGCGGTCCGAACGGCTGGCGGAAGTAAGGCGCAATCGTCGTCTCGTCGTCTCGTCGTGTCTGCGTGCGGCTGATTTTTTGTTGATCGCGGAAATTTGACGGGAGATGAACGAACCGTTATAGTCGTTGTGCGGGGTGGAGCAGCCTGGTAGCTCGTCGGGCTCATAACCCGAAGGTCGTCAGTTCAAATCTGACCCCCGCAACCAATTCTTAGTTTAGAAA
>Ga0210393_10002142_pt1 | contig 16377 bp, 12 predicted proteins | sample IncBWC27OmetaG_FD_160068 | JGI IMG/M metagenome (GOLD analysis project Ga0210393, IMG submission 160068) | Forest soil microbial communities from Barre Woods Harvard Forest LTER site, Petersham, Massachusetts, United States - Inc-BW-C-27-O ... | reverse complement strand
CGCAATCCTATTGATGTTCATCATGGGCTATGTGATGTACGGAAGTTTGGTCTTGATGCCCCAGTACGTGCAGGTGATGCTGGGGTGGAGCGCCGAGCGAGCCGGGATGGTGCTCTCGCCGGGCGGATTGACGCTGATGCTGTTGATGCCGCTGGTAGGGTTCCTGGTCGGCAAGGTTGATGCGCGCGTGCTGATAGCGTCGGGCTTTGTGCTGTCGATGCTGGCGCTCTACCACATGACTGGGCTCGACGCACAGATCGATTACCGAAGCGCCGTGATGATGCGGATTTATATGAACCTTGGGCTGGCGTTGTTGTTCGTGCCGCTCAACACGATTGCTTACACGGACATCCCGGCCCACAAGAATGACGATGTGTCGAGCATGATCAACCTGGCGCGCAATATTGGCGGCAGCGTGGGCATCGCGCTCAGCTCCGCGGTTATCGTTACGCGCGCTCAGGTGCATCAGCACAACCTCGTGATGCACACGACCGGCTATGATCTGAACCTACACAACTTCACGGCGCAGCTGGCGAAGTTGCTGCACGAGCACGGCCTGTCCGCCGCCGGCGCTCTGACGCAGGCCTATGGGCGGCTCTATCAAGGCCTCGAAGTGCAGGCGTTCACGATGGCCTACATCGACGCATTCTACGTGATGGCCCTGCTGAGCGCGGCAATGGTGCCGCTGGTGTTTCTGATGAAGCGCAGCAACCCGGGCCGCGGAATGGTGGTCGGTTAATGCGAGAGGAATCCGGGATGATCGGGCGAAGCACAGCACCGCGTGAGCAGCAGGCGGCGGTACCGTCTCTGCGCGACAAGCTGGCTTCCCTTTCCCTGTTCGAACAGCTCTCTGAGCGTGAACTTGATGCACTGGCCGGCGAACTTGAATGGCTATGCATCCCAGGCGGCTGGGAACTTTTTCACGAGGGCGACCCCGGCGATTCGTTGTTTGTCGTCGTCGCGGGGCGCATGGGCGTAGTCACCGCGGACGCCGACGGCCGCCAGAGCTTGATCAATCAAATCGGTGCAGGCGAGACCGTCGGAGAAATGGCGCTCGTCTCCGGGGACGCACGCAGTGCTACGATCGTCGCGCTGCGCGACACGGAACTGCTGCGCCTCGAGCGCTCCGCCTTCGAACGTCTCACCGAGCACCACACGGGCGTGATGCGCTTCATCATGCGCCTGCTGGTGCGGCGCGTGTACGAGACCTCGCATCGGATTGTTGCGCAGCCGGGATCATTGACGATAGCGGTGCTTCCACTGGAGCACGGCTCTGTTGTGCACGACTTTACGCGCGGGCTCGCCAAGGCGCTCGAGGCGCTAGGGCGGCGCGTGCTGATCGCCGATTCTCGCAATACTGATCAGTCTACCGAATGGTTCAACGCGATCGAGGCCGAGCACGATTTCGTCATATACGAAGCGGACTATGAACCCTCCGAATGGACTCGCCACTGCGTGCGGCAGGCTGATCGTCTGGTGTTGCTGGCGACTGCCGGCGCGCGCGCCGACAGCGCGGCGCGCGCCCTCGAGGTCATGCCGGCGTCCGTGCGCGGCGAGCAGATTGAGATTGTATTCCTCCATGCGGCGAACGCGGCGCGCGCCACCGCGACGGGAGAGCTGATGGTGCGCTACGGCGGCGAGTTTCACTATCACGTGCGAAAGGGCAACGCCGCCGACCTGGCTCGCATGGCGCGGCTGTTGTCGGGGCACGCGGTCGGAGTGGTTTTCTCGGGCGGTGGCGCACGCGGTTTCGCCCATCTTGGCGTCATGAAAGCTTTTCGCCGAAGCGGCATCGAGCTCGACATGTTTGGCGGCACCAGCATGGGGTCGATGATGGCGGCAGCGGCGGCGCTGGAGTGGGGTGAAGAAGAGGCGCTTGAACACTTCAAGCAGTCTTTCGTTCAAACCAATCCGCTTAACGACTACACGTTGCCGCTCCTCGCCCTGGTGCGCGGGCGTAAGGTTTCCCGCCTGCTGCGCGAGCATTTCGGCGACACGCTCATAGAGGAATGCTTCCGGCCGTTCTTCTGCACCTCATCCAACCTTACGCTCGGTCAGACCCAACTCCATCGCACCGGTCCAATCTGGCGTGCGCTTCGCGCCAGCGTCGCTATTCCTGGAGTGCTGCCACCGGTTGTTATGAACAATGAGATTCTCATTGACGGCGGCGTGATGAACAACTTGCCGGTGGACATTATGAGCGCGATGCGGCGTGGTCGCGTGGTGGGCATAGACGTCGCGCGCGGCCATGTGCTGAACGCAGAGATCGCTGACTTCGACGAGCGCCCGCTTTGGCAGCTCGCCCTGGCGCAACGCAGTGGCGCGCCCACAATCATCAGCCTGCTGATGAGCGCCGGCACGATCAACGGAGAAGCGCAGTTCAAGATGCGCCGACAGCATGTGGACTTGCTCGTCGAGCTGAATCTCGGCCAAATGGGGATGCTCGAGTGGAAATCCTGGGAAAGCGCGGTCGAGGGCGGTTACCGTCAGACCATGGAGATCCTCGAGCGCTCGGGTGCCAGCTGGCGCGCGACCAAGCCGGCGCTGAATGGAGAAAGACCAGAGTCGCGGGCGCTTAACCCGGCAAAGCAGTAGGATTCGTCGAAACGCGGAGGAAGGTAATACAATGAGTGGGGAGCAAGACTTCTACTTCAATCCCTGGGATGAGGCCTTCAAGGTCAATCCCTATCCGCACTACAAGGCGTTGCACTCGGGACCGCCCCGGATGATCAACCTGATGGCGCCGATCGCGCTCATCGGAAGGTACGACGACGCTATCCGCGTCCTCACCGATCACGACACCTTCACCGGGGTCAAACCCGACATCCCGTGGATCAACCAGCAGTTCGAGATTTTTCGCGGCGCGCCGATCCTGCAAAACTCCGATCCGCCCGTGCATACTCGCCTGCGCCGGGTGATCGGCAAAGCGTTCACGCCGCGGATGATCGCCTCGATGGAGCCGCACATCCAACAGGTCACCGACGAATTGTACGACGCGGCGAGCGCGCGCGGCGAGCTCGAGGTGATGGCCGACATCGCCAACACGCTGCCTGTGATCGTTATTGCCGAAATCCTCGGAGTGCCGCGCGACGAATACGCCAAGTTCAAATCATGGTGCGACGGGTTCGTCGCGGGACAGAGCAACCCTCCAGGCATGCCGACTCCGGCCGAGACGCATGACGCCAACGAGGCGTTGCGATCCTACTTCGCCGAAGAGATTGAGAAACGCAAGCGAAAACCCGCCAACGACCTGCTGAGCATGATGGTAGCGGCGGAAGAGGCTGGCGGCGAGACGCTCACTCCGGACGAGCTGCTGGCGTTCGTGGTTCTATTGCTCATCGCCGGCAACGAAACCACTACCAACCTGGTCGGCAACGGGATGCTGGCGCTGGCTCGCAATCCCGATCAGCTGGCTCGACTGCGGAGCGATCCGGCGCTGATGCCGAAAGCAATCGAGGAAATGATGCGCTACGATCCGCCGATCCACGTCTCGCTCGCGCTGCCTGCGGTGCGCAAGCCGGTCGAAATTGGCGGCCTAAGGCTCGAGCCGGGCACCTTGATGTTCGTGATCCTGGCGGCGGCCAATCGCGACCCCGCGCGTTTCCGGGATCCAGATAAGTTCGACATCACACGCGATCCGAATCCGCATCTGTCGTTCGGCGAGGGGATCCATCATTGCCTCGGCGCGCCGCTGGCACGCCTCGAGGGCAGGGTCGTGTTCAACACCGCACTTAAGAAGTTCCCGCAGCTGCGCTTAACCGATCCCGACGCGCCGCCGACGTACAAGGGCTCATACTTCTTCCGCGGCCTCAAGGAATTGCGGATGGCGATTTAGAGAAACCTCCGCAGTTGTCGGCGCCTTAAAACGGCTGGCGGAGAGGGTGGGGTTCGACATCGCCAAGGCTTTCGTCACCGAAAGGGTGGGAGGAGAGCATCGCTCGGTTAGTCGTAGCTGAGGTAGGCCGACGCGAGCGCGAGCGCAGCAGAAATCAGCCGAGCCTGTGAAGGTTTTGCGGTGCCTGCGGTACTTCGCTCACCTACAATCGGGACGGTCGCCAGACTATCGATGTGACCACTCCGAGCCTCGACCCCCGAATCATTTGCACCAACGGCTCACGTTTTCACCAGTCATACCCTTAGTTGGGTGCATATCAAAACGCCACTCGCGGTCACCAAAGCTGAAATGACGCCAGTTACCCGGCTTTCTGCTTTCTGCTACCGGTGTTATTCCGAGTGGCGACTCGCATGGCTTTTCTTCATAATGATCGTGTTAAGAGGTTCCTGGCTGAAGCAATGAGTACAAAACGGCCCTCGCAGGCCGAAGGAGGGGCTGGACTATGTACGCATCTCGAACCACGCAGTCCATCGTAGGAATCTTCACGCTTCTGGGGATCGCGGCTCTGGCGATCCTGTCGCTGTCATTGGGTAAGGTGAGCTTGCTGCCGCCGCCAGGGTACACGCTATTCGCGACTTTCGACAACATCTCAGGCTTGAAAGCGGGCGATCAGGTTGAGTTGGCGGGCGTGCAGATTGGTAAGGTCGAGCGTATTGCGTTAACGGACATTCGGGCCCGGGTCGCCATCCGAATTACTACTAATAATGTCCCAATCGACGCCGACGCGATTGCAGCGGTCATGACCAATGGGATCATAGGCGACAAGTACGTGTCGATCCAGGTTGGTTCAAGTGACCATATCTTGCGCAACGGCGAATCGATTCGAAAGACACAGTCGGCGTTCATACTCGAGGAGGCATTGGCTCACCTCCTCGACAATATGGGCAGCGGCAAGTAGTCGCCGCTATTCCAGAGCAGCTCCATGTGGCGCGTCTCCGTGCAGGCTTGCCGCAGGCGCCTCCCTCGCCGTCGGTGGCTACAGCAGCCGTTTCGCTGGTTGGGCGACCCATCGCTAACGCAACCGGCGACGTGGACGGATTATCGGGCGAAGGGCACCGGGGAACCGCTTTTCATCTTGAACAAGCGCTAAAGTGACGCCCGGCGGTTGGGCCCTCTATCTATGAGGCAACCGGCCAGGAGGCAACCGGGACGTACGGGAATATCTTCGAGGGCTTCGACGAGACCGACTCCTTACCTATACCGAGTCGAATGGGAGTGTTCGAAGCGATCGAGAACATCACGTCGGACGCGTTGTCGGTCAACGAGCGGCCGTTCCACTCAGCGAAACCGAACGACGCCGGAGTGCCGACCGTGTACGGCAGCAGGTTTGGAAGGAACCGGTGTGCGACCCTTTCTCCATATGCTCGCGGATCGTCCGCGGTTCCATTGGCGCCGACGACGCCGGCGATCGACTTGGTGAACAGTGCGCCGTAGGTCTCGAAATCGTCGGCGGGACGTCCCGCATTGAGGCGGTTGCCGAGGTCCTCATTGTGCCGTGTGAACAGCGGGTGAATCATCGGCAGGCCGGCCCGGTTGATCTGAAGCCATCCTCCGGCGTCGGTCGCGAGGCTCGCCAGGGCCCAGATGCCGATGCGGTGGTCGTGGCCTGCGTCGGGGAGCAGTTCCTTTTCCGGCACTTCGAGCACGATCGAGTACACCGTGTGCCCGGCAAACACATTTTTTGCGCGCGCGGGATTCCACGTCGACAGATCCACGATGGTGCCGTCCTGGAACGCATGCCCTACTGCGCGGGCTACGTCCGGCTCGATCCAAAATGGATCGCCGGCTTTGCCCGCCCAGATACGCACGCCGGCCGGAGTCGTGACTGCCTCGCCGGTGGCGCCTTGCGCAACCACAGTACCGGCCGCGTTCGGTTCGGCAGCGTCTGCGCCCGTGATACGCCGCAGTACAAAGCGCTGCCTACCGGCGAGGTCGCGTTGGTCGAAAGTAATCCGATAAGTCAGGTCTTCGACGGCGTCGTCGTTGAGGTCGATCTTGAACTCGTAACGCCCTTCCGGATGGTAGCCGGGTATCGGGATGTCGCCGGCGATAGAGGGGCACAGGTTCATCACAAACGCGGTACCGGTCTCACCGCGGAAAACATACAGATCCGTGATATCGAGCCGGACGTCCTTGCGAGCAATTGGTGAGTCTAGATGATGGGACAATGGCGCTCTCCTATCCTCATGCGATGGGTCAGCGCCAAGCCTCTGAATTCAGCCATCACTTTCAAGGAGCCGCATGCTACCATCTTGCGCTCTTTTATTACACGTCGATCGACGCGCCCCGAAGATAATTCGATCGTGCGGGCTTCGTTGCCTCTGCCTTGCTGCACGAGGAGGCTCGCGGCGGTCGCTTAGTCGTTTCGATGGTGCCGACGGACCAGAGTGAGTGTGAGGTCCCAGGTGTTGCGGATATTGACGATCACCAACAGCAAAAGAGCCCCCGCCAGCGCATTCAGCCCAAAATCCTTTTCCAGATAGATCGACACGGCGGCCGCGATCAGGACGAGGTAAGCGACACCGGGTAACAAGCCATAGGCTAAGTAGTCCTGTATATAGTTCGTCATATCGGTACCCACGACCTGGATTGTGGTGTAGGTGGAGACGATTGCACCGATCAAACCCGTGGCACCAATTAGCGCGGCGAGGAATTTAGGTTGAGGCGATGGAAATAACGCGACTGCAGACAAGAAGAACACGCTAGTGAAATGTATGACTACCGGGCTATAGAACGTGCGGATCGCCGATTGATGCTCGTCGGTCAAGTAACCCGCACCGAGCGAAACGGCAACAAACAGCAGGCCGAGCAAGGTCGCCCCTGCCGTTCCTACCAGAGTGTAAAAGTCGCGCCATTGCTTCAGCGCTTCGACCGCCCACATCAACCCGGAATTTCCTTTTTGACGCCTCGAATTTGAGCCATTGGTAGCCCCGCTGGCGCTGTAGTGCAAGCAGTGGCTCTTGTACCCCGGGATCGGTAAGACGCCAGAAGTCGGCATAATGCGTCTTATGCCGATATCGGCATAACGTCCCACGCCTCTCGACATGCCGACGGGCTCTTACATTAGTAATGGAGTAATGGCGGCGGTCGCTTTGTTACCCATTTGTTCGCTTGATCATATGCGTGCGCGAGCTGCATGCATGCCATCTCGGCGTGGTTAGGGCCAACGATCTGAATTCCCATCGGCAGGCCGCGGTCGTTGAAGCCGGCTGGTACGCTTAGCGCCGGGCAGCCTGACATCGAGATCGGAATCATCACTTGCATCCAACGATGGTAGGTATCCATCGAGACGCCGCCTACTTCCTTCGGCCAGTGTATCGTCGCGTCGAACGGGAAGACCTGGCCAGCCGGCGCGATCATGAAGTCGTATTTCTCGAAAAATTTGCGCACCGAATGGTACCACGCCGTGCGCGTCCTCGACGCAATCGCGACTTCCATCGCTGTTGTACTCAGTCCGTTTTCGATTTCCCATTGCAGCTCGGGTTTCATCAGCGCGCGTTGGGCGGGATCGGGATAACTCGCACGGAACTCGGCCGCGATTTGCCAGCCTCGGAGTTTCAACCAACTCTGCCACACACGCTCGAGCGGATAGTCGAGCGCCGCAGTTTCCACGCTGCAACCGATCGCTTCGAAGACCTTGAGCGACCCCTCGCAGAGTTCGAGCACCCCGGCATCGAAGGGGATTTTTCCGCCGAAGTCGCCGAGCCATCCGATGCGCGCGCATTTGAAGTCGCGCTCGAGCGCACCGGCGAACTCGGCGGGATCCTCTCGAATCGAAAGCGGCGCACGCGCGTCGTACCCAGCAATCACCGAAAGAAACATCGCAAGGTCAGGCACCGTGCGAGCCATCGGCCCATGAACTGAGATCGAAGGTATGAAGACTTCGTAGAACTGCGACGGCACCCGGCCGGACGAAGTTCGGAATCCGAACACGTTGTTGAACGCAGCCGGATTTCGCAACGAGCCGCCATGGTCGCTGCCATCTGCCACCGGCACCATCTTGAGCGCGACACCGACGGCCGCGCCGCCACTGCTGCCGCCGCAAGTCTTCGACTGATCGTACGCGTTGAGCGTGGTGCCGAAGACCGGATTGTAAGTCTGAGAGCCGAGGCCGTACTCCGGAACGTTGGTCTTGCCGATAATGATTGCGCCGGCGCGCCGGATTCGCTCGACCAGGATCGAGTCGTCACGCGGAAAGAAATTTTTGAACAGCGGCGATCCCATCGTCGTGCGGATGCCTCGCGTCGGTTCGAGATCTTTAACCGCATGCGGAAACCCGTGCATCCAGCCGAGATGCTCGCCGCGCGCCAGTTGCGCGTCACGATTCTTCGCCTGCTCGATCAGAACTTCGCGAGGCTGAAGCGAAACGATCGCGTTGACGCGGGGATTAAGCCGTTCGATTTGATCGAGATGGGCTTTCATCACCTCGACGCACGACACCTGCTTCGACTTAATCGCGGTCGAGAGAGCGCGCGCATCGAGATTTATAATTTCCGAGTCGCTCACGATTTGGACTTGGCACTATCGCACTTCTGCGCGACCTCCCATCCAAGCTCGGCAGTGATTCTCGCCTTCGATCCACGCAATGCCGCGTCGGGACCGCTCGCGTTGCCAAGCTTCGCGCGCATCGCAATCCCCTGCGAGATCGCGGCGCCGCGAAAAAACGAGAACGCAACAAAGAACATCAGATCGGGAACGCCGGCTCGGCCAACGCGCTTGCAATATGCGGCGACGAATTCCGATTCGCCCGGAATTCCCATCGCCTTCAGATCGATCCCTTGAAAACTCGATACGCCATCGATGCCAGGCGGGCAATGATATGCGCGGCATGCCCACGCCAGGTCGCCCAACGGATGCCCGAGCGTCGAAAGCTCCCAATCGAGCACCGCGGCGACGCGCGGCTCCGTCGGATGAAAAATGATGTTCTCGATGCGGTAGTCGCCGTGCGCGATCGTCGTCTCGTCATCGGCCGGGATATGCCGCCCGAGCCATTCGATGAGGCGATCCATCTCGGGGATCTCGTCGATCTTCGAGGCTTCGTACTGCTTGGTCCAGCGGGCCAGCTGACGCGCGACGTACGCTTGCGGCCGGCCGTAGTCGCCGAGGCCTACCGCGCGAATATCAACCTTGTGCAGGCGGGCGAGCACGTCGTTCATCGAGTCGTAGCACGCCGCGCGCTCATGCGGGCTCGCGTCGGGCATCATCGGATCGCGCATGATACGCCCCTCGACAAAGTCCATCACGAAGAATGCGGTGCCGATGACACGGATGTCCTCGCACAGGAGGTGGACGCGCGGGACCGGCACATCGGTCGCTGCAAGCGCCTTGATGATTCGATATTCGCGCTCGACCTGATGCGCCGACTGGAGCAGAGTGCCCGGCGGCTTCTTGCGCATGACGTAGCGCGCGTCCGGAGTCTCGAGCAGAAAAGTGGGATTCGATTGCCCGCCGACAAACTGTCGGACGGTGAGCGGACCGTGAAAGTTCGCCATATGGTCGCGCAGATAGTGTTCGAGTGAGGCTTCGTCGAAGCGATGATTCTCGCGGACCGCTGTGACGTCGTCGTCGAGCGGCACTACTTGGAGCTCCCGGTCTGAGTAGCCTGAGCAGTCGGAGTAGCCTCAGGTTCCAGCACACAACTCTGAATCTCGGTTTGCGCTTTGTCGGTGTCGACCGGGTTGAGATGGGGCACCGCCGTCAGCCAGCCCCATCCAAGTTCTTCCCTCACGTAGTAGGACCGCCGCTCGGTATTAAATTCGACTTCGTCGGCGGTATCGGTTTCGATGGTGCAAGAGACCTTCTCGCCGGCCGGAACTATAAACACATGATAGCCGCCTGGGCCGATGCGCGCCGTATCTTCGCCGCATGTGACCGCGGGGCGAAGGGCGGACGACCCGTAACTGTAGGGCCGGTACACGTAAATCACCGCGGTGCCCGGCGGTGAGGAGGCTCTTTCAAACGGCTGTCCCTGCACGGCGCATCCGAATCCGACGGTCGCGATGGCGCCGAGCAACAATAACAAGGATCGGCGATTCATTGGTGAATGGATGCTGTCGGAGATTTGCCGGCACTCGCGACGGCCTGCGCCAACCGGGCTTCATCCTTGTAGAGCTTCTGCTCGATCCTTTGCCGGACGGCGGTGCGCGCCGCGTCGTCGACTTCCTTGTGAGTGGGTTGCTGGTACATGTTGTACGACTTCGAGACGTGCTCCTTGGCGGTGTAGTCGCCGAGCACAGTGTCGCCCGCGCTGACCGACAAAGTTGCAAAAGCGGTCACGCCAATGTCGCCGAGTGGAGCGCCGACAAGATTGGCTGGATCGAGCGCGGAGATTGCCAGCGGTACGTGATAGTCGTCGTGCGTTAATTCCTCGCGATAGGTGAACGTCACGGGAGCTGTATCCGACAGCGACATCGCGATCGCGGGGGGAAGATCATCGGGGTCGGCCGAAAGCAGCTTGCCCTTGAACGGCAACGCATGAGCGGGCACGTCGGCGACCTTGGGCGCGATTACCAGTTTCGAATCCGATTGAGTCGCGCCGGACGCTTGCGCCTGAGTCGGATCAGGCTGCTGAGTTGAGCATCCGGACAGAATGGACACTGAAAAGAGCGCGACGAGAACAAATTTATGTCTCATGACCTGGCGGCGTCGCGAGCGATATTCAGGAAGTGCGGCTTCGCAACGCCATGCAACAATAATATCAGAAAAGGCCGCGCTACTTGACGATGCCGCTGGCGACGTAAACCGTGCCGCCGAGCATTTGTTCGACCTCCAGCTCTTGCAAAATGGGCTCCAGATGGCTCCACGGGCGCGCAAGGCCCTCGAGGGTGCTGGTCGAGCGCAGCGCGGCGTTCCATACGAATAGATTCAGCGGCATCGTCCGGACCGGCGCCCACTTGAGTCCGGCCGCGACAACCCGCGCGCCCGGCTTGAGATGGCTGACGACGTTGGCCAGCGCGCCGCGCGTACGCATTATGTCGTGCGTGAAATGGAAAATCGCCGCGTCGGCCGCGAACGGTATCGCGGCTTCCTCGACCGACGCCGAGATGAGCTCGACGTTCCGCCAGCTATTCTCATCCGCCCGTGCGCGTGCCCGCTCGAGCATCTCCGGGCTCTGCTCGATTCCGACGATCGAGCCAGTGGCGCCAATCCGGCTTTCCAGAGCGGTAAAGCTCAGACCGGTACCGCAGCCGACGTCCAGAACCCGATCGCCCTTTTTCAAACGCAGCAACTCGATGGCGCGATGCCGCACGGGTTCGAACAACAAGAGCTCGAGATCGTAGATGCGCGCGCGCGACCGATACTGCGCCAGCGCGGTGGAGCGGTTCGGCGTGAGCCAGCGCGTCAGTCTTTGAAATGGTTGCGAGCGGTCGTCGGAAGGAGGTTCCACCTTCGATTCCTCGCATTACCGATTATCACGAACGCAGACGGGTTCCGATGGAGTCCCCGGCGGATGTTGGATGCTAACAGTAGCAATTTACGTCTCTATGGCGCGGCTGATTTTTTGTGATGGACCTGACGCACTTACGCCAGTAGAATGCGCCGAGGAAATTCGGCGGGGAAATGACAAGGCGATCGTTGAGGAGGTTGATGCTGGGTGCGGCGGCGTTGCTCGCAGTACTCTCAGGCGCGGGAATCATTGGCCATGCAGCCGGAGCGCCCCTGCAGCTGCGCTCAACTCATTCGAGCGTTGGCGCACGAGCGTTGGAGCCGGGCTTCAGCGGGACGTTTCTTTACCGCAACGACAATTTCCGCACCGGGCAGAACCTCGCGGAAAGCGTCCTGACGCCATCGACGGTTAACCCTTCACAATTCGGTCTGCAGTTCACCGACGCTATCGACGCGGCCGCCTACGCGCAGCCGCTTTACGTGCCGAACGTCGCGGTCCCGAATCAGGGAACGCACAACGTCGTCTATGTCGCGACGGAAAACGACAGCGTGTATGCGTTCGACGCGGATCAGCCGGGCCCCGCGCTCTGGCAGAGGAGCTTCATCGATCCAGCGAATGGAATTACCGCCGTGCCTGCGTCCGATCTCGGATGCGGCGACCTGACACCTATCATTGGAATCACCGCTACGCCCGTGATCGATCCGACTGCCGGGACTCTCTACGTCGTTTCCAAGGTCAAGCTCGGCCCGGGCAGTTACCAGCAGCAGCTTCACGCACTGGACATCACGACCGGTCTCGAGAAGAAAAATAGTCCCGTGACGATTGCGGCGACTGTGCCGGGAACCGCGGAGGACGCAGTCAACGGCGTGATTTCGTTCGATCCACTGCTGCAGAACGATAGGCCGGCGCTAACGCTCGCGAACGGCGTCGTTTACCTCAGCTTCGCATCGCATTGCGACATAGGCCCGTACCATGGATGGATTCTCGGCTACGACGAAACGACATTGGCGCAGGAAGTCGTGTACAACACCACGCCCAATGGCGACGACGGCGGCTTCTGGGAATCAGGATGTGGCCCGGGCGTCGATACCAACGGCGATTTGATCACGATCACAGGCAACGGAACCTTCGATACCGCTGCCCCCACTGTCGACTATGGTGATAGCTTTCTGCGGCTGACGCCCGGCGGCGGAACGATGTCGGTCACCAGCTCCTTTACGCCGCTCAACGAGCTGCTGCTCGATGACGAAGACCTCGACATGGGTTCCGGCGGCAACTTGTTGCTACCCGATCAGCCCGGGCCGAATCCTCATCTGATGGTCGGCGTCGGCAAGGTCGGCACCATCTATCTTGTGAATCGCGACAGCATGGGCGGATTCAATGCTACTAGTGATCAGATGGTGCAGGAACTACCCGCTGCAGTAGGTGGAATGTTCAGCACGCCGGCGTATTGGCAGGGGACGGTCCCGAATGTCGGTTTGCAGAACATGATCTATACGATCGGCATATTCGATGTGCCCAGGATGTTCGTGATAGCCAACGGACTTATCCAGACACCACCTGCGTCGAAGGCGCAGAACTTCCCTTTTGGGTTCCCGGGTGCGTCTCCGGTTATCTCGGCCGATGGCACGACGGGTGGCATCCTATGGGCCATCGACAATTCGGCGTGGAGTTCGGCTGGTACCGCGATTCTCTACGCCTTCGATGCGACCAACTTGAACACCGAGCTGTATGACAGCAATCAGTTCAGTGCAGACAATCCCGGACCGGCAGTGAAGTTCACGGTACCGACAGTAGCCAACGGCTCGGTTTACATGGGAACGCAGACCCAGTTGGCAGTGTTCGGATTGTTACCCAGTGCAAGGCCGACTGCGACCGCCACTGCTACAGCAACAGTTATGGCTACTGCATCGCCAACTGCGACGGCCACTGCTACTACCACCGCCAGTGCTACTACCACCGCCACTGCAACTCCGACTGCGACAGCTACCCCGCACTACGCCGTCATTTCGCGTGAGACCAATGGGACGTCGACCGGCTTTACCGATAGTCCTGGGACATCGACCACCTTCTCGCTGGGTTCGGGAGTCCAAAACAACGACCTTGTTTTGCTGGAGGTTATCAATACCAGTAAGGCAGCTCCGATCAGCCCTCCGAGTGGCTTTACTCTCGTCAGCTTGTCTCAAGCGGACTACTTCCAGCTGGCAGTCTTTGAGCAGGTGTGGCAGACAGGGGACGCCACTACCGGCATACCTCTCTCGTGGGATGGTAATGCGTTCGTTACCTGGGCTACCGAAGCCTATGTCAACGCGGATCCGGCGCCGGTATTGGTAAGTGCCACGAATAACGGTACCAACAATAGCGTCTGCGACTTTCCAAGTGTTACACCGAGCACGACAACGGACATGCTTGTAATGATATGCGGAAACAATGACGGGGGTTCGCTAAGCACCTTCAGCGAAGGCAGCTTGAATGTCCAATATGTATCAGATGAAGAGTGGGCTATTGGTGCTGGGGACTACTTGCTTGGTTCGGGGAGCGCGACGGGGGACCAGACCGCTCCTTTAACCAGCGACGGTTCCAGCACAGATTGGGAAAGTGTCTCTATCTCGATCAAACCCGCTGCGACAATAACTCCTACTCCTGACGCCACTGCGACGCCTACAGCGATTGTGACGCCTACTGACACTGCAACCTCCGCGCCGACATCTACGGCTAAAGCAACGCCAACTATCACAGCGACGGTCTCGGCAACGGCGACACCAACCGCCACCGCGTCAGCCACCGCAACTCCGACTGTGACTTCTACTGCCACGGCAACAGTGACAATCACACCTACTTCCACCGCAACTGAAAGTGCAACGCCTACTGCGACACCAACAGCTACTGTAACTCAGACGGCGACAGCGACGACTACTCCAACCGCGACGCCGACTACTAGCATGACGCTGACTGCTTCGCTCGCATTCGGCAACGTCGCCGTCGGTCAGACGGTGACGAAGAATCTGACGGTCACCAATACTGGGGCGAACAACTCGCTGATCATCTCAAACGCGACACTGTCCGACCCTCTGGAATATGCGCTGAGTGGCACAGGAACTTGCGGCACAATACCGATTTCGATTGCGCCCAAGAAAAATTGCACGCTGGGCGTGTCATTCACACCTAACGCGGTTGGCGCGCTCAACGCGACGCTGATGATCTTCGATAACGCCATCACCAGCCCGCAGCACTCGGCGCTCTCAGGGACCGGCATCGCGGATATGTCTTTGTCGAAGACCAGCCTGGTATTCGGGAGTGTGAAATTCGGCGTTAAGTCGCCGCAATCCTTCAGCGTGACCAATCATCAGACGCAGCCGGTGAGTCTTAGCGAGAGTTTCACCGGTACGAACGCCGGTGATTTCACTATCAGCGGCGGTTCCTGCGGTTCGACTCTCGCCGCCAGCAGCGTCTGTTCGATCATAGTAACCTTCACGCCGGGCGCGCTTGGAACTGAATCGGCGATGCTTACGGTTTCTGACAGTCCCGATCCGCAGAGTCCTTATGCGGTCGCGCTCAGCAGCGGGCCGACGATCCCGGCGACAGTCACTCCGGCCACGCTGGCGTTTGGCAAGCTGAAGACAACGTCGAAGGCCCTGAATCTAACGGTCGCCAACTTGTCATCGTTTTCCTTGCCCTTGAGCGAGAACTTCAGTGGCGCAAACGCCGGCGATTTTACCGTGACGGGCGGCACCTGCGGCACTACGGCATTGCCAAACTCAAATTGCACGATAGCGGTGAAGTTCATGCCGACCGCCGGCGGAGCGGTCGAGAGCGCGAGCATGACAGTAAGCATCGGCAACGATCCGACCAGCCCGCATAGCATCAGCCTCACTGGCACCGGTCCTTAGCAGTCAGGTAGCTACTAGCTAGAGCTGGATTGCGGCGACGCGCCGACGGCTGGCTTGCGGCTCATTCGCAGGCGGCGGCCGGTCAACTGATTGCCAGTGTTTTCATCGACTACCAGCGGGCGCACTTCGCGGCCGGTTTCATTGTCGACTAGAATCACCGGCGGACCATTTTCGCCCCACAGCCAGTCGCTGCCCCATCGCCACATCGCGGCGAGCACGTCCCAGAATGCCTTGCCCTTGTCGGTCAGGCGGTATTCGTAACGCGGCGGATGCTCTTCGTACGAGACCTTTTTCAGCAGGCCTTCGTCGACCAATCGATCGAGCCGCCGCGCGAGTACTGCGCGCGGAACTTTCAACGAGCGCTGGAAATCCTCGAAGCGGCGCCGGCCGGCGAACGCTTCGCGCATCACAAGCGGCGTCCACCAATCACCAACCAGGTCGGTGGTGCGTGCAATAGGGCACGGCCACTGATCAAAACGAGTTCGCCGCATCAGGCAATCGCCTCGATTCGCGCCGGCACGTGTTTGTGGAACGGCGTGCCCGCGAACCAGTCGCGATCCTCGGTAACCGTCAGCTCGTTGGGCGCAACGCCGTGCTGAAATTCCTGGCCCTCGCGATCGGGATACCACAGGCCCGTTCCGTTCGGCAGCGCGACATGGCCGGGCAGCATCGTATCCGTCAGCATGACCACACTCTCAGCGCTCGCGCGCTTGGTCGTGATACGCACGCGGCCGCCGTTTTGAACTCCAAGTTCAGAAGCGTCTGCCGGGTTCATCCAAAGTGCGCCCGCCGGATCCTTTGGACGCCAACCCGGATCGCGAATGATGGTGTTCGCGGTGCCGGAGCGCCGCTGGCCGGCGGAGAGCACGAAGGGGAACTCCGGATCGTGAACTGGCTGCTCGTCGCGAAGTGATTTGAGTTCGGGCATCAATTCGGCGATGGTCAGATTGATCTTCTGGTCGTGAATCCTGCGCCAGGTTTCTTCATACGGATCGACGCTCATCACGACACCCGAACGATTTTTCAGAATCGCGTCGAACAACGCGTTTGCGAGTGCGGGACCTTCTTCGGTGAAGCCGGCGCGCCGCAAGGACTCCGGATATCTGCGCGCGAAGTTGAGCGCGATACCGAAGACCGACGCCGCATTTTCGTTTCCAGCTCCGAGCGTGGGGCCGAGCGTCTCGTAGAGCGGCACGGTCATCACT
>Ga0210393_10002140_pt1 | contig 16378 bp, 8 predicted proteins | sample IncBWC27OmetaG_FD_160068 | JGI IMG/M metagenome (GOLD analysis project Ga0210393, IMG submission 160068) | Forest soil microbial communities from Barre Woods Harvard Forest LTER site, Petersham, Massachusetts, United States - Inc-BW-C-27-O ... | reverse complement strand
GGTGCCGATCCAGGCCTCGACGCTGCCCGATCCAGAGGTCTCGCTCCAGCATTTCACGGTCGGAAGTCCTCAACCTTTTTCGGGCTATGAGAGCAGCGATTTCTACTACACCGGTTTCGGCTTCTCCCAGGACATACCGGGGCCCGGCAAGCTCGGCCTGCAAGCGTCTGAAGCCGAAAAGGACGCCGAGTTCGCCAGGCATCGTTATGAAGCTGCCGGGCGTGCAGTCGAGGAAAAGGTCAAGGAGCTCTACTACGAGCTGTTCTATCACGCGAAGACGCTGGCGATCCTCGATCGCAATCAGGACGAGCTCCAACAGATCCAACAGATCGCGGAAGCGCGGTACCGCCTGGGACAAGGCCTGCAGCAGGACCTCATCAAAGCGCAGCTGCAGACCACCGAGCTCCTGAAGGAGCACGCGATGCACCATCAGGAGGAGGATCAGGAGCAACTCCAGCTCAAGCAGCTGCTTGGGCGCGATCCCGACTCGCGCAATATCGACATCGGCGACGTCAAAATGACGCAGTTCCAGCTCGACTCATCGCAGCTCGGGCAGTTGGCCGACACTGGTTCTCCCGACCTCGCCGCGGATCGCGCGATGGAAGCGCGCAGCGCCGAAGCCTTGAAGCTCGCGCATCAGGGCTACTGGCCGGATTTCACGGTCGGATATTCGTACGAAAAAACGGGCCCCAAATTCCGCGACTACTACATGCTGAGTCTGGGCGCGAAGGTTCCGCTCTACTTCTGGCGCAAGCAAACGCCCGCGATCGAGCAGGCCGCGCTCGAAGCCGAGTCTGCGCGCGAGCAGGTCCGCGCAACGCAACTGCAGGTTTCCTCAGATGGAGAAGGCAGCCTGATTGCGATGCGCACGGCGGAACGGATCTTATCCATCTATCGCGACGGCCTGATCCCGCAGGCGGAAACCTCGCAGGCCTCGGCGATGGCTGCATATCGCGTCGGCAAAGTCGATTTCCAGACGCTGCTCTCGTCAGTTCTCGATTTGCAGAACCTGCGGCAGGAGTATTACCGCAGCCTCGCCGACCACGAGATCGCGATCGCTAAACTCCAGCAGGTAATCGGTGACCGACGATGAACTACAACTCATCAAGATCGAGACTCATCGGTATTACCCTGGCGCTAGGATTCCTGATTTTCATCGCGGCGCCAATTACGCACGGAGCGGATTCCCAGCTCGCGCCCATCCGCATCACGCCTGAGCGGCGGCAATTGATCGGTCTCAAATTTGCGACCGTCGTGCGAAAGGATGTGAGCGATCGGCTCGAGACCACCGGCAACATCGAGGCCGACGAACGGCTGCAAGGCTACGTGCAGACGCGTTTCGCCGGATGGATCGAGCGGGTGTTCGCTAATTCGACCTATCAATACGTCCGCCGCGGTCAGCCGCTGTTTACGATCTACAGCCCGGACCTTATGAGCACCGAGAGCGAATATCTGCTCGCTATCGAGGCCCGCAAGCGCGTGAAGGATAGCACTGTCGCCAACGTAACTGACGACGCGTCATCTCTGGTCGATTCTGCCGCGGAGCGTCTCAAGCTATGGGGAGTGTCGCCGCGAGAGATTGCGCGGTTGGAGCGCGAGCGTACCGTGCGTCGCGCCGTCGAAATCGACTCGCCGATGAGTGGATACATCGTCGAGCGCAATGCACTGCCCAACATGTATGTGCAACCGGACACGCGGCTGTTCACGATTACAGACCTATCGAAGGTCTGGATCTACGCCGCGGTGTTCCAGGACGAGATAGGCAAGGTCCGTCAGGGTGATCCCGCAACAGTTACCGTCGATTCTTACCCGGGCACGAACTTCGACGGACGCGTCGATTTCATTCAACCTCAGATCGATCCTATGACTCGCACCGCGAAAGTTCGATGCGAGTTCAACAACCCTAAAGGCCAGCTACTTCCCGGGATGTTCGCGCGCGTCGCGCTCGACCTCCCGATGGGCGAGCAAACCGTCATTCCTGACACTGCTGTTCTGCGCACCGGCACGCACAACATCGCGTTCATCGATCGCGGCGATGGTTATCTCACGCCGGCCGAGGTCGAACTGGGACAGCACGTAGGCAACGAATTCATCTTGCTCAAGGGACTAACGGCGGGTCAGCAGATCGTCAGCTCTGCCAATTTTCTTATCGACTCGGAAAGCCAGTTGCAGGCGGCCGCAGGAGCATTCGTACCGCCTCCGCCGGGCGTCGGCGCGAATGCTGCTGGACCAGCCGCTGAAGCGATCCCGCAGGCAAGCATCGAGTTCACGAGCGACCCGAACCCCATGGTGCGCGGTCACAACAAGGTGATCGTCACGCTGCGCGATTCCAAAGGTGCGCCAATTGCGGGCGCGCAAGTTACGGCGTCCTTCTACATGGCGGCGATGCCCGCGATGGGAATGGCGGCGATGCACGCGCAAGGGACTGCAGTTGATCAGGGGAATGGGACTTATGCCGCGAATATCGAACTCCCCAGTGGTGGCACCTGGAGCCTGACTATAACTGCATCGAAGCAAGGCCGTCCGATTGCTACGAAGCAGATGGACGTGTCGGCCAGCGGCTCCATGGCGATGTGAGGACAGACCTATGATTGAAAGAACTATCGACTGGTGTAATAAGAACCGCTTCATTCTGTTCTTCGGCGTGATCGGGCTGCTGCTCGCGGGCGTCTGGTCGCTCAATCGAATTCCGCTCGACGCGCTGCCGGATATTTCCGACGTTCAGGTGATCATCCACACCGAATGGATGGGACAGCCGCCCAATCTAATCGAGGATCAGGTGACCTATCCCATTGTCACCGCGATGCTTGCAGCACCTCACGTCAAGGCGGTTCGCGCGCAAACGATGCCCAACGACTCGTATGTGTTCGTCGTGTTCGAAGATGGCACCGATATCTATTGGGCACGGAGCCGCGTGCTGGAGTATCTCGAGCAGATAACGGGCAAGCTTCCCAGTGGCGTGAATCCCATGATCGGTCCGGACGCAACCGGCGCGGGCTGGGTGTACGAATACGCGCTGGTCGATAAGAGTCATACCCACAGTCTGGCCGATCTCCGCAGCCTGCAGGATTGGAACGTGCGCTACGCGCTCGAAACCGTGCCGGGAGTTTCCGAGGTCGCCACTATTGGCGGTTTCGTAAAGCAGTACCAGGTCAAGCTCGATCCGAATCGATTGCTGGCGCTCAAGGTTCCGCTGGAAACAGTTATCGACAAAATTCGCGATAGCAACGGCGAAGTCGGTGGACGCGTACTCGAGATGTCGGGAGCGGACTACATGATCCGCGGCCTCGGCTACGTTCACTCGGTAGCAGACCTCGAACAAATTTCCGTCGCGACCAACAACGGCACACCGGTACTGATAAGAGACTTAGGCGTGGTTAGTCTGGGTCCCGACTTGCGCGAGGGCGCCGCGGAGTGGAACGGAGACGGCGAGACAGTCGGTGGCATCGTCGTGATGCGCTATGGGCAGAATGCCCTCACAGTCATCGACGGGGTCAAGCAGAAGCTCGCTCAGATCCAAAAGACTCTGCCCCAAGGCGTCGAAATCGTCTCCGGATACGACCGTTCGGGGCTCATCCAGGCATCGATCAACACTTTGAAACGGGACCTGCTTGAGGAGGCGATAATTGTAAGTCTCGTCATCATCATCTTTCTTTTCCACCTGCGTTCCGCCCTGATCCCGATTCTCACGTTGCCGATCGCAGTCATCGCGACCTTCATCCCGATGTACTATCTGCAGATCAGCTCCAACATCATGTCGCTCGGCGGATTGGCGCTGGCGATAGGTGTGCTGGTTGACGCTTCGATCGTGATGGTCGAGAACGGCTATCGGCACTTATCGGAGGCACAGCACGCGGCTTCGCTGAGAGGTGAATCAGTGACCGCATCCGAACGGCAGCGCATCCTGCTATCGGCTGCGAACCAGGTTGGCCGTCCGATTTTCTTCTCGCTGATCATTATTGTCGTCTCGTTCCTACCCGTATTCCTGCTCGAGTCGCAGGAGGGAAGGATGTTCCGGCCGCTGGCCTACACCAAGTCCTTTGCGATTGGCTTCTCTTCAGTTCTCGCGATCACCGTTGTACCTGTGCTGATGGTTCTCCTTATTCGCGGCAAGCGTCTGCGACCCGAGGATGACAACCCAATCTCGCGTTTCTTCCAGGCGATTTATCTGCCGATCATTCGATGGTGCCTGCGTCATCGCGGGTTGACGATCGCCGCAAACCTGATTTTCCTGCTGCTTACAATTCCACTGTTGTTCAAGATCGGCAGTCAGTTCATGCCGCCGCTCTATGAAGGATCGAGTCTCTACATGCCGACCGCCCTTCCGGGAATTTCCATCTCGTCGGCGGTTGACCTGATGCAGAAGCAGGATCAGATCATCAGAACATTTCCGGAGGTCGAAAGCGTGTTCGGGTCGGTGGGACGTTCAGATAGCGCGACCGACAATGCACCGCTCGACATGTACGATACGACGGTGATGCTCAAGCCTCGCGAGCAATGGCGCAAGGGCGTGACTTACGATTCTCTTATCGCCGAAATGGACGACCGGTTACATTTTCCCGGCCTATCGAACTCGTGGACGATGCCGGTCGAGAATCGCCTCGACATGGAGCTGACCGGGATCAAAACACCTGTAGGACTTAAAATTCAGGGACCCGACGTCGATAGGATCCAGCAGATAGGCTCCCAGATCGAGGAGATACTCGGGCCCGTTTTGGGCACGCGGGGAATTTTCGCGGAACGAGTCTCACAAGGGTTCTACATCAACGTCGATGTCGACCGCGCTGTCGCCGCGCGATACGGCCTGACGGTTGGCGACGTACAACGCGCGGTCAGCTCAGGCATGGGCGGAGAAAATATCGCTACCACCGTCGAAGGCCGCGAGCGTTACTCGATCAACGTCCGCTATCTCGCTGACTATCGGAGCGACTTGAACGCGCTTCGTCGGATTCTGCTCATGACTCCGACTGGCGCGCAGATTCCGCTCGGCGAAGTCGCGCACATAGATCTAACCAAGGGTCCGTCGATGATTCGTGACGAAGACGGACAGCTCACCGGCTACGTCTATGTTGACCTGGCGACCTCGGACTACGGCAGTTACGTTGACGATGCGCAGCGGGTGCTTGATCGCCAGCTTCATTTGCCAGCTGGATACACCCTGAAGTGGTCGGGAGAGTACGAGTTCCAGTTGCGCGCGCGAAAGCGCCTGACGGTCATTCTGCCAATCGTCTTCGGTCTGATCTTTGTGCTGCTCTACATGCTGTTCCAATCGGTGACCGAATCGATCGTGCTGATCCTTCCCACTGTTTATGCGATGACCGGCGGGTTGCTGCTCCAGTACATGATGGGCTTCAACTTCAGCGTTGCAGTATGGGTCGGGTACATAGCGCTATTTGGAATCGCGGTAGAAACCGGCGTTGTAATGGTGATCTATCTTCACGAAGCCCTGAACCGTCACGTAGCCGCCGGCCAACTGACTCATGAAACTGTCGAAGCGGCGGTGATCGAAGGTGCCGTGCAGCGGTTGCGACCGAAGTTGATGACGGTTGCCGTAGTGATGCTCAGTCTGGCGCCGATTCTATGGGAGAGCGGCATCGGCTCCGACGTGATGAAGCCAATCGCCGCGCCAATCGTCGGTGGAATGATCACGTCGACGATACACGTCCTCATACTGGTGCCGGTGTTCTTCGCGATCATGAAGGAGCGAGCACTGAAGAAAGGAACCCTGGCGGGGGGAAGCAGGCGATAGTGATTAAGTTGCAGCCAATCGTCAAGAACGGCGCAGCGGCATATACTTGTTCCTTACGACAAATTGGGAGGTGATGGCATGGCCGGCAGCCCAATTCGACTGGATGCGTGGACGAAGGTCCAAGGTTCTCCGACGCCGCTAGGTGTCACCTGGATCGATTCCGCCCAGGCGTGGAACTTCGCGCTCTATTCAACCGAGGCAACCGCGGTCCGCTTGCTTCTCTATGGCGAAGACGACTTCGTGAATACGATCCGGAGCTACGATCTCGACTCCAGCTTCAACAAAACGATTCGTGTATGGCACATCCTGGTGCCGGCCTCTGACGTTCCCGGCGCCTTCTACTACGCCTTCAAAGTCGGCGGGCCGAATAATCCAGCCGAGGGCCAGTTCTTCGACTCCGCCAAGATCCTGCTCGATCCTTACGCGCGCGGCATCTTTCTGCCGCCGAATTTTTCGCGTGCTGCTGCGACTTCCCCTGGTTCTAACGACGGCAAGGCGCCACTCGGTATTCTCCCGGTTCAAGGTCTCCCGGCGATCACTCCCGACAACCGTCCGGTGCCACATACGCACGACCTGATCATCTACGAATTGCACGTGCGCAACTTTACCAATGATCCCAGCTCGGGACTCGATGACGCCACGCGCGGCACTTACGCGGGAGTGATCGCCAGAATTCCCTATCTGCAGGAGCTGGGTATTACCGCCGTCGAGCTGATGCCGGTGCATCAGTACGATCCGCAGGAGGGCAGCCACTGGGGTTACATGACGCTCGGTTTTTTTGCCGCGCACAATGGCTACGCGCGCGGCGGCGACTCCCATAATGCGCTAGCCGAACTAGGCCAGCTCGTAGACGCCTTTCATGCCGCCGGCATCGAGGTAATTCTCGACGTCGTCTACAACCATACGACCGAAGGCAATCAATTTGGTCCTAACTATAGCTTTCGCGGAATCGACAACTCGACTTACTATTTACTCAATCCTTCCGACTATTCCGAGTTCATCAACGACAGCGGATGCGGCAATGATCTGCGTACCGCCCATCCAGTCATCCGCCAGCTCATCACCGATAGCCTGCGCTACTGGGCCTACACTCTGGACGTCGACGGCTTTCGCTTCGATCTCGCTAGTATCCTCACTCGCGACGAGAATGGTGCAATTTCGCTCGATCCGCCGGTGATTTCTGAGATCAGCGGTGAGCCGCGCCTCTCCACTTTGCGTCTTATCGCCGAGGCCTGGGATCCCGCCGCCTACGAATTGGGACGCGGTTTTCCGGGCCTGACCTGGCGTCAATGGAACGGCAAGTTTCGCGACTCCGTGCGCAGCTTTGTCAAGGGTGATACGGCGACAGTGCCAGATCTGATGACGCGGCTATATGGCAGCAGCGATCTTTTCTACGATGACACTCTCATTCAGTACCGCCCATATCAGAGCGTCAACTTTGTCGACTGCCATGACGGTCTTTGCCTCTACGATCTGGTCGCCTACAACAATGACGCTCAACATAGCTGGAATTGCATCAGCCCCCGCGAGAACGATGCCTCGCCGCCGGTCGCGTCGCTGCGCAAGCAACAGATTAAGAACTTCTGCGCGCTTCTGATGCTCGCCAATGGGACCCCGATGTTCTGTGCGGGTGATGAATTCATGAATACCCAGAACGGCAACGACAATCCGTACTATGTCGATGACCCAAGCGTCTGGTTGAACTGGAATCGACTCGCGGCGAATCAGGATATCTTCCGTTTCTTCAAAGGCATGATAGCTTTCCGAAAAGCGCATCCGTCTGTCGGTCGCAGTACTTTCTGGAATCAACCGAGTCCCAATCTGCAATGGTACGGGGTGGGTCCCAATATCGATCAATCGGACAGCTCGCATTCGCTTGCTTACTCGTTGAAGGGCGCGAGCGTCGGCGATGCCGATCTATATGTAATGATCAACGCATACTGGGATACTCTGTCGTTTACTGTTCAAGAGGGTCAGGCGAGCGATTGGCGCGTCGCAATGGACACCTCCGGGCAGAGTCCGAATGACGTCTTCGCTCCTGGGACGGAACCCGCAATCGCTTCACTAACCTACACCGTGCGCGCCCGTTCGATCGTGGTTCTGTTGCGAAATTGACCGTCGCGACTGGCGATTCGATGGGCGATTTAGTAAGCCGACAGTGAAGCTATCGGCTCGGGGTGCTTCTAAAGGGAGATCTATGTTTAACAGTACCGTCTTGGATGTCGCGATCGGGCTAATCTTCACATTTCTAGCCGTCAGTTTTGCGGTCGGCGCCATCGTCGAGGCGATAGCTTCTGCGATGCAATGGCGCTCCAGTACGCTACTTCAAGGGATAAAGAATCTGCTCAATGATCAGAGCTTTTCCGGTCTTGCTCGATCCATCTATAACCACGCACTCGTCAACCCCCAGGACGCCGGGACGGCTGAAAGTGAGAAAGCACTGAAGCATCCTCCGGCGTACATGGATCCCAGGCTGTTCGCCGATGCGCTCGTGGACGTAGCGAAAGTTACACAAGACTCACCGGACAAAATGAAGTCGACGATTGACGCGAACATCAAGGATCCACAACTGAACAGTTTATTGAAGGGAATCGTTGACCAGACCGCCGGAGATCTTGGAAAGATGCGGGAGCAGATCGCCGCCTGGTTCAACAACAGCATGGATCGTGTTAGTGGATCCTACAAGCGCAAAACACAATTTTGGTCTTTCGCAATCGCTCTGATAATGGTGATCGCGCTAAACGTCAGTGCTATCAGCGTTGGTGAGGCACTATGGCTGCAGCCGATGCTAGCCAAAAGTATAGGCCCTACGACGAATCTGGATCCTGCAGGTACTCTCGCAGTCCTGGAAAAACTGGATTTCCCTATTGGCTGGAGTGATGCAGCACTCAAGGATTTGCAGAGTTGGAACGGACTCCAGCTGTCGGCCGGGTGGCTTATCACTGCGGTGGCGACTCTATTTGGCGCTCCATTCTGGTTCGATCTACTCGAGCAATTCGTTCGCCTCAAGGGAAGTGGTCCCAGTCCGGCGGAGAAGCGCTCCGGCGCCGGAGCAGCTAGCTAAGGTAAACGAACTAGTAAGGCTATGTGCTAAGACTTTGGCGTCGGCGTCTCAGTCGGAGATGGTCTCGTTTTTTGGTTGCTCTTTTTCTCTCGATGTTTCCCGCCCGATTTCGGCGTGACCGCTGAACTCTGCGATTGAGGAAGCGTGGTCGTGGGCGAGCTCGGACACTGATCCTCGGTCGCGTCCAGCCGCCCGTTTCCAATTGGTACCGGGGTACCCGTGCAAGTTACGCACACTCCACCCCCGACCGAAACACAGATCGTGGTTCCATTAAGCTTGTGAAGCGGCGGTTGTCCCAAAGCCGCCTGTGCAGAGATCAATGACAAGATGCTCACACCTACAAAGGTCACACCAGGACGTGACATAAACTCAGCTCGGCGCGGCTTCGCAATTGCCTTGTGCGTTGCGCATTGGTTTCTCGAGGAGCTTCGGATATTGGACCTTCAAACTGCTCGCAAGCTGGTCGTCAATCTGAGCCTGATATAGAGTGCAGACCAATCCCAACTGGTCGATGGTCAGATTTTCCGCGTGTTGAAGATTCGCGCCCTCCAAATCGGCGCCGGCAAGGTTTGCATCCCGGAAGTCCACTGCAACTGCCATGGCATGGTTGAGGTTCGCCCTCACCATCCACGCACCTACTAAAGTTGCCGACGATATGTTGCTGCGGGCCAGTCGTGTCTCGCTCAGATCGGCCCCATCCAGGACTGCACTGGTTAGATCAGTATCCTCCAAATCTGCGAGATTCAATTTTGCGTTTTGCATGCTGACGTTGCTGAGGTCCACACCTTTGAAGCCGGCGCTCTCAAGTTGAGCCCCCTCGAGATGTATGCCATGCAGGCTGTGGACATCGCTAAAATCCGTATAACGGAAATCCACGGCAGTATAAGACCGGACGGCCACTGCGGTATAAGATCTCACCGCCCCGACCCAACTGGAACTTTCCGGAGTCATGACATAGCTTGTGCCGGGATATCCTTTCAAGATCACGAACATCAGCAGTCCTAACAGAGCGGCTTGAGAAATGATCGCAACACTCAATACCAAATACCTGCCAAACGATGCAGAGGGGCGATATCGTCGCCAAAAGCTGAAGACGAACACCACCCCCAGCAGATTGACCACTGCGACGAAAATACAGTCCGATAGCTCATGTCTCCTTAGTGTCCAGAATGCAAACAGCCAAAGCACAATGGGCAGAGTCCACCAAAGAGAAAATGTTACGACGAGGCGCTCCAGCCATCCGACAAAACCGGGGTCGGGCTGCTCGCCGAGGGTTACCAGCCACGGATACAGCTTGCGTTTATCGACCGGAGCGTAATTACTTTTTGCATCGTTCAACATTCCCGTCATTCGGTTGTGATACATTTCGAAATAAATGAACAAACCGATTGCTATCAATGGTCCGGCTTTGAAGAAAATACTGAAGGGTACGTTGAGATTTACCAGCGGTAAAACGGTGGTGTCATTTCGGATGATATGCGAGTCCGTCGTAGCCAAAATAGTGAGTGTGCAGTAGGCCAAAAAACTCAGGTACAAGACGTAAGCGTAGCTTGCACTTTGCGATATGTCCGATATGCACTTGAGCGTATCAACGGGAACCTCCGTCTTCGCGGCTTCCGAGGATTCGTCAGTCTTTTTCTCAGATACTACGGGTTGGTCCATTTGCCGTTCTCCCTCGCATCTAGCCATGACCTGCCGAACAAGCACTCTACCGGACGTTGTTGGCGACCTAGCGGCATTGCAGACTCCACCAAACGCGGCCTGTGGGTTGGAAAATGTTGTCGTTGTCCAACGCGAGGTTGAGCTGTTGGCACGCGGCAAACGTTAGATTGTTCTGTTTCCACGGCGTATTGGTGTTAGCGCGCTGCATGCAACACCCGGCCGGATCGGCCAGAAGGTCGCAGCTGCCTGAGAAAAGTTCAGGAACAAGCATCGAGAAAACAACAATACTCCCGACGAACAATGCCTTCCTCATATTATCCGGAACCTCCATCTAGTTCTCCAAATCAGATTCGTACCGATACCAGGCATTCAATCGGCAAGCTTCGTCAACTAATCCAATAGGCGTTCTCGCACGTCCTCGTTTTCCATTGGCAGGATACTCGGTTGCGTGGCTATTGCGGGAGACAAGAGAAATTTCCCTTCTGTAAGATTGAAAGCATAGTACTGATCGATACCGTGGTGCGTCTTCAGCCAGTCTTCCATCCCGGCTGCGCTTGACGGCACCTCGCTAAGGATCCGATCGTAGATCGATCGGTGATACGCGACCGCGTGCGCGCAAGTCACGGCGCCAGCTTTCGCCAGTCGTGTCGCCCCTTCGACGGGCGGATACTCTTGCCGCCACCGGCAAGCGCCCAGGTAAAGCACGCTCCATTCCAGGCCCCTCAATTCGTGGAGAGCGGTTTCCAAACCGGAAATCGCATCGGAGGTAAAAAGCACGTCGTCTTCGAATACGAGCACGTTCGCCAGTCCCAAGTGTTGGGCCTCGGCCACCACTGCGCGATGGGAAAGCCCACAACCCACATGCTGGTTCGGCTGGGTATGGATGGCTTCGAATCGCTGAACCCGGTGGGCGATACCCAAACGGGCGAAGCGGGCCGAAACTTCCTTCCAGCGGCCGGTTTCCTCAGTGAGATTGATACAGTAGATAGCGTCGAAGAAATGAAACGGGTTGCGAAGTTCCTCCCGGACCTTTTCTATGATCCGTTCCGCAGACTCGCGACCGACGTGCGCGCGAAAATGCTCGAGGGCTGATGAAGGGTCGAGGCCTAATTCGTCGGCGATGATTAGGTAGTTCCGAATCCGGTCTTCCCAGCTATTCGCATAGGGAACCCCCATGGGACGCGCGAACCGATGGATCCAACGCAGGAAGGGCAGGCATAGGTTGCGGCCTCCCGCGCGCCGGAATTTCTCCTGGATGTAACCTTCCTCGCCGCCGAACCCTCGCAGCCTTGGATTGAACCCCGGCCAAGCCGCTCGGCGGCAAGCGAAAGCACCCAAGCCTTGCAGGTCGATCTCGAATGGTTTCGCCGCCGGGTCGGAACCGCGGCTATCACTGCCCCAAACGCCATACATCCCGCACGCCCAGGTACGATCCATATGGGTCGAGAAGGTCTTCAAGTCGTCGTAGAGCAGCGGTCCCTGGAGAAGATCGGGCGTATCCGGATGTCCTTTAAAGTAGTCGATCAGCTGGCGCAACGCCCCGGGTGCGAACATAACGTGGCAGTCCATGCACAGCACAAAATCAGTGGTAGCTTCGCGGAACACTATGTCGCGCACCGCGGTTCCCCGCAGCCGGTTGAACGGTATGTACCGATAGCCGGACACCAAGTTCTCCAAGGCCTTCAAATCAGCCGCACACGGACCGTCGGGATGATTGTCAACAACGACAATTTCGGTTTCGTCGGTAACCTCAGGATGAAACAGGCGAATGGCCATAACGGAAAAGTAGACCCCGTCATAGTCGTCATAGGTCGCCATGCCTATGGTTAGTGCCTTTCTCGCCACGGAGCTCATCTTCCTACTGACAACGCTCGCGGTTCTGCTTTCTTGCTATCTCCAATCGAATCGATTTCAGCCTGAAGCTCGACCGCCTTTGCCTTAAATTCGTTTAGTTCTGGCCTGCTGTAGTGCTCCTCTTTAACTTCATCAAAGAAACTTGGATACTCAGCTAGCTTCGCTAAGATGACGGACCAAAGATCTGACGCTCTCACTTCGACCTTATCCTGACTGAGAAGCTTCTTTAGACCTGCGCTCCCACCGATTGTCTCCATGGACAGCGTTGACGCGTTGATGCTTATTCGAATGTCGAGATTGCGCAACGACGGATCTGACTTCAGCACGCTTATAGCTTCTGGAATACGTATGCTTGCACAACCGGCACAAGGCGTCCTGGTCATCTCCATAGTGATGTCGACGACGGAATTTGGTTGGAGTTTTCCGTTGTTAAGGTCTTTAAGCAAACAAGTCTTTACTTTGGGTATCGATTTGTAGACAAAATGCCTTTCTGCATGACCTAGGTAGTTTCGGACTTGATCGACGCGTTGACCTCTATAGTAGGTATAGATGTAAGTGCTGGAAGCATTGTAGCGAAATCGTCGCATAAACGTTATGAGCTTATTTTGATCTGCGCGCTTCGCAAGATTCAACTTTGCAACCTCTTCAGCCGCGCTTGCCTCGACGATGACTGCTAATCCATCACCACTAGGAGCAAATCGAACGCTCTTTAATCCAAATGGCTGGTATTTCGCATAGAGTGTATTGATGAGATCTTGCTCTTCATCGAAGGTTGCCAAGGTTTTTCCGCCTACATCGTGAGCGACTTCCCGTTTTACGTTTTGGCTGTCTACCGCTCCTTCGGCCCTAACGCCGGCTGGTTTCGCGTCCTTGCCGCCGAACAGGCCCGCGATGAACTTGCCGCCGGCTTTGAGTAGCGACACGGCCTTGTGGATCACCCAGTCGATTGCTTCGCCTATCGGCTTGCGGATCGCCTCGATGACCGACTTGATCTTGTCGCTGATCCCGCCGAGTCCCAGCAGACTGGCGAGGAAGCCTATGACGACCGGAATACCTTTCGCCAGAGCGTTCTCGACCATCGCCGCCGCTCCGCCGAGCGCGCCCTGGGCGATGGCGGTGATAGAGTCGATCACCGCATTTACCAAGGCGAGGATCTGCGAACCTCGCTCGACGAAGAACATGATGATGTCGTAGATCGCCTTGCAGGCCTTGATGAAGGCGGAAGCGGGATTCAGTAGTCCGACCAACCAGGTGATACCCGCCATGATGACCCGAGTGACGACGAAGTCCTGAAGCTGATCTAGCACCATCGCCTTCAGATCGCCGACCTTCTCCTTGAGCCAGTCCCACAGTGCGCCCGGACCCTCCGTGATCACCCGCTTGATTATGTCGACGGTGGTCTCGATCGCAGAAACCACCTTTTCTCCAAGAATCGCGACGGCGCGCGCACGAATTGCGGTCCAGGTAAGACCTAGCACCTGCATCACGAGACTCAGAATGCCTTTCAGGTCGAATGTCTTTGGCAGTTGAATGCCGGCTTCGGCAACCGCGCCAAACAGCCACTCCATGAAGCCTTGCTTCATGTGGGCGCCAATGTTGCCGATGAAATTCTGAAGTCCGAGCTTAACCGCACTGACCATGTTGCCAAGAAAGCCGATCGGATCCTTGATGATAAGTCCGATCGCTGCCGCCGCGCGCGCCAGGACGCCTAGTAGCAGGTCCTTGAGTTTGCGAATGGTGTTGATGACCCCGGCTATCGCGCCTGCCGCCTTGCTGACGAGTCCCTTATTCTCCTCCTTCATCTCGTCGATACGCGCGTCGACCTGTTTCAGGTTCTCGACATACTTCTTCGCGAGACCATCGATCAGCTGATCGCGCTTGTCGTCGACGGACTGACGCAGCCCGTCGAAACTATCCTGAATCTTGCCGACAGCTTCCTCACCGACCTGGCGGAGGTTGTCGGGCAATCCCTTCACATAGGTCTTAACCTCGTCCAATCCTGCGGTGATTAGACCTTTAGCTTCAGTCAGGCCGGTCTCAACCAGGCCGGCGACTTGATCGATCACCCCATCCATGTGTTGGACGTAAAGGTCACGACCCGCTTTGTAAATGTCGTTTACGTCGTCAGGCAAGCCGAACAGCTTGTCCTTCGCCCACAGGAGTGAGCCGCCCAGTCGATTATCGTATCGCTCGTATTTCCAGTTTGAAAAGCGCACATCCACGTAACTCTCGAAGCCGGCGCGCGCCTGCTCGGCCCCCTGGTCAAAAGTCTGATTGGTCTGATCGTCGAGCTGCTTCAGACGCGCTTCGACCTTGAGCTTGGTCGCCTGGTAAATTTCCTCGACGTGCTGCGATACCTGGGCGCGCGCCTGTTCGTCCGCACCCTTTGTGGCTAGCTGATGGCTTCCGATTTTGCCGAATGCCTGGCCGCGAACGCCGTGCATCGCCAGGAGCTTCGGGCCCGTCGCATCTGCCGCCTCGGCCTTCGCACCGCCGAGCAGGGTTTGCTCCGTCTTGCGATAGGCTGGGGGCGCTGTTCGCGCCTCCTCTTGCGCCTGCTCCTTGTCTTTCAGTGCGTCTTTGAACTCGGGTTCGTTAGATTTCGCAAGCTGATCTTGACTGACCCCGCCGCTAGCCATCTGATCGTCGAGGCTGCGGCTGGACGCATCGAGTGAAATTTCGGCGTCGGATTTCGGTTTGGGCGCGGCATCGGCCGCTCCGACGGACGGCGGCGGCGGACCGATGTTGGTGGGTGGCAGCGGCGTGACAGGTTTCGGTAGCAAGCCTGCCGTATTAGGCGCTTCCACCGACGTCTGCTTGATCGGGCCTTGCGCTACGTCCTTGCTCTCAGTCACCTGAGAAGTTACAGCGCCTTTGATCTCTGCGGCCTTGCCGCTCTCCTTGAATTCATTGGCCTCCTTGAGAGTTTGAGGAGCAACTTCGCTGATCTTCTTCAACAAGGCAGCCTTGAACGCTTTCTTGTCGAACGGCTTAGGCTCCTGGGCTCCCATCTTGGCGACCTGAGCCGCTGCCGCTTGACTGGCTACGTCGTTGGCAGGCCCTGACGCCGCCGCCTGAGCTTGCGCCGCCTTGATTTGGGCTGGATTATTGTGGCCTTGCCGCTCCGCAACGGCTTTCACCCTCGCGAGGACTGCAAGGAAACCCGGATCCTCGTGCGGAGACTTAGGCGCCTTACCCGCAGCCCCATGACCATCCGCGGGCATCGCTTCCTGTACAGCCCCTTTCGGGCCGCCGACCGCGACCGACTTGGCTCCCGTCGCCACGGGCGCTGCGGGCGACTCTTTCTGCGTAGCAGCCGCTGTTGAGTGGGTGTCGACCTTTTCACCAGGTTGCCGCGTGCTTCCTCCTACCAGAACTAATCCGCGCGCAGGTGCCTGATCGTCTGGGGCAGCAGAAGCGGGATCGGCACCGGTTTTCCCTGACGGTGCACCGCTTTCGGCACCGATAGTTGGCGACTCCGTGAGCTGCCTGTTGAGACCGGCCTCGAGGAACAGCGGCAGACCGGCGGATGCCCCGGCTGCGGTCTCAAATCGTGCGCTTTCGTTGGGGACGGGGACCCGCACCACCGCCTTGCTCTTCTTCTCGTCCGCGGTGGTAGCGACAGCCGATGCCATCAGTATTCCTGTCAGATGCTCCCGTGCACGAACTACATACGAGTTCCGCCTTGCGGCCAGGGCGTGTTTCGGATCGCCGTCAATTCAACCGGCATCTGCCGTCCCAGCTTGCGGCACTCGTCAGCCAGGCCGACACAGACGTCGTGGTATTCGATCGGGCAATTCCTGGCCTGTGCCAACATGGCTGCGGTGAGCACCGCGTTGCGAATATGGCCGCCAGCCAGATCGACAGTGGCGGCAATCTGATTGAGTTCCCTTGGCGTGAGCCGATGATGCGATCCCAGGTGCGACAGCCACAGCAGGCGGCGCTCCTCCGGGCCCGGCAACGGAAACTCGATAATCAGATCGAGGCGGCGGCAAAACGAAGGATCGAAACGCGCGCGACTGTTGCTGGTCAGCAGCGCGATCCCATCA